>Ga0302320_10000148_pt1 | contig 151663 bp, 115 predicted proteins | sample Bog_T0_3_FD_202130 | JGI IMG/M metagenome (GOLD analysis project Ga0302320, IMG submission 202130) | Peat permafrost microbial communities from Stordalen Mire near Abisko, Sweden - Bog_T0_3 | ecosystem: Environmental > Terrestrial > Soil > Wetlands > Peat | place: Sweden: Abisko, Stordalen... | reverse complement strand
AACAACTACGGAACGCTGCCCAACAACCGCGCCAATATTTTCAACATCGCGTACATCTACCAGGTTCCGAACCTGAAGTCAGGGAGCAACGCCATCCTCAGGGGGGCGGCGAATGGCTGGCAGGTTTCAGGAATCACGCAATTCCAGAGCGGTGCGGATCTGCAGGCGGCTGTAACCAGCAACTTCGGTTATAGCGCGTACATTCCTGCCGGTACAACCTTCATGGGCCAGACCATCCAGAAAGCGGTGCAGGCAAACGACTCGAACGTACTCGGCACACCGAATATCACTCTGATGCCGAAGCTGATATGCAATCCAAAGTCAGGGTTGGCAGCGCACCAGTACGTAAACGCCGCTTGCTTCGCTCCGTTTGCTACACCGGGCCAGCAGGGAACGTATATCTTCCCGACGTTGACCGGACCCCATTACCTCAACAGCGATCTCTCAGTGTTCAAGAACTTCGCGTTTGGGGCTTCCGAGAGCAAGAAACTGACGTTCCGGTTCTCGGGCTACAACTTCCTTAACCATCCGAATCGCTCCTTCCAAAGCGGCGACAACGGTCTGGATCTGGTTTTCGATGCGAACGGCGTCAACCAACCCCATGCCCCAGGGGCGCCCTTTGGGTACGCCCTTTACAAAACTGGCCACAGAATCATCCAGGGGGAGGCAAGATTCTCCTTCTAGAGGATTACTTTGGCTCAATTACCGGCGGGGCGGCTTGCAAAAGCCGCCCTGCTTTTTGTGCCCAATAACTTCCCAATTGAGCGGTACGGAACCGATTATGGAAGCCTTCCACATTAGCATTCAGAAAGGATCGGCTCGCGCAGATTTTAAGCTTCGTCTCTCTTCCGCTCAATTCCTCACGCGCGGAAGTGACGACGGAATACCTCAGGACAGTTCTTCGCGCCGCAGCGACACTTGCTGGCCACCGTCGCCAAATCACGGACGCTCTCAAGCCAACGACCGGCGATGTTGGCGCACCCAACCGTCGTATCGTGACTCTTGGAATGGAAGCTTGATCACGGCATTTTGATCAGTGTTGCACGGCTTCAGAGGTGAGGTCAGACGACTCACCGTCAGGGGGCACATCGGCGACCATTTGCTTCAGTCGCCGATTCTCATCTTCCATCTCACCAATCTGCGCGATACCCATGCACGCGCTATTCCGGCAAGTCGACCTGAGTTTCAATATAGAAGTGCGCAATGACAACTGGCGCTCCAGTATCGGGCTGGCCTCCACCGATGCTGATTGTGTAATCGCCTGCAGCGATGATTGGACTGCCATCCTCGGTCACCATGCCCAGATCGCGGTCCTTCAGCTCGAAGTGAACTTTCTGGCTTGCGCCCGGTTCGAGATGAATGCGCTGGAAGCCACGGAGGGCGATTTTGGGCGCGCCCTTGACGACAGGGAACTTTAGATAGACCTGGACGGCCTCATCCCCGGGGATTGCTCCGGCGTTGGTGACAGTGACATCGGCGTCGACCGGCTGACCGGAAGCGAAGGGCCGTCCGGGAGCGATGGGCTGCGCGGCGACGCTGAGGTCGCTGTATTTGAAGGTCGTGTAGCTGAGTCCATAGCCAAACGGGTAGAGCGGCTTGCCATTGAAGTAACGATAGGTGCGCCCCGCCATGCCGTAATCCTCAAAGTTGGGCAACTGGTTGACGCCGGCGTAGAACGTAACCGGCAGGCGCCCAGCAGGGTTATTTTTGCCGCTCAGCGTCTCCGCCACAGCGGCGCCGCCTTCCTCGCCGGGGTACCATGCTTCAAGAACCGCGTTGGCGTGCTGATTGATCCAGTTGACCGCCAGTGCACTGCCGTTTATGAGGACAACAGCGAGCGGCTTGCCGGTGGCTGCGACCGATTCAACCAGTGCTTCCTCAGGCGCAGGAAGATCAATGCTGGTGCGGTCTCCGCCAAGAAACCCAGGTTCAGTGACTGGCATCTCTTCGCCTTCAAGCTGGCTGGTGATGCCCACAACGGCAATCACGACATCGGCATTCTTTGCCGCCGCAATAGCCTCGGGCGACGGCGCATTATCTACTTTTTGCCAGATCAGTTCTGCGTGCGGATTGCCGTTCATGATGCCGTAGTTGAGGCTGATTGCGACTTTCTGACCCTTTTCCAGGTGGACGCGGCCCACGCCGGAAGCGACTTCGCCGCCACTGAAAGCCATCGCCACCTGCTTGTCGTCGATATTGAGACGGGCAAAGCCTGCGGAGCGAATGCCGACGAGGTAGTCGCCGGACTCAGTGGGCGTCAGGAATCCCGACCATTGCACACCGAAGGACTTTCTTCCGGCAATCTCCGAGGGCAGATTGCTGTCGCTGAGGTTGACGTTGGGCTCAGTCCGGCTGGCAAGTGGGGCTGTTGCTGCTCCGGGGATTGGCCGGCCTCTCACCATGCCTTCGACGTAGTCCGCCTTGAGGCCGGGCTTGCCATCGGGAGTGGTGAGAAGACTGTCCGGGACGGGGGTTCCATCGGTGCGGAGAAACTGGGTTCCGGGGACATAGGTAATGCTGGCATTGGGGAACTCTGCGTGCAGGCCCTCCATCACGGAGACTATATGCGTGGGCTGGCCGGCATAGTTTCCGATCAGCGGCCGGGTCTGGTCAGCGAGCGGGCCCACGACGGCAATCCTCTTGATTCCCGGCTTAAGCGGAAGCAGGCCGTCGTTCTTGAGCAGGACCATGGCCTCATTGGCGAGCTTGCGAGCCGTGGCGCGGTGTTCAGAGCTGTCAAGTTCCTTGGGGTCGATCTTGGTGTAGGGAACCATGTCCGGCGGGTCAAACATGCCGAGCTTCATGCGCGCGGTGAAGAGGCGAACCAGGGCCGTGTCCAAAGTGCTTTCAGGCAGGTAGCCCTGCTGCACTGCATCGATGTAGGCCTTTTCGACCGGGTCGCCGAACCGAGAAGTGAAGGTGACGCACTCGTTATCCATGCCGCGGATCACGGAAATGGCCGCGCCCTGCGCCTGCGTTGGGCGATAGCGATGATTGGCGCTCACGTCGCGAACTGCGTCGCAATCGGAAACCACGTAGCCCTGGAAGCCCCATTTGCCGCGCAACTGGTCCTGGAGCAGGTACTGGTTGGCGCAAGCCGGCTGGCCATTGATTGCGTTGTACGCGCACATCACCGATCCGGCCTTGCCTTCCACGATTGCCGCGCGGAATGCGGGCTCGTAGGTATCCACTTCGTCGTGCTTGCTGACATCCACATCGGCAAAGTGCCGTGTGGGCTCCGGCCCGCTGTGCACGGCGTAGTGCTTCGGGGTTGCGATGGCGCGGTAGTACTTCGGGTCGTCGCCCTGCATTCCGGTCACGTAGGCAACGCCCATGCGGCCGGTGAGGAACGGATCTTCGCCGTAGGTCTCCTGGCCGCGGCCCCAGCGAGGGTCACGGAATATATTCAGATTCGGAGACCAGAAGTCCAGGCCTCCGCCGATGCCGACGTGCCCGGCGGCCGTATCCTGCACATGCTTGATGCGGCCCTCAATGCCGATCTGGATGGCCATGTTGTGAATTCCAGGCGCGTCGAATGTGGCAGCAAGACCGATCGGCTCAGGGTACTCGGTTACGCCCTGGTTGATGACCCCATGGAGTGCCTCGCTCCACCATTGGTAGGCAGGGACGTTGAGCCGAGTAACCGCCGCGGAATTGTTCTGCATCTGCGTAGCCTTCTCGGCAAGGGTCATGCGATGGACCAGGTCAACTGCCCGCTGTTCCGGCGGAAGTTTTGGATTCATGTAGGGGAGGTTGGCCGCGTCCTGGGCAACGGCTGTTTGCGGAATCGTGCCAAAAAAGAGCGTACCCGTGCACGCAACGATGCGCGCGGCAATTCGCGTCATTCGCTTCTTCATCTTGTTTCTCCAGGTCTTTTTTCTTCAGGTTCGGTGTGGGCGACTCAAGATTTACATCCAAAACGTTCAAATGCAATGCGCGGCCGGAATGTTCGGCGGGATGCGTACTGCGCATTCTCGCGGCGAGATTCTTCAGCAGGATTGGACCTCTTTTTCAGGAGCTGTCTTTGCCTGAAACTCGAAGCTGTCTCAGGTGAGAGCGGCTGCTTGCGAATGCGCCCGCGGCCGCTGAAGAATTGGTTAAAATATAGTTGACGAAGCGAGCCGGGAGCGAGTCTCAACGATCAGCCCGGCTTTATTGTTCGGTTACCGGAAACTGAATTATGTTTGCGCAGATGGGCGCCGCGGCGATCGCCAGCGGAATGTTGCCGCGCGGAGACGCATCTGCAGCATCGTAGTCGAGTGACGTCGATCCGGTCGGTCTTTCTATGTCCTGCCGGGCCAGGTGTCGGTCCGGCAGGAGTTGCGTTGGAGTCGTCGAGTGGCTGCAGGCTTATTGGGCAGTTTCGGTAAAAGATACCGAAAGTCCGCCCAGCGCGAACTGATCCTGCGCGGTGACCGTAACAGTTCCGGCAGTCGAAGGCAGCGTCAGGGTGACGGAGGCTACGCCCGATGCGTTAGTCGGCGCGATTACGCTGGTCCCGCTGGTCGTGCCGTTGGAGAGCGTGCCTGACTTGGTGGTGAAAAGAATGCCTGCGCCGGTGTCTGTGCCTCCGGATTGGCCGGGCGCCAGCGTGACGGTTAAAGGTTGCGCCAGAGCCGTTCCAACTGCGCCCGTTTGGTTGTTGCCTGCCTGGGTTAGCGTTGCGGCGGGATTACCCACAACAATCCACCCGCCCTGGGTCTGGGTTGCGGTTCCGTCACTGCCTGTCACGGTAAAGTGGCAGAAGCCTGGAGTGCTTGCCGGTTTCACGGAAATGGATCCGGGCAGTGCTGTGGTGATAGTGGCGTTGCTGAGACCCAAGGCGCCGCTGCAGGCCGGGGCGCCTTCGTAAGCGTCGAAGACAGCAGAGGAGAGCGTGACTGGGGCGGTGCCGCTGCTGATCCGCGGTTGCAGGATTGCGAGGCCGTTCGCTGGAACCATCAAATCGTCGGGGTTAAGATACCACTCAGACGCGGGCGTTGAGGCTTCACTTCCGCTCACCACCAGAAGCGTGATGGTGTAGGCCGCAAAGCTCTGCGTCCCACTCCAGGACTTCGAACTGGACGCGGCAATGGAACCTGAGGCCGTCGACGACAGGGTGTACGCAACATAAGTGGTTGGGCTAAACCCATTCAGGTTGAACGTGACCTGCGCCGTGTTGGCGGGATCCTCGTTCAACACCATGATCGTCATCACCGTGCCGGTCGAGTTCAGCGCGGCGTAACTGGAAAACAGGCTCGGATTGCCGGTGTTCTGGTCCGAGACCGAGAGCGTTCCAAATCCATGGTGGGCGCCGTCGTAATTGGTGTACATTTTCAACGCCTGGTAGTTCGGGTTGCCTTGTGTTGGCGCACCCCAGCGCGTTGCAAACGAGAGACCTTCACGCCCGAAGAGGCCATATGCTTCCGCATCTCCCAGCGCGGTCGAGAAATCGTTCTCGTTGTAGAAGGCCGCGCTCCACTCGGTGAACGAAAGCGGGGTTCCGGGATAAATAGCATTCACCAGCGCTTTCATGCGCGGAATGCGGAATGGAATCGTGTAACTGGGCTCCACGGTTGTGGTGTATATCTGGTTGATATCGCTGGCAGTGCTCACATAGGTCGGGTCCCAGTAATCGCGATAGACTGAGGCGGAAATCGCCTTTAGCTGCGCGGTAGTCAGACCCGAAGTGTTGGCTTCGGCATAGGCGTGGATGTCGAAGACATCCAGCGTGCGCGCGCCGTTGATCTTGTCCATCCAATTAACCTGGTTCAGCCACCAGGGCAGGAAGTCCACTCCACCATGAGAGGTCCGGTCAGTGCCGTTTGCAGGGGCCCAGTAGAAGTACCAGCAGCACGACACCGGTCCGAAGCGCACGGCAGCGGGATCCCAAGTCTTCAGGGCCGATCCCTCATTCTCAAACATGTTGGCGAGCTCGTCGTAGCCCGAAGGGTTGGGGTGAACATCGCGATGCGTGCCTCCCCAGATGTCGACTTCGTTGTCCATATCGTAGAAATGGCAGGAAGTGATTGTCGAATAGGGAATGGTGCACGTGCTATTGCCGAAGGCAGCGGCCAGCGCCTGCGCCCAGGTTTCCCGATCGAGGCAGGTGGTTCCATCCGTGGTTCCCGCCGGGCAGTCGGCAGCAGTGTCGACGAGCGGGTAGTAGGCCTCGGTTTGCGCCACGGTGGTCACCGGCGTCTTGCAGTCCGCTTCTTGGCCGTTGCCGGCATCCGTGTTGTATTGATCGAACGAGCACTGTCCGGGGAACTTGGCTATGGAGAAGCTCCAGTGATAGTTCGGGGGGGACGCGATCTCCGCGCTCTGTGCCACCCATCCCAGGGTCGCCATGGTGGTCAGGGGATGGCTTCCGGCATTCTGGAGGTCTGTGATGAACTGCACGGAATCGCTTTCCGCACCGTTTCCGCCGGTATTGAAGTCTTCGAAAAAGTAGTCATTGTCAGCGTTGTATGTCTGCAGTTTCCAGTTGTAGGTGGATGTGGCGTTTCCACCCCAGCGGCCCAGCGTGGCTCCCAGGTCGGAGACAGTCGCCGCACTGCTGAAATTGCCGCCGTACACGAAGGGACTTATCGTATGACGGTTGGCAAGCGTGTCGATGGTGACCGTGACGCCTGTGCCGGTGACCGCAGTTGTGACGGTAACCGGGGCGGTTCCGGAGGCGCTGTTATACGCCGCGGAGCTGGCGCTATCCGGGGTGTACCTGGCAGTCAACGTGTCAGAGCCTGCGGCGAGCGATCCGGCCGGAATGGCAATGGCCGCCGAGCCGGAGCTGAGCGGAGTGGCGGCGGAAGCATAGGCTCCGCTGGAGAGAACCACGGAGCCGGTCGGCGTTGCGCCCGTGCCTGCGACCGCAACCGTAACGCTGAGGCTCTGCGCTGTCGTGATGCTGCTCGAGGCCGGCGTAACGGTAACGGCGGGGGTTGTTGTTGTAGACGCAGTGACGGTAACCGGGGCGGTTCCGGAGGCGCTGTTGTAGGCCGCGGAACTGGCGCTGTCCGGGGTGTACTTGGCGGTCAGCGTGTCGGAGCCTGCGGCCAGCGATCCTGCGGGAATCGAAATGCCCGCCGAGCCGGAACTCAGCGTAGCTGCCAATGAAGTGTAATTTCCGCTGGAGAGAACCACGGAGCCTGTCGGCGTTGCGCCGGTGCCGGCGACCGCAACGGTAACGCTGAGGCTCTGCGCTGTCGTGATGCTGCTGGAGGCGGGCGTAACGGTCACCGTGGGCGTGGTTGTAGACGCAGTGACGGTGACGGGGGCGGTTCCGGAGGCGCTGTTATACGCCGCGGAGCTGGCGCTGTCCGGGGTGTATTTGGCGGTCAACGTATCGGAGCCTGCGGCGAGCGATCCTGCGGGAATCGTAATGGAGGCCGAGCCGGAGCTGAGCGGAGTAGCGGCGGAAGCATAGGCTCCGCTGGAGAGAACCACGGAGCCGGCCGGCGTTGCGCCCGTGCCGGCGACTGCAACGGTAACGCTGAGGCTCTGCGCTGTGGTGATGCTGCTGGAGGCAGGCGTAACGGTCACCGTGGGCGTGGTGGGATTCTGATTCGTCCCTCCCCCACCTCCGCTGTTTCCGCCGCCGCATGCGGCGATTGAAAGAAGAGCTCCGAAAAGGACAAGAACGAGGAATAGCTTCGCAAATCGATTCATACAACAGCCCCCTTTTGACCCAGCAGACGCCAGATAGTGTTCGCGGTTGGTTCCCATGACAGCATATTCCTTACCATCCATCATTTTCTTGCCGCGACTGAACCTATTTTCTACTTGTTTGCCGGACCGCGATTCAGTTTGACGAGCACAATATCGTTGCTGTTCATCGGCACAGTCAACTCGACCGTGCCCACTTCGCTGCTTCGCATCGGTTTGTCGATCTCCGGCAGGTCACGCGTCAGCTCGTTCAGGTGCGCGATTTGATCAGCGGTCAGCTCTTTGGGAGAACCCATCTCAATGTACGCAGAGTAAGCATCGTTAGCATGATAGCCGGTGCGATGGACTTCCAGGTAGTAAGTGGTATTTGGCACAAGATGAGTTATCTGCAACTCGACGGGCGGGGCCGCATGCGCCGGAATGAGTTTTGTATAGAACGGTCGATTGCTCACCTTCTGGTGGGGCTGTTCGAAGTCCCAAATTACAGCCGCAATGCTTCCATCCTTCGCGGACAGCATCGTCTGAGAATCGCTCACCTTGAGGCTGTCGCCCTGGAGCGCGTGAAGATACTTGTAAGCGAAATACGCGGGCTTGCGAATGCCCTGCGGGTTGAGCAGGCCGAATCCTCCCTGAAATGGTGCTGTCGGAGGTCCGGGTTCTTCGAACAAGTCAGTGTAGGTCCAGTAGCTCATGCCCTGCGCCAATCCCCGGCTGGCATTGAGCTTGGCCAGGATATAGGGAGCGCTGATGTAGGAATCATGCACTGAGTCGCGCGGGGTGTAACTTGTGCTCCATTCGGAAAAGTACATCGGAAGGCCAGGAAACGGCGAAGCCGAAATCTGCTCGCGCACGCGGCGGACATCGCCGATGATTGCGTCCGGCGAGGGATCGAGCTTTGTATCGCTCTTTCCTTCCTCATCAAGAAATCCGCCCTGGACGCCATAGGTGTGGGTTGTTACAAAGTCAACCGGCGCGCCGCTCTGCTTGACGTGCGAAAGAAACTCGGGAACCCATGCGGCTCCGGCGGTGCTCGGTCCTCCAACCCGTAGCGCAGGGTCAATGGACTTGATCGTCTTCGCCGTCAGATCGTAGAGCTCGAAGTATGCTTTCTGATCGCCGCCTTCCCAGAAGCCGGAGAGGTTGGGCTCATTCCACACTTCGAAATACCAGGACCGCACTTCGTCCTTTCCATAACGCTGCTCGATGTGGCGGATGAATGCATCGACAAGGTCGTGCCAACCTTCCGGCTTTGGATGCGAGGTGTTGCCGTTCCAATAGAAGATGCTGTTGCCGGATGTTGCCAGCGCCTTGGGCGTGAAACCCAGTTCTACAAATGGCCGGATGTGGCGGGCCAGCAGGTCATCGTAAAGCTGGTCGATCTTTGACCAGTCGTAGACGGTTTTGCCATCTTCAACACGCACAGTTCCCAGCACGTCGTGAAAGATGGCATGGAAACGGATATATCGAAAGCCGAGTTCATCCACAGTGAGCTTGAGCTGAGCCTGGCTGTCATCACGAATCAGCGTGCCTGGAAAATCGGATCCTACCGATAAGTCGAAAAAACGATCCACCGGTCCGGTCGTGTCTTTGAGATTCACGACAATGGTTCTGAAGGGAGCCCGTTGCGATTGAGCTGCAAGAGATGAGACAAACGAAGCCGCAAAGAGAGCAAGGGCAATGGATGAAAACCGTCGCAGAACCGAATTGAGCATGGACTTCAACTTCCTTCAAGGAAATTGGCTGGCGAGATAACGCGAGCTTTCTTACACCTGCAATAGTAACTGCATGATGAGCCTTCGCCGATCTTGAAGCCACCTTGATTCACATAAGGGTGACCATCCCTTCGGGAAAGACTTCGAAATGCACTCACCAATCTATGCGAACGGTTCGCTTGTGGCCGCTACGGTACCCGGCGGTCAGGATGGAATTCTGGCTTCGTTAAGGAAGAGTCTTGCACCTTATTGGGTTCAAATGGGCATACAATCTCATTTGCGGCGGGCTCGTTTGCGGCTAAAGTTCGCTGAACGCTTAGGTCACTGCTCCTGCCCCCGGTGAGCCGCGCTCATTCCACGGTTGTCCCGCAACCTTGAGCCGCGTGACCTCGCGCTCAATGTGAGTATCATCACATCTTTTCCGCGGATAGATACAGAAAGTAGGGCAAAAGAGGAGCGCTCTTGGCGGAGGTGGATTTATGCCCGACGAGATGACAGAAGGCGCCTCGCCGCGGAGAGACCCGCAAGAGATGCGGGACGCGCAATTTGCCATGCGGCTCTCGTTGATCTTCGGCGTTGCCATGCTGGTGGGCAAGTCTACGGCATACTTCATGACTCACTCGGTCGCGATTTTTTCTGACGCGGCCGAGTCGGTGATTCATGTCATCGCCGTCGGGTTCGCCAGCTTCAGCCTGCGCCTCAGCGTGCGGCCAGCTTCCCATCACTTCCTCTACGGTTACGAGCGGATCACGTTCTTCTCTGCGGGATTCGAAGGGGCATTGATCGTTGTAGCTGCGGTCGCCATCCTGATTGAATCGATTCGCGAATGGATATCTGGACTGCAACTGCAGCACCTGGGGTCAGGGGTGGTGTTAATCCTGATCGCCGGCATTCTGAATGGCGGCCTTGGCTATTATCTAATCCGCACGGGGCGCAGAACGAATTCGCTCATCCTCGAAGCGGATGGCAAACATGTCTTGACAGATAGCTGGACGAGCTTTGGAGTCGTCGGGGGATTGGCTTTGGTCATAATGACGCATTGGAAGCCTTTCGATCCACTGGTGGCCATCGTGGTTGCGATCAATATCCTCTGGTCGGGCGGCCGGCTGGTGTGGCAATCCGCGGTTGGGTTGCTTGATTACTCCGATCCCCTGACGGGCAGAAGGATTCGCGAGCGGCTGGATGCGATTTGCTCCGAACTGAGCATTCAGTATCACGGCGTGCGCTTCAGGACCACCGGGTACAGGCAGATCATTGAGGTTCACCTGCTCTTTCCGCGCCTCACGTCTGTGAGTGAAGCGCATGGGCTGGCCACGGTTCTCGAGGAGCGACTTCCGATGGAGTTGGGCATTCCGGCCGAGGTCATCACGCACCTTGAGTGTGTTGAGGACCACGCCGTGGTCCATCATCATGAGCACTACACAGGGAAGCCGGATTGACCTGCTTGGACCTATTGAGGGAACTGCATCTGCCGGTTCGCCGGCGGGGCTTTCCCAACGGGCAAATCACGGGGTACACTCGTTGCTGAGCGGGAGGGATCGGATTCATGCCTCAACATGTGTGTATGGGAGCGTTGATGATGTGCACGTTCGGGGTGGCGCCCAGTTCGCTGGTCGTGCTGCCGACGAACAAGATGATCACCAGCGATATGCCGGCGGCAAATATCATGGACCATATCCCCATGACCAATATCATGCCCTTCGGAATGTGCATGTCGCCTTCGAACCCGGTGGTAGCCGCCGCGACGGCCGCGGCATTGGGGGTATTGACGCCGATGCCGTGCATCCCGGCGACAACAACGCCCTGGGTGCCGGGAGCGGCAACGGTGCTGCTGGCGAACATGCCTGCGCTGGACAACGTATCTCAGCTCATGTGCATGTGGGGCGGCGTAATCACGTTTACGTTTGCGGGTCAGGTGACGGAGGAGATTCCATAGCCGGGGCTTCGGAATCGGACTCGCCGGGGGCGAGGTTGTACTGTCGGGGTGCGGCCAAATAATTTTCCCCCGTTTTCCGTGCAAAATGGTATAGCTTTCTCAAGTGGCTTTGGTTCTCCCGTGAGGCATCACCGCATGACATTGACGTCTGCATTAACCCTCAGTTTTGCGGCAGCCACGGATATCGGCTGCAAGCGCGGCAACAATGAAGACAGCTTCGGCTACGACGCGGCGCTGCATGTTTACGTGGTCTGCGACGGCATGGGCGGAAACGCCGCCGGCGAGGTTGCCAGCGGAATGGCCGTGCGGGCGCTCATTGAAACATTTGAATCCCAGACACCGGAATCTCCGGAGGAGGGCGCGCTGGCTCCCATCGAGGAGCGGTTGGTGACCTCGATCGTCGAGGCCAATCGGGTGGTGCGGGAGGCGTCGGAGGCTAACCTCGAGCTGCGCACCATGGGTACGACACTGGTCTGCGCCTGCCTGGACGGCGGCCGCCTGCTGGTGGGCAACGTGGGCGATAGCCGCTGTTACCTGGTCAGAGACGGGGTTTGCCTGCAGGTCACATTGGACCACTCGTTGCTCGACGAGCAGGTCCGCAGCGGGATGCTCACGCCAGCGGAGGCTGCGGCTTCCGATCTGCAATCGGTAATCACGCGAGCTATTGGCATTTCAAGGGATGTCGAGCCCGACTTGTTTGCGGTCGACCTGAGCCTGAACGACATGCTGCTGCTCACTTCGGATGGGCTTACCCGCTACGCGAATCCGGAGGACATCGCGCAGATCGCGGCGCCGGACGCCGATCTGGCCATGATTTGTCATGCCTTGATCGAACACGCCAAGCAAGGCGGCGGCGCAGACAACATTACATGCATGATGCTGCGCGTGGTGGAAGCCGCGCCGGCCGATTTCGCCGAACCGGCAGGCTCAGATGAACCGGCCGCGGTTGCGGAAGAAATCGAGTTTTCCCCGCCTTCTATTGAGCCTTAACCACGGTTGAGACGCAGGTCAGCCCTGAGAACCCATCGGGCGGCAGCAACTCTGCGCCGGCTCCGGACAGATCGAAGCTGACCATTTTTCCGTTGGACTGGTCGATGGTATGACCGGCTATGGAGGTGGACGTCTGCAAGGGGAAGTTCAATCGGACAGACGATCCTGAATGCGCGACCTGGGCCGTGCGTACGAGCTGGAAGACCGACCACGTTCCCTGGAACGGCAGCACTTCGTTGGAGTCGTACACCAGGGAAGCATTGTGGGCGCTCAGGCCGTTCCAGTTGAACTGCTGGCTCGACCCTCCGGTGGGAATGCGCTGGCCATCCACAACCAGGGTCGCATTCTCGATGCCTTTGCTGGGTACGAAGTGAAGCCCAAAAGTAAATGCCGGCGATTTTGCTCCCGCTGGGTAAAGGTCCGACGAAATGTGGGCCAGATGGGTAAAGTACTGGAGGAATTTCGGGTTGACTGGCTGTGGCGCATTGGGCGCTGAAACCCACTGCGACCCCGATTGAACCAGGTAGGGCTTGAGAGAAGCGTTATACAAGGACCAGATGGCTCCGGTGTCCGGCGCAAATACCTGGTTGACTTCATCCAGGCTCGCTTGCGACGTGGAACCAGGCGAGAAGGGGTATTTGCCCAGCACAGCGTTGACGGCGGTGCATACTTTGGCGCCCGCGCCGTTGGCGGGAGCGCCTGGAGAAGGCGCCAGATGTGCGGCGCATTGAACCGGAGCAAGCAGGAGATCGAGGACGGTTTTTTCGGTATGCATCTGCGCATCGATACTGAATGTTTGAGCGGTCTGCCGGGCGGCCACATCGGCCGTCGATGCCGCCGTTGTAATCGGCGCGTAGGGCGCCGGGTCCGGGCCGGCGGTGGGGGCAACCGTGGATACGGCGCTGGATAGATTCAGAAGCGCCGTCATATACGCCTGATTTCCAGGTCCGATGGGTTTGTCGGCCGCGTTCGGATCGACAAGAGCCTGCGTGGACTGGAAGATCGATTTGATTTGCGGATCGGCCACGGCGGTGTTATGCGACACAGTGTAAAAGAGCGCCAACAGAGGGGAATCGGGACTGGAAAGAGCGTTGAGCCTTGTCGGCGCTTCGTGAATCCCACCGCAGCTCATCACCTGCGCCCTGGTCAGGAACGTGTGCCATTGCGCGATGTAGTCGGAGGAGTATTTTCCGGACAGGTCTTTGCCGATGGCAGCCTTGTCGAGCGATTGGCCGCTCTGATCTCCCAGCACCCATGGCTCGCCGTTGGCATATTTCTGAATATGCTGGAACGCATCCTGCATGAAGGCGTAGCCGGACTTGGTGAAGGCTCCACGAACCACATAGCTGTCGATCACCGAGGCCGCCGAGCCGGGGTACATGCGGTTGAAGTCGATGGAGGGGCCGGTCTTGTCCGCGTCGTTCAGCATGTCCTGGTAAATGCGGGTCTCGGCCAGGAAGTGGGACAGGTAGAAGCGCGCGTGCGCGACGACCTGCGTATCCGGATTGATGGAGTAGGGATCCTGGCGGGTGAGTTCGGTCGAGTAGAAATCGACCTGCTTCTGCGCCAGTTGCTCCTGCGCCTGATCGACTTGTCTCTGCCCATTCCAAGCCTGAAGAAAGACGGGAGTCAAAAACTGCGAGGTGCTCTTCTCGTGATTGCCGGTGGTGATCAGGTACGCCTTGAGCGGGTTATAGGCGGCAACATACGAGGATGAGTCGTCTGTGGTGGCCGGCGCGTCCGGCAGGCCGCGCATGGTTTGGGCAAAATTTGCCTGCGCGGGATTGAGCATCCGCGGGCGGAAGCGGTCGAAGTAGACGCTGCGGGCGCGCACGTCCAGCTTGTCTCCCTGGTACAGGCCGAAGCGATATGTCCAGGGAGCGCCGTCTACCTTGTAGCCGTCCAACTGGACGATGGTCTGGCGCAACTGGTCGAGAGCCTGAAGCTCGGTAAGGCCCGGCAGGGAATTGGCGGAGGGATCGGCTACACTGAGCGCCCGCGCGGCGTCGTGGATCCTGTTTTCGAGGGAGGAGTTATTCGCGTAGGAGATGACTAGGAAGATGGTATAGATGAAAAACAGAAGCGCGAGCGTTGCGAAGAGGAATCTGCGGAAGAAGCGCGCGGGCGCCGTCTGCTGGGTGGCCGAGAGAGCGCTCTTGTCTCCGAGGATGATTTCAGGGAATAGCCGCGGCAAGAACGTCCACTGCGGGACGCGTGTGGAAACTTTGAAAGCCTGGGCGGCCGGACGGGATGAGGGGACCTTTCCCAGGGAAATGTTCAGATACTGCGTCGCGCCCGCATCCTGGGGCACACGCTCTTCCTGCGACGAAGGGCCGGACATTCGCTCTACGATTTGAGCGCGAATGCCGGAGAAGTAGAATCCGCGCAGATAGGGATTCGCGCTCAACTGGCTTGGCTTGCACAGTTCCACCAGGTATTGGTTGAGATTCTTGCGCAGCTTTCCGAATTCGCGGGGAAACTCGTAGACGCCCCCTGAATTTCGTGGGTCCGTTTCGCGGGCCAGCATCTCGACGCGAAATTCGCCCAGCGAATAATTCAGTGAATCGAGAACGCCGTCCAGTGTGCTTGCCGCTCGATCGACATACACTCCCGCTGAAGCGTCAATCTTGGGAAGGGTCATGCCGACGATCTGGCGCACTTCTTCATTCGATAGATTGCGGACATACGCCTCGAAGTGCGGGACCCGGTCGAGTTTGGTGACGATTACATAGACCGGGAGGGTGGTGCCGAGAAGGCGGCTGATCTCGCGCAGGTGCGCGCCGGTGGCGCGTGCCGCAGCCATCAGAGATGCGCCCGCATCCGGCGCGAGAACTTGCTCTATGCTTACGCACACTACTGCCGCGCGGGCGGCTGCGCCGGAGCCGAAGGTGGAGCGATACGCGCGCGGGCGGGTTCTTCCAATGAGGCGGATGAGCAACTGGCCGCTTTGCCGCACGGCTTCTCCAGCTTCGACGATGGCCGCAGCCTGCGTGAACCATACATTGGCCACAGGCGTGGGAGCGGAGTCGCCCTCCCGCGGCTGTGTGCCGGCGAGAAGCTCAGGATCGAGTCCCGAACGCATGACCATGGTGGTCTTGGCGGCGCCTTGTTCGCCGAGAATATAGAGAAGCGGCAGAAGGTCGAGAGTCTTTGCGCCTTGCTGCGATGTCCGCAACTTGCGGTTTGCATCATTCAGCAACAGGTCGAGTTCGCTGGTGGCGGCGCTCCCCGCGCCATCGCCCTCCTGCCCCTGGTTCTTCTTCGCCTTGAAGTGGAGGATCAGGATAAGCGCCGCGGCAGCGATGCCCAACACCAGGATCACAACGACAAAAACGATGAGCGTGACGCCATGCAGATGGAGAAGAGCGGCCCCGCCGAATGCCAGCAGGGCGGCAACCACCAGAACGGCCAGAACAGCCAGATAGACGAGCAAGGGTTACCCCCAAGGGAGATGCGCAAACTTCTACGAGATATGGGAAGCCCCGGAACTGAGGACAATCCAGAAACCACCAAACGCCAGAACAGTGAGCGCCAGCAAGGCCAAGGCAGCAATCCCCAGACCGCGGCTCCAGTGATCGATGGCAGCGGTCTGCTTGATGGGCGGGGGCGGCGATTCAGCGCGCAGGAAAAGAGCCTGGCCGCGAATGCGCCCAATCTTTTCGCGCGCCTGGCCAATGAGGGCCGGAACCTCGCCGCTCTGTTGCGCGCCGGGCTGCCCGGAGAAATCGGTCATTCCGCCGAAGGAGATGGCGTGCCTGCCCCTGAACCCGAGCAACATGCAAAGTGTGTAGACTTCCAGGCAGTCCGCGGTTTCGTCTGAATCCTGGCGGCCAAGCAGCCCGCGCAGATGATCGAAGAAAACTTCGCCCGCGCGATTGTGGCCAAACATCTCTTCCTGCATGGGCCGCTGCGCCCACTCCGCGAAGGCGGGGCTTTGCAGCTTGAGCACACTTTCATCGAGCAGCGCAACCACGGCAAAGAAGGATAACTGGATCATCTCGCTCGAGTAACCGAGCGCCTTGGCTTGCTCCATGGCCGCTTTCAGCGCGGCGCGGATGCTGTTTCGGAAGCCTTCCGCGTTGGGCGCTGCCTGCTGACCCAAAGCGCTCAGCCGGAGAATGGTCGTGATCGAGTTTTCGTAGCAGGATGCAAGACTGTGAGTGCGTGCTGGAGAATTTGCCATGTCTTCATTTCCCCCGTGGTCCGCTGACGATTCGTGAAGATTCCAGGAAACTCAGGGCCGGCGGGTCAATCAATGACAACAGTCAACATGAGGTCGGCTTTAAATCATCACAAATATACCTCAACCAACCCACGCCAAGAAAGAAATCTCCGCGCCGTCCGCAGGCGCCGCGGTCGAATCCCTCTTTTCTTCTGAGCGCCTGCTTTTCGGGTGAGCCCGTGGCGCCTCATTTCGCTTTACGCGGCAGTTTCGCGCGTGTAAGCTTTCGAGTGAGTGGCGCTGCAATATTTGTAGAGGAAACCGTTTCCATGACCGAGAAAGATTGGACACCGAAAAGCCAGCCGATTGAAGAGGCCGATCCGCTCAGCGCGACCGGGATGTTTTTGAATGCGCTTGGAAAAGAATCGGCAGAGCCTCAGACGCGCATGGAAATAGATCAGCCCCAGCCCCCTGCCCGACGGGAGACAAAGCCGCCGGCGTGGCAGGATGAGCCGCAATTTCCTGTCTCCTCGCAAGCGGAGACTCCAGTGCGGACAGCTGTCGACTTCGAACCTCCAAAGGCGGCTCCCGGCGAGTTTACGAGATTATTCCAGGCGGCTACTTTCCCAGCAGCGCCACCACCGAGAGCCCCGGCAGTTCCTCCGCCTGCCCCATCCTATGAACCGAAACCAGCGCCCGCGCCTGCATCCGCACCTGGCGAGTTCACCCGCATCTTCGTGAATCCTGCAGATGCAAAGCCGGTCGAGCGGGCACCCTCGCCACCGCCAACGAGGGTAATCCCCGATTCGTCGACGGCTACGCAGCAGGCCTCGAATCCCGCTAGGATGAAGGGCTTTTCCTCGGGTGCTTCCGACTCGGCGTCTGCAGAGGGCGGCTTTACGCAGTTTTTTCAGGCTCGCCCGTCGGCTACCGCTCCGGCGGCTGCTCCCGCTCCCCTGCCTCGCGTTCAGACCTACTCGCCGCCCCCCCCAAGCCCAGCGCCGCCACCCCGTGAAGAATACATGCCGATGCGAGAGCCAGATTTCGGTGCATCCCAAAGCGCCGGCGACTCGGGAGGGAATTCGTCCAGCGTCACCAACCTGTTTGCGTCACTGGCTCCAGCCAAGCCTCGCCAGCAGGAGGCGAAGGCGCCAGTTTATGAGCCGCTTCCTTCCTACACTCCCGCTCCTCCGCCGCCCGCCGGACCTTCCGGGGGCGAGGCGGGCAGCGTCACCCGACTGATTCAAAGGCTGTCTGCAACTCCTGTTGCGGAGCCGAATCCAGCGCCCGCTCCGATTGCCGCACCGCCGGCCAACTCCGGCCCTGGAGAGTTTACCCGCATGATTAACGCGGGGGCTGTAAGGTCTGCAACCAGTGCACCGGCCCCGCCTGCCGCAGCGCCGCCTCCGGCGGCCGCTGCGCCAATGCCAATGCCTGCTTTCGCGGCTCCAGCAATGCCGGCAGCTCCGGCAATGCCTGCGGCCCCAAAGCCGGCTGCACCGCCTCCGCCTGCATTCCAGGCTCCAAAATTCGAGCCGCCGAAGCCTGCGGCACCGGCATTTGCCGCCCCGGCAGGTGCTGCTCCCAAGAGCAAACTCGAGGAAATGGTTCCCATTCTGCTGGTCATGAACACTTTCCTGCTGATCGTTCTAATTGTGCTCGTGGCCTTCGCCCTGAAGGCAAGATAGCGCTTGCCAACGGCGGACGACGGGGCCGCCCGAAAGCGGTTACCGATCAAGCCAGGAGTCCCATCTCCCTCAATTGAGAATCCGTGCGTTCAAAACTGGGGATCAAGACAACGCCCTGGGAGCGCGCCCGCCCGGCCCATTTTTGAGCGTCATCCTCGCTCAGCTTCATGTCCGTCAAAAGAGACACCAGGTCATCGTGACTATTCGCCTTGGCCGGCTTGGTGTTAAGCCGGCCGGCATAGGGGACAAATGAAACCTCAAAATGAGGCCGTTGACCTTCTCCCCCTGGGTTCACTTTGATTTGCAGGTTTCCCATAAACTTTGTCATTGGTCAGTTCCTTGATGCGCAGGTCAAGTTGCGCGGTTGAATAACCGTGACAGGAGTGGCGTTCCCTGTCCCAAGTCTTTCATAAAAGATCGATTTTTGGATAGTCTCAATGGAACCGGAGCCCTGGGCCCTCACTCAGGCGCAACAATCATGAATCCGCGATCGATGAGCTTGCGAATCATGGCCAGGCATTCGCGCCTCACATCGTCGAGCGGGGCATCGGCCAAGACGGCGAACTCGTCGATCGCCTGCCCAGCAGTTCGTGTGCCATCGCAGGTCGCCAGGAATTCCGCAACCAGCGGCTGCAAGCTGAGGTGGAAGGGAAATCCACTGATGAGCCGCAGCGTGATCGATTCGCCAGCCCAACGGCCTCCGGCTTGTTTGCAGATCTGTTCGAGCCGCGCGTGATCCGAAAGCCTGGGTTTGACGACAAGAAGGCTCTCGTCGTCTTGCATTTTCGACAAAAAGTCGTGCGCGGCGAAGGTGGAAAGAATCATATCGCCGAGATCGCCGTTCGGAGTCTTGGGCACCTCTTCGATTTGTACCCAGTTCGCTCCCGCACGGCGACGCAGGACGATCAGGCCATCGTGAATCGCTTCAACCCTTCGCGCGCGGTAGTAGCTCATGTATCCTTCGTACAATTTGGCGTCTTCATCCGGGTTTGAAAAGGTCTCGCGAATCCGATGCTGCGCGTACTCTCCAGGGTCCTGGGTCAGCCCCTTCATCACCCAGGCGTCGCAGCCAGTGCCATCGAGCCATTCGGTGATGCGTTCTTCCCATGTCTGTCCGCTGACCTGTGCCCATTCGCAGAGCATCTGCATATAGCCGTCTTCGTTCAGGTACGCGGGCGCCTCTTTGACAAGGCGGCGGCATAGCCCATCCAATTCCATCGGGTTGTCGCAAAACATGTAGCCCAGCTGGGGAGTGATGAAGAACGGAGGATTGGAGAGGATGAGGTCGAAACGGCGATTGGCGACCGGAGCAAAAAGATCGCCGCACAGCACCTCAATATTCTCCACACCGTTCAGGCGTGCGTTGAAAGCAGCAAAGGAGACGGCCCGTTGATTCAGATCGGTGCCGACAACGGTATCGCTGAATTTGGCCGCTCCCAGGCTGAGTATGCCGCTGCCCGTGCCCAGATCGAGAGTGGCTCGCGAAGGTCGGCGAATGGAGAACCTGGCCAGGAATTTGCTGGTGGGGTTGGGCCAGAGAACCATCTCCGACTCCGCCCGTTCGATGGCTACCGGATGGTCGGAAGCGACCAGAAAGCCGCCCCAGGGAAGCACCATGGCCATTGCAGTCAATTGATCTCCCTGCGCCTTGAGCAACCCGGATTTGAGCAGCAGGGAGAGGAAGTCGCCGGGGACCAGATTGGCGATCTGCGCCGTCGTCTGAGGGCGCCCCATCCAGAACCAGCGGAGCAACACGTTCAGCAGGGTGGGTTCGGAAATGCGGTCCAGGAGCCGAGGCTCGTTGCGCAAATTACGAGAGGGCAACTCGGGAGCGCCAAGGTGCTTGCGAAGAGTTTCTTCGGTATATCCCGCGTCCTCAAAGTGAGCGAGGAGCCGTTTGGACTCCTCCACAGAGATCGTCACTAACATTAGGATTCCACATTACCATTGCGGGCTGGCTGGGCAAATGGAGATTTGCAGGGTAGCCGGCCAATCGGATGTCTTTTGCAGGTGAGCGGGGCCGGGGTTGCTCGTGCATGCCCGACCCAGATTCGAAAGGTGGTTAGTCGTTACGCCGGCAATGTTGAGTTCCCCTGAATTTGCGGTGGTTCGAATCCTCAACCTCAGCCTGTTTTTTAGATTACTTTTTAGTAATTTCCCGCGGTTTCACGACCTGCGTTTGAGATTGCCTCGTTTTCTGCCCGCTCATTGCTGCTGCGTGAATCTTTGATTTGTGTTGACCGGCCTCTGCCCGTGTGGTATTAAAAAGGACACACTGAGACCGGCACTTGGATTTGCGTTCTAATTGCTCCCGTCTCATTCCCATGGGTCGGTTCCGCTGTGAAGGTTCAGGTATTGTGTGGGGAGCAGGTATGCTCCTGGCGGCCACACTTGTGGAACAAATCCCTTTCAACGTTCGTCCATTCTGGATCATCATCAGTTCAAGGAAGGAAATATGGCTAAACAAAGCGCACAGCACAAGCTTGACCGGGTGCGTCCGCCCCGGGTGCAGATTACATACGACGTTGAAATCGGTGGCGCCATCGAACTGAAGGAGTTGCCATTCGTCGTCGGAGTCCTTGGAGATTTTACTGGCAACCCGGAGCAACCCCTTCCCAAACTCAAGGAGCGCAAGTTTGTCGAGGTCAACCCCGACAACTTCGATACAGTCCTGGAGGGAATGAAACCGCACCTGGCGTTTGCCGTGGAAAACAAGTTGAGCGACGACCCGGATGCGGCGCAGTTGAAAGTCGACCTCAAGTTCCGCAAGATGGACGATTTTGAGCCGGCCAACGTAGCCAAGCAGGTGAAGCCGCTCAAGGCAATGCTCGATCTGCGGACCCGGCTTTCCGACCTTCGCGGGTCGCTGCAAGGCAACGACAAACTGGAAGAGTTGCTGCTGGAAGCGGTCGGCAACACGGAAAAACTGGACAAGCTGAAGGGTGAAATGGGAGGCTCCAATGGCTGAAGCAGTTGCGAGTACACAGGCCTCGGGCGCAACTCTCGATGCCCAGGAATCGAGCCTTCTCGACCAGATCGTAGAGCAGGGCCGATTCGGGGTCGAAGCTGCATCCCGCGAGCGCGGCAAGGACCTGGTAAAGGAGTTTGTCGCCCAGGTGCTCGACGGCTCCATGACCGTCGCCAAAGACGCGGAAATGATGATCAATGCGCGCATTGCGCAGATCGATCATCTTCTCTCGCTGCAATTGAATGAGATCCTGCACCATCCGCAATTTCAGAAGCTGGAAGGCTCATGGCGCGGGCTGAAATACCTGATGGACAACAGCGAAACGGGTGTCGGGCTGAAGATCCGCGTCTTCAATGCCAGCAAGAAGGAACTGCTGCGCGATATCGAAAAGGCTCCAGAGTTCGATCAGAGCGCCCTCTTCAAGAAGATCTACGAAGAGGAGTATGGCGTCTTCGGCGGTGCTCCTTTCGGCGCGCTTGTCGGCGATTTCGAATTCGGGAAGCATCCAGAGGATATGGCTCTGCTGGAAGGCATGTCCCATATCGCCGCCCAGGCGCATGCGCCGTTTGTAAGCGCGGCAGCACCCGACCTCTTTAACCTGGACGGCTACCAGCAACTGGATGCTCCCCGTGACCTGGCGAAGATCTTCGACAGCACGGAATACGCGAAGTGGAAGTCGTTCCGGCAGAGCGAGGACTCGCGCTATGTTGCCCTCACGCTGCCGCGCACGCTGGGCCGCCTTCCCTACGGCGCGGAAACGAAACCTATCGACGAGTTTGTCTACGAAGAGCATGTGGACGGCACCGACCACTCCAAGTACTTGTGGATGAACGCCTCCTACGCCCTGGCCTCGAAGATGACTCAGTCCTTCTCGCTGTACGGCATGTGCGTTGCGATGCGCGGTGTGGAAGGCGGCGGATTGGTCGAGGGGCTTCCCACGCATAACTTCGCCACCGACGAAGGCGATGTCGCGATGAAGTGCCCGACAGAGGTGCCCATTACCGACCGGCGTGAAAAGGAACTTGCCGATCTCGGGTTTGTGCCCCTGGTGCATTGCAAAGGGACAGACTATGCCGCGTTCTTCAGTGTGCAGAGCTGTCAGAAACCGAAGGTCTACGACACGGATTCGGCCAACGCCAACGCGCGCTTGTCCACCCAGTTGCCATACATCATGGCTGTGTCGCGGTTTGCGCATTACCTAAAGGCAATGATGCGCGACAAGATCGGAAGCTTCATGTCGCGCGAAGAGGCAAGTTCGTTCCTCAATCGCTGGATCACGAAGTATGTGACTCCGGATGATTCCGCCTCGCCCGCCACCAAGGCCGAGCGTCCGCTGCGCGAAGCGCGCATCGACGTTACCGAGGTTCCTGGAAAGCCTGGATGTTACCGCGCGGTTGCTTTCCTGCGCCCTCACTTCCAACTGGATGAACTGACCGTTTCGCTGCGGTTGGTGGCTGATCTGCCCGCCGCTGCGAAGTAGCCTCTTGTAGCCTTTCCTGGACCCGGGGCCGCATGGCCCCGTGCCCGAAATCCAAAGAGCTTTCCACACCAGATTCAAAGAGGGAGATCGAAAATGGCAGTTAATGCTTATCTGTTCATCGATGGGCGTCCAGGGCCGAGCACCAGCAAGAAGGACCACATCGACATCATGTCCTTCAGCTTCGGCGCAAGCATGTCCGCGGTCATCGGCGTGGGTTCGTCCGGCGGCGAGGCTCGTGCGGGCCGCGCCAACGTGCAAGACCTCACCATCATGAAGGTGCTCGACAAAACATCCCCGCTCCTCTTCGACGATTGCGTCACCGGGAACTACCTCAAGAAGGTGGACGTCATTTACGACAAGCCGATGGGCGATAACCAGGAGGACTATTTCAAGATCCACCTTGAGGATGCGCTCATCACGTCGATCTCGCTTTCCGGTTCATCGGAGAACCCGGTCGAGTCAATCAGCTTTGCCTACTCCAAGGTCAAGGTCAGCTACAACCCCGAGGAAGACGGCGCACTGAAGGGCTTCATCGACAAGGGCTTCGACGTACTCAAACTCAAGCCGTGGTAACTCGCGGGCAAGCGGAGACACGGTGCCAGTAACCGCAAGAGAACTTTTCGCAGCAGGAAAGGTGCGCGAGGCGGAGAAAGTGCTCACGGCCTATTTGCGTGAGCACCCGTCCGACAAGGCTCAGCGCACCTTCCTGTTTGAATTGCTTTGTTTCGCGGGCGAATACGCTCGTGCCGAAAGGCAGTTGGCGGCGCTTGCCGGTGGCAGCGTCGAATCGGAAACGGGCGCAATTGTTTATTACGCCGCTCTCCATGCGGAGAAGACGCGGCATGAACTTTTTGAAAAGCAGGCCTTCCCCACCGGTCCGGCCGATTCTCCCGCGGGCACGCTGAATGGTAAGCCGTTTACCGATCTGCGCGATGCCGATCCGGATATTGGGTCCCGGCTCGAGGTCTTTGCCGCCGGGTCTTACGTCTGGATACCTTTTCAACATCTCGCTTCCGTCGAGATGGGTCCGCCGCAGAGGCTCAGGGACACGCTCTGGGCTCCCGCCCTGGTTCAGGCCGCGCCTTCCTTCAAGGGAATGGACCTGGGAGAAGTGCTGATCCCGGCAATCTATCCATTCTCATGGAAAGATCCGGACGAGGCAGTCTGGCTGGGCAGAGTGACCGAATGGACAGCGGACGAAGAAGGCCGGGAGTATCCAACCGGTCAAAAAATGCTGCTGGCAGACGGCGAGGAGATTCCGTTCCTCGAAGTCCGATCAATCGAGTTCGCCCATGCCACCGATGGGCCCACAGAAGAAGAAAGCTGATTCCTGGGCCGGGGGCTCGATTTCAATGCCACTTCGCGAAGATCTCCTCACTCCGATTGCCGGGGAAAACCCGAGCGGGATCGATCTGCGTCACGATACCAAGCTGTTAATTCACGACAAGATCAAGGAAGCACGGCGCCAGGACGATGACCTGGCGCAGGGAGATTGGCAAAGCGAGCGCAAAACGGCCAATTTTCCCCTGGTGGTCAAGATTGCGCAAGACGCGCTCGCCACCGTCTCCAAGGATCTCCAGGTAGCGGCCTGGCTCACCGAAGGGCTGTTGCAAACCGAGGGTTTCAGTGGGCTGCGCGTGGGCATCGGGTTGTGCCAAAGCCTTTTGACCGAATTCTGGGATACAGTCTATCCGGAGATTGAGGAAGGTGACCGCGAACTTCGCGCCACTCCGCTCACGTGGATCGGTTCCAGGCTCGAGTTGCCGCTGAAGAGCTCACCCATTACTGCCGCCGGATACTCCTTTTTGGTCTACAAGGATTCCAGGGTGGTGGGCTACGAAGACCAGGTAAAGACGGACAAGGAGCGGGCCGCGAGAGCCAAGGTGATCGCAGGGGGCAAACTTGCTCCGGAGGTCTTCGACAAGTCTTTCGCCGATACCCCCAAGGCCTTTTACCTCAAAGCGGAGAAGGATATCGATGGTTCGCTTGAGGCCCTCAAGAGCCTGGAGGATTTCTGCGACGAAAGATTTGAGGACGATGCTCCCTCGTTCGGCAAGCTGAAAGATGCTCTTGTCGAAGTCAGGCAGGTGGTCCACTCGCTGCTGCAGAAGAAGCGTGAGAAGGAGCCTGACCCGGTTGAGCCCGATCCCGTGGTCGAAAGCGCGGACGCGGGGCAAGGCGGCGAGGAAGGTGCGGACGGCGCGTCCGTCCCTTCCGGTGCCCTGGCCGGATTTTCAAGCGCGGAGCCCACGGATCGCCGCCAGGCAGTGGCCAGCATTGCTGGCGCTGCATCCTTTCTGCGCAAGCGCGAGCCGTTCAGTCCTGCGCCTTACCTGCTGTTGCGCGGGCTGCGCTGGGGCGAGTTGCGTACAGGTTCGCACTTGAGCGACAGCACCCTGCTGGAAGCTCCGCCGACCGAGCTTCGCCAGCAGATCAAGCGGCTGGCGCTGAACAAGAAGTGGAGCGATCTGCTGGAGGCCGGAGAACAGGCCATGGCGTTGCCGTGCAGCCGGGCTTGGCTTGATTTGCAGCGTCTTTCGGTTGCCGCCTGCACAGCCCTTGGCGACGAGTATCAACCCATTGCCATCGCCATCCAGTCTGCGCTGCGAGCGCTGCTGAACGACGTCCCCGAGTTGTTGGATGCGACGCTGCTCGACGACACGCCGGCCGCGAATGCGGAAACCAAGCTCTGGTTGCACAGTCTGAGCGCGCCTCAGCAGCCGGCCCAGTCCGTGGAGGATGAGGGCGCCGCGTCGATTCCTGCGTATCAAAACGGGACACCCACCTGGCTTGCACCCGCCGCTGACGCCTATGTGCTGGCGAAAGAAGCGTTGGCGGCCGGCCAGGAAGAGAAGGCGTTCTCCATCATGCGTTCGGCCATCGCCGGCCAGCGGTCGGGGCGCAACCGGTTCCGGCGGATGATGCAGCTTGCCGAACTTGCCATGGCCGCCGGGAAAGATCCGATTGCTCAACCGCTGCTTGAAGACATTGCCGCTGCGATCGAGAACCACAAGCTCGACGCCTGGGAAGATCCTCAATTGGTCGCGAGCTATCTTTCTACGTTGATGCGCAATAGTAAAAAGATCCAGGGCAGTTCCGGTGAGAAGCAAAAGCTCTTTGAACGAATTTGCCGCCTTGACCCCGTCCAGGCCCTGAGTGCGGGGTAAACCATGGCCAGGAGCCTCGGCGAAACCACGATCACTGTTTCCGTGCTGGACCGGCTCATCGATCTCGAACCTGAGAACCGGATGGAGAACCCCCTGAGCCGCTCGCAATCGGTGCGGCTTCTGAAAAACGCGGTGCGGCGGGATCTGGAATGGCTGCTCAATTCCCGCCGCATCTGCGACCCGCCGGATGAGGGGCTGAAGGAACTCAACCGCTCGACATACACCTACGGACTTCCCGACCTTTCGACTTTGACCATGGCGGCAACCGGGGATCGCAACAAGCTGGTGCGCCAGATATTGGCCACCATCAACATGTTTGAGCCGCGCCTGGCCAATGTGCGCCTGGTGCTGGTGGAAACCCCTGACTCAGCCAAGAAGGACGTGCGTCTGCGCGTCGAAGCGATGCTGCGCATGGATCCCGTGCCCGAACCCATCAGCTTCGACACCGTGATCGAATTGAAGAGCGGAAACTGCCACCTCACCGGGGGCGACGATGCGCGATGAACTGCTGCTTTATTACGAGCGGGAATTGGACTACATGCGCAAGTCGGCAGCGCAGTTTGCGGAGAAGTATCCCAAGGTTGCCTCGCGGCTGCAACTGGAGCCGACCAAATGCGAGGACCCGCATGTGGAGCGGCTGCTTGAGTCGTTCGCATTTCTCGCCGCTCGCGTTCATCTCAAGATGGAAGATGAGTTCCCGGAGATTACCGACGGGCTTCTGAGCATCGTCTATCCGCAACTCGTCCGCCCCATTCCATCGATGTCGGTGGTCGAATTTCAGATTGATCCGGAGAAAGGAAAGCTGACCACGGGGCTGAAGATTGAACGGAATTCGGCGCTCTATTCAAAGCCGATCGGCGGCGTGCCCTGCACCTTTCGCACTTGCTATGACACAACTTTATGGCCGCTCACCGTGACCGCAGTGGAGTTGAGCGCGCCCAGCCGACTGAAGCCGGCGGTGAAAACCAGCGACTCGGCGTGGGCGGTGCGGCTGGAGCTTCATTGCGCGCGGGACGTAACCTTTCCGGCACTCAAGGTCGATCAACTGCGCTTCTACCTCGACGGCGAAAGCGGTCTGGTCAACATACTGTATGAGCTTCTGTTCAGCCGGCTGAATCGCATCGTCATCCGCGATCTTTCCGCTGGATCCCGGCTGGCGCCCATCACGCTGCCCTCCTCTGCCGTGCGAGCGGTTGGTTTCGGTCTCGACGAGGGGATGGTCTCCTATCCTACATCCACCTTTGCCGGACACCGGCTGTTGATGGAGTATTTCGCATTTCCGGAGAAGTTTTTCTTCCTCGATTTGATGGGCTTGGAGTGCATCGCGACGGCAGGGTTCAAGGACGCGATTGAAATCATCTTCCTGATTTCCGAAATTGAGGGGGAAGGGCGCGTGCAGCGGCTGGAGCTGGAAGTTTCCAAGAAGAGTTTCAAGCTGGGATGCGCGCCGGTGGTCAATCTGTTTCCGCAGGTCGCCGAACCGATCCAATTGAATCAGCGGAAGAGCGAATACCCTCTTATCCCCGACGTGCGCCGTCCTTATTCGATGGAAGTGTTCTCGATTGACGAAGTGAACGCGATCAATTCCACGAATCAGAAGATCTCCGCGTACGAACCGTTCTATTCGCTGCGCCATTCCACGAGGAAAGACGACCGTTCGTGCTTCTGGCTGGCGCGGCGGCGTCCGTCAACTCGACCCAACGACGACGGCACGGACATGGCGCTTTCGCTCATCGACCTGTCGACTGCAACCGTCGATCCGGATGCGGTCATCCTCTCGGTTCGCACCACGTGCACCAACCGCGATCTGCCGGCGCGCCTGCCCTTTGGGAACCAGGACAGCGATTTTGAGATGGAAGGCGCCACCGCGATGCGGCGCATTGTGGCGTTGCGCAAGCCTACTCCTCCGGTGCGGCCGGCGCTAGGCAAGAGCACGCTGTGGCGGCTGGTCTCTCACTTGTCGCTCAATTACCTGTCGATGCTCGAAGGGGGCAAGTCGGCGCTGCAGGAGATCCTGCGGCTCTATGACGTCGGCCGAACGGCCTACTCGCAAAACGTGATTCAGAGCATCCTGAATATTCGCAGCCAGCCGCACTTCACGCGTTTGATATCGGAGCAGGGAGTAAGCTTTGCTCGTGGGATTCGAATTGAAATGGAAATCGACGAGGACCAGTTCACCGGGGGCGGCGCGTTTCTGTTCGCCTGCGTGCTGGAGAGGTTCTTCGGCATGAGCGCGTCTCTGAACAGCTTTACGCAATTGAGCGTCAGCACTCCGCAAAGAAAGGAGAGACTCCACGAATGGCCACCGAGATCGGGAAGGAAGCCACTCATTTAACGTATTCGTTGCTCGGCGAGCAACTGGTTGACGACGCGTGTTCGTTCGAGTTTTTCCAGGCGGTGACGCTGCTTCAGCGGCTGCGCCCCAACTCGCATCACGTGGGAGGGTTTTCAAGCCCGGAGCATGAGGCTGTCCATTTCAAGGTCAATCAGCGTCTTGGCTTTCCGGCCAGCGAAATTCAGAGCCTGCAGGTAGAGGGCGATTCGCAACCGGAGATGACGGTCAACTTCATGGGAATTACGGGCCCCGAAGGCGTGCTGCCGTACACCTATTGCGAGCTGATTCTGGAGCGGGCGCGGGCCAAGGACCACAGCCTGGCAGCATTCCTGGATATCTTCAATCATCGGGCCATTTCGCTCTTCTATCGCGGCTGGCAGCGGTCGAAGTTCGCGGTGAACTATAACGCCGGCGACCGCGACCTGTTTACGAAGTATCTGTTTGACCTGGTCGGCCTGGGCACCGCGGGACTTCGCAACCGGCAGGATATAGAAGACGAAGCGCTGCTGCATTACATTTCGCTGATGGCCTCGCAGTTGCGCTCGGCGGTCGCGCTGGAACAGGTGATCGCGGACTACTTCGAGGTCGCGGTCGAGGTTCAGCAGTTCACCGGCGGCTGGTACGGGCTGGACAGCCAAACGCAATGCGAAATGGTAGAAGATGAGTCTGCTTCCCGCCAGGTAGGTTCCGGCGCGGTGGTGGGCGATGCCGTGTGGGACAGGCAGTCGCGGGTTCGCATCCGGATTGGCCCCCTGGGCATCGATCGCTATTGCGATTTTCTTCCCGGCGGCGCCGCGCACAAGGCCTTGCGGGCGATTACCCGATTTTTCAGCAATCAATGCCTGGAATTCGAATTGCAACTGGTGCTCGATCGAAACCAGGTGCCCAAAGTTGAACTTGACCTCGACTCGAGCAATCCGGCGCGGCTTGGCTGGGTCTCCTGGGCGAAGACCGAACCGCTGGGTTACGACCCGGACGATACAATTCTGATTCTGTAAGGGGGACAATATGGGAATCAACCTGAAATCGCTGATCTCCAAACTGAATGACCCAGCCCGCTCCGCGCTCGAAGGCGCCGCCGGTCTCTGTCTTTCCCGCACCAACTACGATATCGAGATTGAGCACTTCCTCACCAAGCTGCTTGATTCCAGTTCGGGTGACTTCGCCGCCATCCTCAAGCATTTCGAGATGGACAAGTCGCGCCTTACGAATGAGCTGTCGCGCAGCATGGACAAGCTCAAGTCAGGCAACGCGCGCACTCCGGCCATCAGCCCGACCGTGTTGAAGATGCTCACCACCGCGTGGACCATCGGCTCCATCGACTTCAACGTAGGGCAGGTGCGCACCGGTTTTGCCATTCTCGCGCTGGTGTCGGATGAGGAACTCGCACGCCTGATCAACGACGTGAGCAAGGAGTTCCACAAGATCAATGCCGACGCCCTGCGCAAGGATTTGATGGGCATCGTTGCGTTGTCGAGCGAGACCACAACCGCTGCGGCCGCTGCCGGCCCCGGCGATGGCGCTCCCAAGCCTGGCGGCGGGAAGACGCCGAATCTCGACCAGTACACCGTGGATCTCACAGGCAACGCCAAGAGAGGCAAGATCGACCCGGTGCTGGGGCGCGACGCCGAGATTCGCCAGGTGATCGATATCCTCACCCGCAGGCGGCAGAACAACCCCATCCTCACCGGCGAGGCGGGCGTGGGCAAGACGGCCGTGGTGGAAGGATTTGCATTGCGCGTGGTGGCGGGCGATGTACCGCCGCCATTGAAGAACGTGCAGATCCGCACTCTCGACCTGGCCCTGCTGCAAGCGGGCGCGGGCGTCAAGGGTGAGTTTGAAAACCGGCTCAAGGGACTGATTGAAGAAGTGAAATCCTCGGCTACGCCGATCATTCTCTTCATCGATGAAGCGCACACCATGATTGGCGCGGGAGGCCAGGAGGGCAAGGGAGACGCGGCAAACCTGCTCAAGCCGGCGCTGGCCCGCGGCGAACTGCGCACCATCGCCGCGACCACCTGGTCAGAGTATAAAAAGTACTTCGAGAAAGATGCGGCATTGGCCCGGCGCTTCCAGGTTGTGAAGGTCGAAGAGCCCAGCGAGCCGCAATGCCAGATCATGATGCGCGGGCTGGTAGCCTCTCTTGAAAAGCATCACAAGGTGCGCATCCTCGACGAAGCTGTGTATGCCAGCGTTCGTCTCTCGAACCGCTTCCTTGCCGGCCGCCAGTTGCCGGACAAGGCGGTGAGCATCCTCGACACGGCTTGCGCGCGACTGGCGCTGGGCCAGAATGCGACGCCGCCCGCGATCGAAGACCTGACCCGCCAGATCGACGCGCTCGAGGTACAGAAGCGGATCCTCGATCGCGAGGAAATTGTCGGCGCGGATCACCAGGAGAAACTTGGCGAAATCGCAGAGCAAAAGGAAAAGGCCGACGCCACTTTGAAGACTTTGCAGGCGCGATGGGACAAGGAGCGCGAACTGGTGGGCAAGATTCGCGAGATCCGCGAGAAACTTGAAGCCAGCCACGGCAAAGCCGCGAAAGCAGAAACGCCAAAAGATGCGCCGGCCGAAGCGCCGGCGGACGCGAGCGCGGAAGCGCCGGTCGCCAGCGCCGATCCCATGACAGAACTGCGTGCGCTGGAAGCTGAACTTGCCGCTGTGCAGGGTGAAACCGGCCTCATTCAGGTCTGCGTGGACGCACAGATTGTGGGCGAAGTGCTCTCCGCTTGGACGGGTATTCCAGCCGGCAAAATGCTGAAGGACGAAATCTCGACGATTCTCTCGCTGCAGGAACATCTTGCAAGGCGCGTGATCGGGCAGAATCATGCCATGGAGATCATCAGCCAGCGTGTGCAGACTTCGCGTGCCTCCCTCGACGACCCCAACAAACCGGTTGGCGTCTTCATGCTGGTCGGCCCCAGCGGCGTGGGCAAAACCGAGACCGCACTGGCGCTGAGCGACCTTCTCTATGGCGGCGAACACAACCTGATCACCATCAATATGTCGGAGTTCCAGGAGTCGCATACCGTTTCCACTTTGAAGGGCTCGCCCCCAGGGTACATTGGCTACGGCGAGGGCGGCGTGCTGACGGAAGCTGTACGACGCAGGCCCTATTCCGTGGTCCTGCTCGACGAGGTGGAAAAGGCCCATCCGGATGTTCTCGAGATCTTCTTCCAGGTCTTCGACAAGGGCAACATGGAAGACGGGGAAGGCCGTTCGATCGACTTCAAGAACAACATCATCATTCTCACCACCAACGCCTGCACCGACCAGATGATGAAGCTGGTGGCCGACCCTGAAACTGCACCCAGCCCACGCGCCCTGGTGGAAGCGCTCAAGCCGGATCTGAACAAGATCTTCAAACCGGCATTTCTGGGGCGCATGGTTCTCATCCCTTACTACCCGGTGCGCGATGAAGCTCTGAAGCAGATTATTCGCCTCAAGCTGGGCAAAATTCAGCGCCGCATCCTGGAAAATCACAAAGTGAAGCTGAGCTATGACGACGCGTTCCTGAACGAGGTTGCGAGCCGCTGCACGGAGGTTGAGAGTGGCGCTCGAAACGTGGATAATATCCTGACAAATACGCTTCTGCCGGATATTTCCCGCAAGATTCTGGGCGGCATGGCAGAGGGAGAAAAGATGTCGGCGATTCATGTCGGAATTGGAGAAGACGGCAACTTCTCCTACGGCGCGCCGGCTTAAGACAAGGTGACCGGCTGCGACCCATGCGGCCGGTTCCGATGCGAGAAACCGAAATGGCTGGATCAAGGTACCCAGGTCCGATTGACGAACACAGCGACCCGCTGAGTCTTCACGGCGGCATCCTACCGAAAGCCCCTCCCAGCCTGCCGGGAGCGGTAACGTCGGTCGGACTGGTTTCTCCGCATTCCGGCAATGTCGTGGGCCGCTTCACGTTCCGGGAGTGGAGCAGCAGCGACTACCACTATGTACAAGCTTCCGGAGAACTCGGCGTTCCGGGAGAGGTTGTGACGCATAGAGATGTGAGGGAGCAGCGCCAGGTATCCGCGGGAACGGGGGAACATGCCGGCCATCTGATCGCAATCCAGTTCGGGGCGCCGGGCGACTCGCGCAATCTGGGCCTGCAAAACGCCAACATGAACACCTATGCCCCAAAGAAGTACCAGGAGGCCTTTGTTGGCGCCGGAGGCAGCTATTACAAACTGGAGTCAACCTGGAAGGAACTGCTTCTTGATGGGTGGAAGATCGAAGTCATCGTGACCGACAAATATCGCCTTGGCGAAGACCGGCCATTCACGCGCAGTGTTTCCTGGACTGGGGTTTCGACATGGGGTGAAAAGCAGGGCGGGGCCTTGGACTTTGGCAATTTCGACTCTCCGCAAAAACGTGCGGCGGAAGCCTGAGCGGCATGAGAACATCTTGTTGAGCTTTCACGCTGCCGGAGACACAACGGAATTTCGCGCAACACGGTGAAGGGAAGTCGTTCCGAAGAATTCAGGATAATCTCCCTCGACCTGAAAATGGCTCAGGAATACGCATGGCCGGATACTCTCAGAGTGGTCGCCTCATCTCTCTCTCCGTGGACGGACTGGACGCGGACAAGCTCCTGCTTGCCAGCTTCAGAGGGCACGAGGCGATGTCGCGCCTTTTCAGCTTCAATCTCGAACTGCTGATGGACGCAGTCGATCCGGAAACCCAGCAGGCGAACGATCCGGTTCAATTTGAAGACGTCATCGGCAAGAACGCTACCATCTCGGTGACTCTGCCCGACGATACCCAGCGCTACTTCAACGGCATTGTGAGCCAGTTTGCCATCACCGCCGTCGATGTCAAATTTGTCCATTACGAGATGGAAGTGGTTCCCTGGACATGGCTGCTGACGCGGTATGCGGACTGCAAAATCTTCCATAACAAGGCGGTTGGAGACATCATTCAGCAGGTGTTCTCGGATCGAAGCCAAACCGACTTCAAGATGTCGTTGACCGGAACCTACCCCGAACTCGAGTATTGCGTGCAATACCGCGAAACCGACTTCAATTTCATCTCCCGGCTGATGGAACAGTTCGGCATCTTCTACCTCTTCCAGCACGAGGACGGGAAGCATACGATGGTGATTGCCGACTCATCGAGCGCGTATCAAGATTGCTGGCCGGGGCACTCCAGTTTCGGATTCAACCTGGCGGCCGGCGGCCTGGATGAGGACGACGTTATCAACTCCTGGAGCACCGAGCAGACGCTGAAAAGCGGCATGTGCACATTGACGGACTATAACTTCCAAACTCCCTCCGCCAATCTGGTCAATCAAGACCCGACGGTGTTTGCCATTGGCGGCAACTCCGATTTTGAACTTTTCGACTATCCGGGCCTGTACATCAACAATAGCGATGGCAAGGCGATGGCCAAGCTGCGCATGGAGGAAGTGGAGGCCGGTCATCTTATCGCGCGAGGGTCGGGAGTCTGCCGCGCGTTCACCAGCGGCACCAAGTTCACTCTCACGGCCCATCCGCAGGACGCAATGAACGGCAGCTACCTGATAACCGAGGTGCAGCACACAGCGACAGTGGCCGGCAACTATACCGGCGACGGAAGCGCGGCCGAGTACTCGAATCACTTCAGCTGCATTCCTGACTCTGTGCCCTTTCGCCCCGCGCGGGTTACGCCCAAGCCCTTTGTTCAGGGACCGCAAACCGCGGTTGTCACCGGCACCAACCCGGACAGCGGCGCGGCGGGGTCCGGGGAAGAAATCTGGGTAGACAAGTACGGCCGCGTGGTGGTGCTGTTTCCCTGGGACCGCAAGGGCGCATGCTCCTGCTGGGTGCGCGTATCGCAGGACTGGGCCGGCCAGGGCTGGGGATCAATCACCATTCCCCGCGTTGGCCAGGAAGTGATCGTCAGCTTCCTCGAAGGCGATCCGGATCGGCCCATCGTTACCGGGCGCGTCTACAACGCCAACCAGACGGTTCCATATCCGCTGCCCGCCAACCAGACGCGCAGCACCTTCATGACGCGCAGTTCCAAGGGCGGCAGCGCCAGCACTTACAATGAACTCCGCTTTGAAGACCTGTCAGGCAAGGAGCAGGTTTTCCTCCGCGCACAGTTCGATTACGATACGCAGGTTCTGCATGATTCTCGCGAAGCCATCGGCAACAACCGCAGCCTGACGGTCACGAAGGACCAGATGGAAACGGTTGGCGGGGACCTGCACACCGAGGTTAAAGGGAGCGTCTTCGAGAAAGTCGACACCGACGTAAACACGACCATCGCGGGCAAAGTCGTCGAGAAGATTAGCGGCGATGTCAACACCGACATCGAAGGCAAAGTTGTCGAGAAGATTACCGGCGACGTCAACCGAACCATGTCGGGCAACTACATCGAGACTGTGTCATCGGATTCGAACTCCAACGTCAGCGGCAATGTGAACCAGAAGGTCGGCTCGAATCTTTCCATCCAGGTGGGGGAGAATCTCTACGAGAAGTCGGGCATGAACTACGCCCATCAGGCCGGCACGATGATTCATCTCAAAAGCGGGGCGCAGGTTGTGATCGAGGCGGGAGCGATGCTGACGCTGATGGTTGGCGGCAACAGCGTAGTCATCAATTCAGCGGGCGTCAGCATTACCGGAACCATGGTCATGATCAACAGCGGCGGCGGGGCCGGCTCCGGCTGCGGATCGAGTCCGACCAGTCCCACCAGTCCCGCCAGCCCTGCGAGTCCGGTGGCGCCCACGGCTCCGGACAACGCCGACGATGGCAAGACGGGGACCAAACTGGGCAGCGGAAGCAATACGCCGGCCGCGGCGGCAGCGGCCGATTCTGCGGCAGCAGCATCCGCGTCGCAAATAGCGGGTCCGCAACTGGTAGCCGGCCAGGCGGCTGGCGTGGCTGGAGCAGCGGCCGGAGCGGCCGGAGGCGCGGCCGCTGGCGCAGCGAGCCAGGCGGAGCAGGCCGCGCAACAAGCCACGCAACAGGCGGCACAGGGCGCGCAACAGGCTGCTGCCGCGGCGCAGCAAGCCGCGACCGAGGCACAGCAGGCCGCGCAACAGGCTGAGCAGCAAGCCCAGGCAGCGGTGCAGCAGGTCACGGACCAGGCACGACAGACTTATCAGCAGGCGCAGCAGGCCGTGAATCAAGCGCAGGGGGCCGTGAGCCAGGCTGCCGGGCAAGCCCAGGCTGCTGCCGAGCAGACACTTGAGCAGGCGAAGCAAGAAGCTATGCAGGCTGCCCAGGCAGGGTCTCAGGCTGTCCAGGATGCAAAGGCAAAAGCCGCCCAGGTTGAGCAACAAGCACAGGCTGCCGCAGCGCAGGCGCAACAAGCGGCTCAGCAGGCTCAGCAACAAGCCCAGCAGGCGGCGCAACAGGCCCAACAGCAAGCGCAGCAGGCGGCCCAGCAGGGAGAGCAAGCAGCGCAACAAGCTCAGCAGGCCGCGCAGAAGGCGCAACAACAGGCCCAGCAGGCGGCGCAACAAGCTCAACAAGCGGCACAACAGGCAGAGAAACAGGCTCAACAAGCGGGGCAGCAGGTTACGCAGGCGGCAAGCGGAGCGCAACAGCAGGCGCAGCAGGCCGCGCAGGCCGCGCAACAATCGGCAAGCCAGGCAATCAGCCAGGCGACGAGTGGACTCTAGGGCGCGATGCCAATGAAAGTCTCGGTCCTTTCTAAACCTTGCTACCCTCACATTGAATTGCTATTGTTAAGGCGCGGTCTCTGCCAATGAAGCAACTGCAACCTGTGCTTTGGACCAAAGGAACCTTCCTGACCCCGCAACACATGCAACTGCAGGACAGGTTCCTGGAAGACAGTCTGAGTTTCCGACTACAGGCGCTGAAGTTCTGCGGCTGGGGATTCAGCGAAGTTGTGCTCGATCAGGAATTGCTTGCCCAGGGCCAACTGGCCGTCACGCGCGCCTCGGGGATCTTTCCTGACGGCTTGCTTTTCGATATTCCCGGTCCGGATCAACCGCCTCCTTCGAAGGCGCTGGCGGAGTTCTTCGATCCCGGAGTGCGCGACCTCGACATCTATCTGACAGTGCCCGACTACAAGCTGAAGGGGCTGAACGTCGCCGGCCTGGGCCGCGCCGGCGGCTCCCGTTACCTTGCCGAGATCACCAGCGTCCGCGACGATAACACCGGAACCGGCGAGAGGCCGATTCAGATCGCGCGCAAGAACCTGCGCCTCCTGGCTTCCAACGAAACCCGTGAAGGCTCGTCCGCATTGCGCATCGCCAATGTGGAACGCACCGAGGCAGGCGCCTTCCGCCTGAACCCGCGTTTCGTTCCTCCGCTTCTGGAGGTTCGAGCCAGCGACTATCTGCGCGGAATGGTAAACGGCATACTTGAGATTCTCTCCGCAAAGAGCACACAACTTGCAGGCGGACGCCGGCAGAAGAATCAAAGCCTGGCTGATTTCAACGCGTCGGACATCGCCAACTTCTGGCTGCTTTATACCGTGAACTCGAATATCCCCGTGCTCAGCCACCTGCTGCAGGGCCAGCGCTGCCATCCCGAGGAACTCTTCTCCGCGCTGACTACGCTGGGTGCTTCGCTCACCACGTTTTCGACCACCGTCCGGCCGCGCGACCTGCCGCTTTACGACCATCTGAATCTCAGCAAGGTCTTCTCCGATCTGGATGAGAAACTGCGCATGCTTCTTGAAGCCGTGGTGCCGACGAATGTGGTTTCCCTGCCGCTGAAGCAGGTGAAGAACACCATCTACGCCACCGCCGTCGACCAAGACAAATACCTCGCCAATACGCGCATGTATCTGGCTTTTTCCGCCGACACCAGCGAGGAATCGATCATCCGCAGGGTACCGCAACTGGTCAAGGCGTGCTCTGCTTCGCAAATCGATCAGCTCATCAACATGGCGCTGCCGGGAATTACTCTCACTCATGTAACCGTTCCGCCGAGCGCAATCCCCATCAAGATGAAATACCAGTATTTCAGCCTCAACCAGTCGGGACCGGCGTGGGAAGCAGTTACACGCGCGCGCAACTTTGCCGCGCATGTTCCAGCTGAACTGCTCAATCCGCAAATGGAGTTGATCATTCTTCTGCCGCAGGCGGGATAACTTTTATGAAACAGTTGACTAAACCCGTCTGGTTCGAAGGGATGTATCTCGGCCCGCACCACTTTCAGGCGCAGAGCCGTTACTTCGAAGACTCTCTGAATTTTGTTACCTCCAGCTTGTGGCGCGACGCGTATGGATTCGCGGGCCTGCAGTTCGACAACGACGCTTTGCGCAATGGCACGGTTGCGCTCACGCACGCACGCGGTCTTTTCGAAGATGGCCTGGCATTCGATTTGCCGGGGGCAGATGCCGCGCCAACGCCGCGCGACTTCACAACGCTGTTTTCTCCTGTAGCCGACCACCTGACGCTGCATCTCGCCGTTCCCATCAGCCTGAGCGAGGGCCGCAACACGAGCATGGAAAACGGAGGCGGCGTTCGCTACCTGGGCACGGACCTGCCGATGCCCGACCAGAATACGGGCCGCGATGAGAAGCCGATCAAGATCGGGCGAAAGAACCTGTTGCTGCTGGCGGAGGCAGAAGTGAACGAACAGTTTGTAAGCCTGCCGCTGTTGCGCGTGACGCGCGACGGTTCGGGGCATTTCGAATCCGATCCGACATTCGTGCCGCCTTGCCTCAGCCTTAGCGCAAGCCCAACATTGACCGACATGCTGCGGCGTCTCATCGAAATTCTCGATGAAAAGAGTACCGTCTTTACCAATGAGCAGCAACAGCGGAGCGGCGTATTTCAGGCCGGCATGTCGGCGCGTCATGTTGCTCATTACTGGTTTTTGCACGCAATCAACTCCAATGTCTCATCGCTGCGGCATTTCCTGCTGTCCAAACACGTCCACCCCCAGGAACTCTTTCGCGAAATGTCGCGGTTAGCCGGCGCTCTATGCACCTTTGGGCTCGAAGTGCATCCCCGATCGTTGCCGGTTTACGACCACCGCGACTTCGGCGCAAGCTTTGCTCCTCTCGATGAGCACATCCGCCGTCACCTCGAAATCGTCATGCCATCGAAGGCGATCAAGATCCAACTGAAGCAGGTTGAAAGTTTCCTCTACAACGGCGAAATCACAGATGAGCGCTGTCTGGGTCCCGCCCGCTGGATTCTGGAGATTCACTCGCACATCGGCGAAGCGGACCTGATTGAGCGCGTGCCGAAGCTGGTGAAGATATGTTCCTCCCGCTTTGTGCTTGAGCTGATCAAGCGATCGCTGCCAGGCCTGCCTTTGAACCATCTTGCAGTTGCGCCGGCGCAGATCGCCGCGCGGGTCGAGAGCCAGTACTTCGCCGTGAGCCGCGGAGGCCCATGCTGGGAGCATCTAATCCAGACCCGCCAGGTTGGCATCTACGTTCCCGGAGAAATTCCTGCGCCGGAATTGACCCTGATTGTGCTGCTGGATGAGTAGGCTATCGCGGTAATCAAAAAGCATTGAAGCAGCCCGTCCAGTGCCGCAGTTGCACCCCGATCCGGAATTACGAACAGCATCTTCGAACCCAAACATCGCAAAGTTGAGGCCGATGGACGAAACGAATTCAGGAGCTTCAACAGGGCAGAGGACGCTTCCCTTCAAATGAGTTCGCAAGACCTTTCAGGCTTTCCTCCATGATGATTATTTATGCAATGAAAGCCCCATGCACTTTGACCGTAGCTCCTTGAATCCGTGCGCAGTAAGCACGTTTTCACTTGACATGAATTTTTGGGGATGCTAAAGTCTCGCCTCATGCGGACATTCGTGTTGCGGAATGTAGCCTGAAGTTGTTTCAGACGACGCAATGCGGCGCCAGTGAGGTTGATTCCCCACGACCACGAGGGATCTGCAACGATCCCATTTCACAACATGCAGGCAAGTAACTGAGAAGAAGTATCGAGTGGAAAGAAGTGGCGTGTCAGCCACAATGAATTCGATTTTTTGAACCAATGGAGCTTCCCTGACCCGCTCCAGATGGTCGCTTGTTTCGCCGGCTTATCTTCAATCTGATTCCTTTTCGCGCCCCGTCCTTTGCGCGATCACTCGACATTTGTTTGTGAGCAAGATGCTTAACCGGGTTTGGCGCTCATGCAAACCTGCTCGATGATTCCCGGCCTATCTGTTTGGAGAAAATGAATGACCCCCTATAAGTGGCTCCGTCTGTGTGGAACAACTGTGTCGGCTGCAATGGTTCTCTTGCTTTCCTGCGCATGCCTTGCAGCTGGGATTGGCGCGCAATCGGCCGAATCGGCAATTGCCGGGCCGGCTCTGAGCACGGCTGCGCCTTCTCCTTTCCTCGTTGCTCCCACGATTCCGCTGGGCTACGCTCCATCGAGCGTGGCGACCGGGGACTTCCGCAAGAGTGGAAGGTTTGACCTGGTCACCGCGGACTTTTCTTCCGGGAACATCGCGGTCTTCCTCGGCGCCGGAAAGGGCAAATTCGCCCCCGGTGTCGAGTATGCGGTGGGGGCCCATCCGACTTCCGTTCGTGTGGTGGATCTCAACGGTGATGGAAGACCGGACATCCTGGTCGCCAACCACTCAGAGGGTACGATCAGCGTTCTTTTCGGCAATGGCGACGGGACTTTCCAGGCGCGGCAAAGTTTCAAGGTCGGGTTCAATCCATCCTTCATCGCGACGGGCGACTTCGACGGAAGCGGGAAGGTGGACGTGGCAGTTGCCGGAACTCCGGGAAATCTGCTCGCCGTTTTGCTCAATGACGGAAGCGGGAATCTGCAGAAGCCGGTTACGCAGCTTTTGAGCAAGGCGCCGACGGCGCTCGCCGCGGCCGATTTCAATCACGACGGCCGCACCGATCTTGCCTTCGCAAATGCGGATGGCACAATAAGCGTCCTGATCGGCAAAGGCGCGGGAATGTTTCGCACGCTTCCGGACCTGACGGTCGCGGCGGGCTCGCTTTCATCGATCGAAGCGGGAGATCTGAGCAATAGCGGCAAAATCGACCTGATTGTGACCGAGCCTGGCCGGAGGCTTGTGTCCGTGCTGATAGGCAAAGGCGACGGGACGTTCGCGGCCCCTGCGTCCTATCCGGTTGGGAACGAGCCGGTATCCACCGTGGTAGCCGACGTGAACGGAGACGGCATCCCGGCTCTGGTTGTGATCAACAAGAGCAGCAATACCTTCAGCATTCTGGGTGGAAACGGAGACGGGTCGTTCAAGGCCTCGGTTGACTTTGTGGCGGGCAATGCGCCTCTTGCCGCGGTGGCAGGAGATTTCTACGGGAACGGTCGCGTCGATCTGGCCATCATCAATCATTCGTCGCAAACGGTGAGTGTGCCCCTTGGCAATGGGGATGGCACATTCAAGGCTGCCCGCTCGTATTCGTCTGGAGTTCAACCCATGTCCGTGGCTTCGGGCACGTTGAACGGCGGGAAGATTCCCGCGCTTGTGGTGGCGAACTATTGCGGCTCAGACTCCGCCTGCGGCGCGGCTGGAACGGTTGCCGTGTTTCTTGCCGATGAAACGGGGGAGTATCACCTTTTCTCCACGTATACCGTCGGCGCGGGTCCTGTATCCGTGGCGCTCGCTGACGTAAATGGGGACCGGAAACTGGATATCGTTGCGCTAAACCGCCTGGACAAGACCGCTACGGTGATGCTCGGCCTGGGCGATGGAACCTTCCGGCAGCCGATGACATTTTCCCTGGCCGGCGCTCCGCTTGCGCTTGCCGTCGGTGACTTGAACAAGGACGGGAAACCTGATCTGGCTATCCTGGAAGACTGCGGAGCCGCGAAGTGTTCCCAGCCGGGCAGCGTTGAAGTCCTGCTTGGTGCCGGCGACGGAAGTTTCCGCAGCGTGCAGAGCTATTCTGCGGGCTATTCTCCCTCTTCGATTGCCCTTGGTGCCATCAGCGGAGACCAGCATCTCGACCTCGTCATCGCGAACCGTTGCGGCAACGATGCTTCCTGCCATTCGGCAGGGACCGCGACAGTCTTGATCGGCGACGGAACAGGCAAGTTTTCGCCGGGAACGGAAGTCGCGCTGGGCAACAGTCCATCCGCAATTGCACTGGGCAAGCTGACCGGGCCTGCTCTCGATCTTGTTGTCGCGCGGTCGATGGACAACGCTGTGGCAGTGCTGCGCGGCAATGGAGATGGAACATTCAAGACAGGTGTCGCTTACGCGGTAGGAAACCGGCCGGGTTCGCTGGTGGTGGCCGACTTCAACGGGGACGGCACGGCTGATGTGGCTGTTGCCAACGTCGAGGACTCAACCGTCAGTGTGCTCTTCGGACAAGGGGATGGCACATTGCACCCTGCGGCCGCGTTGACGGTAGGGAGCGGTCCCATTGCCCTGGCTTCAGTTGGAGGTGCGAACACGAAGCACGCCGGCTTGGCCACTGCCAATGGCGCCACAAGTGTGGCCGATGCCGCTGGGGACAGCGGAGCTGCAAAGCCTGGGACGGAATTCTCGGTATTGCCCAATCTGCAGTCGGATCCTCCGCTGGCCAGCTTTACGGTGGTACCGTCGCCGACTCCCGACTCAAAGGTCAACGAGGGTGTCCTGCTGACTGCGACTTTGACCGGCGTAGCCCCGAATCCCGCGCCGACAGGGACCGTCACATTCCAAAGCAACCCAGGAACCGGCGCCGTTGACCTCTCCGATTGCACAAATGTGGCGATCGTCCAGGGCATTTCGCCGAGTCTCGTCTCCACCGCGACCTGCACTACGCAAATGCTCACGGCGGGCACCGACTCCATCACCGCCGTCTACAGCGGGGACGCTGTTTATGACCCCGGGGTTGGCGAAACCTCACCTCCGGCCGTGCCGTCGCAAAGCGTTTCCAAGGACTCCACCACGACCAGCGTTTTGTCGTCGTCTCTCACTTCGACGGTCAACCAGCAGGTTGCATTCACGGCCGTCGTGACTCCTTCAACGACCGGGCCCATCCTGCCCACCGGCACCGTGTCCCTTGTCGCTGTCGGGCCCTCGCCGTCTGTTGCGCAAACCGCCATGTGCACCGAGACAATTGCCGATGGAACCGTTCCTGTTTGCAATTACACATTCGCCGCCAGCGGTACATACACCGTGGTCGCAACCTATAACCTCGGCGATTCCAACTTCACAAGCAGTGCTTCGCCCTCTTCGGGCGTTGGCGCGTATGTCCAGACTGTGAGCGCCGCGATCACTTCAGTCGTGTTGGCATCATCGCCAAGTTCCTCGGTCGTGAACCAGCCTGTGACGTTCTCCGCTGCCATCGACACCAACAGCGGGATAACCGTGCCCCAAGGCACGATGACCTATACGGACAGCGTAGTCGGGAATCTGTGCACGACGACCTTGACCTCTGCTGGAATCGTCCCAGCCTGCACATATTCATTCCCTGGTCCTCCGGCAACGCATTCGATTACGGTGACATTCACCACCTCGAATACGAACTTCAACAGCAGTGCGCCTTCCAATGCCGTAAGCGAGGTCGTGAGCAAAGCCGCAACCACGACCGGCGTGGTGTCGGCGCCGAATCCCTCTGCCGTCAACCAGCAGGTGGCCTTCACGGCCACCGTGACGCCTCAATACTCGGGGACCACCAAGCCCACTGGGACTGTGTCCTTTGTCGCCATTGGTCCCTCGCCCGCGCTTACGCAGGCCGCTATGTGCACCGAGACAATTGCCGGCGGAGCCGTTCCGGTTTGCAATTACATATTCACCGCCAGCGGCACATACACCGTGGTTGCAACCTACAACGTGCTGACCGATGCAAACTTTACAACCAGCTCCTCGCCTTCGTCGGGTGCGGGCGCCGATGTACAGACAGTCAACGCCGGAACTAACTCGGTTGTTCTCGCATCTTCCCTGAATCCCTCGGTGGTGAACCAGCCGGTAGTGTTCAGTGCGACCATTAGCGTCGCTAATTCCGGATCGGCACAGCCCACCGGTTCGGTGGTCTACGCCGACGCCGGTACAGCGATCCCCGGATGCACCTTCGGCTCCGCGGGTTCTCCGGTCGTCTTTACCGGTGGAGTTGTTCCTTCCTGCACGGTTGGGTTTTCTTCCTCTTCGACGGTGGTTGCCCACTCGATTGTCGCAACATTCACCAGCGCGAATTCCAATTTCACCAGTGCGCCGTCGAATGCCGTGTCACAGGTAGTCAACAAAGCCACTCCGGTAACGAGCGTTACATCTTTGCCCAACCCGGCAGCCGTCAACGCCGCAGTGACCGCAACGGCTACAGTGACATCGACATATACCGCGGGGACTGCCGTGCCCACCGGCAATGTGGTCTTTACGACAAACCCGGCAACAACCTCCTGCACGGAGACGATCGTAGCCGGAGTCGTTCCGGTTTGCACGTTCAAGTTCGCATCGAAGGGCACCTACGACATCGTGGCGACCTACCAGGGCGACCAGAACTTCAATACCAGCCCCTCAGGCGCTGTTGCCGATGCCGAGGCAGTGGGCGTCGAGGCGACCACGGTCGATTTGACATCGTCGACGCCGGCGAATACTTCCGTGGTGAACCAGTCTGTGACCTTCAGCGCGACCATCGAAGTGACAGCCGGGTCGCCCACCGGGGTTGTCGCCTTCAAAGACGGCGCCACGGTGCTCTGCACGGTCGGCTCGGCCGGCTCTCCGGCTACATTCGTGAATGGCGTCGTTCCACCTTGCACGACAACGCTATTCGCAGCAACAACGTCTTCGGTTACGCACGCGATTACGGCGAGTTACAGCGGCGATTCGAACTTCGGGCCCTCCACCGGGGACCTGACCCAGATCGTGAACCCGGCTGCGACCGCAACAACAATCGTCTCAACTGTTGCATCTGTGACCTCTAATTCGGCGCCCCTCAACACGCCGGTTACGTACGCGGCTACAGTCACGCCCAACCCCGCCCCAACGGCCGGTTCGCTCAGCCCAACCGGTACCGTAACCTTCCAGTACATTGGGACGAATGGGACTTTGCCGGCGACGCAGACAAACCTGTGCCCGGCGGTGGGAGTCAGCCCCGGAAGCGGAACGGCAACCGCCTCCTGCGTGGCCCTGTTGCCTACGGCAGGGACCTATGCGATTACAGCAACTTACAACGGCGATCAAAACTTCTCCGCCAGCAATAAAACCAACCCGCCGAATGCTCAGACCGTTACCAGAGGCGCCACCACTACCAGCGTTACGTCGTCGTCCACCACTTCGTCCGTCAACCAATCGGTGGCCTTCACTGCCACCGTCGCGCCCTCCCTTCCAGGAGGAACTGCCGTTCCCACCGGATCGGTGAGTTTCCTCGCCATTGGACCCTCGCCCGCGGTTACGCAAACGCCAATGTGCACCCAGACCATTGCCAATGGAGCGGTTCCGGTTTGCAATTACACTTTCACGGCCAGCGGCACCTACACCGTGGTTGCAACCTATAACGTGCTCGCCGACCCCAATTTCATGACCAGTTCTTCGCCTTCGTCGGGGGCAGGCGCGGATGTACAGACTGTCACCGCCGGGGCTAACTCAGTCGTTCTCGCGTCATCCCTGAATCCCTCGCTGGTGAACCAGCCAGTGACATTTAACGCGACCATCAGCGTTCCTAACTCCGGAACGGCGCAGCCCATTGGTTCGGTGGTCTACGCCGACGGCGGTTTAGCGCTCCCCGGATGCACGTTCGGCTCAGCGGGTTCACCGGTCACCTTTACAGGTGGAATTGTCGCCCCCTGCACAGTTGCGTTTTCTTCTGCCTCTTCAGCGGTGGTTACCCATTCGATTGTCGCGACATTCACCAGCGCGAATGCCAATTTCAACAGCGGGCCTTCGAACACCGTGTCGCAAACCGTCAACATAACCACGACCACGACGAGCGTCGCGTCCGCGACCAACCCCTCGACCGTCAACTCCTCTGTGACCTTCACGGCCACGGTGACGCCTGCCTTTACAGCAGGGAAGGCCGTACCCACGGGGACATTGAGCTTTAGCGCAACGCCAATCGGCGGCGCGCAAACCCCCCTGATGTGCACAAACACCGGCACTCAACCCATAACTGTCACCCCTTCGGGAGGACTCGCGACAGCCACATGCACGGCCCCGCTGACCGCTGCCGGGAATTACACTATCTCGGCTGCCTATGCCACCGGCGATGCCAACTTCTCATCAAGCGCGGGCACGGTATCCCAGATCGTGGGCAAGGCAAACCTGACCCTGGCTGTGATTTCGTCCTACGTGCAGGGCGGCGTAGTTATAATTTCGCCCCCATTGCAGGGCAGCTCCCTGGTGAACCAGGCTTTGACTTTCACCGCGACGTTAACGATTCCAACCGCAGGCACCCCGCCTGTATCCACTGTGACGTTCAACGATACGCTTACGGGCGCGACGCTCTGCCCAGACGTAGCGGTTGTACCGACACCGAGTCCTACGACGTTCAAGGCGGTCTGCGTGCCGCCCGCCGCCACGCCGTGGATTGCGAATACGCACACGATCGTCGCGACCTACAACAACGGCGACCCCAACTTCCCCTCTACGCCGTCCCCTGTATTTTCACAGGTAGTTACGCCAGGGCCGGCCTCGGTAGCCCTTCTTTCCTCGATGCAGACCAGCGTCGCAACCGAAACCGTCATTTTCACAGCTACGATCACGCCCACTCAGACGGGCCCTGTTCTGCCCACCGGTGATTTCAAATTCACGTCCTCCACTCCCGGGCTGTGGATCCCGACGGCCCCCTGCCCAACAGTTCAGGTGGTCAAAAACAGCGGCAATCTCGCAGGAACTGCTACCGCCGTCTGCACCGTTCAATTCCCCGCGACGGCCGAAAGCCAGAAGATTACCGCCACCTACGAGAACGATCCCAACTTCATCCTCAACGGCAGCAGCGTTGCGCAGACTGTACAAAACTTCACCATCGCGAATTCCGTGACATCCGCGCTGGACACAACCTCTACCACTGGCCCCGTGTACCTGACCCAAGGCTATTCCACCGCCACTCCGTCCGCGGCCGGAACGGATCCGTTTAACCCCACCAACGTCCAGATGGTTGTAACATCCACGGGCGGGTTCGTTGACACGCTGGGCCTCGCTTGCCAAGTCAGGAATGCGATCAGCAACGCGGTTGTCGCGGATCCATCCTGCACAGTATCGGCTACCGCGCCTGGGGCCACCGGTACTGCACTGACGTACACCGTGACATCTTCGCCTTCGACTCCCATCGGAGAGTATGCCGTGACGCTCACGGCGACCGACAATTCAACCCCGGCGCTTGCCAGCGCAACAACGCTGACTGTCTACCTGGTGGGCCAGGCAAACGTCCTGAGTCTGGCGCAGGGGGCAAGCGGCACAGAAACCGCCAACTTCAATACGACGACTGCACCAGCGAATTCCACGCTCGTGTCGTTCACATGTGGTACCGTTTGGAACCTCACGACAAAAACGCAGCTTTCCGCCAGTCAGATAGCCGGATTGACTTGTACCGGTCCGGCGAGCGTGGCGATCACCGGCGGCTCCACTCCGGCCTCGATCACCATTTCCACATTGGGGAAGACAACTGCTCTGTTGCGAGCATCCAGCACCATCTCGCTGGCTGCGTTTTTGGGAATTCCGCTCTTTGCGCTGATCGGATGGGTGGGAAGCAGAAAGTCGCCGCGCAAAAACTTCTTCCGTTTCCTCGGCTTGATCCCGTTGCTTGTTGGGGTCTCCTATGCCAGCGGTTGCGGGGGCAGCTTTACTTCAACCAGCAAGTCGACCAATAGCGGAATCGCTCCGGGAAGTTATCTGGTTCAGGTGGTCGGAACGGATCAGAACGGCAATAAGTACTATGCGGCGGTTCCTCTCGATGTGAGTGCGAATTGAGTTCGCGGGGAAATCGATGACGTCTTCGGTGTACCGTTAATGTCCATCATTTGCGCGGATAGCGCAGGAGAGAATTTGTGAAAGCCAAGACACTGTTGCTCTTCATCTCGTTTGCGTCTCTACCGGCGGTTTCCTCGTTCGGGCAGGTCGATTGCAACACTTCGACCAAATTGGTTTGCCAGTTTCCCTTCAGTGCGCAAACATTAGGCGTATTTGCCGCCGGAACGAACAGTACCAGCGCGCTGGCCAAGGCAGCCGAGGCTGTTGCGACTCCCATTAACGCATCCATCGCCACGCAATTGACGCAGCTTCCCATCCCCAGCGCCACAGTGGGCGTGGTTACGCTGCAGAAAAAGGGAAGCGAGTTTGGAACCACCTTCGACAATCTTGGCCCGGTGCTTACCGATCGGCCGGATACCGTGGGCAAGGGGCACATCTTTGCGGGATTCAGCTATCAGCATTTTAACTTCAACGCGCTCGCGGGGCACGATCTTTCAAATATCCCCATCGGCTTCAACTTTCCCACGGGAAATGTGACATCCTACGACGCGGTGAACAATCAGGTCAGTTTCAAACTCGATCAGTACGTTGGAATCGCAACCTACGGCGCGACTCGTAGAACGGACATTTCAGTGGTGATACCGTTCAATTCCGTTTCACTTGCCGTGACCACCTCCGGTTTTCAGGGATATCAATACAACGCGGGTACGAACAGCTACGGTCAGATATTTTCGCCGACAACGTCCGTGTCTTCCAACGGCTCGGCCAACGGTATCGGTGACATCACCGTCATCGTGAAACAGATGGTCATCGGCCAGGAAGGAACGCGAGCCGCCGTATCGGCGGGTATTTCGGCACGCTTTCCCAGCGGCGATGCACTCAACTATCTAGGTTCCGGGGCATTCGGCGGGAGCATCTACGGCCTCTTCGAATACCGGGCCCGCATCGCTCCGCACATGAAATTGAGCTATCAATGGAATGGCAACTCCCAGGTCATGAATCTCCAGGCGCTTCCGACAACCGGACTGCCCGGGGGCCTGCAATACGCGGCCGGCGCAGACTTCAAGATCGTTCGGTCATTGACGTTGGCCGCAGATCTTCTCGGCAACCAGTTCGTCAATGTACCGTCTTTCACCACGACCAACCCAGATCTTCCCGGACCGGCAGGCCAAGGAGGAATTCCTAAGACCATCCCTTTTACGGCGTCGACGAACCTCACCTACACGACCGCCAATTTCAGCGGAGGTCTGAAATGGTCCCCCAAAGCGCATTTCCTCCTCTATGGAAACGTGCTGCTGCAACTCAACAATGTGGGACTGCGCAGCGATCCAGTCCCACTCTTTGGCATCGCCTATAACTTCAAGACGACGCATTAGATCAGACGTGAGTTCTGCTAATGGTCAGACGCCCAGTGCAGCCCGGTTGCGGGCTGCACGCTTTTGGGAGGCTCGCTGAGCGCTGCTTCCTTCGCGTGCGTCGATGAAATTCCTCGATCCGATGCCGCGGGTGGGCTGGGGGCTGAATCGGCTGAATTGAGCGGCTCGGAGAGGATAAACCCTCGCCCAGTAGTTACTGGCCTCTTCTACCATCCGGAAATCTGCCAGTTGCCGTCCGATTTCCCACTGAAATGAAATGTCTTCTGACTCTTATACTGCTTCGGGTCGCCGTCCTTGGGATAGACGGTGATTGTCTCGGTGCAGGCCAGTGTCGGACTATCGGATGAGCCGCCTACCTGGCACCCTTGCTCACTTGCATCGAATCTCTTGGCCGCATCGCACCAGGCCTGCGCCAGTTCCTGCAGCTTGCCTTGAAACTTGCCGCTTAGAGCGGTCTGGCAGTCCTTGCGGCTCTTGCCTGAGGCTGCAGCAAACACGCTCTTGTAAGCACTTAAAGCCGGCATCAATGCCGCCAGGTCGGGTCCTGTGGGCTTGGCGGCCGGGGCCGGGGTGTTGATGACCGGCGGCGCAACCGATTGCACCTGCTGCTTTGGTTCGTTGACGGTCACCGTCTGCTTGCCAAGCGAGGCACCGTTGGCCATCAATTCATATGTTGTCGTCGCGGCCGGGTAAACGGGCGCGCTGCCACGCGCTCCCAGGCCGTCTCCATAATTGCTGATCGAGACCGAAGAGGCGTTGTTGACCTCCCACGCCATTTGTACCGAACCGCCCTTTTCAATGGAGTTCGTACTCACTCTCAGGCTTCCCGTGGGCGGAAGGACCGGAGCCGGGACAGGGACCTGCTGGGTTTGCACCGGCGGGGCCTGCGTTTGCGGTGCGGGCGTTGCCTGTTTGGCGGGCGATGCGCCGGCGTTGTTTACGGGCTTGGGCGGCGCCGGCTTCAGGAAAAACGAGTCCGCAGTATTTTGATTGAGCGCGATCTGGATGCGATTCTCTTGCGATGCGGAATCGTCGAGCGCCGTGTATTTAACCGTGTGCGGGCCGATGGGGAGATTAATCAGTTGCCCCACGCTGCGCAATCCAATGTTCTTGCCGTCCACTGCGAGCTTGAACTGGGCCATGTTGCCTAGTGCGGTCAGGCTTCCGGAGGTTCCGGCAGGTAGAAGCTTGGTGAGGGAAACTGCATCCTGGTAAGTTCCTCCAGGACTGACGTCGGCCTTGTCGATGAACGACTCAAATCCGTCCATGGTGACTTTAAGGTCGTGTGGTCCCGGCGTCACCTTGATGGTCGCTTCGCCGTTCGCGTCCGCAATCACGGGGGCTGCCTTGTCAATGGAAACCGAGGCGCCCGGCGGGGCTTTGGCAATCTTGATAAAGGCCACTGTGGATGCCGGCGGTGGTTGCAGCCTCCAAATAACGATGCCGACAATCGCCAATACGGCGACGCCCGCGGCAACAACGGCCCAAACCGGGAATCTCTTGGGCTTGGCAGAAGCTATCGCAGACAGTTCAGCATCGAAGGCGGCGCCGGCATTCGCTGTCGTCTCGGTCTGCTCAAGCGCCTTCTTGACCGACTGTCCAATGCGCTGCCAGTCCGCCTGTCTTTTGGCGTCGGCGAACTCCATCCATTGGGTTACACCTTTCAAAGCGGCAAGCGCACCCTGGGGGTCGTTCTTGAGCAACGCGGCGCGCGCCGACTCGATGGACTTCCCGACAATCTCGTTCGAGTACGCAGCGCGATCGTTTTGAACTTCCTGAATCGCGCCAGTCAACTCGGCGGATTCCCCGTAGGCGCGAATCACCGCTTGCAACCCGTCCACTCCGGCGGCAAAATCCTTCTTCTGGGTCGCTGCGCGTGCGGCTGAGATCGCCTTGCCGGCGACCTGCTTTTGCTCCTGCTCGGCCTGCAAGGAGGTCAAAAGCTCCTGGAGCGCCGAAATCGCCGGCGTTACTGCGAGTTGTTCGCGCACCAGCCGGATCGCCTCGCCATACTCGCCGCGGTCGCGCAACTGCGCGGAACGCTGCTCGACCTGCTCGATCTGGCGGGCGAATTCAGCCTGTTGCTTGCGCGCCTTGTCCGCTTGCACCGCCGCGAAAAGCTCCCGCAAGGCACGGTTTCCGGGCATGGAGCTGAGTTGCTCCTGCAGCAGTTGAAGCGCTTCGTCGAGCTCTCCGCGCTCCCTCAAGAGCCTGACGCGCTTTTCAAGGACATCGAGTTTGCGAACAAATGCCGACTGCTGTTCACGGATCTCTTCAAGCAGCCTGGACAGAGAAGCGTCGCCAGTCTCCTGAATGCCCGATTGCAGCATGCGGATCGCATCTTCCAGACGGCCTTCGCGGATCAAGGCGCGGCTCTCGGCTGCGCAGCGTTCAATCATCACGCTGCGTTGCAGGCGGGTCTGTTCGTCGCTTGCAAAGGCCAGCAGATCTTCTATGTCCGATTGGCGGCCATATTCGAGTTGAAATGACTCTAGAACCCCGATTGCCTTGTCGTATTGCTTTCCATTCAGCAGATCGCGTGCCTTCAACATCGTGGCGGCATGCACCTGCTCCAGCTGGAGCGCATCCATTTGCTGGCGCAACGAGCGCTCGTAGGCAATCAGCTGTTCTTCCCCAGGCATCTTGTCCAATGCCTCTTGAAGAACGGCCAAGGCTTCGGCCGGGGAACTTGCGAACAGCTCTCTTGCCTGGGAGATCGCGGCTTCGACGAATCGCTTCGTCTCGAATTTCTTTGCTTCCGAGTCGACTTCCGCCTTCAGGCGATGCAGGATGGTCTCATTGGGCAGCTTTTCAATCGCGCGACTGAGCAAATCCGCAGCCTGGTCGAGCGAGTTGGTTCTCAGGAATTCGCTGACCCGCTTTTGAATCTCATCGAGGATGGCCTTGCGTTCTTCCTGCTCCCTCGCCCTGGCCAGTTCGCGGCGGAGTTTCTCGGTTTCAAGGTTGGCGCCATCGATGGCGTCCGCTTCAGTGAGAAGCCTGCCGACGACCGCGAAGTTCCGGGCTGAAAGCTCACGGCGGGCAGTTTCCAGAATCTCCAGAATCCTGCCCTTTTGGGCTTCAATCTCTGCCTGCCTGGCGAGAACGGCGTTCAGAGAGGAGAGCTTCCGGTTGTCCGGGTCCTCCTGCAAAGCCCTGGTCACAATGCGCAGCGCCGCAGTAATATCGCCGCGGTTCTTGGCCAGTTCCGCGTCTGTCAGGGCTTTCGCGCTCAACTCACTGCGGCGCTTCTTGTCCTCGACAGCTTGAATCTTCTCCTTGATTTCGATGGAAGAAGAATCGAGGTTCTGCGCCTCCTTCAATTGGTTCAGCGCTTCTTCGAAGTTTCCCGAGGTGAGGAATTCATCGGCGCGCAATACACATTCGCGCAGGCGCTCCGCGCGCTTGAGCCGCTCCTGATGTTCGCGGACGAACTTGCGCAGCTTTCTGACCTGGGTGTTTGCCGGATCTAGCCGGACGGCCTCTTCCAGAAGTTCCAGGGCAGGCGTGAAGCGGCTTTCCGTCGTCAACCGCTCGGCATCGTCAAATAGTTCCGCAACGCGGCTCCGCTTGAGATCTTCAATTACGTCATGCAGAGCATCGGCAAAGTCCTCGCCGGTCGAATACCGGTCCTCGGGATTCTTGGCCAGGGACTTGGCGACGATCTCGTCGAGCACAGGAGGATAATCGTGAAGGTAGGCTCCGAGCGACGTGTGGGCCTCATTGACAATCTTGTAGGAAGCCGTAGCCTCGCCGCCGGTGAAGGGTTCGGTGCCGGTGAGCAGCTTGAAGAGGGTTACGCCGGCAGAGAAGATGTCGACGCGCCCGTCTATCGGCCCTCCCTTGAACCGCTCCGGCGCAATGTAATGCAGCGACCCGATCACCGCGCTGGTCTGTGTGAGCCCGGCTTTTCCTTCGCCGTCCTGGACCTTGGCAATGCCGAAGTCGATGATCTTGGCGATCCCGTCAGTCTGCACGATTACATTGGCGGGTTTGATATCGCGATGAATGATGCCGTTTTCGTGGGCATATCCGAGGGCAGAGCAGACCTGCTCGATGATCTTCAGCTTGGCGATCAGGTCCAGGTGCCTGCCCGAGGAGATGATCTTGTCCAGCGGCTCGCCCTCGACGAACTCCATTGCGATGAAGGGCAAACCGTCCTGCACGCCCATTTCGTAGACGGTGGGGATATTGGGATGGCGAAGAGTGGCGGCGCGCGCTTCAACCTGGAAGCGGGCGAGACCCTCTTCGAGCGCAGATTTGAAGGGCCGCTTGATGGCTACCCTGCGCCCAAGGTCCACATCCTGGGCAAGCAGAACCTCTCCCATGCCACCGCGGCCGAGAACCTTGATGATCTCGTATTTGCCGACCTTGCCGGCAGAAACGTTTTCCATTTATCTGACCGACCCTCTGTCGAAGCAGAACAGGCAGCCTCCGCGGGGACGGGGCGACAAACGCAACCTGGAGAGAAACATGCTTGTTAAGGCAAAGGTCTGTTCTGCTCAAGACGTTATCACGAAAGCGGATCGCTTTCAAGATAACTCTCGCGCAGCAAGAGATTTGCCGCAAGCTCGGCAAGCCAATTCATGGATGCTGAGTACTTCCGGCCATCGGCCAACCTGCGCTCAGTTCCCTTCGATCAGGACGTATGCTTCCCCTCGTCGATGATCGCCATGCATCTCCGTGGGTAAAAATCTCTTCTAAGCCACTGGAAGCCGTTCCCCGGGAGATGATTTCTGCAAGCCAAGAAGCTGAGATATTTGGGTTGGGCGGGTCTGCTACTAGCCACTGCAGCCTGCTTGATCCCCGCCGCGCGAGCGCAACAAGCTGATCCGCGTTCGGATGCGCCGCAAGCTCAACAGACCTCGCCGGCTCCGCAGATCGGCCCTGCCGATCCCAAGGCTGCGTCTCCGCTGGCTCATGAGTCGTATGAAAAGCGAAAGTGGTCGGGTTATGTCGACCCGGGCGAGCGAGTGCCGGTCCTTCATACCAGCGACAAGTTGGTTTTCTGGCTGCACGAAGAGGGGGAACTGACATCTCCGCTGCCGGCCTTTGTCTCCGCCGGATATGGACAGTTGACCAATAGCGATCCCAAGTATGGTACGGACGAAGGCGCTTTTGGCGAGCGATTGGGAGCCGCATTCCTGCGCCAGGCCAGTATGCGGTTCTTCTCGGACAGCCTCTTACCTGCCCTGGACCACGAAGATCCGCGCTATTACCGCAAGGCGTCAGGGGGATACGCCGGGCGCGCCCTGCATGCCGCGGAGTTCACCTTCATTGATCGGAACGACTCTGGACAGCGCACGTTCAACAGTTCGGATATCGCTGGCCACCTGGCGGCATCGGCCCTTACGCCTGCTTATTATCCGCATTCCAGCAGGACCGGCGGGGTGGTGTTTCGGACCTGGGGCACCTCCATCGCAGGCGCCGCGGTGAATAACCTTTTTCTGGAATTCTGGCCGGACGTGGTGAACAAAATCCACCATCGCGTCCACTGATGCAAAGACCTGGAAAGTAAAAGGGGAGCTTTCCGTTTGGCGCGGAGTTCCGACTCGTGAAACCAAGTCAAACCCCAGGGCATCACACGTGGCAGTCTCAGACAGATTGAAGAATGCGGCTCAAGCAGGGGAAGAGAAGGGACGCGAATGACGCAAAAAACGATGAAGGCGGTGCTGCTGCAAGGCTATGGCGGCGTGGATCGGCTCTCCTACGAAGAAGCTCCAGTGCCGGAGCCGGCGGCCGGTGAGCTGCTGGTGAAGACAATCGCGGTGAGTATCAATCCCATCGACTTCAAGCTCCGCCGCGGAGACATGAAGGAGAGGATGCCGCTGAAGTTTCCGGCAATCCTGGGCCGTGATTTGTCCGGCGAAGTTGCCGCGCTGGGAGAAGGAGTGACCGGATTCAAGGTTGGAGACCGTGTTTTCGGCCTGGTGAACCGGTCGTATGCTGAATACGTTGTATGCAAGCCGGAGGATCTGGCCCGTATTCCAGAAGGCCTTGACCCCATCGAAGCGGCGGCGCTTCCACTTGTACTGCTGACCGGCAGCCAGGTGATTGAGCTTGGAGTGCGCCCCAGAAGCAGCGAGACCGTGCTTGTAACGGGCGCTCTAGGAGGCGTGGGCCGGACGGCCGTTCACGTCGCCAAACTGCATGGCGTACGCGTGATTGCCGGGGTGCGCGAAAATCAGCGGAAAGAAGCGGAGAGACTCGGCGCGTTTGCGATTGTCGTTCTCGACGACGAAAAGGAGATCGCGGGCCTGCCGGAACTCGATGCCGTGGCGGATATGGTCGGTGGCGAGACGATCGGCCGGATTCTGCCCCACATCAAGAAGAACGGCGTGCTGGCGACCGTGGTCGGGCAGCCAAAATCTGCGGAAGGCCGCGATCTGCGAGTCGTTCCAGTCTTTGCTCAACCCAATTCAGCAACATTGGCGGAACTTGGCAACGATGTAGCGAAAGGACTGTTTTCGATTCCGATTGAGAAGAAGCTCAAGCTATCTCAGATTCGGGAGGCGCAGCAGTTGGCGGAGAAAGGCGGCATCGGCAAGATCGTCCTCACTCCGTAACAATCTCTCGCCGGTCTCTGTTTCTGGACGCTGCACACCGGTATGGCCAATTCGACCCATGATGTTGATTGAGCTTACACAACGCATTCACCCTATGCCAATTTGCGTTTGATCGCTCCCACAATGGGTAATACCGGTTTGAGAATCGTTTCAACAATCGGGAGAACTGGCTTTAGAACTCCTCCGAAAAGAGGCATCTTCGGCCTCTGCGAGTTATGTTCCGGAAACTGGTCGAGGAGGATGACGTTGAGCAGCGACTTGTTCACCTGGATGCGGCCGTTGTAACTGATAAAGCCCATCTTGCGGAACCGATTCATGAAAAAGCTTACGCGCGAGCGCGTGGTGCCGATCATCTCCGCAAGCGTTTCCTGTGAGACGGGAGGAATAAAGGTATCGCGTTCTCCCGGCTTGCCGAATTCCGCCATCAAGAGCAGAATGCGCGCCAAACGCTTTTCGCTTGAATTGAAGAGTTGATCCACGAGATCTGCCTGGGTGCGCATGCTGCGGGCCAGCAGGAATTTGAAAAAGAGATCGGCGAACTTCGGCTCGTCATGCATCACGCGGGCCATTTCTTCGCGGGTAATCTTGAGGGCAACGCAGGTGTTCACTGCAGAGGCTGTGGAGAGACGCAATCCAGGGATGGACGCGAGTGACTCCTCTCCAACGAAATCGCCCACAGAGAGGAGAGTAATGGTGGCCTCCTTGCCATTCTGTGAGACGACCGTAAGCTTTGCCCGGCCCTTCTGAAGATAGAAGACCGTGTCGGCGGCGTCTCCCTGACAGAAGAAGGTTTCTTTCGGCTCCAACTCAACAACCTTGCGCCCAAGTCCTGCACCGGCAAGGAAAACGGCAGGGTCAAAAGCAGTATCGATGGGTCTCATATTCAACAGTCAACCTCGGTCGGTCAGTTTGCCGGCATGGCGAATGGCGCCCATGACCCAGCCACATTTGGCTTGGGTAAACCGGTGATTGTAGCGAATCCATAGAAGACCGAAGAGAAAACGGCTTCAGTTAAAGGGACAAAATCGATGCGGTGGTCTGCATCGCGCAACCGATCAGTGTGGAAGAGAGGGCGCGGCATTGCTGGTAGACCCACTTCTTGATTCCGGCCGAACTCAAGCACATCCAATCATCGCCCTTCGCGCAGGCGCGAGTCTGATCCGGATTGCTCACATCGAAAAATCTCCTCTAACTCACTGTTGCTGCTGGAGTTCGCCTTGATAAGGAGGCGGCGGACAGGCAGGAGCGCGAGGGAGGGCGACGTAGAGCAAATGTGACCATCAATTGCGCCTTTCAATCTGTCAGTATCTCTTTGGACGTGGACCAACGCCTGCATGTGTCCTTGACAGCGAACGGTGTGTTTGAAAGCGGCTATGTCTGCCGGAGGAGTGCTCATGAAGACGATAATGACAGCGAATCGGTCATCGCAGCCGCAATACGCGTTCAACGGCAAATCGGCTGCTCGGAGTACCGGCGATTCGATCCGGGAACGTTACCTCAGGAACAGCTGCACGTCGACGTTTCCGTTGTTCCTTGCGGCCATCCTCGCATTCTTCCCTTTGCAGGGAAGGTCGCAAATCGCGAATTCGATGGCAGGCCCCCTTCCGGCAGCGGGCGTTGTCACCGCCGCGCAACGGGACCTGACCTATGTACGCCCCGCACAGAGAACGATGGTAAATAACTACTTATTCGATGCTTTCGGTCCGTATCCGATTGCCGGCGCGGCGGTGACGGCCGGCATTAACCAGTTCGGCAATGCGCCGCCTGAATGGAATCAAGGGCTGAAGGGTTATTCCAGACGATTCGGTTCCGACTTTGGAATCGTAGTTGTCGGCACCACGACGCGCTATGCACTCGCAGAGGCCTTCAAAGAAGATACTCTTTACTACCGTTGCGAATGCACGGGAATGTTTCCGCGGGTGCGCCACGCGTTGGTGTCAACCCTGATCGCGCGCCGCGGCGATGACGGCCACCGCGTCTTCTCATTCCCCATGCTGGTTGCTCCTTATGCGGGGACCATGACGGCAGTCTATGGATGGTTTCCAAACCGCTTTGGCGCCAAGGATGCCTTCCGGATGGGCAACTATAACTTGCTGGCTTATGCCGGTGGAAACATTGCACTTGAGTTTTTCTATAGCGGTCCCCACTCCCTGGTCGCACGAATGCATCTAAATAATCTGCACGGTGCACCTAATCCAGGACCGAACACCTCAGGGCCAAATCATTGAGCAGCGGCGAAATCACCCTCGTTGAAGGCAACCATCCGAAGCATTCTTCGCGGGAGACCAAGCCCGCATCTTCATTGCAAACGGGTGCGGGGCTACTGGGCGGATTCTTCGAGTGGTTCGGCAACCTGGGAATCTTTGCCTGGCAGGTTATACGAGCCGCGGTAACTCCGCCATATGAATGGGGAGAGCTGGTTCGGCAACTCGACGACATCGGATCGAAGTCCCTGCCGCTGGTCGCCTTGGCGGGTTCCGCGATCGGCGTTGTTCTATCCATGGAAGCCAGTTCGAGCTTAACTCGATTCGGTGCCAAGTCGTTGCTTCCGTCGGCAATTGTGTACTCGGTGATCCAGGAAATGGGTCCCATCATCACCGGCCTCGTGGTCAGCGGACGGGTGGGCGCCGGCATTGGAGCGCAGCTCGCGTCGATGAAAGTGACCGAGCAGATCGATGCCATCGAGGCGTCCGCGATCAACCCTTACCGGCTCCTGGCGGCTACGCGCATTGTGGCTTGCATCGTGATGCTTCCTTTGCTGACGCTCGCAGCCGACGCATGCGGCATATTCATGGGCTGGTTTACCCAGAGCTTGAGCGAGCCGCTCTCTCTGCAGCACTTCATGCAGGTCGGATTTCGCGGAGCAACTTTGAACGACTTTCTTCCGCCCACATTCAAGACTGCCGTGTTTGGCCTGATTATCGGGCTTGTCGCATGCTTTCAGGGCATGCGGACAAAGGGAGGCGCCGAAGGCGTGGGCCGTGCGGCAACAAGCTCAGTGGTGCTTGCGTCTCTGTTCGTCATTCTGGCCGATGTAGTGCTGGTGAAATTCATCCTGGTTGTATTTCCATAACTTCTGTCTTAAGGGATAAGTCAAACAAACATGGCCGCAACCTATGACATAACGGCAAAGCCAGTGAATGGTGAGCAAACCAGCGGTGTGCCCGCTGTCGCCGTGCAAGATTTGCACAAGTCATACGGTGCCCAGAAAGTGCTCAACGGAGTTAGCTTGTCTGTGGCCCAGGGAGAGACGCTGGCGGTGCTGGGGCGCAGCGGAACAGGCAAGAGCGTATTGCTGAGGTTGATTATCGGCCTCGCCAAGCCAGATTCGGGGTCCGTTCGCATTCAGGGTCAGGAGATCGCGGACGTGCCTCTGGACGCAATGGGCGAGATACGGAAAAAGATGGGATTCCTTTTTCAACACGCTGCGCTCTACGATTCGCTCACCGTGGGCGAGAACGTTGCATTTCCACTCGATCATCATCGCAGAGACCTGTCCCGCGCACAGCGTGACGAGCGGGTGATGCAGTTGCTGGGCGAAGTCGGGATGGAAGCCGCGCGCAACAAAATGCCATCCAATATCTCCGGTGGCATGCAGAAGCGGGTGGGCCTGGCGAGGGCGCTGGCTCTGGACCCGCACATACTGCTTTTGGACGAGCCGACGGCGGGCCTCGATCCGATCAGCTCTGGTGAGATCGACGAGTTGGTGTTGAAGTTGCAGCGGGAACATCAGATGGCCACGATTGTTGTAACTCACGACATGCACAGCGCCAAGACCATTGCCAACCGGCTGGCTATTTTGGATAAAGGCAATGTGGTGATCGAGGGCACGTTTGAAGAGCTTCAGCAGAGTGACATCGGGTTTGTGAAGGAATTCCTTAAGTTATCGTAGGAGGGCATATGTCGAGAGTGGCGCGGCTGGGAGCATTTATCGTGGTGACGTTGGCAGTCCTTGCCGCCGGAGTCTTTATCATCGGCAGCAAGGAGTATCTTTTCAGCCCGACATATCAATTGAGAACGCAATTTGACAATGTGGCGGGCCTGACCACGGGAGCCGATGTCGAGGTGGGTGGTGTTCATAGTGGAACGGTGCGCAGCATTAAACTGCCGCGCAATCCGCGCGACAAGGTCACCGTGGTCATGCAACTCGACAAGAATACGCAGGACATTGTCAAGAAAGACTCGGTAGCCTCCATCGAAACAGAGGGCATGCTCGGCAACGAGTACGTCGCGGTTTCGTTCGGATCCGAAGGGCAAGCCGCGGTGCAGAGCGGCGATACCATCGACAGCATTCCGCCTCTGCAAATGTCAGCGCTGCTCAAGTCGGCAAGCGGCATACTTGACAGCAGCCAGGAAGCTATCAAGAACACAATCATGGCGACGGCGCATTTAAACTCGGTATCTGCCAAAATCGATTCGGGACAGGGAACTGTGGGCGCGCTGGTGAACGACAAAGTTCTATATAACAACTTGCAACAGAGCACAGCGACGCTCCACGATACCATGCTTCAGGCGCAGACCGGAGTTACTGACTTCCAGGAGAATATGGAAGCATTGAAACATAACTTCCTTCTCAGCGGCTTCTTCAAAAAGCGCGGATACGAAGACGCCGCAGACCTGGGAGCAAATCGGGTTGCCGCACTTCCGCCGGCTACCCCGATCAAGACATTCACTTACACCGCCAAGCAGCTCTTCGACAAGCGCGATTCGGCCAAGCTGAAACATGAGAAGGCACTCAACGAAGCCGGAAAATTCCTTGCGGATAACGAATTTGGACTCGCCGTGGTGGTCGCCTCAACCGGCAAGGAGGGCGACGCGCAGCAGGACCAGACTCTCACTGAAGCCAGGGCCATGGTGATTCGCGATTACTTGGTAGGGAATTTTGGATTTGACGATAACGGGCTGAAGACGCTGGGTGAGGGGAAGCAGCCGGATTCGGACTCAGACCAGGATTGGGGGTCGATCAAGATCATGATCTTCCCGCCTGGAACGCAGATTCCACCTGGCCAGTTGGCGCCAGGCGGGAGCACCAACACTTCCGAATCCGGGAAGCAACTGGTGAACGCGGCGAAGCCTGCGCAGCGGAACTAGGAACTGAAGCGGTACGACCCCAACAATATGTAATTGGTCCGGGGATGGAGAAGGAATGACGGGGAACAAGCACAATCCCGAAGGTCACAGCGGCGACAGCGGTGAACCCGATCCAGGCCCTTACTGGAGGCGCATGCATCGGGATTGGCGCTTCTGGGTGGGCGCAGTACTCATGTTTTCGGCTCTCGCTGTCTATGTGTTGAGCGGAGATTTGTCATGGATTCCGCGCGGTCAACCGCGATAACGGGCTCAAGTAGGCCGCCAAAGCAAGAATTTTTGATTATGCTTGTATCCAATCGGCTGTGATATTCCTCAAATGATGCAACACTACGCGGCCTGCGCGAAACGGAGCCGGCTGCCGAGGTTCCGAATGCTGGGTGCTCGGGAATTCGGGCGTTCCACGCCTCGCCGGAAACTGATTCGTAAATTCTTTTTTGACTCATCAATCGTTCGGGCGTTGCCGCGAACAGTGAATTGCATCGGGAGGAAACCCGCATGGAAATGGGAATGATCGGACTGGGCCGGATGGGAACCAACATGGTGCTGCGCCTGATGCGTGCCGGCCACCAGTGCGTTGTTTATGACATTCATACCGAAACCGTCGAGGCTCTCGTCAAAGAGGGTGCGATTGGCGCAACTTCGCTGAAGGAGCTGACAGAAAAACTGAAGACGCCTCGCGCCGTCTGGATGATGGTGCCGGCCGGCGTGGTGGATTCGACGCTGGGGGGGCTCGTCCCGCTGCTTGAAAAGGATGACGTGGTGATCGACGGCGGAAACTCGTATTACCACGATGACATTCACCGTGCTGCGGACTTGAAGCCCAAAGGCATCCACTATGTGGACGTGGGTACAAGCGGCGGAGTATGGGGAGCCGACCGCGGCTACTGTCTGATGATCGGCGGCGATTCCGACGTCGTGAAGCGGATCGACCCGATCTTCGCGGCCCTGGCGCCAAGCATCGATGAAGCTCCGCGTACTCCCGGCAGAGAGAAAGTGGGCGGCACTGCCGAGCACGGCTATCTGCACTGCGGCCCAAGCGGCGCGGGGCATTTTGTCAAGATGGTTCACAACGGCATTGAGTACGGCATCATGGCCTCGTATGCGGAGGGGTTGAATATTCTTCACCATGCCAACGCGGGCAAGCAGAAGCAGACAGTGGACGCCGAGACTACACCGCTGCGCCATCCCGAACTCTACCAATACGATTTGAATCTTGCCGACGTTACCGAGGTTTGGCGGCGCGGAAGCGTGATTGCATCGTGGCTTCTCGATCTTGCTGCGATCTCGCTACTCGATAGTCCCGACCTCTCGAAATTTGCTGGGCGCGTGTCAGATTCAGGCGAAGGTCGCTGGACGATTGCCGCGGCCATCGACGAATCGGTTCCGGCTCCGGTGCTGAGTGCAGCGCTCTATGCGCGCTTCAGTTCGCGTGGCGAAGATGAGTTCTCTGACAAACTGCTGTCTGCGCTTCGGTTTCAATTCGGCGGCCATGAGGAAAAGACCGCCCAAGCCAAGGAGAAGGCCTGATGGCTATTGCAAAATCAGACGCGCTGGTGGTGTTCGGTGGAACGGGAGATCTGGTCCACAAGATGATCTTTCCCGCGCTTTTCGCGATGGTAAAGCGCGGCGACCTCACAGTTCCCATCATCGGCGTTGCCTTTCCAAAGTGGAGCCTGGAGCGCCTGCATCGTCGCGCGACCGACAGCATCGAACGGGCAGGCGGGATCGACAACAAGCGCGCGTTTCAGCAGTTCCTTTCGCTTTTGAAATATGTGAGCGGCGATTACACTGACGGTAATACGTATACAGCGCTTAAGGAAGCGCTGGGAAATGTGAAGCGGCCGGCATACTATCTGGCGATTCCGCCTTCGCTCTTTGGAACGGTGATCCAAAGTCTCGGCGCAGCCGGCCTGGCCAAAAATGCGCGTGTGATTGTCGAAAAGCCCTTTGGACGCGACCTTGCGTCGGCGCGTGCGCTGAACCAGGTGGCGCGTTCCGTGTTTCCGGAAGACTCAATCTTCCGCATCGATCACTTTCTAGGCAAGGAAGCGATCATGAATATTCTCTATTTCCGCTTCGCGAATACATTCCTCGAGCCGATCTGGAACCGCAACTATGTTGCCAGCGTTCAAATCACGCTGAGCGAGAAATTCGGCATCGGAACGCGCGGCTCGTTTTATGAAACAGCGGGTTGCCTGCGCGACGTTATCCAGAATCATCTCTTCCAGATCGTCGCTCTTCTTGCCATGGAGGCGCCTGCGGGACGGGACTTCGGCGACGTGCAGTCGGAGAAGGCCAAGGTATTTAAAGCGATGCGGCCGTTGAAGCCTGACGACATGGTGCGCGGCCAATACGCTGGCTATCGACAGGAGCAGGATGTGGCCAAGCGCTCCGACGTTGAGACGTTTTGCGCGCTGCGTATGTTCATCGATTCATGGCGTTGGGATGGGGTGCCGTGGTATCTGCGCTCGGGCAAGTATTTGCCCGACACGGCGACGGAAATCCTTGTGGAATTGAAACCACCCCCGCAAAAGCTTTTCGCCGACGCCACGAACCCGGCGACGCGGTCGAATTATCTGCGTTTTCGAGTTTCTCCGAACGCGGCAGTTGCGTTGGCCGCCCGCGTGAAGCTGGCGGGGGAGGAATTTATCGGAGAGCAGCGGGAGCTTTACTTGTCAGAAGAGCAGACCGGAGAAGAAACGCCGTATGAACGGCTCCTGGGCGACGCCATGAAAGGCGACGGCGCACTCTTTACGCGCGAAGACGCAGTCGAGGCCGCATGGGTGGTAGTGGACCGAGTGCTGAAGCACCATCACCGGGTTCGCCCCTACAAACGTGGGACCTGGGGGCCGAAAGATGCTGACGCACTGATTGCTGCCGACGGTGGTTGGCATAACCCAAGTACGGATGAAGGGTCCGGCTATTAGGTAAATCGGTACGGATTCCGTAACTGCTGAGCATAGAGACGTCTCGCTCCCGCCGCCTTGGTGTGTGCACTGTTGCTCAGCAAAATGCAAATAGATTTGGGAAAGTTAAATACGGGCAAGAAGATCTGGAATACGTCTATACGCCCTTCACTCAAACCGCATCGAAGATTAATTGAGTGTCTATCGGTTAAGAAAATGGAGTGAATAAAATGCCTCTTGTTACTGTTGTGCTTACACTGGTTGTAGTAGGCGTATTGCTATGGCTGGTTAACCTCATACCGATGCAGAGCCAGATCAAAGGTATCCTCAATACCATCGTGGTGATTGCCGTGGTTATCTGGCTTCTGAAGGTATTTGGCCTCTTCGGCTATATCACGCAGTTCCGCGTCGGCCACTGAATGGGCCCTCAACGAGAGGATTCCAATTGTGTGTGAATGCAAGGCACTGAAGGGCGCTTTCTTGAGCCAACCGGCACGCAGGGCGTTTCACGTGTATGCTTGAGTTAATAGCCAGAATTACTCTTCTCGCCTTCAGCCCTCCATGCTTTGCTCCAGACGAGCCCCCGTTCAAGCAAGCAACAGAACAGATGGAGCTGCCATGAGCCTGATCAAGAAAAGAGATGTTCCCGCCTATTTTGCGGCTCGCCGAGCCCTGCGGTTGGGGTCTATTCGAGGACTGAGCCGGCCCGGTGGAACCGCGGTGACCGCCTCAGACCCGGCAGGCGCGGGAGCGAATGCATCAAAATCAGCAGGCATTACTTCTTTGGAGCAGTCCGCTTCAAGCGCCCTTGTCCCTCCCAAAGAGTGACCTTCCTGCCATTGAAAACGATCGCTGAGCTGCGAATTTGTAATAGCCGCCGGCAACCGTTCGCGGTTCTTTGTCTAGGTAAAGATCGTACATGGCGAAGCGGCATTGGGCCCGGAAGCCAGGAGGGGTAGATATGAACTTTTCGAATCGGACATGGCCCAGCTGGGTGCCTCGGCTGTTGTGGATTCGGCACGAGTGCCCTACCTGCAATTCGCTCAAATTCAAGCAAGCTGAATTGCGGTCGTTCGATGGGTTGCTCAGCATGTTTGCGCTGCGCCCGGTGCGCTGCATGTTCTGCTGGCGGCGGTACTATTGGTTCGCCTTGAGGGACGTGACGGCGACTTAGATTCTCGAAGCCGCGTCTAGAATCCCACTTGAACGCCTGCTCCCGTGCTGCCCTTATCGATTTCCGAGGACCGATTCGTAATAACGCAAATAATGCGGCACTACGAGCGATGCGCAAAAGCGCGATTGGGCAGTTTTACGCCCGGCCTCGCGCATGGCCTCCATGCGAGCCTTATCCTTCAATAGCCCCAATGCGCCCTGCGCCATGGCGTCCACATCGCCCACCGGATAGAGCAAGCCGGTAACCCCGTCGTCGATCAACTCGGGAACGCCGCCCACGCGCGTAGCAATGGAAGGGACTTTGCAAGCCATGGCTTCCAGCGCTGCAAGGCCGAACGACTCCAGTTCGCTGGGCATCAACAAAAGGTCGGCCAATGGGAGCAACTCGTTCACTCGTTCCTGCTTGCCGAGGAAGTGCACCTTTTCATGAATGTGCAGATCGCGCGCCAGCCACTCGGCGGCTGACCGTTCCGGCCCGTCGCCTACCAGGACTAACTGCGCGGGCATCTCCTCTACAATCTGCGCAAAAATTCTGACCACATCCACCACGCGCTTGACAGGCCTGAAGTTGGAGAGATGCATGAGAATCGCTTCGCCCGGCTGCGCCAGTCGCTCGCGCTCTTCCGCGCGCTTTGCTTCGTCTTTGATGGGCGTATAGAGATCGCAGTTGACGAAATTCGGAACCACCTCGATGCCACGCGTCACGTCAAAATTCTGAATCGTCTTATCCTTTAGATAAGTGGAGATGCTGGTCACTCCATCGCTCTCCTGGATCGCGTAGCGAGTGATGGGAAGATAGCTTCGGTCCAGGCCAACGAGTGTAATGTCGGTGCCGTGCAGCGTGGTGACAAAGGGCAGCCGCCGTCCGCGCGCGGCGAGCATTTGCCGCGCCAGCAGCGCGCTTACCGAATGAGGAATTGCGTAGTGAACATGGAGCAGATCGAGGCCATTGAACTCGGCCACTTCCGCCATGCGCGAGGCGAGGGCAAGGTCGTAGGGAGGGAACTCGAACAAGGGGTAACTCGATACCGGCACTTCATGGTAGAAGATGCCCTGGTCACGGCCGCTGAGGCGAAACGGTTGCGAGTAGGAGATGAAATGAATCTCGTGGCCCAGTGCCGCCAGTTCGATGCCGAGTTCGGTGGCCACAACGCCCGAGCCGCCGTAGGTGGGATAACAGGTGATGCCGATTCGCACGCAACGCTCCCTAGTAGATGCCTGGAATAAGCCGCTTCGTTTTGTTGCAATACGACGAGTATTGCTCGCCGAAGGCTTCGCGCAACGCTGCCTCTTCGACGTGGATTCTGTAGAGCAGAGCTAAAGTGGGCAGAACAATGACTATTGAAGCGGCCAGCCAGTTCCGCTCGTGCAGCGCGATGGCCACAAACACCAGCACCATTCCTGAGTAAGACGGATGGCGCACGAAACGGTAGAGCCCTTTTTGATAAATCGTCTGTGAATCTCGAATGGCAACGTTCGCGCTGAACGCCTTGCCGAGGGAGAGAATTGCCGTCCAGCGGACTACGATGCCAGTAATCATCACGATGACAGCCGCGATCCTCAGCCAGTGCGCTGCACCGAACATGTTGGGCGAGTTGGCGCCGGCAATCCACTCCCCAGCGGTGATCGACGCAACGATTGTGAGCCACAAGACCGCCATCGACCCGCGATCGGACCGCTTCCCGCCGCCCTTCCGGGTGCGCGTTGCAACGGCGATGTAAATCTCCGATGCTGTCCAGCCGTAGAAAAGAACCTGCCAAAACAACGAGAGCGTCAAGGTGCCTCCAACTTTTAGAATCCATTCGCGAGAATCATGTCTTCAGCTTCTGACGCGTCGCCGGGGTCTGAGGACGCTATTTCATGACTGAATTGATGGAAGATTCGGGGCCGCGCGCTGCAAGCCGGGCGAAGTTGATCAACGCGAGCCCTTCAATTTTCGTCACTGCCAGCAGCGCCTGCCGCTCTATCTCGCGCGATTGCCGGAGCCGCGTGTGCGCCTTCGCTAGATCGTCGCCGTCGTAGCCGGGATGCGTAACCAGTTCCCAGGTTCCCGCGGGGATATTCTTCAGCAGAGATTGCACAGTTTCTCCATCAAGGGTTCCGGTTGCCAGCACGCCAAGCGCCCCGTCTGTCGTCGAGAATCCCTCCTCCGCCACAATGCGCCGGAAGGCCGGCTCGAGCTGCCGCAGGAAACTCACCTCCATGCGTCGAAGCAAGGGAGCGGTAGGAGTGGCGCGTGTGCTCCAGGCTGGCTCAAAAGGATTACGCACGGCACGAACGCCCGCCCCCCGGGCCGCCCGCAGAAGAGGCCGTAACACGGCGGGAAACATGTGCACGTGCTTATGCGTGTCAATGTGCGTAAGAGTCAGCCCCCGCCCTTGCAGCATCGCAATTTGCGCCGCTGCTTCTGCTTCGATCTCCGAGGCGCGGATCCCTTCCAGAAGCAGTTGACGCAGAAATGATCCAGGTTTGGCGTGAAATCGTCCTGTGTGCGGGTTGGCAAGGCTGGGAATCGCGCCTGCGGGCAGCACCGGCTCACCGTCGATCAAAACTACGTGGCATCCCACGCCGAGCAGCGGCGTCTTCAGCGCCAATTCGATGGCGTCTTCTGTCGCAGCGGCCCGCGCCATTAGCGTAGTGCTCGTGAGTACACATTTCTCATGCAACTCCATCACTGCGCGGTTCACACCGGCCGTGAGTCCAAAATCGTCCGCATTGATAATCAGCCGCCGCACCGCCCAGTCTAACAACTGAAGGCACATGGACGCGCCATTCTCACTGGGAACGGCGCTGCTGGAAGTCGGGATCGTATGTCTGCAGCATCCTGGTCAGGAACTGGTGGAAAAGCGGCCGTGTTCCATCTACTTCTCGGCGCGCCCAGAAGCCCATCGCGGTGCAATACACGTAGGCGTCTGTCTGGCTTGAAGCACCTTTCCCGCGCCATTCGGGAGGGGGAAGCGATTTCACGTCAGGGTCGTCGTCTATTGGATAGCCGAAGAACCGATTTTCCAGCCAGGACACGCCGTTCTTGTCAGCCGGCGGGACCGATCCGCTGCGATAGATGTCTGCCATCTTCGCCAGTTCTTTGGGCTTTGAGTCGAATGTCATGTAGGCGATGAGAAAGATCCGCGCATCGCGCTGCATGTAGGTGTTGTATACGGTCTGCGTCGCCTCCGTTTTCGGGGGCAGCAAGTTACCCGCTGCCCATGAGACGAATGCCGGGTTGTAGCGGCCAAACGTGTCAGACTTCCAATTCGGTCTTCCTTTAAGGTGTGGGCCGCCGGGAAGGAAAACCTCCATTCCTGAAAGTTGCTCTACGCGGGCCAGATCCATGTAGTGCGAAATCTCGCAGAACAAGAGCCGCACCCCCACCACCGAGGAGTTCGCGAACGCCACGCTGCAGGGAGTTTCGTCGAGCGCTTTCCACGTGTCAACCACGTCATCCCGCAGCCTGGCCTGCTCGGCTTTCTGTTCCGCTTTCAGTGAATCCACCGCGTTTGTCTCGGCCTGTTTCGCACGGTACATCTGGACAAGCGCAAAGGCCGTCAGGCCCAACAGGAGCACGGCGAGAACGCCGGCGATGCGCCTGTTTCTCTTGCGCCGCGAGACGGCCCTCCGCTCCTCCTGTTCGCTCTTTTGCAAAAACACCCGCTCTTCTTCGCTCAATTCCTGAGGATTCTCTTTCGCGAATTGGAGGGCTTCCGCTAGGCCGGCTGCATTCATTCCCGAGGCGAGTACGCCGACCGGCACAGGCTGGCTGGCATCTACATAATAAGAGCCTGTACCTGCTGGCTGGTTTCCACTGAGCGACGTGTTCTTGCTGCGCTCCAGCGCCACTGCCACCGGGTTCCTATAGCGTGCCTTCCAGGCGAGGTTGTCTTCCCTCACCGGTTCCACCAGGCGGTCATGCGCAAGTTCGTACCAGGGACTTCCGCCGCGAAGGTCGGTGCGGATAATGTGGCAATGGTCCAGAATGTCCACCGCCTCATTGGGCAGGCCTTCAGTCTCCTTTTCGTCGCGAAACGCGAGTCCGCGCGTGCCCGCGGGCGTAATGAGCTTTTCGCCGAACCAGCGCCGAAGCACCCGCTCGGTGACGCCGGATTTCTTTGCAGCGGTCAACGAGTCCCGATAGAACTGTGTCAGCGCATCGTCCACGCGCGCATATTTATCGATATCGTCGGCGTCGATCGTTGTTTTCTTGCGAGCCGAGTCAGCGCTAATCCCCATCCAGAGCTGGCGGCAGACAATCTGCAGTTGCACCGGCTCAACGTATTGGCCGAGCGCGAACCCTTTGGCGCCCGGCGTCCCGGTCCGGATGCGCCGCAGGTTGTCCACCAGCTTCTCGGCGGCGCCGGCGGCAAACGGCATTTCAGCAAGCGCTGCCGGTCCGCGAATTGCCTCCAGCGAGCTCTCCACGCCCAACCGCTCCAGGCGCATGCGGGTTCGGATCCGGTCGGGCAACATTGCGGCATTGGCTTCCAGATCCGCCAGGTAATCCTCCCGCATGGAGAGCAGCAGGCTAAGCTGCGGATACGTGGCGAGACACTGACACAGTTGCTCAAAGAACGCCGTGCGCTGCTCGGTGAGTTCCGGATGGAAGGTGTAAATCTCTTCAAACTGATCGAAGACGAGCAAATGGGGTTGGGGACGGCCTTTGGCATCGGCCGAGAGCACAGAGGCGAATGCCTCTTTGATCGTGCGTCCTTTCGCCCCCCCTGGCAACAGGTTGGCAAGCGCATTCTCAACGTACTGGTTTGCAGAGGATGGATCGGCACTTCCCGTGACCCTTGCAATAGGGAAAGTTACAACACGCTTGCGCTCAAGCTCGGGAATCAGACTGGCCTGCAGCAAAGACGTTTTGCCCGCCCCGGACTGCGCGTACAAAAGCACCGCGCGGCGCGCTATAACCAGCGAGGCAAGCTCCCGGGTCTCCGCGGCCCGGCCGAAGAAGTGTTTGCTGTCTTCCTTGGTGAACGACGCGGGACCAACGTAGGGATTTTCAAGCACGGCGATATTCCTTCCATCGCGCCCAAAGGTCCGACATGAATTGGTGCGTGTTTCCCCAGTAGATTTCAATGCGTGCGTCTGCGAAGTATTTCTGGAAGTAGTCGATCACTTCTTTTTCCTTGGCTTCGTCGCGCTGGCTCACTTCCAGTTGCACGGCCACATGCAGCATATTCCAGCGCTGCAAATCGAGGTGGGTGAGCAGGCCGCGCATGATGATTTTGAAATCCAGGTCCTCCAGCCGGTAGCCCAGGAACAGCAGCGTGGTGCTGGCCAGCCGCTCATTTACACTGACGGGAAGAAAATATTCGTAATCGTGCGAGATTCGAGCCATGTAATCGAGATGATCGTCCTCGGTTAGGACCATGGAGAGAAGATCGTCATCGGTTCCGAACAGATGCAGCACCACCGGATCGTCGGGCGAAGCTGGAGGGTTGAGATCGCGCCGTTCAATCGTCGGATCGCGCCAAGGAACCACCTCCCGCCGCGCCTTGCCCGCTTTGGCTCGAAGCGCAAGCGTCATGAAGTTGTCGACATTGGTGGTGATGTAGAGCGGCAATTCGAGATCGGCGAGTTGATGGTGGATCTCGCTTTCAAACAAGTCCAGGCTGGCCTTGCCCCAATCCGCGGCTTCAGCCACCTGCGAGAGCGTTTTCGGCGTTCCCGCAGCAGCCGCAGGCAGGCCCATCTGCTTGCGAAACTGTTCCACGAGCACCGATAGCAGTTGCTTGCGCAAACGCCGATTGTCGATTGTGCCGATAAACTGCGTGACGCGGGGCAGACTGGTATCGTCGGGGAACGGATAGCTGAATTTGGCTGCGAGTTGGCCGGCGAGTTCTTCGGGACGCGGCAGCATGTCGGCTGTTACCCCGGAACCGAGAAATGGTGTGCAGTCCTTTTCCGCGATGTTCTCAAGAAGCGTCTGCCAGAAGCTCTCGCCGCGAGAGCCCACGATCATTCCACGATTTCCCAGCAACTGGCCTGACCGCAGACGCATGAACAAGACCGGAATCGCAGCGCCGGGAAGTCGAGCGGTCATCACCGACGCGCGTGCAGCGTTGGAAGCTCGGTCCACTTGGCCGTGTTCGACGAGTGAGCCGTAAAAAGTCCTGCTGAATTCGGTGGCTGTGCTCACCGGAACAAGGTCCTGCATTGCCAGCACCGCCGGCACGCCTGCGGCAACAAGTTGCGGCGCGAGTCCGCGAAATGCGTCAGAGGGGCTGCGGGTTGCAGTCTGGCAACTGGATAGATAAACAAGGCGCAGCTTGTCGTCCGCACTGGTGTCGGCATCGATCAGTTGCCGGCCGAGCATGGCGGCGATTTCGGTATCCTTCACCACTGCAGTCTTGCCCTGCGGATCGCACAGATAGAGCACAGAGGTTCCATCCACGTATTTCCCGTGTCCAACAAAATGCAGAATATGGATTCCCTTGCGCAGCGAGGCCTCAATCGCCGGCAGCGTGCAAGGGCCCTCCAGTTTCACGAGTTCGATCCTCGAGTTGCCGCCAACCGCATCCTGGAGCATCTTGAACTCGGCTTCGGAGTCAATGGGCGTGAGGCCGAAGTCCTGGGGATTTGTCGGGCTGGCAACCGCGACCAGCACACGGATTGGACGCTGGAGGATGGGGCTGCCGGGAACCCACGAGCCTGCAATGTAGCGCGAGAACGGTGTGGACTCAAGCGCTGCAATATCGAGCGGCACGCCCCCTTCGGCGATATCGCGCAGAAGCTCCCATGGGATTTGGTGCAGCTCGGGAGCGCCTTCGTCGATGCGCAGCCGGATGCGCCGCTGCGGTCTCTGGCCCCGCGCATTAGCCCAGGCCGTCCTAAGTGCAACATCGGCAAAAAGCCATTGAAAGACCGCCTCGCCATCCTGCCCGGAAGCCGAGCAGGCCGTCAAAACGGGCAAATCGGCAGATAGAACTCCACGGGGAAACTCAAGATCGCCGTTGAAAGTAACTTCAACCGGATACCCGGTACCGTCTCTTTTCAGGATGCGAATTTCCAGATCGGCGTAACTCAATTTGCATGCCCCGCGCGTGCAAGCAGAATATCAGCTATTCCGTGCAGCGTTCCAAAGTACGATCGTGCGTGGTGTATTTGCGTCAAGATGAAGCGATCAGCGAGTCATGAGTTCGTAGACTTCGCGTTCGATCTCCGCGATCGCGATGGGCACAAGACCTTTTGTCTTGAGTTCGCGATTCAATTCCTCAAGCTGGCCGGACTTCAAGGTTGTCCAACGTCTGATTCCCTGGGCAGATGCCTCCCGCGCTTCGTCGTAGACGGTCAGTCCCTGTGATGGAACCCGGTGGTCGGAACTCTCGGCCATATTCATTGCGGCGGTCAGCTCCTGATTGGCTGTGTCGAGCCCGAGTGATGCTCCGTCCGAACCCTCGACCAAACCATCGGCTGCGGAGGACAATTCCTTTGCCTTCGATACGATCTCACTGTCTTTTGAAGCGGTAATGAGTTTGCCGAGTTGTTCTTTTACCGAGCCAATTTCAGCCAGTGCGCGACGGCAATATAACGAGTCGTGAAACATCTTGTAAGCGATGGCGAAGTTATCGTCAAATTCCGCCTGCGTTGCGGGTGAACGAGGGTCTTTGCTCACGAGCAGCGATTCATGCTGGACAACCTTACCGTCGGCCTCCAGTTCGACAGAATAAGTGCCTGGCGCGACGCGAGGCCCACGTGGAATGTCGCCCTCTCCATCGTCGGGTTCGTCGCTCTCGGGTACGCCGGAGCTTCCCCATGCGAGGTTCCATACAAACCGGTGCATTCCCGGCGACGTTTCGAGTTGCTGTGGTTTTGGAAACCAGCGCTCCGCAATCGGGAGCGCAGCATGGCTCGATTCCTGCTTGTTTGCGGAACTGATCTGCTGCACCAGCTTTTGATGCGCGTTATAAATCCTGAGCACGACCCTGTTCGCCTCCATCGGCAGGTAGTAATCGAGGATGACCCCGTTCGGTGGGTTCTCCGCAGTCGGCTCCTCGGGCGGCAACGGGGTTCCGGGGAATCCATCGTTGTCGATCCTCACGGCGGTTTGCGGGCGATACAGGAATGGTTTGTTGCTGCCTAAGCGCACCGCCGCCTGGCGCAGAGGCGTGATGTCATCGAGGATCCAGAAGGAGCGCCCATGCGTGGCAATCACCAGGTCATCGCCGTGCACAACGAGGTCGCGTATCGATGTTACGGGCAGATTCATCTGCAAAGGTTGCCAATGATCTCCATCGTCGACCGAGAAGTACATGCCAAACTCGGTCCCCGCATAGAGCAGCCCTTTCTGCCGTGGATCTTCGCGCACGGCGTTCATGAAATCTGGAGCCGCGAGGCCGCCAGTAATGCTCGTCCACGTTCTCCCGAAATCCTTCGTTCTGTAGATATAGGGTGCCTGATCGTCCACGCGATGCCGCTCGACTGCGGCATACGCAGCGCCCGCGTCGAAATGCGATGGATCGATCAATGAGACTCGGCTCCAGGTTTGCATTCCCGGCGGAGTTACGTTCGCCCACGTCTTGCCGCCGTCGCGCGTTACAGAGACGATACCCGTGTCGCTGCCGGCCCAGATCACGTCCTTGTCAATGTAGGAAGGCGCAACTGTAGCGAGAGTGCCGTAGCCGCGCTCAATCGCGTTGTTCGGTGTGGGGCCGTTCTGCATGGAGTTTCCGATTGAACTCCGTGTCGACGGATTGCCGCTGGGAGCCACTGCATTTTCCGTAACCGCCACTGCCTTGGAGCCGGTGAGATCGGGACTGATTTGCGCCCAATGCAAGCCGCCGTCGATTGTCTTCAACACGTATTGCGCGCCGAGGTAAAGGGAGGTTTTGTCGACGGGCGAGAAAGCCAGCGGCGGAGTCCAGGGATCGCGATACTTGCGCTTGTCAATCTCGGTGCCAAAGATCGGCACCGGCCACGGCGTAATGTCCTGGGAGAGCGAGCGGCGCCTGTCCCAGCGCGCCACCTCTCCATAACTGCCGCTCTCATAAAGAATGTCAGGGTCTTTGGGATCGACGGCAATGTAGCCGCTTTCGCTGCCGCCTGCGGGGAACCAATCGCGCGGAGTGATCTGACCGTGATCGGTGCGGCTCAGCACCGCTGCGCTGCCGCTATCCTGCTGCGCGCCATAGACTGTGTAGGGAAATCGGTTGTCGGTCGTGACGTGGTACATCTGTGCGGTGGGCTGGTTGTACCAGGTAGACCAGGTCTTGCCGCGATCGAGACTTATTGTGGTCCCCTGATCCGTTCCGAGCACCAGGTGCTCTCCATTCCTTGGATCGACCCAGAGCTCGTGATAATCGTCGCCGCCGGGAGCGCCGCGCAATACGGCGACGTGTTTGCCGCCATCGGCAGAAAACATCAACGCAACGTTTGGAACATAAATCGTTTCGGCGTTGCCGGGGTCAACTGTGATCCGATTGAAGTACCAGCCGCGGCTTGTCAGGCGCGGATCGGCGTTGACCAGCATCCAATTCAAGCCGCCATCGCCGGAAACATACAGTCCAGACTTCTTCGCTTCAATCAGCGCATACGCGCGCTGCCCGTCGGCGCTGACGGCCACTCCTGTGCGGCCCCAGTCTCCGTCCGGCAATCCGTGGCCGGTGCAGGGTTGCCACGATTCGCCACCATCTATCGACCGAAAGATGCCGCTCCCTGGGCCAGTCAGCGGCGCGTAGGTGCTCCACGGCGGCCGATGCGCGTTCCACATCGATGCGAACAGAACATTCGGGTTTCGAATCGCGATGGCAAGGTCTGCGGCTCCAACTTCGGTGCCCTCATCCAGCGTGTGCTTCCATGTGGCGCCACCGTCAGTGGACTTGTAAACGCCACGTTCCGAGTTTGGCCCATACGCGTGGCCGAGGGCACCGACGTACACCACATCGGGTTTGCTCGGATCTATGACGATCTTCGCAATCTGCCGCGTTTCTTTCAATCCGATGTAATTCCACGTCTGCCCGCCATCGATCGACTTGTACACGCCTGCGCCCGAAGCCAGATCTGAACGAATGTCAGTCTCACCGGTGCCGGCATAGATCACCCGCGAGTCGGAAGCAGATACAGCAAGCGCGCCAATCGAAGCTACAGGCTGCTTATCGAAGACAGGCGCCCACACTGTGCCAGCATCTGTCGTCTTCCACACGCCGCCGTCGACTGCGCCAAAGTAGAAGACCGGTTCGCCGGGAACTCCCGACACGGCAACCGCTCGACCGCCGCGAAACGGCCCGATCAGCCGCCACTTCATCTCGTTGAACAGTTGCGGAGAAACCGTCTGCGCAGCCGCGGGAAGGGAGACGAGCAGAAAAGCAAACAACATCTTCATGCCAGAACCACACGTGTGCATCGTTCAATCTCCACGGGGCGAATGGGTTGCGAGCCGATTTTCAATCATCAGGAAAGGCAAGCCCTAATCTTCATCGCCGCTGTCAGGCATGCTCTGCGGCTTCTGTTCAAGATTGATTGCCGGTAAATGCGCGCCTTCGAGCTGCCGATTCAATGCGGGGATTGACGATGACCTTGACTTGTCCCAGCGCTTGATCGCTTCCGTCAGTTCTTCGCTCGCGTGCGCAGTCGCCTTCAACTGCGCAGTCGTCGGGGCGGCATCGGCCATGCCAACCTGCTCGTACAGCGTGGCAGATTCTCCCGCGACATCGTCCAGGCCCGGCTCCGCTTCGCCGCTGCCAGACTTCGCTCGACCACTTAACACCCCTGCAAGTTCCTTTTCGAGATTCTCAATCGCTTCTTTCATGGCCGGCTGAGCGGACTTCGAAAGCGCCTCCAACTGCTCACTTGCCGAATGTACTTCAAGCGATGCAGTTGCGCCCTTGGTAACCATCGCAGCCAGCTTCACCTGCGCTGAGAATAGGCTTTGCAAATCAGCCACGGTGGCGTGCACGCGTGGATCGATCTTGACAGTCAGTGGTGCGGTCAGCACTTTGTCTCCCGCCCTCAGGCGCACCGTATATGTTCCCGGCAACGCAAGCGGGCCCTCCGGCGTGCGCGGCGTGTCGTGAGGTACAGCAGAAATTGGATACGAATAGTTGGTTGCGGTGGGTGTTGTGTAATGCAGATCCCATACCCAGCGATGGAGTCCCGGTGTGTCCGGCAAAGTTTTGGGCATGCGCAGCCAGTAGAGAGGAATCAACTGCTTCGATAGCTCCTCCATGGTAGCTTCGGGCGCGTCGTTGCTTGCATACCTGCGCACCACCTCGCCGCCCGCGTCAAGTATCTCCAGCGCGACCGGTCCTGTAACTCCCTGCGGCAGCGCATAATCGATCACCGCACCGTCAGGCGGGTTTTCTCCAGCAGGCTCGTCAGGAGGCAGCGGGGTATCCGGGTATATGCTCCGGCGCACGCGATAAGCACTCCCCGGCTTGAAAAGAAACGCACCCCCATCCTCTTTCATCTCGGCAATCTGGCGCAGCGGCGTAATGTCGTCGAGAATCCAGAATGACCGGCCATGCGTCGCCACGATCAAGTCATTATCCTTGACCAACAAGTCGCGCATGGATGTATGCGGCAGGTTGAACTGCAGCGGCTGCCAGTGGTCGCCGTCGTCGAACGAGACCCACACCGCAGTCTCGGTTCCCGCGAACAGCAGGCCCTTGCGCACCGGATCTTCGCGCACCGTATCCACCGGCGATCCATCGGGAAGTCCTGTCGTAATCGATTGCCACGTTGTGCCGCCATCGCGCGTGCGATAGATGTAGGGATGCAAATCGTCAATCCGCAAGCGGCTCACAGATACATAGGCCGCGTTGTCTTTGAAGTGTGAGGCGCTGATCTGCGTCACCTTGCTCCACGGCGTCATTTCCGCGGGTGTGATGTTCTTCCAATTCTTGCCGTGGTCTCGCGTAACCCACACCAGTCCATCGTCGGTTCCTGCCCACAATGTATCGATCGATTTGAACGAGGCAGCGACGGCGTAAATAGCGCCTCTGCGTTTGGCTCCGTCCTTCTCTTGGAGCGGCTTCAATGAGGGCGGCTGGCCCGTGTGTTCGCGGCTCAGGTCTGGACTTATTGCCTGCCAGGTCTTGCCGTAGTCCATCGTCTCGAAAAGGATATTCGCGGCATAAAAGAGGTCATGCGCATCAATCGGCGAGAAGAGAATCGGCTCGGTGCGGTCGGCGCGATACGCGGGACTGCGCACAGGAATCGGCGTAATATTCTGAACCTGCCCCGTGACCATATCGTACTTCGAAACCTCCGAGCGGCCGGCTCCAAAGACAGTCTCGGGATGCAGCGGGTCGGGCGCAACGTACCCGTACTCGATGACCGCAACCGGATGCCACTCTCGGAATGTGATCTCTCCGTCGTTGCCCCGGCTCGATATGCATACCGATCCGCTCTCCTGCTGCCCTGCGCACACCTGATATGGGAATGTGTTGGTAGCCGCAACGTGATAAAGCTGCGCGGTGGGCTGGTTATACCACGAGCTCCATGTCTCGCCACGATTCACGCTGACCACCGCGCCCTGGTCGCTGACCAGCAGAATGATGTTTGGATTCTCCGGATTGATCCACAGATTCTGGTAGTCATCGCCTCCCGGCGCGCCCCGCAGGCTCATCCATGTTTTGCCGCCATCCATCGAGCGTTCTGTAACAATGCTTGCGCTATACACAACATCAGGGTTTTTAGGGTCGACCTTCGGGACGGGCAGGTCGCCGCCGCCGATCTTGAGCGCCGGACGTGGGTCGTCGGTGGCCTTGTACCAGTTCTCTCCGGCATCGTCCGAGCGATACACTCCTAGCCCAGTTGCGGAACCGTAGCTGCTTTCCTGGTTGGTAGCCAGCGTTGCGTAGAGTCGGTTTGGATTGCTGGCTGCAATGGCAACCTGGATGTGCACGACGTTGTCCGGCAGGCCTTTTGTCAGTTGCTTCCACGTGTCGCCGCCGTCGGTCGATTTGAATAATCCACCTTTGCTCCCGTCGTAGGTGTTGCCGTCTTCCCACGGTCCGAGAGTCTCCTCCCAAAGCGAGGCATAAATCACGCTGGGATTGCTCGGATCAATTTCTACGTCCGCCCCTCCAGTGTTCGCATCCTTATAGAGAACCTTCGCCCACGTGGCGCCGCCATCGGTGGAACGATAAATCCCGCGTTCCTCATTGGCGCCATATGGATGCCCGAGCACCGCCGCATACAGTCTGTTGGCGTTATGCGGGTCAACCGCGAGGGCCGGAATCTGCTCGCCGTCGCGCAGGCCAAGGTGTTCCCATGTCTTGCCTGCGTCGGTCGATTTGTAGATTCCATCGCCCACCGAAAGATCGGGGCGATGCAGTCCCTCGCCGCTTGCCACATACACGATGTTCGGGTTCGACTCCGCAACGGCAATTGCGCCGATGGACTGCGAGGGCTGTCCGTCGAATATGGGATTCCACGTACGGCCGTAGTCGTCGCTTTTCCAAACTCCGCCATCGCCTTGGCCCACATAAAACACATTGGGCTGGCTCGGAACGCCAGTTGCCGCGCGTGTGCGGCCTCCGCGAAACGGGCCGATCATGCGCCAATGCATGTCCGGCAGGGGCGCGGCGGTCGGAGTCTGCGCCCGCAGCGGCATGGGGCAGATGGCAAGAGACCAAAGCAGGCCGATTGCAACGAAGCATTTCTCTAAATGGCGGGCAAAGCTAATGCAGGCAATCATAGTATGGGTAACTCCAGGGGGAAGCGGCTACGTTTCTCATCTTAGAAGGTTGCCGCAGCACATCACAATGCCTGCAAAGAAACTGGAACTATCGCGCGAGCCAGCCGCCATCCACAACCAGGACGTGGCCGCTGATGTAGTCGCTTGCGGGTGAGGCGAGGAAGACAGCGGCTCCGGCGACATCCTCGGTTGAACCCCACCGGCCGGCAGGAATGCGCTCGAGGATTTGACGGGAGCGCGTTGGGTCGTTCTGAAGAGCCTCGGTGAGATCGGTGGCCATGTAGCCTGGCGCAATGGCGTTCACCTGTACGCCGCGAGCGGCCCACTCGTTGGCGAGCGCTTTTGTAAGTTGTGCAACGCCGCCTTTTGCTGCCGCGTATGCGGGGACGATTATTCCACCTTGAAAACTGAGCAGGGAAGCGATGTTTACAATCTTTCCGAAACCGCGCTCAAGCATCGGGCGGGCCGCGCATTGGCAGAGCCGGAAGACACTGGTGAGATTTGTGGCGATAACATCGTTCCAATCGGCGATTGCGTAGTCGACCGCGGGGGCGCGGCGTGTGATGCCGGCGTTGTTGATCAGAATATCGACGGAACCGAGGGATGCAATTGCCTGGTCCATCAGTCGAGGGACGCGATCTGGATGACTCAAGTCCGCCGCAAGCGCGACGTGGCGCACGCCGGTCTCCGCGACTCTCTGAATGACGTCAGCAGAGACAGACCGCGACGCGTGAAGTGCGACGTTTGCTCCGGCCTGTGCGAGGGCGACAGCAATGGCTGCGCCCATTCCGCGCGATGAGCCGGTGACAAGCGCATTCTTTCCGGTAAGTCGAAACGAGTCGAGTATCAATGGACTGTCTCCTGGAGAGTTAGATCGAGTTAGAGCAAATCTGCGATGCGAAGCGGATCCATGTCGGTGTAAACCTGGTTTTCGCCGCCCATGCCCCAACAGAAGGAGTAACTGGCAGTACCGGCGCCCGCGTGGATGGACCACAGGGGTGAGATAGCTACCTGCTTGTCGCCAACAAGCAGATGGCGGGTTTGCTTGGCAGGGCCCATGAGGTGCACCACGCGTTGATCCGACGGAAGATCGAAATAGAGATACACTTCAGAACGACGCAAGTGGGTATGAGGCGGCATGGTGTTCCACACGCTGCCTGAGTGGAGCGTCGTGAATCCCATAACTAACTGGCAGCTCGTCGCACCTTCGAGATGAATGAGCTTGTGGATGGAACGGTGATTCGCTGTGGCTGGGTCGCCGATCGTCAGCGGAACAAGGTCGGCGGCGTGAATAAGAACGGTGGGATGCACTGCGTGGGCTGGATAGCTGAGCAGATAGAATTCGGCGGGGTTCTCAGGGTTCGCGCTCGAAAATGAGACGGTGCGCGAACCGCGGCCGATATAAAGCGCATCGCGATTGCCGAGCGGGTAAGCTTCGCCATCAATATGGACTGCGCCATCCGACCCGATATTGAGGACGCCGAGTTCGCGACGCTCAGTGAACGAGGCGGCGCGGAGTTGGCCGGGGCATGGCAAGATCAACGGTTCGACGAGCGGCACTGCGGAACCAATAACAGTGCGGTCCAAGTCGACGTATACAAGCTGGACGGCGCCGGAAGCGAAGAGATCTTCGAGCAGAAAGCCTGCACGCAGTTCTTCCGTGGACATATGTGTGTAGCGGACTTCGTCGGCGAGTTGGAGGATCTTCATGGAGTGGCCTTTTGTTGTCAGTTGCAACAGATACGGGCGGTAGCGGGAATGAGTGTGCGGATCGCGCAACCAAGTGGAGAATCATGCATCCGGAGTTATCGGATATCCAAGAAAAACTGGACCAATGTGGCGGGCGAAGAGATTCTCCGTCACGTTTCTTGCAATGATCTCTTCATTCGATTTAAGCAAATCAAGATAGCGATCGCCAAGCTTCGCAGCGACCTTGAATCCGACGTGCAGTAACTGTCGGAAGCTGGGGTTGTATGCGGGCGACTGTTCGTTGTGACGCAGGGCTTCTGTGAAGTCCGCGGATGACCAGTGAGCGACATTGGAAGGCGCCGGCAGCCTCGCAGGATCGATGTCGATTACAGTCGCATAGGGGACGCATAATTCCGCGGCATGGGCAAATGCTTCGGCGTAGATTTCTTTGGCAAGTTCGAGACCGTCCCCTCCTGCTTCGGCGAGCCCGATAACTTCTTCAAGCCACGTAGTCCCTGCTGTCTTCAGATGGACTCCGGCGGAGAACTGTTCGATCGCCTTGTGGATGGCGGGGTAGATGGAGAACTTGTCGCTGCCGGAGTGGATGCTGAGCTTGAGGTTCGAGGGCAATGCGTAAGCTGTGACCGCGTGTTGAATGGCGCCGATGTCGAGGGCTAACTCGTTGGCGAACTGAGCCGCGTCGCCTACATAGTCGACCCCTTTGTTGAAGCGACCGCTGAATTTTGGCGCGATGGTCTGAATCGGTATGGATTCATCGCCGATGGCAGCGAGAATGATGAGAAGCTCGGCCGGGGTTTGTGGCGCGTCGGTTTCGTCCATGGACACTTCGGGAATGAATTGCCCCACTCCCTTCGAGGCTTCAATGCGGCGATAGATTTTGCCTGCCTCTTGGACAGAAAAAAGAAACTTTGCTGCGGTGCGGCGAAGCAGCTCTAGCGAGATCTCAACGGGGTGAGCAGAGGCCTGTATGGGTATAGCGCCGAGGAGTTCCGTGTGACGGTTTACGAATCGGTCAATCGAATCGGGGTCGGCGGGCTTCCCGATATAGTCGGCAACATCGATGGTATAAAAGTCGCACGAGGGCAGAAACCGTTCGACGGTGGAAAGGTTGATGTGGTCCGCGTCGCAAAAGTATGGAAGCTTCCATCCGAGTTCGTTGACGGCGGCATCGGCCGCCTCGCGGACGGATGTGGGCTCGGAACCGATGATGGTGTGCTCACGGTTGGACTTGTTCCAAACAGGGATAACTGCGACCCCTGCGTTGGAAGCGAGGATGCACGCTTGCAGCTGCGCCTTGGCCTGGTGGGCAAAACGATCACCCACGCCGATTGAAAATCTGTCGAGGCTAATCATAAGATGTTCTCTCAAATCATAAGTAGTTTTGAAAGTGAAAAAATGTGCGTGGTCATGCAATGGCGTGTAAAGCTCTCAAAGCCGCCGTAAGCATCTATTCCTTCACCTTGATGACGAGAGCGCTGTAATTGGTTCCTGGGGCTATAAGCAACTGGTGCGGGACGCCCGCGGGAACATGAACGATATCGCCCGTCGCAACGGACTGATTGGTACCGTTACGAATGCCGGAACCAGTCGATTCGCCATTGGCTCCTGTGTGGGAGTCTATCAGTTCACCTCCGGTGATGAGAGTGGCGCTGCCTTCCATCACGATCATCACGTCATCGTAGTGTGCGTGAACCTCTGCCCCGCCACTTGTCGTTCTTTCAGAGAGTTTGATTGCGTGCGTTCCATAATCGCCGAGCGTCGAGCCGCTGCTGCCTTTGGCTTTGCCCTGCTGAGCTAGCTGCACGAGTTGGGCGCGAACGTTTACCGCAGGAAAAACTTCCGCCTTGCCAGGCGATTGCGCGGTGCAGGGAATTGCAAGGATTGCTAGAGAGATAGCAGTTGCGAACTTCATGTCGACCTCCTATTTGGCCGCGGAATGTTTACATCCTCAAAGCAAAGTCTCATGCATGACCAGCGCAACGGCACTTCGCAATCGTGCTTTGTTTCCTTCCTGTGCAGGCCTGAGACGGGGAAGTGTGGCCAATGGGTGTCGGCGCATTGCCGACTCAATCAGAGGCCCTGCGATATGCCAAACGGTTGTGATGTCGCCCACGACAATAATCTCGGAAGGCGCCAGCGCCGAAGAGATCATGTGCATGCCGCGGCCCAGAGCGGCACACATCCGATCGATCGCCTGCTTTGCCGCGGGATCGCCGGCTTCCACTAACATGAGCACGTCCTCAAATGATGGCGAGGGCTTGTTGGCAAGTTCCGCATAGTAACGCATTCCGGCAGGGTTCGCGGCAAGAGTCTCCCAACACCCCCTGCTGCCACATCCGCACGGCAATCCGTTCGGGTCCATTTGGACGTGCCCGAATTCACCCGCGGAACCGCCTTCTCCGCGGAGGATGCGGCCGTTGGCAAAGATGCCTGTCCCCAAGCCTTCTGAGACATTGACGACAACCAGGTCGTGCATGCCGTCACTGTCGCCGAACCAAACTTCAGATAGTGCACAGGCGTTGGCCACGTTATCGGCAACCACGGGCAACCCGGTCGCTTGCTCAACGCTGGACTTGATATGTGCAATGGGCCAGCGCACATTTGGTGCGAAAATGGGTACGTCAGAGCGCGACTTTCTGAGAGGTGACCTATCGGCACTGCGGTCAAGGCGGCCGGGTAGACTTATACCAATGCCGTCGAAAGAGCGGTCTTTGTTGGCAGCAATGATCTGCAGGATTGCGCAAACTATAGCCGCAATAACCTGCTGAGGATCTTCGGGGAGTGGGATCAGAGCCTGAGCAATGATTCTGCCGCCAAGATCCGTAACAGCCAACGTGGTTTGCGAAGGATGAATATCCAGGGCAAGAACGCCTCGCTGGCTATTGACATTTAGAAATGTTGGCCGGCGACCGCGAGGCAGGCGTCCCATCGACCCTTCGACGATCCAGCGTTCAGCGAGAAGCTCTTCGACGATGAGGGAGACAGTGCTTCTTTGCAGCCCGGAGACGCGGGCCAAGTCAGCGCGCGAGATCGGTTGCCGCGTGCGGATCTGATTGAAGATCAGATTGCGGTTGATCTGGCGGGGTATCTTATTCGATGCACTTACCTTGTTAGTGAAGGAGAAGCGAGGCGCCTGCGTCTTGGAACGATCCTCCGATTTGTCTGGCATGGTCGGCACTCTATCTGGTGAAAGTTATGATCCGGCTGCCGGCCGCAGCTAAGCATTGTAAGTGGTGGATGAAACCCGGCCGCCTCGACCAGTCCAGTTGGTATGGAAGGATTGGCCTCGTGGCTGATCGGTGCGCTCGTAGGTGTGAGCGCCGAAATAGTCGCGCTGCGCCTGGAGCAGATTGGCGGGCAAACGAGCTGTGCGGTATCCATCAAAGAAGGCCAGAGCAGTGGAGAAGGCCGGAGTAGGCACGCCTAACTCGACAGCGTGAACGAGGGCCTTGCGCCACGAGGCCTGGTACTGATTGAGAGCGCTCGAAAAGAAGTTATCGAGAAGCAGATTGTCGATGGCCGGGTTCTTGTCGAAGGCTTCTTTGATTTTGCCAAGGAAGCGGCTGCGAATGATGCATCCCCCGCGCCACATGAGGGCAATCCCGCCCATATTGAGAGTCCAGCCATTTTCCTTTGCTGCAGCCTTAAGCAGCATGTAGCCCTGCGCGTAGGAGATGATTTTGGAGCAATAGAGGGCGCGGCGCACGTCTTCAATGAAGGCAATCCGATCACTCTCGACGACCCGGGAAGCGGGCCCTTCGAGGATTGCGGAAGCAGCAATTCGTTCCTCTTTCAGCGCCGAGAGGCAACGCGCAAAGACTGACTCACCAATGAGGGTTACAGGCTGGCCAAGATCGAGCGCACTGAAGATAGTCCATTTCCCCGTTCCTTTCTGTCCGGCCGTGTCGAGAATCTTATCGACGATCGGCTCCCCGTCCTCGTCCTTCTTGGCGAAGATGTGGCTTGATATCTCGATCAGATAACTGTCCAATTCGCCCTGATTCCAATCGGTGAATACCTTGCTCAAATCGTCGGCATTGAGGCCGAGACCGCGCTGCATCAGATCGTAGGCTTCGCATATTAACTGCATGTCGCCGTACTCGATTCCGTTGTGAACCATTTTGACGTAATGACCGGCGCCGTCTTCGCCAACCCAATCGCAGCATGGAGTTCCATCCTCGACCTTGGCGGCGATGGATTGGAATATATCCTTCACGTGCGGCCACGCGGCGGGATTGCCGCCTGGCATGATCGACGGGCCGAATCGCGCACCTTCTTCTCCGCCAGATACGCCTGTGCCAATGAAGAGAATTCCCTTTGCAGCGAGATCCTTGGTGCGGCGGTTCGAGTCGGTAAAGAGCGAGTTCCCGCCATCAATCACGATATCGCCGGGTTCAAGATAAGGAAGAACATGGTCGATCATTTGATCCACGGTGTCGCCTGCCTTGACCATGAGCATGACGCGGCGGGGGCGCTTGAGCAAGCCGGCAAACTCCTGGATGGAGTGGGCGCCAACAACCTGCGTGCCCTTCGCTTCATTCGCCACAAAGTCATCGACCTTTGTGACGGTCCGGTTGAACACGGCGACCTTGAAGCCATGATCATTCATGTTGAGGACAAGGTTTTGTCCCATGACTGCGAGGCCGATGAGGCCGATATCACACAATGTGTCAGGCATACAGTCTCCATATTCCTACTTAAGCAGCAATAACGATCTTATTGGTTTACCCCGCTTGCGAGGAAGCCTCCGTCGACAACGAGGGCTTGCCCGGTAACGAAGGAAGCGGCATCGGATGCAAGATAGACTGCGGCCCCGACCAATTCTTCCGTTCTTCCGAAGCGGCCCATCGGTGTCCTCATCAGCAGTTCTTGGCCGCGGGGAGTGCTGTCGAGTAACTGGGCATTCAGTTCTGTGCGGAAGACGCCCGGTGCGATTGCATTGACGGTGACGCCCCTCTTTGACCACTCAACCGCGAGAGATCGCGTTAGCGAGGCAACACCTGCCTTGCTGGCAGCATATGCCGCCACCTCACTCAGCGCCACAAAGCTGTTGAGCGAAGCGATGTTGACGATGCGTCCGTATCCGCGTTCGAGCATATGCCTGCCGAAAACCTGACAGGCGCGCAGAGTTCCAGTCAGGTTGGTGTCGAGAATGGCAGCCCACTCGTCTTCAGGCATGGTGAGCGTAGGCGCGCGTTTGATTCGTCCGGCGCAGTTGATGAGGATGTCGACCTTTCCAAAGCGACCGAGCGCAGCTGCTAGAAGAGTCTCGAGGGAGCTCCGCTCGCAGACGTCTGAAGTCAGCCGGAGCGTTTGACGGCCAAGCCTCTCGATCTCGGTCGCGGTCTCATCGACTTGCTGTTGACGGCGGCCCGTGGCGATAACATCGGCGCCAGCTTCGGCGAGACCCAGCGACAGCGCGCCACCAATGCCGGATGTCCCTCCGGTAACGACGGCGACTTTGTTTTCCAAATTAAGAAGCTGCGAACTCATGGTTCTTTCCTTTTGAAAGCCTGCTGCTGTGTGCCCAGAGGCCGAGGCCTGGGTTAGCAATGAAAAACACTTCTTCGCCTTTAATGCAGTTAAGTCCGTGCGTCATGGCTTCAGGATTGTAACGCCGAAGAGTGGAGTCTAGCTCTGCATAACTGAAACCCACACTTTCAACCTCTTCGCGTGTGAGATGGCCGGGACACCAGGTAATGTCGAAGCGCCCCTCTGAGGAGGCATGGATGAGATGGGCGGCGGCACTGAGATCGTTTGCCAGATCCGCATTGGCCTCGACCGCAGCCAGGGTCGCAGGCGTGCCGTGATAGCCGTATTTCCGAATCAATCCATCGATGGCTTTGTCTTCGCCGAATTCCTTTACGCCTGGAGCGAGGATGATTAATTCCGCGCCGTCGGCCAGCGCCATGCGCGTGCGATAGACTGCCTTGTTTCCGAGCCATGTGGAATGAAACTCGTGAGGATCGAGGTACACGACTGCTTTTCGAATGGGCTCGGCGAGAACTTCAAAATTGACCTTCAGACTTAGCTCTGCCGCCAGGTGGAAGCATTCCGAGTCATCCCCGATGAAGAGGCCGCGCACGGCCAGCCCGCCTTCTGCCCGGCGCGCCACAACAGTAAGAACGTAGACGATAGGCAGGTGCCGAAGGAAGCGATCGGAAGCGTAGTTGAGCACGGAACGCACAGGATTCTCTGCGCGGCCCATGATGCGCTCCATCCCGTAGACGGCGCCAAGATAGTGGCTCCTGTTAATGCCTTCGCGGCCACCGGTGCCAACAAGAATATTCTTTGTGTAGTTGGCCATGCCGATAACTTCATGGGGGACCACTTGGCCGATAGATAAAACGAGATCGAAGCCGCCACGTGAGATGAGGCGGTTAACCTGCGCCGGCCATGTATAACTCAGCTTTCCTTCAGATTGCTCACGGACGAATTCAGCTGGAACTTCGCCGAGAGTTTCCACGTCGGTGCGCCAGTTATGCACATGAAAGAGGCTCTGCGGGATGTCGCCGAACATGTGTGCAAGTTGATCGGGGCGCATGGCGGTGTGGGTTCCGAGGGCGGGGAGAACGGCCTTGAGGCGGTCACCGTAGTATTGCCATGCAAAGTTGGTGAGGTCGCCGGCGCGGGAGTGCTCGCGGCTTTGATCGGGAGGGACGGCAAGGACGCGATTGCGCGGACCGAGCTTGGCGAGCGCATCCTGAAGCGACTGCTGCAACTGTTGCTGGGAGAGATCCGTTTCGACACTTCCAATTGCGCAAAAGAGGCTCATGGCAGCGACTCCACTTTCTTCAGCCCTGGCGCAAGGATATGCATGATGGCGAAGGCTACAAGATATGCGCTGGCGGCAAGGGCGAACAGGGTGGCATAACTATGCGTGAGCTGCAGAATGTAGCCGGCATAGTTCGCGAGGAGGAAGCCGCCGGCCGATCCAGCCATGCCGCCGATGCCTGTTACCGATCCCACTGCGCTGCGCGGAAACATATCTGAAGCTGTGGTGAAGAGATTGGCGGACCACCCTTGATGCGCCGCCGCGGCCAAACTAAGCAACCCGATGGCGGCCCACTCGGAGTGAAGGTAGTTGATCAGGAAGACCGGGACCACCAGGCAGGCTGCGAGCAGCATGGCAGTCAACCGTGCGTTCACGGCCGAAAGTCCCATGCGGCGAAATGGAGCGGGCAGCCATCCTCCGCCGATACTGCCGATCGTCGAGGCGTTGTAGACCAGGATTAGGGGCAACCCCAGATGCGAAAGGTCGAGATGATACTTAGCGCTGAAGAATGAAGGCAGCCAGTAAAGATAAAACCACCAGATTGGATCGGTCAGGAATTTGGCGATCGTAAACGCCCAGGTCTGGCGCCGGCCTAGTAACTTGGCCCACGGCGTGGAGGGCCCCATCTTCTCTGCCGCTTCCTGATAGATGTGCCTGAGTTCGGCTCCGGTGAGGGTAGGATGGTCAACAGGCTTGCGGTATTTTGAGTACCACAACGCGATCCAGAGCGCGCTGAAAATGCCGGTCACGAGAAAGGCAGCATGCCAGCCGTAGTGGATTGTGACCCAAGGCACGAGCAGGGAAGCCACGATCACGCCCACATTGGTGCCGGAATTGAAGATGCCTGTAGCCAGAGAGCGCTCGCTCTGGGGAAACCACTCGGCCGTAGTCTTGATCGCCGCAGGGAAGTTGCCGGACTCACCCAGCCCGAGACAGGCCCGGGCAATGCCGAACTCGAACACGGAGTTGGCCAGGGCGTGGCCCATGGCAGAAAGGCTCCAGATGGCCATAATGACCATGTAACCAATGCGCGTGCCGACTTTGTCGACGAATCGCCCGGCGGCGAGCAGGCCGACGGCATAGGCAAACGTAAAAAGGCCGACGATGTGACCGTAGTCGAGTTCCGTCATGCCGATGCTGTGTTGGAGCGTGGGCTTGAGAATGGAAAGAACTTGCCGATCCATATAGTTGATGGAGGTGGCGACGAAGAGCATGGCGCAAATGGTCCAGCGCACCTTTCCCAAGCGCGCGCCGGGAGTTGATTCGTCTTCGGCGAATTCGCCGGAAGCGATGCTGTTCGCCATGATGACTCTCCTTACAAACGATAAGCCCTTTTTACCAGGCGATAGGTCAGATCGTACGCCAGTTCGAAAGCTTCATCCTCAGCGAGACGGTGCTCGGCAACAAGTTTGGCCAGGAATGCGCAATCCATCCGGCGCGCAACATCATGCCGTGCTGGAATGGACAGGAAAGCGCGCGTGTCGTCATTGAAACCGACGGTGTTATAGAATCCGGCAGTCTCCGTGGTCTGCTCGCGAAAGCGCAACATTCCTTCCGGGCTGTCGTGGAACCACCATGGCGGTCCAAGCTTCAAACACGGATAGTGGCCGGAAAGCGGCGCTAACTCGCGACTGTAAGTGGACTCATCGAGCGTGAACAGAATGATAGAAAGGTTTGGCTCGTTTCCAAAGCGATTAAGCAGCGGCCGCAGCGCGTGAACGTAATTAGTGGACTGGGGAATGTCCGCGCCGATGTCCCGGCCGTAGCGTTCGTAGAGCACGTGGTTGTGATTGCGCACGCTCCCAGGGTGAATCTGCATCACCAGGCCGTCTTCCAGGCTCATTTGCGCCATCTCGGTCAGCATCTGGGCTCGAAAAAGTTCCTGATTCTCCGCGTCGGCCCTGCCCGCAATGACGCTCTCGAAGAGCGCTGCGGCTTCGGTCCTCGGCAGGTCGGCGGTCTGTGCCGTGAGATGTCCATGATCGGTTGCCGTGCATCCAAGCGAGCGGAAGCGGGAGCGCGCCTTACGCAAGGCGTTGAGATAGCCCGACCATGTTGCAGCATCTTCGCCGGTCTGGCGGCCGAGTTCGACGATGTTAGCGGCAAAGTATGCAAACTCAGGATCGACGACCGGATCGGGGCGGAACGTGGGCAGGATACGCGCCTTCCAGTTCGATTCGCGGATGGCCTGATGATCGGCAAGCGAGTCGATGGGGGAATCGGTGGTGGCCAGGACTTCAAGATTGAATCGCTCGAAAAGGGAACGCGGTAGAAACTCAGGAGTACGCAGTTTCTCTGAGATTGTGTCGTAATAAAGGTCAGCTGTGTCTTGTGAAAGCCGCTCGTTGAACCCGAATAGCTCGTGAAAGGCAAAGTCGAGCCAGATGCGTGTGGGCGTTCCGCGAAAGAGATAGTAGTGTTGGGCAAAGATTCGCCAGACTTTGCGAGGGTCCTTTAACTCGGGCAGCCCAATTTCCAGGTCTTCGAGCGAGACACCCTGGCTCAAGAGCATGCGGAAGACGTAGTGGTCAGGCTGAACGAATAATTTGGCCGGGTCAGGAAACGGCTCGTTCCTCGCGAACCATACGGCTTGCGTGTGGCCGTGCGGGCTGACGATCGGCAGCGCGCGAATGCTCGCATAGAGCGCCCTTGCGATCTTGCGTGTATCGGGTTCGACCGGAAACAAACGATCTTCGTGAATCAGCATTTCTTCAATCTCAGCCTTTCGCGGGCAGATTGAATTCGAAGTCAGCCCCGATATCCCATACCATCGAGGACGCCGCGCATGGTTGCAAAGGATTCGATGACACCCGGCATTGGATCGTCGCCGTGTATCTCGTACTCGAGATCGACGAAGCCCTTGTAATTAGTCTTGATAAGTGCTGCGAAGATTTCACGAATAGGCATGATGCCTTTGCCAACAGCAACCTGGCTGTCCTTGTCGTGAAAATTGGCGAGGTCTTTGGCGTGCATGTTAAATAGTCGTGGACCGATCTGGTGAATTGCCTCGACAACGTCAGTACCCGCACGAACGGTATGGCCAATATCGATGCAGCACCCCATGCGCGGGTCCATGTTCTTGACAGCCTTCAGCACGTCGAGCGGGGATGGGAACACCTTGTCTTCGGGGCCATGATTGTGGATGGCAATGCGAATGTCGTATTCTTTGACGAATTTTTCCAAACGCGGCAGTGTTGCCGGGGCTGGATCGCCCGCGACGATTACCGAAATACCGGCTCGCTTCGCGTATTCAAACTTGTCTCGGATATCGTCGTCTTGATCCTTGGGAAAATAGATCACTCCCGCCGCATGCAAAGATATGCCGGAGGCAGCGTAATCGGCGAGTGCCTTGGCTTCCTCTCCGGCATCCATCGGCAGGTGATCTTTCACGTCCTTGGGATTGAGATTGGTCACGTTCAACTGCTTCATGAAGCCTATCATCTGCGCTCGCGTGAAGTTACGGAACGTATAACTCGCCAGGCCGAGTTGAACCGGCGACGGCTCCCCGCTGGCCGGCGACGGACCCGCAAACGAGGGGACTGCACCCTGGGTTGCACATGCCGCCGCAATCAAGGCGCTGGATTGAACAAAACTGCGCCGTGAAAACAATCGATTCATAATTCGTGACTCCTCGGATTCTACCGATAACCGTGCTGCGTGGGTCAAGTTAGTGAAGCAGGCTCGCCTCGAGTTAGAGATGCGGCGCCCAGCCGGGCTCGTATTCACGCCCCCACATTTTCATTGCGGAGTTGTCATTCAGTATCTTGCCATCCGCTGTGTCAAGCGCAAGCGTGCGTTTGACCTCCCATGAAACGTTGGAGAGCTGGAGCATTGTAACTGCGACGTTACCGACGGATACCGGCGCATTGAGCTTGTCGCCTTTGCGGATGGCGGCAATGAAGTTGGCGAAGTGAAGATCAGTCATCGAGTCGCGGCCAAGCGTGTCTGAAGAGTCAGCCGCTTCGCTGACTTTCACTTCCGAAGTCTTTTTGCCCTTGAGATCGTAGACTTCGTATCCGCCGCGGTCCACGATCACCGAACCGGTTGTTCCCATGATGCAGGAGCCGCGATCACGGCCATAGTACTTCATGCCTTGGCAGCATTTTCCTTCCCAGTCAATCAGCTTATCCTCGTATTCGAAGGTGGTAAGCAGGGTGTCGTAGAATTGCCAGTCGTCTTTGAAGTGGTAGCGTCCCCCAGATGAGGAGACGCGTTCAGGATAATCAACGCCGAGCGCCCAGCGGCAAACGTCCACTTCGTGTGTGCCGTTATTCAGAGTCTCACCTGTGCCCCAAATCTTGAACCAGTGCCAGTTATATGGCTGCACGTTATCCTTGTAAGGCTGGCGCGGCGCCGGCCCCTGCCATAAGTCCCAATCCAGCTGCGCCGGCACTGGAGCCTCCTTGCCAAAGCCAATGGACTTACGGATATTGCTGTACCATGCCTTTGCGTAGTAGGCGCGGCCGATAAGGCCGTTGCCGATCTTGTCGACCACCTCAATTGTGTGCGGCGATGAGCGCTGTTGCGTGCCCATCTGCACCTGCTTGCCATATTTTCTTTGCGCCTCCACGAGCAGCGCGCCTTCCGCGGGATTGTGGCCGCACGGCTTTTCGACATAGACATGCTTGCCTGCCTGCAAGCCAGCAATGGCCATTGGCGCGTGCCAGTGGTCGGGCGTGGCAATGGAGATTGCATCAATCTCCTTCAGTTGCAGAATGGATCGAAAGTCTCTATCGGTGGCCGGCGCTTCGCCCATCTCGCGTTCTGTTTCAGCGGCAAACTTCTTGAGAGTATTCGAATCCACATCGCAAACATGGGAGATGCGCGCGGCGCTCTTGTTGGCCTTCAAGGAAGAAAGATGCGCTCCTGCGCGGCCGTTGAGGCCGATGACCGCGAAGTTAAGCCTGTCGTTTGAGCCGAGAATCTGACCATAACTCTTGGCGGTGGATGCGATCGCCATTCCTGCTGCGCCCGATGCGAGAGTATCTAGGAATTCACGCCGTGTAACCAATGCTTTTCTCCATGGAGCCAATAACTGTTGCGAACTGATTGATTGCGGTCTCGAATGCGCCATCCATTCAAGAGCTAAAGCGCACCGGAGGTCTGCAGGGCCTTTTTCATGCCGGCCCAACTCACGCGCGTAGACTCTTCCGGGGTTGCGGCGCCGTGCCAATGTGTCTCAAGACTTACCGCGTCGCGGTAACCGATCTTTCGCAGCGAGCGGAACTGCGCCGTCCAGTCAATGATGCCCGTGCCAACAGGGGACCATTCGATTTTTCCGTCCGCATTCTTTACGGCGTTCTTCACGTGGCAGTGGTGAATGCGATTCTTGGGCAAGGCCTCCCACGCGGCAGGGAAGGCATCGAGTTCTCCGCGCATGACAGCGTTGGCCGGGTCCCAGTTCAGGGCGAAATCAGGGTTCTGGATTGCATTGAGAGTGCGCGTAGCTTCACGCCCAGTGGCGGTGTTGCACTCGAACTCATTCTCAAGGACGAGAAGGATATTCTGCTTGCCGGTAATCTCCGCGGCGGAACGCAGCTTCTCATCGATTGCCGCGCGATACGGAGCAACATCGTCAATGCGCCAGAAGTCGAAGCAGCGCACCTTGCCGGTATCGAATTGTTTCGCCAGCGAGATGGAGCGCTCCAGCAACTCATCCTGATGCTTGAATGCGGCCTCTACTGCGCCGTGCATGTCGCCTTTGGAGCCGTACGGCGATCGCGGCGCGCCCGGCCAATCGGTCTTGAACAGCGGACTGGCGATATCCGTCACGCGCAGATTGTATTTGGCCAGGGTCTTCCTGGCTTCGGCGATCTGGTCGTCGCTCAGGTCCATCGTATTCTTGCCCCACATGGAACGGAGTTCAATCCATCCCAAACCGAATTCATGCGCGACGACATAACAGTTATGATCGAAATCCTGCGAGATTTCGTCGTTGATGACCGAGATGCGAAAAGGGGAGTTGGAAGCCTGAGAACGGACAAAGAGAGGATAGAAAGCTGAAGAAGCAGCGGCGAAGGATGACCGAACGAGGAAGTCTCTTCTGGGGCAGCCTTTCATGAGTCTCCTTGGTCTTGACTCCGAAGCGGTTTCGGTCGCGGTGATAATTGGCGCCTGGAACTTGATGCGAGCGTCGAACGAACGCGATTGTTAAGGTATGAACGGCAATTTGTTCGAATACCGAACTAACAGTATCGAGGCCGGTGAATCTTTGTCAAGAGGAAAAGTCGAAAAGTGCGCAAAGGAAGTCGGAGGTTTGGCTGTCTTGACCGGGGCGCGTATCGCTTTTCCACGCCAACCGACAGGATAGAAGAAGAGCCTTTAGAACAGCTCGATCGCCGGCCGCGAGTGATCGGCGGAGGAGACTTCGCCGGCGACGCTTTGGTGGGTCAGGGCCTGGCTTGCCATTCTGTACTGCGAGAAATGATCGGCGAGGATCGTCTTGAAACTTGGATTGATGGGTCCCTGCCAGCCGCGGTCGTCGTGCAGTCCGGCAAGCCAGAGCATGTGTTCGCGCATTTCAAGCAAGGCACCCTGCACATGCCCCATCCTTTGCCGCATCACATCCTGGAATTGAACGTGGCCCAAGGCCTGCGAGAGGCGATTCACGCTCTCCTCGTAATTTGCATCTACTTCGCCAATCACTTCAAGCAGCAACCGGCTATTCGTCGCAAATTCCTGCTGCATCAGGCCCAGTTCGGCCATCAGGTGGCTCATGTTGTTGTTTGCCGCATGCGACTCGATGGTTGCTTTCACCTCATCCATTTCGGTATAGACCCGTTTGCAGGTGGAGTTTATCTTGGCGGCGATATCCGCCGCGGCCTGGGTAGAGAGCACTGCGAGCTTGCGCACTTCGGACGCCACAACCGCAAATCCCCGGCCGGTTTTGCCTGCGCGGGCGGCTTCGATCTCAGCATTCAGAGCCAAAAGGCTTGTTTGTTGCGCAATCGAAGTGATGACTTTGATGAGTGGAGTGAGCGCGCAAACGTCGCCGGCGAGTCCCTCGATTCGCTCATAAGTGGATCGCAGCTCTCGATTCTGCTCGGTCAGTTGCTTCTCAATGCCAGCGATGATCTCCTTGTTGCTCTCTACACGAATTTCGGTCTTCTGCGTGAGATCCTTGCCGCTTTTGATGGAGCGACTGATGTGCTCCCGCTGCAGATTCGATTTTTCGACGAGCATCGATATCTGCTCAATGACCTGGGTGACTTCCCGCTCGGATTCGCTGAGCGAGTCGCCGATTTGATCGTGAATCACATCGATGTATAGCTTGGAGTCTTTGATTTCATCTCTTATCGCGAAGTGACGCGCCTCGATATTTGCAAGTTCGGACTCAGTCAGCTTTCCGATTGCCCCCAGTGCGGCAATGCCGCGGCGCGCCTCTTTGAGTTCCCTGAAGGCGAGGGCAACCGCCGGCACGAAGGCGAGGATCACGAGTACCTCGATGAACCGCACTCTGTACGGGGCAATCGCCGGCCCCATCATATAAGACAAAGCAAAGAAGCCCAGTGCGGGCCGAATCACCGCGGATGCAGACAAGAACAAAATCCTGCGGCGGGCGCGGCTCAAACGATCGCTTTTTTGCCGTTGCGATTCCTCGCCAGGTTCCAATCGGGGAACATTGCGATTCGGCACTTCGGTATTGATCGCGTTACTGATGGTCGCCATTTAAACTCCGGGCAGGACTTTCTTGATGACTTTCACTAGGTCGTCGCCCGCTACCGGCTTGACGATCCATCCTGTTGCACCCAGGCGCTTGCCTTCATCGCGCTTGGAGGTTTCACTTTCGGTGGTAAGGGTAAGGATGGGGATGAACCGAAAACCCGGCAGCGCCCGCACTTTTCCGATCAGTTCCATGCCGCCCATGACGGGCATATTAATGTCGGTGAGAATGAGATTTGGCTTAAGGCCGGAGCTCAACTTATCCAGCGCAGCCTGGCCATGGCAGGCCGTTTCAACAGCAAAGCCGTTCATGGACAAGGTGGTCTTGAGGCTCATCAGCATCGTCACTGAGTCATCGACTACAAGGACTGTCATGGCCATAGTTGTGCCTCAGAGTGGCGAAAGCAGAGCGATACCCGCCCGGCAGTCTTGTGGGGTTGAGTGAGCCGCATGGTGAATTTATCGGCGGAACTCTCAGGAAGCTTAGACGGAATTGCTGCTCTCCAGCGGAGCGCGGTGAGCACGCTCACCCCAATTCCGAAGAAAAAGCGAAACGCGACAGCCGCATGAGCGCTCATTTCTTTCGACGTCGGAAACTGCCGGTGCGGAATGGCGCTAGCGGGCGGAAGAGAGGATCGCGCCGGCAATCGACTGCAGGGGCATAATCTTGTCGACTCCGTTGAGCTTGATCGCCTCTTTGGGCATGCCGAAGACCACGCAAGTGGCTTCATCCTGGGCGATTGTGGTGGCGCCGGCCTGCTTCATCTCCAGCATTCCGCGCGCGCCGTCGTCGCCCATGCCCGTGAGGATGACGCCGACAACATTCTGGCCGGCGTAGCGGGCAGCGGAACGGAACAGCACATCGACGGAGGGACGATGGCGGCAGACCAGCGGACCATCCTTGACCTCAACGTAGTAACGGGCCCCGCTGCGCTTGAGAAGCAGATGGTGATTTCCGGGCGCGATGAGAGCCCGCCCGCGCAGCACGGTATCGTTCGATTCGGCTTCCTTGACGGTGATGCTGCACAAACCGTCAAGGCGGTTGGCGAACGCCCGCGTGAACAGCTCCGGCATGTGCTGCACGATCACGATGCCGGGGGTGTCGGCCGGGAATGTCTCGAGCACTGTTTTCAGCGCTTCTGTGCCGCCGGTCGAGGCGCCAATCACCACCACTTTCTCGGTTGTTTCAACCATGGCGTGGGTCGCGGCCGCGAGCACGGCGTCGGCGGTGAGCTTGGGCTCAACCGTGTGGCTGGCTCTAAGAACACGAGGCTTGGAAGCGGCTGCCGCCTTCACCGCGTCGCACAGGGCGATCCGCGAATCCTCGATAAACTGCTTCGTTCCCAGCCGCGGTTTGGTAATGATTTCTACGGCTCCGTATTCCAAGGCCCTGAAGGTGCTTTGCGCGCCTTCTTCGGCCAGGCTGGAACAGATCACGACCGGGATCGGATGCTGGCTCATGAGCTTCTTGAGGAACGTGAGACCATCCATGCGCGGCATTTCGATATCGAGCGTGATGACATCGGGGACCTGTTCGCTGATGCGCTCCGCAGCTACAAACGGATCTCCGGCAGTGGCGATGACCTCGATCTCCGGGTCCGAAGAAAGTACCTCGGTCAATGTCTGGCGTACCACTGCCGAGTCGTCGACGATGAGCACGCGAATTCTTGATCTGGCCACAGATGCCGCCTCTCTATTCCTCTTCTTCTTCCTTCACGCGCCTATCGGCGCAAGGCTTTCGGCGGGGAGATGGTTTGGGCACGCAAGGGTTGCCCGATACGCTGAGCCGCTTCAGCAGCACTTCGCCTGAAATGGTGTGGAACTGGATGCTGAGGCCGCACGTGCCGCCCAGGCTCGAAGCAGCTACCTCGAAGCCCTCCTCGCACAAAACCCTCAACGCGGCCTCGCAGTTGAGTTTGCCGACGGTTGGCCGCGACTCCGGGTTGGTGACCACGAGCACGTCTCCGCCCCCGAAGAGCTTGACTTCGATCTCTTCACGGCGCGCGCCCAGTGAGTCAAATTGCCGGGCCAGATCGCGAATGGTGAAGTCGACGTAGCGGCGGCCGGCGGCGAGGCCCATGATTGTGCGCCCGCCTCCAGGGTAGGCCGGCAGCATAGGATGGCAGAGGGCCGCAACACCCAGGCGGGGAATGCGGAATGTGACTCCCACGCAGGAGCCCAAGACCGTGCGAAGGATGGCCGGCCCCGACACCAGGTGCGACTCCCCTGGCAGGACGTAAATCTCCGTCGGCAGTTCATCGGCCATTACCCTCCAGCCTCCTGTAGAGCGCCGGAGCCACCGGCGCCAGCGGGAGATGCATGTCGTGGAGAGTCTCGGAGTGCCCGACGAACATGTACCCACCGGGGAGAACGTGGTCAGCAAGCCTGCCCAAAATGCGCTCCTGAGTGGGCCGGTCGAAATAGATGATCACATTGCGGCAGAAGATCGCATCCGCCTTTTCCGCCATGCCGTAGTCAGAATCCATGAAATTCAAATGGCGAAACTCCACCAGCCGGCGTAATTCCGGGGATATGCGCACCTGCTCGGAACTGCGATCGCGGCTGCGCAGCAGGTACTTGAGCTTGAGTGCGGCGGGAACGGGAGCCACAACGTCATTGGTGTAGACGCCGCGGTCGGCCTTCGCCAGTACCGTGGTCGACACGTCGGTAGCAAGGATTCTGAAGCGGAAGCCGGGATGCTTCTCTGCATACTCGCTCATAACCATCGCCAGCGTGTAGGGTTCTTCACCCGTAGAACAGCCCGCGCTCCAGATCAGCAGCGGCCTGCCCAGGCGATTGCGCGCGATCAGGTCGGGAAGAGCCTTCGCGGTCAGGAAATCGAAGTGCTTTGGTTCGCGAAAGAAATCGGTTTTGTTGGTGGTGACAACGTCAATCAGGTGCGGAATCTCATCCTTGATTCCGTTGCGCCCGAACAGGGTCGCGCAGTACTCGCTGAACGACGCGATGCTGAGAGCCTTGAGGCGTCGCCGGATGCGCGCTTCGAGCATGGTCTTTTTTTCCGCATTCAAGTGAATGCCAGCCTCGTCGTAAATCAGTCCGCAGAGCCGCGAGTAGTCCGCTGCCGACATGCTTTCATCGTGTGCTTTCATTGCGGGAACGGGACTGCGCTCAACCGGTTCCAGCAGACTGGCACCGATTGAGCCGCCCCTATTGCCTCCTTCAGGCGGCCACTTCCACCAGCTGCTTATTCGCTGCATCCTGCTTCTTCGGCAAATCCTGCGTGTTCGGAACATCGACGCGCACCGCCGTCAGTTCGTCGGCAGAAAAGACGCGATCGATGTCCAGGATCATAATGAACTGGTTATCCCGCTTGCCCATGCCCTTGATGAAGTCTGTCCGGATCTGGGTGCCGATGCGCGGGGCCGGCTGAATCTGGTCGGGCTCAAGATCGATGACTTCCTCTACCGAATCGGCGAGCGCGCCGATGACCGTCGATTCGCCTTCGAGCAGCACCTCCACCACGACAATGCAGGTGTTGCGTGTGCTCTCCGTCTTCGACATCTCGAAACACAGGCGAAGGTCGACCACGGGCACCACGCTGCCGCGCAGATTGATGACCCCGGCCATGAAATCGGGCGTCCGTGGGATGGACGTGATGGTGGTGAGATCGAGCACTTCTCTTACCTTGGCCACGTCCGTCGCAAAGGTTTCGTTGCCGAGTTTGAAGGTAAGATACTGCCGTGTCTCCGTTATCTCGCTGACACTCATGATGCAACTCCTTTCAGGTTGAAGACCGGGGCGCGGATCGCGATGCGGTCCGCGCCCTCCCCGGCTTAGTAACGCTCGAACTCTCCATCGAGGTCGGCATGCTTGTCGTTGAGCCGCAGGTTGACCCCGCCTTTGGCTTGAGGCCTGGCTGCGGCCTGCATGCCGTGGCCATTCGCTTTCCCTGCTTTGGAAGGCGCGGCCGGGTTTTGCCGGACGGGCTTTGCACTCACCGGCCTGCGTTGATGTCCGTCGTCCTCTTCTCCGGTGCGGAAGAAGGAGAGTGCGCTGACCAATTGATCGGATTGGCCGGTCAGCTCTTCGGTGGTCGAAGCCATCTCTTCCGATGCGGACGCATTCTGCTGGATCACCTGCTCCAGTTGCTGCAGCGCCTTGTTGATCTGCTCCGCGCCGGTGTCCTGCTCCTTGCTGGCGGCGGTAATCTCCTGCACAAGCTCGGCGGTGCGCTGGATGTCGGGCACCAGCTTGTCCAGCATCTCGCCCGACTTCTCCGATACTTTCAACGTGTTGGCGGAGAGCTGGTTGATCTCCCCGGCCGCCTTCTGGCTGCGCTCGGCCAACTTGCGTACCTCTGCGGCCACCACCGCAAACCCCTTGCCATGCTCGCCCGCGCGCGCCGCTTCAATGGCCGCGTTCAGCGCCAGCAGGTTGGTCTGCCGCGCAATCTCTTCGATGATGGAGATCTTGCTGGCGATCTCCTTCATGGCCGATACCGCTTCGAGAACCGACTTGCCGCTCTCCTGCGCGTCCTTGGCCGACTTGTTGGCGATCTTGTCGGTCTGCTGCGCGTTGTCGGCATTTTGCTTGATGTTCGAGACCATCTGCTCCATCGAAGAAGAAGCCTGCTCGGCCGCCGCGGCCTGCGAACTGGCGCCCTTCGATACCTCGATCGACGCCGTCGATATCCCCTGACTGGCTGCGGACACCTCGCCGGCAATCACGCGGATGTCGGTGACCGTCTTCGTCAGTCCGGCAACCATCGAGATCAGCGCCTGGATCAATTTGTCCTGCGGCGAGCGCTCGCGGAGGTCCACGGTCAAGTTTCCGTTCGCGATCTCGTCTGCAGCCGAGGTGATCTCGTTCATCGAGGCGATGAGGGTATTCAGGTTATTCTTGATGAGGTTGAAGTCGCCCTGGTAGGTGTCGGTGATCGGTGGCGGATTGTCTCCCCTGCTGATCCGCTCCACGTAACCGGCGGAAAAGTTCAGCGGCGTGATCACGGCGTCGAGAATCGCGTTGACGCCGCGGACAATCTCCGCGAAGGCGCCGCGGAACTGATCGTGCTTCCCGCGCTCGGAGAGTTGGCCGGCATTGGAAGCCTCGGTCAGCCGCAACAGCTCCCGCTGCAGGGCCTGCAGCACCTGGGCAACATTGTTGATGGCCTGCTTCATCTTCTCGTGATCGCCCTTGTAGGTCTGGGCAATCACTTCGTCTATCTTGCCGCTGGAAATCTGCGCCAGGATGCGGTTGCCTTCGCCGATGGGCAGAAGAATCGCGTCCAGCATCACGTTGACGCCGCGCACAATCTCCGCGTACGCGCCCTGGAATTGCTCCGGCTTGCCGCGCTCCGAAAGCAGGCCGTCCCGGGATGCCTCGGTCAGCCGTCCCATTTCTTTTTCCAGGCGTTGCACCACGACGGCAACATTGTTGACTGCCAGCTTCATTTTTTCGTGGTCGCCCTTGTATGTCTGGGCAATTAGTTCGTCGATCTTGCCGCTGGAAATCTGCGCCAGAATGCGGTTGCCTTCGCCGATGGGCAGAAGAATAGCGTCCAGCATTACGTTGACGCCGCGAACAATCTCAGCAAAGGCGCCCTGGAACTGCTCGGGCTTGCCGCGGTCGGAGAGTTGGCCGTCCTTGGAAGCTTCGATGAGCCGCGCCATCTCCCTTTGCAGGCTCTGGACGACGGCAGCTACATTGTTGACCGCCACCTTCATCTTCTCGTGGTCGCCTTTGTAGGTCTGGGCGATCAGCTCGTCGATCTTTCCCGAGGAAATCTGCGCAAGGATTCGATTGCCCTCGCCGATGGGGAGCAGAATGGCGTCCAGCATCTCATTAACGCCCTGAATCACTTCGCGATCGACGCCGCTAAACAACGTTGCCTGGCCGCGCTCCGAAAGTCGCCCTTCCTTGGATGCATCCACCAGGCGCATGATCTCATTGAGAACCAGCGTGGAATCGTCCTGGTTCGCTTTCGGTTTCGTAGTTGCCGGGCCAGGAGCGCCGTGGCCGTTTCCAGCCCGCCCGTTTCCGTTGCCGGCGCCCTTGAGCTTCCGGCCTTCACCTACCAATGCTGTCGTCATGCAATCCATCCCTCCGTGTTGCTTAAGTTCGTGTTGCTTGAATTCGTATTGCTTGAAGTCGTTCTCTCCAACGGCAGCCTAGGGGCCTTCATCGGTTGCCCCGTGCCACAGCAGCTCCTCGGCTCCGCGCGCCCCAAGGCGATGCGCGCGCGCCTTGGTTCTTGGAATGCAAACGCAGCGCATCCTGCACCAGCCGCTCGGGATCGAGAATGAGCGCCACCCGCCCGTTGCCCAGAATGGTTGCGCCGCTCACCGCCTGCACGTGACGGTACACCCGTCCCAGGTTCTTGATGACCGTCTGGCAGTTGCCTAACACTTGGTCCACGGCCAATCCAAAACGGCCTTCCCCACTTTCCACGATCATGATCTGTTCCAGCTCCGGCCTCGGGCCGGCGATGTTGAAATGCTCGCGCAGCCGGATATACGGCACGATCTCTCCGCGCACATTGGCCACATGCTTTCCATTGGCCCGCTCAATATCCTGAGCGGAGAGTTCAATGCACTCCAGGGTGCTGGCCAGCGGGAGAACAAAACATGCTTCGCCCACGGCCACCAGCAGTCCGTCGATAATGGCCAGCGTCAACGGAAGGCGTAGTGTAACGCTGGTCCCCAGCTCCGGTTTGCTGCTTACGTCGATGCTGCCGCGCAGCGCCTCGACCCGCTGCCGCACCACGTCCATCCCCACCCCGCGGCCCGATACGTCGGTGACTTGTTGCGCCGTGGAGAAGCCCGGCTGAAAGATCAGGGCAAAGGTTTGCGCCTCGGTCAGTTGAGTTTCAGGCGCCAACAGGCCCTTGTCTACCGCGCGCCGGCGCACCGCCTCGGCATTGATGCCGCCGCCGTCGTCCGAGACCGCGATCAGCACGCTGGCTCCGGAATGGCGCGCGGAGAGATGAATCTTCGCGGTCGCGCGCTTGCCCCGGGCAAGGCGCAGATTCTTGGGCTCGATGCCGTGGTCCATGCTGTTGCGGATCAGGTGCATGAGCGGATCGCCCAGCTGTTCGATGACGGTCTTGTCCAGTTCCGTGTCCGCGCCTTCCATGGTGAGCTCGACATCCTTCACTAGGTCGCGCGCCAGGTCGTGCACCAGGCGGCGGAATTTCTCAAACGTGGCGCGGATCGGCAACATGCGGATGTTCATCGAGTTTTCGCGCAGGGCCGACGTCAGCCGCTCGATCTCCTCCGACACCTCGGCCACCTCGGGATCGTCCCGCCGTGCCGCCAGTTCCGCCAGCCGCGCTTGCACCGTGACCAGTTCCCCTACCAGGTCGACAAACTGGTCGAGCTTCGCGGCCGGGACGCGCAGGCTGCTGGCGTTGTCCGGCTTGTCGTAGGTGCGGCGCCCGCCGCTTGCCGCGCGCGGTTCTTCCAGTCCTTCGGCCACTGCCGCGTCCGTTTCCCTTGCGTCAGCCGCCGAATCGGCGACCGGCACAATCGCCAGCTCGCAACTGTCTTCGACGAAGATGAACACGTCGTGCACCGCATCCCGGTCCACAGGGGCGGCCAGCACCATCTCCCAGGACACATAACAGCGCTCCGGGTCGAGCTCCGCAAGCGGTGGAATCATTTCCATGGAGGCCTTCAGGGAAAGGCCGCCCAACTGCCGCAACTCGGCGAAGAGAAGTAGCGGATTGGCGCCGTTCAGCAGCAGATCGGGCCCCGGCGCAAAGCGGATAGCCCACTGCCGGATGGGGGCCGCGAAGGGCGCGATCGGGACATTTGCAATCTTGCCGGCCGCCGGCACGTTCTCCGCAATCCCCGCCAGCCTGCGCACTTTCAACAGAATCTCCGCGCGCACCGCTGCTTCCGCCGCGCCTTCGCGTTCTTCCAGCATGGCTCGAATCTGATCGAGCGCCGTAAGGGTCAGATCGATCAGTTCCGAGCCGACTTCGAGCCGCCCGTTGCGCACCTCGTCGTAGGCCGATTCCAGGTGGTGGGTGAACGCGGCAAGATCCTCGAACCCGAACATCGAACCGGAACCCTTGATGGTGTGCAAGGCCCGGAAGACGCGCCCCACAAGTCCCTCGTCCCCGCGGTTCTCATTCAGTTCCAGCAACGCAGCTTCGAGATCCACGAGGACTTCCCGCGCCTCTTCCCTGAAGCTCTGCTTGAACTGTTCGGCGCTGCCCATCGCTGACACTCGTGCACCCCGCAAAACTATCCAGCGTTGACCGAAGCTGGAAACGATGGAAAGCCGGCTTCCGCAAGTGCAGTCGAGACCAGATCCGGTATTTGCCCGGAGATGCGGAACGCCACGCCGGATCGTCGTGCCTGCTGCTCCGCGGCCCACAGCAGTTGGAACGCGGTCAAATCCAGATACGAGGCCTTGTCGAGCGAGATGCGCAGATCTCCACCGGAATCGAGCGCCTGCTGCAGGGCGGTCTTCAACTCCGCCGCGGAAGAGATGTCGACCGTGCCCTCCAGAACCACCACATTCGCCGATTCGCTTCCATCGAGGGCAATCGCCATATGCAACTCCTTGGTTCGCTAGAGAAGATCTCAGTGAATCAATATTTTGAAAGGGCACGACTTTAGTCGTGCCGCAAGTGCTATCGAATCGGTTCTGGGCTTCAGCCCCTGAGGGAATCGCGGTGGGTTATGCAGAGACTCCCTCAGGTGATTGAATTGAGCAATTGTCGGGTGAGGTTTGGGGAGACGCGGGTTAGACTTTTCTCAGGAATTGCCAGCGTGTGCGCTCATCCAGCTTGACCGACGTTCAGGAATTCGCGATCGTCCGGCGCTCCGGTCTTCTCGCCGGCCCATCGATTTCGAATTCAAGATCGCCTGCCAGCGGGCATCCGCTGCACGCTGGCACTCTTCCGCAATGCGCCTTGCCGACGGCGACCGTGAGCGCATGCATCTCGTTAAACAGGCTCGCGCGGCTGGCCTGAGAATCGCCGGCAAACGCCTTCCGTGTCAGCTCCACCAGCGATTCATAGCCTTTGCGGCCAGGTGCTGGCGTAATCAGCCTGTGCCGGACCGCGATGCGGCGAAGGTACTCGTCCGCAACTGGGACGGGGTGGTTGAATGCGTAGAGCAGGATGGCGTCCGCGGTCTCCAGTCCCACTCCGGGTAGCGCCAGAAGACGAGAACGGAGCATTGCGCTGGGAGCGGCCGAGAGCCGGTCGAACGACCCGCCGAACTCCTCGTCGAGCATGGCCACAAACGCCTTGAGGGCAGGCGCTTTGCGACTGTAAAACCCCGAAGGACGAATGTGAGCCTTCAAATCTTCGAGCGCGAGTGCGCGAAGTCCGTCCACCGTGAGCGCGCCCGCTTGGCGCAGATTGGCAAGCGAGCGCTGCACCGCTTTCCAGGACGTGTTTTGCGTGAGATAGGCGCCGAGAATGACCTCAAAGCGAGTTTCAGCGGGCCACCAGTGTTGCGGCCCGTAAGCACTTTCGAGTGCGTCGTACATCTGCCGCAGTCGCTCTGCGGCTGGCCGGCGAGCCTTCACGAAAGGGAATCCTCGCCGGGCGGCGATTGCAGTTGCTGTTTCCACTCCAGGACCCTGGCCCGCGCCGCCGCCGCCTCTGCCTGCGGAATATGGCCTGCGTGCTGCAATGAAATGGAGAGCGCCGCGTGCGCCAGAGGATCGTTGGGAGTCAGGGTGGCGAGCGCCATGGCCGCTCCGACGGACTGATTCAGCTGCCCCGCATCGCGCAGCGCGCGGACCAGCCCGTGATGCGCTTCAACGTGTGACCCGTCGGCGGCAATGGCAGAACGGAACGCCAAGGCCGCCTCAACGGGCCGGCCTTCGGCAAGCAGGTCGAGGCCCTGCTGGGCGAGCGAGTCGGCGGTATGCGGTTCTGTCACGGCTGGTTCTAGGATAAAGGAAGAACCGTTGCGCAGTTCTGCGATGGCCTGGAGGAGGTGCCGCATGGCAGAGGGAGTCATGAAAAGTCATACGGAATACATGGTCTTCGAGACCAGGAGGCGCCGGGAGATGGTGCACATTACCGACGAGGTGGAAAAAATTGTGCGCCGCAGCCGTGTGCGCGACGGACTGTGCTTCGTTTCTCCCATGCATATCACCGCCGCCGTGTATGTCAACGACCATGAGAGCGGGCTGATTGAGGACATCGCCAAGTGGCTGGAGGAACTGGCCCCCGCGCGCCCTGATTACAAGCATCACCAGACCGGCGAAGACAACGGCGACGCTCACCTGAAGTCGCTCCTGTTGCATCACGAGACCACCTTGCCCGTGACCAACGGCCGGCTCGATCTCGGAACCTGGCAAAGGATATTCTACGCGGAGTTTGACGGGCAGCGCAAAAAGCGCGTGATCGTGAAGGTGCTGGGGATCGAGTAATGGAGCGAACGCCTGAAATGCGGATGCCGGATGACATCATTGATGCCGCGGCAGGAATTGCCAGATCGCGGGATCCTCTTCACCCAGAACCCAGGAGCAGAAACCCTGAATCCCGCTTTTCTGCACTAACTCGTAACGGTCCTTGAAGGTGTGCAGATCGGTGAAGAAGATCCACTCGCGCATCTGGTCGCGATAGAACCAGAAATAAGCAGTGCGATCGTCCTCGTCCCACTGGACCTTTCCGTTGTACGCCGTGGCCAGTTGCATGGCGTTGGAATAGCCGATGTAGTCGGCAGTCGGGTTGGGTTTCTCGACGTCCGAGTTAGCCTCGCGGGTTGGCGCGCCGGTATACCAGTGATAACCGTAGAGCGGAATGCCAAGCGAGAGCTTTCCTTTCGGCACGGATTTGAGAGCATAGTCCAGGTTCTCATTGGTCCACTCCCATCCAGCCACCGGCCCGGGCATGGTCCAGCGTGTGTTCTGGTCGTATGTCATCAGGCAGAGCAGGTCGACATAGGTGGCGAGATTGGCGATGTCGTAAGCGCCACGCCAGTCCGTGTAAATCCACTTTGCGAAGGCGCCCTGGCCGGGATAGCCGGGAGCGTTAGGTACCGTTGCAATGGACAGTTGGAGTCCGGCGGTGTGCAGGGCCGTGGCCGATAGTTTGACAAGCGCAGTAAGCCGGTCGCGATCGAGCCAGTCGATATTCTCGAAATCGAATTGGAATCCGATGTAGCCGTGAAGTTTGCATTCGCGAATCATGGCGTCGTTCATGATGGCTTGCGCCGCGGGATTCATTGCCAGCGCATGAAAGCCCTTCTTGTTGAACATGGCCAGAATCGGCATCAGCGGAACCTTGTCGTCGTCCGCGCGTTTGAGCACAGTCGGATCGGGCGCACCGGTAACCAGGCCATTCTCGTCAACTTGATACCACGCAGGCACCAGCAGATCGATTTGTGCGGAGTGGGCCAAAAACGAGCGAACCGAATCGGGATTGCTGGTCATATAAAACAGCGCGACGGGGTCCGCCCGCAAGGTCGGGATCGCCGATAGAGCGAAAGCAAGAAAAAGCAGGAAGCGTTTCATGATGCTCCGAAATTGTGACTTCGAGTTATGAGACGTTCACGCTGTGACTTTCCCATCGAAGTGGGCCTCGATCTCTTCCAGCGTCTTGCCTTTGGTTTCCGGCAGGAAGAAGACGATGGTAACGAAATAGACCACGGTGAAGCAGGCGAAGAGGAAAAACATCGAAGAGTAGCCATACTTCGAAACAAAGGGCAGAAAGATTCCTGCCAGCACCGTGGAGACGAGCTGATTGACGAGCAGCGTAATGCTCATGCCGTTGGAGCGGATACGCGTCGGCATGAGTTCGGACAGGGCCAGCCAGACGCAGACGCCCGGGCCCATGGCATAGAAGGCCATAAAAAGATAAAGGCCAAAAGCGACAAGCCATCCGTGACGCGCATCGGGAACCTGGCCGACAACCGCTTTGCGGATTTTGAGCGGTGCAGTCTGCGCGGCATCGAAGTCGGCAAATGGATTCCTGAAGAACGACTCCACCTTGTTGGTCGGCACGGCGCTATCGCGCGTGATCTGAATGGGCGCGGCAGCGGGATCGTCTGAACGAACGAAGCTGGTGGCGGCGGTGTAATCGCCATAAGAGTAAATGATGGCCAAGGAGGCGCGATTGCTCTCGATCACGCTGCCGGTCCCGCCTGCGGAGTTGAGTAACGCGGTTGCCGTCGCCGGATCAAATCGCAGATTCAGCTCTTGATCGGACGCCACCATGGATTGCACCTGCGACGCTGCGTCTACGCTGAACTTTTCCGTTCGCGCGAAAAGAATACCGACGCCGACCAGCGAGACGATGATGCCGCTTGTGCCCACAATAAACAGGAACCTTCGCCCCTTGCGATCGACCAGCATCATGCCCACCATGGTCATGGCGAAGTTGACCACCGTGAACAGAACATAGCCCCAGTGTGCGTACAGGTCGGACAGGCCGCTTTGCATCAGAATTCCGACGTTGTATCCAATGATTGAATTAATGCCGGTGGCGGTGTTGCAGGCGAGAATGACGAGTGCCAGCAGGAAGGGAATCACAAATTTGCGCTGCAGAAGGGCTTCGCGCACACGCATCCCGCTCGATTGCTTCTGCTCGGCCATGCGAGCTGTCGCTTCCATTTCGCGCAACTCGAGGTCGGCCTGTTCGGGGCTTCGAGAGCGCAGCAGGGCGGCGTAGGCCTTGTCCTTCTTGCCGCGGCGGAAGAGCCAGCGCGGTGACTCGCCGACCATCAGGCTGCCGATGACGAAGAGCAGCCCCGGCGGCAGCGATACCCAGAAGATGCTACGCCACGCGTGGTCTTTGAATGCGAAGAGTGTGTCCGCATTGGCGGCAAGCGAGACTGCTTTGACGCGGTAGCTGTAATACATGCCGACCAGTGCGGCGGCTACGATGCCAAATGTCAGCAGCCATTGGAAGATTCCGGTGCCTTTGCCGCGATTGGAGGCAGACAGACACTCAGCCAGGTAGAGCGGGACAACCACGCCGATCAATCCTCCGGCCATACCCTGCAGCAGGCGTCCAAAGAACAGCGGGCCATAACCTTGCGAAAGGGCAATGACCGGAATGCTGATGACGAAGATCGCGCCGCTGAGAACCATGAGCAGTTTGCGGCCCATCCAGTCCGCCAGCAGTCCGGCGAAGAGGGTGGAGAATACCGTGCCGAGCAGGACAGCCGCCACAATGTAGGAGAGCTGCGCGGCGGTCAGGCGGGACGTAGCTTCGAGGTATGGATATGCGCCCGCGATAATGCCCACATCGATTCCGTAGAGCAGGCCTCCAAGGCCGGCCACCATGAGCAGAAAGCGGCTGTAACGGACCTTGGAAGAAAAATCGGCGGGCAGAACAGCGGCATTGGCAGTGGTCATAGCGGTATCTTTTTTCTTTCCCTGTTGCAGCATTGGTCAATTGCAATTGCGATCAGTATATTGAGCCAGCCTATGGTTCTGTATCCGGTGGGGCAGTTCTCGATGGCCCGGCAGCTCTTCAGCGCGCAACGGCCAAGTCCGGAAACGGCCGCGGGATTCAGCCCAAGCGAAAGTCTAACCCGGGGGCGCGTTCAAGAAAACCGCAATGGCTGTTTGCGTTGCCTGATCGAGCCCCTGCAACAGGGCGCGCACGCTCTCAGCGCGCACGTTGTAACGGCGGTACTCGCGATTGCGCAGGTTGCCCATGGCCATGCCCTTCTTGCGAAAGCGAACCGGGCTTGGGAACGCGGTCCGGGCGCTCGAATGGAACTCGACGGCGCCGGTGCCCTGCGCGATTGCGCCAATATTTTCCGCAGTGATGCCGCCGCCCGGCATGATTGCGATGCGCCCGCGGGCGGCGCTGACCATAAGCGCAATCTCAGCCGTGCCGTGCTGTGCGCTTGGCGCCCCCCCGGAAGTGAGAATGCGCGTGGCGCCTGTGGCAATCACGTCATCGAGAGCCGCGGAAAGATCGGGTGTCATGTCGATGGCGCGATGAAAGGTGACGGGCATGGGCCGCGCCAGCTCCACCAGTTGCCGCGTGCGGGCAACATCCACGCGGCCCTGCTGATCCAGCAGGCCAAGCACCACGCCTTCGGCTCCCAGGCTTCGCGCGTGCGCGATCTCTTCCGCAATCACTTCAAATTCCAGATCGGTATAAAAGAAGTCGCCGGCGCGGGGGCGAATCATGACGAAAAGGCCGATGGCAATGTGACGCCGCACCGAAGCAATCAAGCCCGCCCCCGGCGTGAGTCCTCCTTCCAGAAGATCGGAGCAGAGTTCGACCCGTGTTGCGCCTCCGCATTCAGCGGCAATCGCCGACTCCACGGAATCGATGCACACTTCAAGGTCCATGATGACTTCGTCCCGTCTCAAAGAATTGAGCATCCTCGCTGAACATCGTAGCATCCGGCGAGGAACGCGAAGCAGGGAATCCCGGTAGGCGCAGCTGCCACGATGGCCTGCGGCAATTCAATTGTAAGAAGGCGCACTTCGCCTAGAAATGCAGCGGACGCTCAAACCTGGGTGTGCCCTGCAGAGGGACGCTAACAAGCGCAGAGTCTCGGTACGGCAAACAATCTTTAGGAAGTACCCTGCAGGAAACGACTGTGGAAGGTCAGTGGTCGTCGGTGATCTTGCGCCAAACACCAGTCGAGGGGGGATATCCGGGACCGGAGAGATCGACCGTGGTACGGGGCCGCACCACCAGGTCGACGCGACGATTTTCAGCCCTTCCTTCCGGGGTATCGTTCGTGGCTACGGGATGAAACTCGGCGTATCCGGCTGCCGAGATTCGTTCCGGGGGCATGGCCTTCATATCCAGGAAAATTCGCGCGATGCGCGTGGCCCGGGCCGTGGACAGTTCCCAGTTGGAGTCGAATTCGGTGGTATGGATGGGGACGTTGTCGGTGTGCCCCTCAACCCGCAGGTCGTAGGGCGTGCGGCTGAGCGAGGCGGCAATCTGATGGAGAGTGGCGAGCGTCTCCGGTTTCGGGGCCGCCGACCCGGACGCGAAGAATCCGGCCTCGCGGAGGCTGATCACCAGCCCGTCGCGGCCCATGTGAATCGAGACGGTATGGGTGGCAACCTGGTTGGACAGCATCTGCGCAAGTTCGCGGTGCAGACGCTCCAGGTCGTCCTTCACCCGGGCAGGCGAAAAGACTTCCTCGCCCATTACGATGTTCATCGGAATCGGAGCTTCTTCGGCCCCGGACACGGAGCCAGCTGCTGAGCCGGACGCGCCCCCGGCCGCTGGGCGAGGGCCGGCACTGGGAAAGATGCCGAGAGTACGGAACGCGGTGTCGATGGATGCGGAAACCTGCTTCTGCTTCTTCTGATCGGCTTTCGCAAACGCATAGAGAACCACAAAGAATGCGAAGAGCAGCGTGATGAAATCCGCATAGGAGACCAGCCATCGATCATGGGTCACGCGGCTTCGGTGTACGCGCCTCACGCGGCGTCCTCTTTCTTGTTCTCGGCCGCGTTGTCGAGGACTCCGGAGAGCTTGATTTCGAGCATGCGCGGGTTCATGCCTTCGAGAATGGATACGATGCCTTCGAGCATCATTTCGCGGCACTGGTGCTGTTCGTGGATGCGGATGCGCATCTTGCCGGCAAAGGGCAAAAAGAACAGGTTGGCAATGCCCACTCCATAGATGGTGGCCACAAAAGCAACGGCGATGCCGCGGCCCACCTCGGTGATGTTGTCCAGGTGCTGCATGACTTGGATCAGTCCGAGCACTGCGCCGAGGATGCCGATAGTCGGCGAAAACCCGCCCGCCGACTCAAAGACCGCAGGCAGGCGCTCCTCGTTTTCCGTGGTGGAATCCAGGCTGACGCGCATGATCCTGCGCAATTCGTTCGGCTCGGTGCCATCGACAGCCAGCATCAGGGATTGGCGCAGAAATGGGTTCTCAATCTGCTTGAGCTCTGCATCGAGTGAGACGACCCCGAGACGGCGCGCCTGGTTGGCAAACGAAACAAGTTGGCGGATGACCTGGTCGTTGTTCTTCTTGGGTTCGGTGAAGACCGCTCCGAGGCTGCGAAAGGCGCCGATCACGGTGGAAAGGGGGAACTGCAGCAGGACGGCGCCCATGGTTCCGCCAAAGACAATGAGTGCGGCGGTGGGTTGCAGAATCTGGCCGAGGTTGCCGCCCTCGATCAGCAGGCCAGAGACAATGCCCACCACCGCCAGTAAAACTCCGCCAATACTCGCTTTGTCCATGTATAGCTCCCGGAAGGACAGGTTGATAACAGATCGAGCAGAAAAGTCAGCGCTCGGGTTTCGAGTCGGGCCCTGTTTCCGCCGAAGTGAAGGACAAGCCTGCAACATCGAGGCTGGCAATGGAAACAACGCGCTGCAGTCCTTCAAGGGGGGTCAGGCGGCGGGCCACCACTGACAGAAGGCGCGCTCGATATGCAAGCACCCGCTCGGTGACCTCTTCGCACGGCTCGCGCACAATGATCTTCTCGCCGTTGATCAGCGTGAGCATCGTATCCGGAGAAGCCTCGGCCGTCTTGATCAGATCGCTGTTGAGAACGATGGGGATGCCGTTGAGTCTTGTAAGTTGGATCATTGCCTGGATAACTCCTCTGCGGAAGTTATCGGCTCAGGGAGGGAAAGGTTGACAAATCGGAATGAGGCCGGAGATTGTCCACTGTTGATACAGTTTTCGGTCATGCATAAAGTCCGCATGGGGTGGGCCGAAGAAAGGGCCAGATGCGACGGCTACCGAACCGGAAACAGCTACCCGGAGTTAGACAAAATATGGGAGCGCTTCCACGCCGGAATCCGCAAATCAACGCATCCAACAAGGAGTACCCCATGTCCCTGGGCGTATTGAATAACATCTCCGCGATGTATGCGGAAAACAACCTCAACAACACAACCAACAGCCTGAATACCGTGCTGCAGCAGTTGTCTTCGGGTTCGAAGATCAACTCCGGCGCGGACGATGCCGCCGGCCTTTCACTGGTCGACGGTCTGCAGGCCAACTCGCAAGCCCTGGCCCAGTCGCAAACCAATGCCCAGGAAGGCGTAGGTCTTCTCCAAGTCGCCGATGGCGCTCTCTCGCAAGTGACAAGCCTGCTCAACCGGGCCGTGACGCTGGCTACCGAAGCCTCGAACGGCACCCTCAACTCTTCGCAGGATACGGCTGCGAACCAGGAATACCAATCCATCCTTTCGGAAGTCTCGAACATCGGTTCCACCACCACCTATAACGGTCAAGGCGTCTTCGGCTCGAACACCAACATCTACACCGGCGACTCGACCAGCTCGGGCGCATCGATCGATGCCCTGAACATCCGCTCGCTCTCCTCGTCCAACGTGGGCGACTCCGGCGGCACAATGGCATACAGCAACGGGTCCAACAACGTCTTCGTCGACTTGTCTGCCGGCGGCATCAATGCAGCTGCCACAGACAGTCTGGCCGGGGGCGCGACAGGAACCACCACCATCGCTGTCAGCTACATGGCCAAGGGTGCAAACGGCGAGGCGGTTCAAGCTTCCGCCAATATCACCGCCGGCGTGGGCACCACCTTTGCCAACACCGCACAAGGCCTCATCAGCGCAATCAACGGCGCGGGGCTCGGTTTGACCGCCACTTTCGGCACCGCGGCCCAGGCGGGCACCGTGGCCAGCGGCGCGGCGACTTTGAACGCCAACAACACCGGCGGCGGTTCTACCGACACCGGCATCATCATCTCCGGCTCGGGCGTGGGAACAGGCACCAACGGCGCAGGCGGCCTCGGCTCCTTGACCGTCGGCGCCTCAGGCGATCTGCTGGGCGGAAGTCTGGCCCTCGTAGGCTCGGACGGAGCCTCGCATTCTATAACCATGGGTACGGCCAACTCCACCGATACGCTGGCTAACCTGGCTGCAACCATCAATTCTGCCAACTATGGCGTCACCGCCACGGTGAACACCGCTGTCCAAAACGGAAATGCTATTGGCACGGTCCTGAATTTCACCTCCCCGAGCTCCGCGGCATCGGTCGTTGGAGCCAACGTCACCGATGCCTCCACGGCCTCAACAACCATCACCGCCGCGGCCACTACCCACGCAGCCACCACTGCCTCTATCGCCGGAGCCAATGTGGCCACCATCACCCTCAACTCCGCCAGCCAGGTACTGGGCGGCACCATGACTCTCCTGGGTGTTCCACAGGGCGCAGTAGCGTCGGCCTCCGCGTTGAATACCATCGCCGGCGTCAACAGTTCTTCCGGTGTCATCACTCTCGGCGTCGCTGGCGTCTCGGATACGCTGGCCAACCTGGCCAACACCATCAACAACAACCAGGTCGCGGCAGCATCGGGCGGCGATCTTCTGGCTACGGTTTCCAACGGCGGAACGGTGTTGACCATTACCACCACTCTGGCGGGCCCAGTAACGAACACCGCCGCGTGGACTGCTACTGTGTCAGGCGTTACCGGAGCAGACACGGCCCAATCGGATAAGCTGACCGGCGCACCGACTGCTTCCGGCGTTTCCGCCAGCAGCACCATTGGCACTTTGACGGGAACCACAAACACCACAGCAGCCAGCAACTACACCGCTGGTACGCTCACCCTGGGAACCAACACCATCACTCTGGGCACGTCCGGCTCGACAGATACGCTGGCCAACCTGGCAGCGACAGTCAACAAGGGCAACTACGGCGTCACCGCAAGTCTCAACACCACCACCAACGCCCTGACGTTCACTTCGTCCAACTCCGCCGAGGCCTTCAGCGTCACCGGCGCCACAACCACCGCTGCCGACGGCGCCATCAGTGCAACAACCAACGCCGCCAACCCCAACCAGATCGGCACCGTCTCGTTGGTCAACACAACCGCCGGTGTAACCTCGTCAACTGCAATCGCGGCCGGCGACAAGATCTCCTTTGATAACGGAGCTCATGTCTACACAACCAACACCACGGATGGCTTGACTCTAGGCGCAATTGCCACCGCCATCACAAACCAGAACTGGGGAATCTCTGCCGCGGCCACCTTCACCGGCTCAACAGCCGCCACTGAAGTTGGAACATTGACCTTCACCTCCACCAGCGCAACCACGCTGGGCTCGAACATGGCGATCAATACGGCTGCCGATTCTACGGCAACGCCATTGAACGTCTTCTCCAAGGTGAGCGACACCGAGGCCACCGGCAACACCGCCTATTACAGCGTTGGGCTTTCCGGCGCGGTGAAGGACTCCACCGTTCAGGCTCCCACCACTCTGTTGAATGGCGGCACACTGAACAACGCCATGGTGAGCAACGCCAACGGCTCAACCGGAACAGCTACCATCAGCTATTCCGATACCGCCGGAACCTCGCTTAGCGCGACCAATCTGACCACGCAGTCCCAGGCGGAAGCTACCCTGACCAGTCTCAACGCGGCCATCACGGCCGTCGCGGCACAGGACGGCTACGTGGGCGCGCAGATCAACACGCTGAACGCGGTCAGTTCCGTGCTCAGCACGCAGCAGGAAAACGTGACCTCTGCGCAGAACGCAGTGCAGGCTACCGATTACGCTTCGGCAACCTCCAACATGTCCAAGTACGAAATTCTGAGCCAGACCGGCATCTCGGCCCTGGCGCAGGCTAACAGCATGTCGCAGGAAGTCACCAAGCTGTTGCAGTAAGCCACTTGATCCCGGCGACAGTTCTTCGCCGCCGGAGCGGATTCAACCGGCGAAAGCCGTCAAGAAACAAAAGGGCGTCCCTAACCAGGGGCGCCCTTTTGCTGCGCATGGAATCCTGCACCGTGTCATTTCCGCGGCGGGCCGAGGATTCGGAATAGGAATCGATTCCACAGCTAAGAAACCTCTGAATAGTTCCTTGCCTTGGAAGGGCACGACTCCAGTCCTGCCGCAAACGCCGCAAGATCACCGTGGGCTTTACAGGCTGCGAAAAAACTCATTTCAATCGAGGTTCTCGAAAGTTTTGTAACAGGGCATGACTTTAGTCGTGCCGCAAATGCCGCAAAATCACCGTGGGCTTTAGCCCCTGAGGGAATGCCAGCCTCGCGAGCAGGACTTAATCGGAGTTTCGCTAAAGCGTTTGCTCTCAGAGCCGATGAGATAAAGGGCGGCGACTGTCGGCGACATGGCGTGGTGCGGGGCGATTCCAACGCCATGAGATTTTTCCAACCGGGCAAGTTAGCCGGTGGTTCTTGGGCTGCTTGAATTCTAGAGGGAGGCAACGATGGGCACTGTAGGCATCAGCTTCGGATCGCCAACCAGCGGCGCTGGATTCGATGTAAGCTCGACCGTTTCGCAGATTGTCGGCAACCTGCAAAATGTCGAGACGCCCTGGAAGACCCAGTTGACCTCGCTGGAGGCGCAGGACACAGCCATATCAAGCCTGGGGACGCTGTTCTCCAACTTGTCCAACGACATGAGTTCGTTGACCGATCTGGAGGGAATTCTGTCGGAAAAGACAGGTTCAAGTTCCGACACCAACGTTTTGAGTCTAACCGCGGCCAACTCCACGGCCATTGCCGGAACGCACACCGTAGAGGTTACCAACCTGGCCCAGACCTCCAGCGGCTACCTGGCGCCGATTGCCAATCTCAAAGACACGCTGTCCGGATCCATCACGCTGCAAGTGGGCAGCGGCAAGTCCGCGACCGTCACGCTGGGCGCGGCGGACAATAATCTTACTGAACTCGCCGCCGCCATCAACTCTTCAGCGGTGGGCATCACCGCCAGCGTGCTGACAGACGCCAACGGCTCGCGGTTGAGCCTTGTCTCCGGCACTTCGGGCGCTGGCGGGAATATCGTTGTAACTTCGAATCAGATCATTGACACCAGTCACACCACCGCCATCACTCCGACTTATAGCAGTAGCTCAACATCGAGCGGGACTCTCAGCCCCATCGCCAACGCAATGAACGATACGCTTTCCGGCTCCATCTCGCTGACCGTAGGCAGCGGCGCGGCGCAAGCGATCAGCATGCCCGCTTCCCCAAACAACACGCTCGCGGGACTGGAAAGCGCAATCACCACGGCCAACATCGGCGTTACTGCTGCCGTTGTCACCAACGGCGACGGATCGTCGAGCCTTTCCCTCAGCTCGGGCTCGCAGGCGCTGTCCGTGACATCGAGCATTCTCGACACCACCAGTTCGCTGGCCTACACCTCGCCGGTTGCTGGCATCAATGCCAATCTGACTGTGGATGGCGTGAACCTCACCAGCACATCGAACACCGTCGCCAACCTGATTCCAGGCGTCACCTTTCAACTTCTGGCGCCGAGCGCCTCCAGCGAGCAGGTGCAGGTGGTGATTGGCAATGACAATACCACCGTCGAGAGCACGGTGAACCAGTTTGTATCCGACTACAATTCGCTGGTCAGCGCCATGAATGCGCAGGAAGGCCTGGACAGCTCAAACCATGCCGAGCCGCTGTTCGGGTCTCCCACGCTTTCCCTGCTGCAACAGCAACTGCTGGGCGGTTTGAACACCGAGAATCCCAACGGCACTCTTGACCCGATCGCCACCAATGCAGGAACCACGCTTTCCGGATCGATCGGCATCGCGGTGGGCAGCGGAACCACGCAGAATTTCGTCGTGGGCAGTGGCACGAACGATCCCGCGACCAATACCTACTACACTGGATCGAGCAGCGGTTACAACACGCTCGCCGGCCTGGCCGCGGCCATTAACGCCGCCAACAGCTCTTCCTCGGTGACCTACGCCGATGCGGGCACTACCAGCCCCACCGTGCCCGACAGCGGGACTCTGATTGCATCCAGTGGGGCTTCGCTGTCCGGATCGATTTCAATTACAGCCCCCAGTTCTTCGGTGGTGACCTACGCCGATGCTGGCACCACCAGCCCCACCGCGCCCGACAGCGGCACTCTAGCGGTAGTGCCCAGCTCGTCTTTGCTGTCGGGATCGATTTCAATTGCCGTGGGTAGCGGCACGGCGGAAAACATCGTCTTCGGAAGCACGCCGGCCGGCGGCGCGGCGGCCAATACGCTCTACACCGGCGCCAGCAGCATGACCCTTTCCGGGCTGGCCGCCTTTATCCAAAGCGCCAACCTCGGGGTAACGGCCGCGGCGACTACAGGCCCAATCGCGACCCTGACGTTGACATCCGCAACCGATGGCGCGGCCGGGGCGCTAACAGTGACCCCCAGCATCGTTGGTAGCGACACGACGGAGACCATCGCCTTCGGAAGCGCGCCGTCAACCGGCGCAGCGCCCGCCACCCTCTATACAAACACCAGCGACATGACGCTTTCCGGGTTGGCCACTTTCATCCAGAGCGCCGACCTCGGGGTCACGGCTGCCGCGGTGACCACGAGCGGGACAACGACCCTGACGCTGACATCTTTAACCGATGGCGCAGCCGGGACAATGACAGTCTCTTCCAGCATTCTTGCAGCGGGACTCGGAGCCACGGCCACCCTGGCCAACACGGGAACCGAATCCAGCCTGGCCCTGCTCTCGCAAAATTCCGGCGCTGCAGGTGCAATAAGCGTCAGCTCGAGCATCGTTGCCACCAGCGACGCGGTCATGAGCTATTCCGGCATGAACGGTACCGACGCCACGACCACTACCAATGCCACTTATGCAACCGGAACGATCACTGCAATCCCCAGCGCCGGCGATACGCTCTCCGGTTCGCTCACCATCGAGGCGGGCGGCGGCGCGACTACCGAATTCGACCTCTCCTCGCTCGCTAACCCGACGCTCACCGGCCTGTCCAACGCAATCAACAATGCCAACATAGGCATCACGGCCAGCATCGTCACCGCCAACGGCGCATCGAGCCTGTCCCTGGTCTCGCAAATCGTCGGAACGGCCGGCAACCTCACCGCGGTCTCCAGCCTTCTCGATACCACAGACACCAGCACGAATACGCTGAACTACACCAACTCATCCGACGTCTCCAGCCTGGGCAACCTGGGCATCGGCGTGAACAACGACGGCTCGATCACCTTCGATGCAACCTCCCTCGACTCGGTGTTGAACTCCGACTATGGCGGCGTGGTGGGCTTCTTCCAGAACGTAGACAGTTGGGGGCAGAGTTTCTCTTCCATGCTGACCAATTCGGGCACCACCGCGGGAACGGGAATCCTGGCGCTCGCGTCGAGTTCCAACAGCAATGTCGAATCCACGCTGAATGCCGATATCTCCAAGGAGAACATCTTCATTTCCGCGCAACAAGCGAGCCTGACAGCGGAACTGAACAGCGCCAACGAAATCCTGCAGGAACTGCCTTCGCAACTCGATGGCGTGAACGAGCTCTACTCGGCGATTACGGGCTACAACCAGAGTTCAAACGGCTAAGGAGCGGTACAAGATGGGGAGTTATCAGGAACATGCTTTGGAAAGCGCCTCGGCCGTCGATCTGGTGGTCGCGCTCTACGACGGAATCATCCGCTTTCTCTACGCCGCGGGGGCTGCCGCCGAGCGGGGCGATCAGGATGCGCGGCGCACCGCCTCAAAGCGCGCGCTGGACATTATCATTCACCTCCAGGCGCGGCTGCGCATGGATGTGGGCGGCCGCCCAGCGCAGGCTCTGAGCGAGTTTTACGCCAGCGTATTCGCCCAGATTCTGCAGGCCTCGCAGTCAGCCTCGCGGCAGAAATTCGATCACGCCATCGAATGCGTGCGCAATGTGCGCGAAGCATGGCGCGAAGTGGCCAGAGACCCTAAGGTCAATCCGGCGCCGGCTCAGGTGAGCAACCTGGCGAGACGTTCCAATGGCGGCTTCGATACCGACGAATACGGATCTGAGGCTGCGGCCGGTTCCCGCTGGAACGCGTGATGCAACTACAGCGAAACCAGAGTAGATGTATCCCGAAAACAGTACCCCAAAGTGGACGCGACCATCGGGAAGCGGTGACCCCCACAGGACTCAACGGGGCAAGGTGACTCTGGTTGCGCCCTAGCTGGCCACAGTGAGCTCTTCTTCCAGTTGCTGCTTCTGATAGAGTCCGGCGTAATAGCCGTCTAGAGCGAGCAGTTCATCGTGCCGCCCAATCTCCACAATTCTGCCGCGGTCGAGCACCGCAATCTGATCGGCATTGCGTACCGTTGAGACGCGGTGCGAGATGAGGATGGTGGTCGAGGCCGCGGTATAGCTGCCCAGGCCGCCCAGGATGAGCTCTTCCGTATAGGTGTCTACGCTGGCCAACGCGTCGTCCAGGATGAGGATTGCAGGCCTGCGCAGCAAGGCGCGGGCAATCGCCGCACGCTGCTTTTGGCCGCCTGACAGAGTAAGACCTCTTTCGCCCACCGTGGTTTCAAAGCCCTGGGGAAACTCCTCGAACTCCACGCGGATGCGTGCGGTTTCCGCGGCTTGCAGCATCTCCTTTGCGCTGGCCTCGGGTGCGCCGAAGGTGAGATTGTCGCCGATGGTAGTGCTGAACAGGAAAGTTTCCTGCGGCACCATGCCGATGTTTCTCCGCAGTACTGCAAGTGGATACTCGCGCACCGGCCGCCCGTCGATGAAAAGCGAGCCTTCCGGCGCCTCAAATAGACGCGAGAGAAGGTTGACCAGCGTGGTCTTTCCCGACCCGGTGGGGCCGACAATCGCCAGCGTGGAGCCGGCGGAAATCTTGAGCGAAACATCGCGCAGCACGGGCGTATCGCCATAGCCAAAATTCAAGTTGCGCAGCTCGATCTCTCCTTTCAGCACTGTATCCGGTGAAACCGACGAATCAGCGGAGCGGTCGTCAATGGCTGGTTCGGCCTTGAGAAGCTCGTCGATGCGCACCACGGAAGCTGTGCCGCGCTGAAAGAGATTGACCACCCAACCGACTGCGATGATCGGCCAGATGAGCAGGATCATGAAGGTGCTGAACTCGACAAACTGGCCCGGTGAGATGCGCCCGGCAAGTACCTGGTGGCCACCGGCAAGCAGCGTGATGACCATGGAGACGCCGAGAATGAACTCGAGCGTCGGCCAGAGCATGCCCATGAGCTGGACCAAACGAAGCGACCGCGCGATGTACTGGCGATTGAGCTTTTCGAATAGGCCAATCTGCGACTCTTCGCGCGCAAACGCGCGGATCAGGCGCGCCCCGGAGTAATTCTCCTGGGCTTGCGCTGAGATCTCGGAGAAGCTTGCCTGGATGCGCTCGAAGCGATCGTGAATCTTGTGGCCGAGGTACTGCACCAAGATGCTGGCCAGCGGCATGGGCGCCAGCGCCACCAGCGTCAGCCAGGGACTCAAGTGCAACAGGAAGTAAAGGGCGAATACCGTGAAGAAGACCGTGTTGGCGCTATACATCAATGCCGGACCGAGCAGCATGCGCACTGCATTCAGATCGTTGGTCATGCGCGCCATCACGTCGCCGGTACGATAACGCTGATAAAACCCCGAGTCCTGTTTTTCCAGGTGACTGAACAGGTCGTTGCGAATGTCGAACTCGATCTCGCGCGAGATGCCGATGAGAATCCAGCGCTGCGCGTAGAGAAAGATTCCCTTCACCAGCGATATGCCCACCAGCAGCCCCGCGAAGCCAAGGATCAGCCGGTGGTCGGCCATGTGCTTTTGCAATCGATCGATCGCCATCCCCAGCACGCGAGGAGTCTGCACCGCCGCCGCATTGGTGGCAATGCACGAGAGGCTGCCCCACAGGTATCCCCACCGGTAGCGGCGCATGTAAGCGAAGAGGGGGCGCAGATCGCGAAGCATGGGTATATTGTAATGGGGCAGGCTCGGCCATGCTCAATCCGAAAAGCCTTTCTGGCAGCCGGATCAGTCTCCGAAACCACGATCTAGAGAAAGTCAATTTTTCTCGACTGAAAGAAGAACGTAAGAATCAGAAACAGAGCTATCAAAGCAAACTCCGAGAGCAGCACTGTTGAGGCAGCCGAACTCCAACTGACCGTTGAGCCTCCCATCCCTTTGGCGATCCCGGCAACGTGAGCGACGAAGTATCCGATCACGTTGATGGCGATATTCCCAACCATGATGGCAGCCACGGTCCAACCTTGCGACTCGGTAACGAGTGCCGTGCAGACAACCAGGCAGGTGCTGACCAGTATCTCCGTCGACATGATGATTGCGAAGGGGAGCAGGCCATGCGGCACACCGTGCGGCACGGCGAACAGGGCAAGGCTGCCCAGCACCAGCACCAACCACGGAACCATAAACACAAGCAACGTCCCCAGCAGTTTCGCCACCGTGTATTCGCGATACGAGATCGGCAGGCTCATTACAAACGCGAGCGTCTGCTCCTTTCGTTCATTCACCATGGTTGCGACAGCAAGTTGCGCGCCGACAGCTATCAGACAAGTGATAAGCAGGAGAAGGCCCATGAAAAAGGCTGCGTTTCCGCCAGTGCACACAATTCCCAGTGCAACTACCCCACCGAGCAGCGATGCCGCAACCGACCAGCGCTGCAGATACCAATCTTTGAACATGAGGATTTTGATCATTGAATAGTTCATACCGCTTGGGTCTCCCTTCTGCACTGCACATTGGCAACAAAAATCTCCTCCAGAGTCATCGGATCTACCGCGTTGACCGTGACTCCCATGTCCTGGCACAGCGACACCATCGCCGGCTCGAAGCGGCTGACGGTCAGCACCGGCAGCCGGGTGCTGCCTCCAACATCGATGACGCCTGGCAGGCTCGGCAGGGCAGTGTCCTGTGGCAGAACGAGCCGCATGCGCCGCCAACGATCGAGGAAAATCTCCTTGTCGTCAGAGTCGATGATCTTGCCGCGATCGATGAAGGTGATCACATCTGAAATCTGCTCCACGTCCTTGGTGTTGTGGGAGGAAAACAGGATGGTGCGCTCCTCGTCGGCGAGCACTGCCATCAGCTCTCCCAGAACTTCGTGACGGGCCACCGGATCGAGTCCGGTGGTTGGCTCGTCAAGTACCAGCAGGCGCGGCCGACGCGCCAGCGCCAACAGCAAGGCCGCCTTCACGCGCTGCCCATGCGATAGCCCCTTGACCTTCTGTTGCGCCTTGAGATCGAAACGCTGAAGCAGCTTTTCCGCATACGGCTGATCCCATCGCGGATAGATGGATCGAATGAATTCCATGTGCCAGGCAACCGTAGCCGTGCCGTACAGGCGCATGTCTTCCGACACAAAACCGATGTCGAGCTTGGCCGCTGCCTGTTGGGCCGGCATGGGATGCCCAAGCACATTCACGGAACCGCTGTCCTGACGAACCAGCCCCATCAGAATGCGAATCGTCGTGGACTTGCCGGCCCCATTGGCTCCGATGAAACCCATGATGCTGCCCGCCGGCAATTCCAGATCGATATTGTCCAGCGCGAAGTGAGCATACTTCTTGCTCACTCCTTCGAATTGAACCGCAATGTCGTTCATGCAATCTCCTTCGTCGTCCGATCTTCCATCTGGCCGGCTGCGGTATCGCCTACGCGGGAGCTGAGTTCGTGGGGTGAGAGGCCCAGCAATTCTCCAAGCCGCACAACCTGCTCAATATGCCCGGCCAACTCCTGCTCATAGAGATGAGGAGTCAATTCCGGGTTGGAAGCGACTGTGGACCCCCTGCCATGCTGGGTCACAATCACCCCCTCGCGCTCCAGTTCCAAATAGGCCCGCTTGACCGTGATGACGCTCACTCGCAACGCGACGGCGAGCTGCCGGATGGAAGGAATCTCCTGCCCGCTCACCCAGTCTCCAACCGAAATCCGCTGCTTGATCTGCTCCACAATCTGCAGATACATGGGCCTGCCGTCCGATTGGGAGATCACGAGATCGCTGTGCATATCGATATACTGAGTATACACAGTTGATAAAAAGTGTCAAGGTTCTTTTCAGAAAAGTTGGCAAAACAGGCCATAAAAAAACTCACCTTGATCGAGACACTCTGGGGGCTCGTAACAAGGCGCGGATTTTGTCGTGCCGCCGAAGGCTGCTCAATCTCTCTGGCTTCTGTCCCTATGGGGATTCACCAGGAAGACCTTGGCCATCGCTTCGCTGACAGACATCGGAGGCTTCCGGGACTCTCCTAGGTCGGCGTCCGCAGCAGCAAATACCCACCCACCAACCCGAACAGCAAATCGGACGACCAGGCTGCCAGTGCCGCCGGCAGATAGTTTACGTTGCCAAGGGCTCCGAAAAGGCTCTCCACGACGAAATAGGCCAATGCCACTCCGATGGCAACAGCAATGCCGGTCAGAGACCCGCGTCGTCCCATGGAAAGCGCGAACGGAATTGCCAGCACCGCCATGACCACCGCCACCAGCGGATAGGCGAGCTTGTGCCAGAGCGCCACGCGCAGCTTCATGGTGTCAAAGCCGCTTTGCTGCAGGTCGCCGATGTACCGGTCGAGCTGCTCGAAGTTCATTTCCTGGGCCTGCTTGCTTTCCTTGTTGAAGTAGCTCGGGTCTTCATGAATCTCAGAGAAAGTGGTGTCGTTGAACTGTCGGAAACTTTTGGTGTGGTCGCCCTCGATGTCGTTTTCCCAGCCGTTCTGAAAATGCCATGAGTTTGATTCCGGATCCCAAACCGACTTGGAGGCAAAGATGCGCCGTGTCAACGCAAATGTCGCCGGATCGAATTCGAACACGGAGATGTTTGCAAACTCGTTGCGGTCGGGGTCGAAGAAGCGGTAAAAGAAAATGCGGCCCGGTTCACCTTTTCCGGGATCGCCGAAGATCCAATTCTGCTCAGGATGAGTTACCGTCTGCGGAGGCTTTCCCTTGATCACGTTGCGCAAGGCATCCTGCCTCTTGTTGGCCTGCGGCAGGTAAAACTCATCGAACAGAAACAGGCTGACCGCCAGGATGGCGGCGATGGAAACAACCGGCACCACCAGCCGATAAAGGCTGATTCCCGTGGCCTTCATGGCGATGATCTCGCTATTGCGATTGAGCACGCCAAAGGTCACCAGAACGGCAACAAGAACGGCCAGCGGCGCGAACTGGTAGAAGAAGAGCGGAGTCAGGTTGATGAGATAATCGCCGACGATGGTTACGGAGATATGGTTCCGCAGGATGTCGCTGAGCAGGTCGAAGACGGTAAACACCAGCGTGAGCAGAATAAAACCCATCAGCACCAGCGCGAACATCTTGAGGAATTCAGCCACCACATATTGGTCAAGGATGCGCGGAAACACGCCATGCGATACGGCGCGTTTTTGGCGGACCCGGAATCTGGCCTGGTATCGCGCAAAGAGACTGCCGAAATACGCGCTTGCGGGCTTGGCCGGGGCGTCAGCGTTGAGCTTTGGTGTGCGCGCAGTCCAGCCGGTGATCGCGCCGAACACCTGGCTGCCGCTGGCCATCTGCCACAGAAGGAAGATGCCGCCGGCCGCAAAGAGGATATTGGCCGACCACACCGCAAGGAAAGTGGGGATCCAATTCTGCCGGCCCATTGCGATTCCGACAAGCGACATGGAGTAATACAGAATCACCAGCAGGATGGTGAACACCCAGGCCGAGCTTTTTCCGCCGCGCCGCGACGTGACTCCAAGCGGCACGCCTACCAGCATCAGCACCAGGCAGGCTGCCGGATAGGCAAATCGCTTGTGCAGTTCAATCTGAAAGCTCTTGCCGTCGGGCCTGTGCGTGCGCTCCAGGAGTTCCTTCATGGGCAACGCATAGATGGCCGTATCGAGCCGGCCCAGGTGGCCTTCATTCTGCTGGTTGGCGGTGAAAGGCAGGTCGTCGATGGCGAAGGTGGAGATGTTGTACTGCTCCGGATGTCCGCTCACGGGATCATGCTCCGTCCCGTTGCGCAACCGCATCAGCAGTTCCTGCGGGGAGTAGCTGACCACAGTTGCGGAGGCGGCCGTAGTGATCTTCGGTTCCCCAAGGTCGGTGATGTCCGCCATGAAAACCTGGCGCCAGTTGGCCGCGCCGGTTCCGGAGATCACATTCTGCACATAAAGCACTTTGTCGCGAAAGTCCTCGTAAAATACGCGCGGCTGAATCTCGTACGTAGCCTGCGAGGCAAGCATCTTATCCAGGTCGAGAATGCCCTGGTTGGCGCGCGGCGCAACGTAGAGCGAATTGAACAGGCCAATCAGCGTGCCGCCCACGGCAACAATGGCGCTTACCCGGACAAAGTAGCCGATCCCCAGACCGGACGCGCGCATGGCGATAATTTCGCTGTCCGCGGCCAGGCGGCTGAGGCCCAGCAACACGCCCACCAGAACCGCCATGGGAATGGTGACCATGAAAAAGTTGGGCAGCAGAAAAACAACCACTTCCATCACGCTGGCAAACGTGGAGCTGTTGCGGACCACCATATCCAGGATGTGCGGCAGCTCCCGCATGAACAGGATGAAGGTAAACAACGCGCATCCGATGAGCGTGTGGGAGAGAATTTCGCCGAGAATGTAACGGGTCAGGATGCGCACTGTCCGGCTCCAACGCTAGTCTATCCTTCGCCGCCGGGCGTTCGCGGCCGGCTTGCGCATCCTACGCGTCTCGATCCGCCATGGAGGGCTGCCAACTCCGCAGCCGCAAGCTGTTGCCCAGCACACACACGGAACTCAGCGCCATCGCGGCCGCCGCCAGCCATGGCGTTAGCAGCAAGTGGAACATCGGGTACAGCAGACCTGCGGCCAGCGGAATCCCAAACACGTTGTATCCCGCCGCCCAGCCAAGGTTCTGACGCATGATGCGCAGCGTGGCCTTCGCCAGGCGCAGCGCGTCTGGAATGGCCGAAGGCTGCGCGCGCAGCAGCAGCACATCGCCAGCTTCCTGGGCGAGGTCTGCGCCCGATCCCATGGCGATGCCGGCGTCCGCCTGCGCCAGTGCGGCAGCGTCGTTGATGCCATCGCCCACCATGGCGACGCGGAGTCCGCTCAGTTGCAGTTCGCGAATGCGGGCAAGCTTGCCGGCAGGGTCGAGACCGGCCTCGACTTCGGTGATTCCCGCCTGCTCTGCAATGGGACCGGCTGCGGCGGCCGTATCGCCGGTGAGCATGAGCACGCGAAGGCCGTCGAGGCGCAAAGCGGCAACAGCTTTCGCCGCATCGGGACGAAGGGCGTCGCGGGCGTCAAAGTAGCCCACAGGAACGGTGTCGAGCGCCATCCACAGGCGCGTAACACCGGGCTCCGGTTTTCGCACCGGGCTCGGCAACGGAACAAAGAGCTCACGAAAAAGCGTCTCATTGCCGAGCAGGCATTCCTGGCCTTCTACAGTTGCGCTCAGCCCGCGGCCAGGATAGATCTGCAGGTTATGCGCGGGTTGCCAGACCAGGCCAAGAGACCGCGCCTGGGCGATAACTGCATGAGCCAGCGGATGGTTGGATTGCTCTTCTGCCGCGGCAGCGATGCGCAGCAGATCGTTCGCCAGGCGCGGCGTGACCGATTTAACCCCTGCGAGCATCGGACGCCCCACGGTCAGGGTTCCTGTCTTGTCGAGAACCACCACGTCGAGGTGAGCGAGCCGCTCCAGCGCCTCGCCGCCCTTGAACAGAATCCCGATCTGCGCGCCTCGCCCAACCGCCACCGTGAGCGCCGCTGGCACGGCCAGCCCCATGGCGCAGGGACAGGCCACCACCAGCACAGCGACCGTGTTGGCCATGGCCAGCGCCAGCGAGTGCGCAGCGAACAGCCAGACAGCGAACGTAATACCAGCCAGCCCCAGCACGATCGGAACAAAGATGGAGCTGGCGCGATCCGCCAGCCGCTCCATCGGGGCACGCGAAGATTGCGCCTGCTCGACCATGCGCGTGATCTGCGCCAGCACCGTGGCCTCGCCCAGCGATTGCGCGCGGCAGGTAACAGCGCCGTCATAGTTGAGCGAGCCGGCCAGCACGCGGCCGCCCACCTCGCGAGGCTGCGGGTCGGCTTCGCCGGTCAGCATGGACTCGTCCACCGAGGTGCGGCCTTCCACGATCACCGCGTCCACCGGGAAACGCTCGCCGGGAAGGACAAGGACGCTGTCGCCGGGCTGAATCTCGTCCAGCGGGACGATCGCCTGCACACCGTTGATCACGCGACGCGCCGTCACCGGGCGCAGGTGTGCCAGCGAGTCTAGCGCGGCCAGCGCGCGCCGCTTGGCTCGGCCTTCCAGGCTCTTGCCCAAAAGCAGAAATCCCACAATCAGCAAAACCGCGTCGAAGTAGACCTGCCGCCCATCGCCGGGCAAAACGGTCGCATAAACAGACCAGGCAAACGCCACGCCCGTTCCCAGGCTCACCAGCGTATTCATGTTGGTTGAGCCGTGCGCCAGCGCGCCCCAAGCGTTCAAGTAGATGCCGCGCCCGGCCCACGCCACAACGGCAGCCGTAAGAACCAGCAGAGACCAGCGCAGCGCATCGGGCGGAATGCTATACATCCAGGGGGCAATCGACTGCAGCGCATTGTCGACCGGCCCCATCTCGGTATCGAGCGGCATGGCCAGCAACATTGCTGCGGCTCCGGCAGCGAGCGTAACCCAGGCTTTCCGTGCCGCGATGTCAGTGATTGCGCCTTCTGGAGAGGAATGCCCGGCGGGCGGTCCGGAGCGGGGAAGCACCGCATCGTACCCGGCGGCGCGAACGGCCTCAATCAAATTTGCAGGGGCGGTCGAAGCCGGGTCATAAACTACCGTGGCGCGGTTGGCCATCAAATCGACCCGGGCGGACTGCACCCCCGCGGTCGAGCTCAATGCCGTCTCAACGTGATGCTGGCAGGAAGCGCAGGTCATGCCAAGAATCGGGAGCGTAATCGATTCTGTGACGGGTAAGGTCAACTAATCTTCCAGTCGCGCGGGGTAGCCAGCCTTCTCAAGCGCGGCCACTGCCTGTTCCACGGGCGCCGGGTCTTTGCTGGAGCTCACACGAGCGGCGCCCACACGCACCACCTTCACTTCAAGGCCCTCCGTCGCGGCCAAAGCCTGGCTGACGCGTCGAATACACGAACCGCAGTGCATGTTCTCGATGCGCAGCGTGAACTCAGACATGGTGTTCTCCCGTTTGTGTTCGATGATAGCGCGCATGAAACGATGCAGGTGAGCCGGAATGACCGCGCCTGGATGGCTGGCCTCACCATGTGGAATGGACGAAGTATCGCCCAAGCCGGCAACGGGCTCTATCGTAGAAGGAGTCTGTACACGCCCGGAGGCTGGATGCAGCGTGAGTTTCCCGAGACGCCGTTGGTGGGTGTGGGCGCGGTGGTTGTGGACCGGGGCCGCGTCCTGCTGGTGCGCCGCGGACGCGAGCCTCTGAAGGGCCAATGGTCGCTGCCGGGAGGGCTATTGGAGGTCGGCGAGTCGCTCATCGCGGGGGCCGTGCGCGAGGTAAGGGAAGAGACCGGCCTGACTGTTGAAGCGCTGGAACTGATCGAACTTCTGGATCGGATTCACCGCGACGGCGAGCGCGTCCGGTACCATTATGTGATTGCGGATTATCTCTGCCGTGTGGTTGGCGGCGAACTGATGGCGGCCTCGGACGCCGATGCGGCGCGATGGGTGGAGCGGGCCGAATGGAACAGCCATGGCGCATTGAAGCTCGATCCCATCACGGTGCGCGTAATCGAGGCGGGCTGGCAGAGGGCGCGGACAATCCAACTAAACTTGGAGGGCAAGTGAGTTTGGGCAACAAGATCGTGTGGGGTTCGCTGTTGCTCCTGGTTATGGCCGGAATCGGCTTTTGGGAACGCCCGGTAAGCTTTTTCAACGAGTCGATGTATCTGCGCGATGCCCTGTCCGGCGTGCGCAACCACCAGGTCGTGGTGGGTGGCCTCCGCATGCATTACGAAGTGGAAGGCCCAGCCGACGGTCCGGCCGTTGTTCTGGTGCATGGGCTCGGCGGCCGCGCCGAGGATTGGCGCAACCTGGCCCCCATCATTGCCAAGGCCGGCTTTCGCGTCTATCTGCCAGACCTGATTGGCTACGGCCGCAGCCAGAAGCCCGCTGATTTTTCCTATTCCGTCCATGATGAAACAGAAGTGGTTCTTGGTTTTCTCGATGCCCTCGGCCTGAAGCAGGTAGACCTGGGCGGCTGGTCCATGGGCGGCGCAATCGTGCAACATGTGGCGGCGGACCATCCCGAGCGGGTGCGGCGGCTGATGCTGTTCGACTCTGCCGGTCTCTTCGTTTTGCCCACCTGGGATACCGGCTTATTCACGCCCGGCGATGCGGCACAACTCGATCGATTGGACGCGCTGCTCATGCCTCATCCTCCCAGCGTTCCCGGATTTGTGGCGCGTGACATTCTCCGCGTCTCCGATCGTCGCGCGTGGATCATTCATCGCGCTCTCGCCACCATGCTCACCGGCCAGGATGCCACCGACAAGCTGCTGCCGCAACTGAAAATGCCGGTGCTTATTGTTTGGGGCGGCGAAGACAAAATCACTCCCCCCGGCCTCGGCGAGACAATGCACCAGATGCTTCCCCAGTCCGAGTTCGACGTCATACCCGGCTGCGGCCACCTGGCTCCCGGCCAATGCGCTCCTCAGATGGCCCCGATGGTCATTCAGTTTTTAAAGCAGTGACCTACTAGGCGCTTGTCCGCGAATAGCGATTTTGTAGCGCCGCTCTCCGGAGCGGCTGTCGTGCGGGTCTCCAGACCCGCACAAGCCGCATCTGGCGGCTAGGAAGCCGCCAGTACAGCCGGTCTGGAGACTGCGCTACGATTTGCGGATAGGCTCCAAGACGGCGCTCCGCGCAGCGCAGCGGTCGCCCATCTGCGGACCTTGTTCGCCGACGCCCGCGCAATTCGCTCCCATCGCTCTTCAAGCTTTCCCCGGCAACGCCGATAAAGCCACAAGAGGAGCAAGGCATGAGCGAAATTCGAACCCTGATCGTTGACGATTCCTCGGTGATGCGCAAGATTGTAGAGCGGTCGCTGCGCCAGGCCGGCCTGGACACCATGATCGTGTATGAAGCCGGCAGCGGAACCGAGGGGCTGGACATGTTGAGAGCCAAGCAAGTGGACCTGATTCTCTCCGACATCAATATGCCCTCGATGGACGGCCTGGAGTTTCTCCGCCAGTTGCGCGCCCAGAACCTGGCTCCCGGAGTCCCGGTGGTGATGATTACCACCGAGTCGAGCGAAGAGCATGTCAAGCAAGCTATCCTGGCCGGCGCCCAGGGGTATATCCGCAAGCCTTTCACAGCAGATCAGGTGAAGGAACGGGTATTGCCACTGCTGCAGGCAGTATAGCCGGGAGGGTTGACCGTGCTTTTGAATGGTGTCCGAAATGCCGCGATCGCGACAGCGCGAAAAAGCGGAGAAGAGGAAATGGAGCGAGCGATGCCTGTAACGTTGCGTGCGTCTTTACAACTGGTTTCCGATCCCAAGAATCTGGATTCAACCGTGGAAGAGGTCTTCAAGATGATGCTTGGGATCGACTGCCATCGCTATCCGGGACCGGTGGAAATGGAACCGGAGTCGGTGACAGCCGTGGTGGGCTTTGGCGGGCTCTTGAGCGGCGCATGCCTTTTCAAGAGCGGCAGCTCGACGGCCATCAAGATCGCCGCTGCAATGACAGGCATGGAGATTGCCGAAGTCGACGATACCGTTAAGGACGGCATCGGCGAAATCTGCAACATGCTTGCCGGCGCGTGGAAGGGCAAGGTGCCGGATCTGGCAGCGAACTGCGGCCTTTCAATTCCGGCGGTCATTACCGGCCGGGACTACAATCTCCACGTCCAGGCGCCGGAGTTCAAGCTTTTGCACTGCTATAGGTTCGACGGCGGCTGTTTTGAAGTCACCATTATCTGCGATGGCTTGCAGTAGCATCGGGGAACTTGATCGCTAACTTGCTCATTTGCCTAGGCCGCGCACGCGGGCGCAGCCTTGGTGCATTCGATCGAATGTCCTTCCCCTCCGGTCAATTCTGATCATGTTCTAATCCCAGCTCTTCCTTTCCGGTCTTTCGGCTGCACTGTTCCTCTGCGAACGGGAGCGGGAAGCAATGGACAGCGGATACTATGCGGCGATGACGGGATTGGTAGCGCGCACCCAGGCGCTCGATACTGCAGCTTCCAACCTTGCCAACGCGCAAACCCCAGGCTACCGCGCCGAGCGTGAGTTCTTCCGCTCCGTGCTGCTGGGTCCGGACGCCTTGGACTCGCAATTGGGCCATGTGGTTAACAACTTCGGACTGCTGGGTGGCGACCACCTTGACCTGAGCCAGGGCGCGCTCACCACCACCGGCAATCCGCTCGATCTGGCCATCGAAGGCGAAGGATTCTTTCAGGTACAAACCCCGAATGGACAGCGCTTTACCCGCGACGGCGGTTTCCACCGCTCGCAGGGCGGGCAATTGGTCACGCAAGCCGGCGAGGCAGTCTTGTCCGACACGGGAAAGTCCATTCAGCTCCCACCCGGCGACGTCACCGTCGGCGAGGACGGCGTGGTTTCCGTGGCCGGCGGCGTAGTGGCCAAGGTGGGCGTGTTCACCTTTCCCGCAGGCACCCAGCTCACTCCCGAAGGCGCCAACCGTTACGTGGCGCCAAAAGATGTCACGGCACAGCTCTCAACCAAGGGCGCCGTGCATCAGGGAGCGATCGAGTCGGCCAACGAGGACGTGATTCAGGGGTCGCTCGATCTGATCGTCATGCAGCGCCAGGCGGAGATGATGCAGAAGGCGCTCACCATCTTCCACACCGAATTCAACAAGACCGCAAGCGAGGATCTGCCGAGAGTGTGAAAGGCAGATGACAGGTTACAGATGAAAGATGACAGTTTTTTTCCGCGACTAACTAAACGCTGCTGGCCGAAGGTAGGGACCACGCCGAACCCTATGAAAACTGCCCCCCGACATGCTTCGCCAGCGGGATTTCTACTGTCACCTGTCATCTGTAACCTGTCATCTGCTTTCAAGAAGGAGTCCCAATGATTCGAGCCTTATACACCGCCGCCAGCGGCATGAGCGCACAGCAGTTGAACCTGGACACCATCGCCAACAACCTGGCCAACTCATCCACTACAGGATTTCGCCAGTTGCGCCTGGAATTTCAGGACATGGTCTATCAGAACCTGGTCACGCCCGGAGCGGCGGAGAGTCAATCAACCGTGTCGGCCGGATTGCAAATCGGCCTGGGCACCAAATCGGCCGCGACCGAGGTCATCATGACCCAGGGTTCGCTGAACCAGACCTCCAATCCACTGGATGTGGCCATCGAGGGCAGCGGCTTCTTCCAGGTGCAGCGGCCAGACGGCACCATCGCCTACACTCGCGCCGGGCAATTTCAGCTCAATAACCAGGGCACCATCGTCACCAGCGACGGCGACCCGATCATCCCTACCATTACCATTCCCGCCAGCGCCACCGCAGTCACCATCACCCAATATGGGGTGGTCAACGCGACCCTGCCGGGCCAGCAGAATCCCTCCCAGCTCGGGCAGCTTCAACTGGCCACCTTCCCCAACCCTGGCGGCCTGGAAAGCATGGGCTCCAACCTGCTCCAGACCACGCTCAGTTCCGGCAATCCGGTCACGGGAAACCCCGGCGGAAGCGAAGGCTTGGGCACCCTTCAGCAGGGGTATCTGGAAAACTCCAATGTCGATGTAGTGACGATGTTTGTGCAGATGGTCCTGGCGCAGCGAGCCTACGAATCGAACTCGAAGGTGATCAAAGCGGCCGACGATATGTACTCGCAAGTCAATAATATGACGCGCTAGCTATTAAGTTTCACTTGAAGCAATTGAAAGCCAGGAAAAACAAGATGCAGACCGGTCAGATCATCGCACGCGTGGCAGCAGTCGTAGCGATGACCGCGCCGATGGCGTTTGGGCAGGCTGCCGCAACTTCACCGCCCGGCCCCCGCTACTTGATTTCAACATCGGCGCCCGTTTCCGCACCGACAGTGCCGGACGGGGAAATCATCCGCGAAATCGACGATCCTCGCAATGGCGATCGCTGGCTGCTGGTGCGCGACGATAGCCATCCCGGCGGTCCAGGGCTTCTGCTGCTGGCCTCTGCGGCGCAAATCAAGAACCGGCAAGCCAGCCCGCAGCCGGCCGCCGAACCGCCCATCATTCGCGCCGGCGATCGCGTGATCGTCGAAGAGAACACGGCCGTCGCCGAGGCTCGTCTCGAAGCAGTCGCCCTCAATCCAGCGTGGCCGGGTTCGCTCTTCAGTGTGCGTCTGACGATGGGCGGTAGAGTGTTGCGCGTGCTTGCCGCAGGGCCTGGCCGGGCGGTTCTGCAACAGGAGGCGCAGCGATGACGCCACGCACGCTTTTTGCCCTCGTTCTATCCGCGGGATTTATTCTCCTGTCCGCGGCGCCGCTCTCGGCTTTGGACAAGAAGAAGATCCCATTCATGCCGGCAGCCAAGCCGAGCCCGCCTGAAGAGGCTCTGCACACCTATATCGATCGCGTGCGCGCCCAGCAGGCGGCTGAGGTCAAGACCCTCGGCTCGATCTGGAGCCCGGAGGGCCGGCTGGTCCGCCTCGGCACCGACGCCAAGGCAGTGCGCCTGCACGATGTGGTTTCGATCGTGGTGACCGAGGCCCTGGTCGCGGAAACAGACGGAGGCGTGAAGAACTCCCGCGCATCGAGTGCAAACTCCGGGCTGACCTCGCTGTTCGGTCTGCTGAAGACCTCAAACGCATTGCAAAACCTGGTCGGCATGACCGCCAGTTCAGGTCTGGCCGCAGGCGGCCAAAGCACAACCAACTCCAGCCTGACCACGACCTTTGGAGGCGAAGTGGTGGACGTGCTGCCCAACGGGATGCTGGTCGTTCAGGCAACCCGGCAGTTGACCTTTTCGCAGCAGACGCAGCTCATCAAGCTGCGCGGCCTGGTGCGCCCGGAAGATGTGAGCGCGCAGAACCAGGTGCTGTCGACCGCCATGACCGATCTGGAGCTTGAAGTTACGGGCAAGGGAATCGTCAACGACTCCACCTACCGGCAGAACCCGCTGGTGCGCTGGCTGGAACGGATTTTGATTTTTTAGCGGACCTCGATTGAGTCAATGTTTTGTAACAGGGCGCGACTTCAGTCATGCCGAAGAGCTAGGTCAAAGCTTTGAAGGGGCACGGCTTTAGCCGTGTCGAAAAGCCAAAAAACGGCGTGGGCTTTAGCCCCTGAGGGAAAGACGAAGTCCATGGGAAATTTCATCAAGAGTGCGTCAAGGTTGCAAACGGGAACTTTCATCCGGCAGCGATTGTTGCTGGGCGTAACGTTAATCATCGCCTCCTCGCTGCTTCACGCCGAGCCCCTGGCCCAGAAGGCTCGAATCAAAGACGTAGCCACCATCGAGGGCATTCGCGACAACCAGCTTGTCGGCTATGGCCTCGTCGTCGGCCTCCACGCCACGGGCGACAGCTCGCAGACCGTTTTCCCGGCACAGACGCTGATTTCGGCCCTGGAACGCATGGGTGTGACCGTGCCCCAGACAGGCTCCAACTCCGCCTCAAACATGCAGGTCAAAAATATGGCTGGAGTCTTCGTGGTCGCAACGTTGCCGCCCTTCAGCCCTCCCGGCTACAAGATGGACATTACCGTGTCTTCGGCCGGCGACGCGCGCTCGCTCGAAGGCGGCATTCTGCTGATGACCCCACTCTACGGACCCGATGGACAGGTTTACGCGCAGGCCCAGGGCGCGCTTGTGCTGGGCGGCTACCTGGCCGCCGGAGGAGGCAGCAGCAAGCAGGTCAACCATCCCACCACCGCCCGGATTCCGGGAGGAGCCCTCGTCGAGCGAGCGGTTCCCTTTGATTTGAAGCAGATGCACACCGTCAGCGTGCTCCTGAACGACGCCGACTTCCACACCGCCGAGCGGATGGCCGCGGCCATCGACACGGCGCTTGGCTCGCAGCGCGCCCACGCCGTGGACAGCCGCACGGTGGAGATCCACCCCGGACCGGACGAGGATATCGCGGAACTGCTCGACAAGGTCGAAGCGGTAGAAGTGGATGTGTTTCCCAGGGCACGGGTGGTAGTGAACGAGCGAACGGGGACTGTGGTTATCGGCGGCACCGTGCGCCTGCAGCCGGTTTCCATACTGCATGGCGGCCTGTCGGTGAATGTCATCGCGCAACCGATCGTCTCGCAGCCCAATCCAGGCTCTTCGGGAACCACGCAGGTGGTGCAGCAGACCAGCGTCCAGGCGCAGGACAAGCCGGTGAATCGCATCGATCTGAAAGAAGGCGCAACGGTCGAAGATCTGGTGCAGGAACTGCAGAGAACCGGGGCGGGGGCGCGGGACGTGATCTCTATCCTGCAAGCGATGAAAGAAGCCGGCGCGCTCGAGGCCGATCTTGAAGTTCTCTAATCCTGGCCCGCTCAACTGGGCCGCCACTTGCATCAACGATCCACGAGGCAGGAATGCATTCAATCGCAGCAACAACAACGGCAGCAGGTACGGCGGCCTCAACCACGCCACAGCCGCGCCTGGTGAGGGCAGCGCACGAGTTTGAGGCGCAGATGATGAAGGAACTGATGAAGCCGCTCAATCAATCCAATTCGCTGACCGGAGAAGACAAAGACGGCGATGACGACTCCGGCTCCGGTGGGGCGCTCGGCGAGTTTGCATCTGAGGCTCTGGGACGCGCGTTGAGCAACGGCGGCGGGTTTGGCATCGCTACCAGCATCGTGAAGCATCTTTCTCCGGCAGGTAACCGAAACGGGACAACTCCGGTAACCGGGAATCTGCACATCAATACCGTAATCAACGCTGCTAAATGATTGCAGTCATTAGCAGCGCCGCCGATATGTCCTTCAAGGAGAAATACCCATGGATATTCGCAGCAGCCTCGATGGATTGAAAACGCTTCTAGGGGTAACAGCTCCGTCCGTCGCGCAGTCGCAGCCCAAGCCGAGCAATACAGTCAATCCCAGCGCTCTTTCGAGCGACCGGGCAACCTTCAGCAGCGCCGCCAGCAACGTTGCGCAGATGGCGCCCGACTCCGATGTCCGCATGGACAAGGTGTCGAGCATCCAGGCAGCGCTGGCAGCGGGAACCTACAACGTGCCGCCAAGTGCCGTCGCGTCAAAGATGGTGGATGCGATGCTGGGCAGCCACGCCTAAATCCGGCATTTGCCCTGGCGGCATCGAGTGAGCGATTCGCTCTCCGCTGCGCCGGGCGCTATGTTCCAAGGAACCTCCAAGTAAGTCGATGTTTTTAAGGGGCACGACTTCAGTCGTGCCGTAAAGGCAGCAAAATGAATGCGGGGCTTTAGCCCCTGAGGGAATGTTTGCCTCGCTGAGATGCCTCTTCAGACGTTCCCTGAAGGAATCCGTGGCAATGGAGCAGTTTTTGGACCATCGACGCAATCCGGAGCTGAAGCAAGTGGTCGCAGAGGCATCGCGCGCGTTGGCCCAGTTGGATGCGGCACGGCTGGAGGAACTGGCGCTCTCATGCCAGGCGTTGAACCGGGAACTGGCTGATTCCAGCGCCGAAGACCGCGTTCAATTTGCTCTTCAGGCCCGCGAGGCTACTGAAGGAATGGCGGTATTTGCCAGAGTACTGGATGTAACGCGAGCAAACCTGAACGTGATCCATCGTTTGCAGGATTTGCGTGAGGGAAAGTTGGAGTACGCGGAGCGGCCCGCCGCGGCAAACATTGCCTGGGGGTCGCCGGAGAGCAGGCATGGGGACAATTAATTCCGCATTCAGCCTGATTTCGGGCGCACTGAACGCCGATCAGTCGGCCTTGAGCATCGCGGCCAACAACGTGGCCAATGCAAACACTCCCGGCTATACAACAGAGATACCCAACTGGCAGGAGAATCCCCCGGTCACCATCGGGGGCGTTTCCTACGGCGACGGAGTAACGGAAACCGGCCCCACCTCGCTCCGCGATCGCGTGCTCGAAGAGCGGCTTGGTCAGCAGCAGCAAATGGCTTCGTCGTCCAGCGCGCGATTGACGGCGTTGAATTCGGTCCAGGCGCTTTTCGTGCCGGATTCGGGCTCGACCTCCGCAACAGCCGGCGACATTGGCAGCGATATCACCAGTTTTTTCAGCTCCTTCGCCTCGCTTGAAGCCGACCCAACCAATAGCTCCCTGCGTCAGGAGGTGCTCTCCTCGGCGACGACGCTTGCCGGAGACGTCTCCAACGCCGCTGCCAGCCTGAACACCCAGCGGTCGGCCGTCGATCAGGAAGCTTCCGGCGTCACCAGCCAGGTGAATGCGCTGACCGGCGCGATTGCCCAGTTGAACCAGCAGATCCAGACCACCACGCCAGACGGCGATGCGGGAACGCTGGAGGACCAGCGCCAGCAGGACCTGAGCCAGCTATCGCAGCTGATCGGCATCAACCAGGTTCAAACGGAGAACAACGGGCTCTCTGTCACTACCACTTCCGGCCAGTTGCTGGTCTCCGAGGGGTCGAGCTTCCAGTTGACCAGCGGCCCAATCGGCGGGGTCACAAATTTCTTTGTCGGAACCACCAACATCACCTCGCAACTCGCTTCAGGAGGCGGTCAACTGGGCGGCTTGCTGACGGCGCGCGACCAGGACATTCCTTCCGCGGCCAATGCGCTCGATCAACTGGCCTTTAACGTCTCCACGCAGGTGAACGCGTTGAACAATGCCGGCACCGACCTGAATGGCGTAACCGGCACGGTCGCCAATCCTCTCAATATCTTTTCGCAGCCCGCGGCCGTCGCAGGCAGCGCCGTGGCGATGTGCGTGGTAATGACGAACCCCAGCCAGATTGCCGCCGCGGCGGCAGGGCAGGGAACGGGCGACAACAGCAACACCACTGCCATGGCAAACCTGGCCAACCAGAACATTGTCGGTGGCCAGACGCCGACCGGCTTTTATTCGAGCTTTGTGTCTACGCTCGGTGCGACCGTCTCCGGCGTGCAAGCCGACAACACGGCGCAAAACGCCTCGGTGACCCAGTTGCAGTCGCAGAACAACGCGCTTTCCGGCGTCAACTTGAATGATGAAGCTGCAGCCATGTCCACCTTGCAGAACAGCTATCAGGCTGCGTCGCAGGTATTCACCATGTTGAACACCATCATGGAATCGGCATTGAACCTTGGGACAGAAACTACGGTCTCGTGACTGAGAAGACCGGCCAGGCGCCGGCGGACGCGGAGGACCGCTGCAAACGCGGTTGGGCTTCCGGAGGATTACGATGCGCGTGGATCCGAGTTATGTGTCGAACCTGGTGGGGTCGCTGGACCAGTCCCAGGCCAATGAGCAACAACTGACCGCGGAGCTCTCCAGCGGCGTCAGCATCAACGCGCTGAGCCAGAATCCGGTCGCCGCCGGCGAGAACGTGCTGCTGCTCAACCAGATTCAGCAGGACGATTCCTTCACCCAAAGCTCCAACCTGGTGACAGGCCAGTTGCAGGTTGCCGACTCAGCCCTGGGCGACGTGGTTTCACAGCTGACGCAGGCCATTTCCCTGGCCACCAGCGCCGATAACGGCACTCTGAATGCGAGCGACATCAAGGCCGTCGGGTCGCAGATATCCGGCATCCTCGATGAAGTCCAGTCGCTGGCCAACAGCAGCTATCAGGGCCAGTACATCTTCGGCGGCGGGCAGACTTCCACAACGCCGTTCACCACATCTACGGGTGGATCGCCCAACGCGACAAGCTACAACGGCGATCAGGATGTCAACTATCTTTCCACGCCGAACGGGCAGAAGATCCAGCTGAATGTACCGGGCAGCCAGATCTTTCTGGGAAGCGGATCGAACAGCGTGTTTGCCGCGTTGAATAGCCTGGTGGCCGACTACTCATCCGGCACAGTGAATACTACCCAGGCGGTCAGCGACACGCAGGCGTTGAGCACGGCTCTCGGCTACGTATCCCAGCATCGCGTGACCGTCGACAACTCCATCACGCAGCTTGCCGCCGCCTCGAGTGCTGTTACCAGCAGCCAGACGCAGCTCACCGGAGCGCAGACCAACCTGATGCAGGCCGATGTGGCAACCGTCTCCACGCAGCTTTCCCTGGCCGAAACCCAGCAGACGGCGCTGGAGGACGTGATCGCACAGCTTGATCAGGCCTCCAACAGCCTGTTCAGCAAGCTGCAATAAGCATCTGCCTCGCAACGGGACTTCCATGAGATTGCCGAGGTGTGCCAAGTGGCTCTGAGGCATGAGATTCAACCCAGGTCACGGAAGAAAGCAATTAGGTCCCCCGCTACCGCCGCCGGTTCCTCGGCTGGCGCGAAGTGCCCTCCACGCGGAAAGACAGTCCATCGCCGAATGTCGTACACGCGTTCCAAATACGCGCGCGGCGGTTCACCCTCAGAAACGGTTGGATGAGCGAAGACACCAAATGCCGTTGGCGTACCGACGTGTGCGCGATCCACCGGGAACCAGCGATTGTCCCAGTAGTCACGCATCGACGACGTGATCGTCTGCGTGACCCAGTAGAGGGTGAGCGTGGCACAGAGGAAGTCATAGGTCGGCGTGACATCGCTCCACGAGCGCCACTTCTCGCCAATATATGCAGCCAGCCCGGCAGGAGAGTCGTTGAGTCCGTAGCCGACGGTTTGCGGCTTGGTGGACTGGATCGCGCTGTAGCCACGCTCCGTAGCCTCCCACTCTCGATTCACTTCAAGGTACGAACGCTCGACTTCAGACAATTCGGCATCGTCCACCACCGGAGTGAGATCCGACTCCAATGTGGTGAGATGAATCCCGATTACTGACTTTGGACGGTCGAGCGCAAGGATCGTCGTCACCCCGGCCCCGAAGTCATAGCCACCTGCCCCGTAGCGCGAATACCCAAGTCTAGACATGAGCTGATGCCACCGTTCCGAGACGTATCGGTAGTTGATGCCAGCCTGGGCTGGACGCGGTGAGAATCCGTATCCGGGCAAGGAGGGAATCACCAGGTCGAAATCATCGAGCATCGGCAGCATTTCCACATAATCGAGGAAACTGCCCGGCCAGCCGTGTGTGAGGATGAGCGGCACCCCCCGGCCCGAAGCTGCACGCTGGTACACGAAGTGGATGCCTTCCCAGGTGAATTGGTCGATCGTGCTAAGCTTCCGCTCCCAGGCACGCCAATCGAACTCATCAACCCAATAAGTTACGAGGTGCTGCAGCCATTCCAATTCTGTGCCCTGTTTCCAACCTATCCCTGGTACCTGATCCGGCCATCTTGTATGGCGTAGCCGTGCTCGCAGGTCGTCTAGCACCTCATCTCCGACATGAATCCTGAACGGTTCCACGACGACTCCTTCGTCAAGCGGCGCCAAGCCGAAAGCACAGCAAGGCCGGAGAGTGATTGCATCACCACGTATGATACTTTTTCCGGCAGAGCTTCAGCTGCCTCCAACATTCGATCCACACTCTTTGAGGGCGTAATGTGTGCCCGGCGCAAGCAAGTTGTAACCGGATAGGGCGCGAACTTTGCCGTGCCATGAAGCGCCCTTAAAAACCGCGGGCTTGCGTACCTGCCGAAATGCTTCCGGCACCTCGCACGCGATTCCCGCCAGATTCTCCTTGAATAGCCACCGCTAGCGGCTGTCACGCCCGGCTTCCGGCCTGGCCGACTATACTTCCTTCAAGGATTGAACCGGTGCTGGCCCCTCTGCGATTTCTCTGGAATGCGACCCGCGGTCATCGCCTCGCGCCATGGCGCAGCGAATATTTGCGTTGGCGCGTGGAAACGTATTCGGGCATGCCGGCCGAAACGCTGACGGCGGGCAAGATCTTCGAATTCATTTGGGCGTCCAAGTGGGAACTGCTGAGTTTTCTGCTCTGGACCGGACGGCTGGAACGCGATGTTCGCGAACCAAAGTGAATCGAAATCTGCCGTTCTGCCGCGCGGATCGAATGAGAATTGAAATCGGGATTGTCGAGGGGCGAATGAGTCAAACAATCAGGCTACACGTAACACGTAGACAGTTCTGCCGTGGCGCAGCGGCGATCAGCTCATTGGGTGCCGTGTCTGGCAGGCTCCTGACGCTGGCTGAAACTCGACCCACAGTCATCAACACCACGGGGCCCGACTCTTTGCGTTCCCACGCAGCAGCGTGTGGGCTTCTTTTTGGTGCGGCTGTCAACCCCGCATTGCTCGACATGGACGGCGTGGCAGCCGGCAAGTCAACAGACCCATACACGCTTCTGTTTGCCGCACAAGCGAGCATCCTGGTAGCTGAAAACTCAATGAAGTGGGGCGGATTGCGGCCCGCCGCCGACAAGTTCGACTTTACCCAGGGAGACCGGCTGGTCCGCTTTGCCGGTCTCAACGGCCAGCGCGTGCGCGGCCACAATCTGTGCTGGCATGAGAGCATTCCTGCCTGGTTGAAGACCACGGCCAACAAGGACAACGCGCGGCAGATCCTTACCGAACACATCCAGACGGTCGCAGGGCATTTTCGCGGAAAGCTGCACAGTTGGGATGTGGTGAATGAGGCCGTCAATCCTCCCGACGGCCTTCCTGACGGCTTGCGCAAGACCATCTGGCTCGATCTGATTGGTCCCGATTACCTCGAGATTGCTTTCCAGACTGCTGCCGCGGCCGATCCCCGAGCCAAGCTCACCTACAACGACTACGACATTGAGCTGGACACGCCGAAGCAGATCGCCAAGCGCGATGCCGTGATGGCGCTGCTGCGCCGCTTCAAGGCAAAGGGAGTGCCGATCCACGCCGTTGGTGTGCAGAGCCATCTGGACGCCTCCGGGCCCCCGGCCGGAAAAGGGCTGCAGGATTTCATCCGCGAAACTGCGAAGATGGGCTTGGAGGTCTTTGTCACTGAGATGGACGTGAACACTCACACCGTGGCGGGCGGACCCGACGCGCAGGACGCCGCGGTTTCCGCCGTCTTTCACGACTACCTGCGCATGGTGCTGGCGGAGCCCAACGTGCCCATCGCTCTCACCTGGGGACTCGACAGCGCTCATAGCTGGCTGAACGGACGCGGAGGCCAAAGCCGCCGTCCCGACGGCACGCGCGAGAGGCCTTTGCCCTTCGACGACGATCTCAAGCCGACGCCGGCGTTTCTGGCGCTCCGCGGGGCGATCGATACGGCGCACGGATTTGACGGCGCAAAATCTAAACCATGAGGCTTGGGTTGACGTCGAATTGTTGTGGAGCGCGCTCTTGCTTGACGTTTGGGTTATCGCCTTCGGCGCGCATTCTGCTCGCGGCGCTTCTGATGTCTGCGGCGATAGCGGCAGGCGCGCAACAGATGCCGCCGGCCGAGTCTCCGCAGCCCATGCCCGTCCCGAGTCAGGAATCACCCACAATTCGCGTAACCACGAATGAAGTCCTCGTGCCAACCCTGGTCGAAAAACACGATGGCGAAGTCGTTTACGGACTCAAGCAAAGTGACTTCATCCTCGAAGACAACGGTGTGCGCCAGAGGATTCGCGTGCAGGAAGAAATGGATTCGGCGCCGGTGTCGCTTGTGGTCGCCGTCGAAGAGGGCGGCGCAAGCTTTCTGGAATTCGACAAGCTGGCCAAGCTGGGACCGCTGCTCGACCTGTTCCTCTCCGATGGCCGCAGCCAGGCCGCGCTCGTGGGCTTCGATTCCACGCCGCATCTGATTCAGGATTACACCCACTCCAGCGACGAGATTGGCGATGCGCTCAAGCACCTCCAACCCGGCGATGGCGGCGATGCCATCCTCGACACTGTCAGCTACGCCGTCAATCTTCTTGAGGACACGCCCAAGCAGTACCGCCGTGTTCTGCTCCTGGTAAGCGAGGAGCGCGACCACGGCAGCAAACACACCAGACCGGAGCAGTTGGTCAAGAAGATCGGACGCTCCGACGTGCTGGTACTGAGCATCTCGTTTTCGCCTTCCCGCGCCGAATTCCTCCATGACCTTAAGGACTCCGGCGACGACCGGACCATGAACCTGTTTTCGACCGTGGCCATGGTCGTGCAGGCCTTCAAGAAAAACGTTGCCAAGGAAGTGGCCCACATGAGCGGCGGCGAGTACACCCGCTTCACCGGCGACAAGGCCTTCGAGCAGCGCGTGGTGGAGGCCGCCAAGCACGCCCGCAACCGTTACCTGATCACCTTCAGTCCTTCTGACCCCACGCCCGGCCTGCACACCATCCGCGTGCTGACGGTTATGGACTACCGCGCCCGCATCGTGGCCCGCGCGAATTACTGGCTGACGGCAGAGCAATAGCAAACTCTGGCAGGGAATTGCTCATCCAAATCGGGAATCTGGAGGAATTTGACCTACAGGAAGACAATATGCCGCACACCTTCTGGCATAATGTCCCTATGAGCCAAGCCGCCGCAATCTCCCTTGAACCGTCACCTGCCTTCGCATTTAGCTGGCGAGACATCGAGCGCGGTGTTTCCATCTCGCTGCTGGAAGAGTTCTCGGCCTACTCTGGCATTGCCATCAAAGACCTCCTGGAAGTTGTCATTCCACCCCGGACTCTGAAACACCGTCGCCAGCGCAAGGAGCCGCTCAATATCGAAGAGTCCGACCGGCTCTTCCGGGTCGTGCGGATGTACGAATTGGCAGTGAAGGTCTATGCAGATCGTGAGGACGGCCGGAAGTGGCTGCTTTCACGAATGCACCGTTTTGACGAGAGGACAGCCCTTTCTATGCTGCGGACTGAAGCCGGCGAGCATGCCGTCCAGGAATTCCTGATCCAGATTGACGAAGGGATGTTCGTATAGCTGCCGTATTTCCAACCTCGACGTCAGCAACGACTCTTTGGCGCATCAGCAGTTACGCCGATTTGAGCGGTGAGGGTGCTCGCCTCGGCTCCGCGCGATGGCATACGGCGGGACGACGAGTCGTCTACCTCGCCGAAAGCCCCGTCGGCGCGATTGTCGAACGTCTGGTACACCTGATGGACATGAAGCCGGATGGAATTCTGCCGCGCTCCTATCAGCTGCTCCGCATCTCGGTACGCGCGACATCGAGTGTACAGCCTCTTGAACCGCCTTTCGGGGTTGATTGGAAGTTGAATGAGGAGTTTACAAGAAAGGTCGGCGACACCTGGCTTAGTTCTCTGGAGACTGTATTGGCGCGCATCCCGTCTGCGATTGCTCCTTACACCTGGAACTATCTCTTGAACCCTGAGCATCCCGACGCCAAACAAGTCGAGATCGCCGAAGTTATCAAAGAACGCTTCGACAACCGCCTCTTCCGTTTTGGTACACGCTGAGCGCCGGGGCCGTTTCCACTTCCGCCGGCCTTGAACATGGCGCGCGACCGTGCATTCATGGTAATCTCACCTTAGACACTTGAGAGTGGACCTGAGCAAACAAGAGGAGTAACACACGCCGTGCTGGCGACTGCAAAGAAAACAACCCTGATTGAACGTTTCCGGACTCACGCATCGGACACCGGCTCGCCGGAAGTCCAGATTGCGATTCTGAGTGAGCGGATTGGCGAACTGACCGAGCATTTCAAAACCCACAAGAAGGACCATGCCTCCCGGCGCGGTCTCTTGCAGTTGGTCAGTAAGCGCCGCCGTCTGCTGGATTACCTGAAGGCGCATGATTCCGACCGCTATCGCGACGTGATCGGCAAACTTGGTATCCGCAAGTAGTCGGAAAGTCACCCAACTTTGACACGGAAGCGCTCAGACCGAGTATGGGTCACGGCCCCCGTTCTTCCCAGAACCTGGGGCCATCGTGTACCTGGCGACCTTGAACCGCTGCCAGGGCCTGCGCATAGCTATCGGCTGTGTGCGGGCTCGGCAAACAGGCAGGGAGATTCTGCTCCCGCGCGCGAACCCCACTCCTTTGCGCGCTGCCTGTCTTCATCCCCTCGGGCCGCCTATTTGAATACACCCATCTCAAGCGCCTTCCCCCCACAAGTTTCCCAAGCGAACAAAATGAAACGAGGACTCTATGTCTAAGCATGAAGTATCTGTCGAGCTTGCCGGTGGCAAGCGTCTGGTCTTTGAGACCGGCCGCATGGCCAAGCAAGCCTCCGGCGCAGCACTGGTCACCACCGGTGAAACCGTGGTTTTGGCCACAGCAGTTGCATCTCCCGATCCCCGGGAAGGCATCGATTTCTTCCCCCTCACGGTCGACTACCGCGAGTACACCTATGCCGGCGGACGCATCCCCGGCGGCTTCATCAAGCGTGAAGGCCGCCCCAGCGAAAAAGAGGTGCTCACCTGCCGCCAGATCGATCGCCCCATCCGCCCGCTCTTCCCGGATGGCTTCCGCAACGAAACCCAGGTCATTGCGCTGGTCTTTTCGGCGGACAAGGAAAACGATCCTGACGTGGTCGGCATCAATGCTGCCGCTTGCGCGCTGGCTCTCTCTGACATTCCCTTCAGCGCCACAGTGGGCGCCGTTCGCGTAGGCCGCGTCGATGGCCAGTTCGTCATCAACCCCACCTATGCTGAGCGCGCCGCCACCACCGTCAACATCATGGTCGTCGGCCACAAGGACGGCATCGTGATGATCGAGTCGGGCGCCAAGGAAGAGACCGAAGAGGTCATCCTCGCCGCCATCGAGTTTGCCCACGTTGAGATCAAGAAGATCGTCGCCAAAATCGACGAGTTGGTCGCCCTTGCCGGAAAGCCCAAGCGGGCCTTCACCGCGCCTGTCACCGACGAGACCTACTACGAAGAGCTCAAGTCCAAGATCGGCGACCGCCTCAAGGACGCCCTCGATACCAAGGCACATGCCAAGACCGAAAGCTACGCCCTGGTGAAGCAGATCAAGGACGAGCTGGCCGCCGGCCTTCCCGCCGACGACCCAACCGCCAAGAAGAAGCTCTCCCATTATTACGAGCTACTCCGCGAGCGCACCTTCCGCGAGCAGGTCACCAAGGAGCGCATTCGTCCCGACCGCCGCGCCTTCGACGAGATTCGCGAAATCACCATCGAGACCAAGGTTCTGCCCCGCGTGCACGGCTCAGCCCTGTTCACCCGCGGCGAAACGCAGGCCTTGGTGACGGTTACGCTTGGCACCCAGGACGATGGACAGCGCCTGGAAAGCTACGAGGGCGAAAAGAAAAAGCCCTTCATGCTCCACTACAACTTTCCGCCGTTTTCCGTTGGTGAAACAGGACGTATGACCGGTACCGGTCGCCGCGAAATCGGCCACGGAGCGCTCGCCGAGCGGGCTATCACCGCGGTTCTTCCCAGCGCCGAAGACTCGCCCTATACCATCCGCATCGTCTCCGACATTCTGGAATCCAACGGCTCTTCGTCGATGGCTTCCGTCTGCGGCGCAAGTCTTGCCCTGTACGATTCCGGCATCGCCCTCAAGGGCGCCGTCGCCGGCATCGCAATGGGTCTGGTAAAGGAAGGCGATGAATACGCCATCCTCACCGACATTGCCGGCGCGGAAGACCACTACGGTGACATGGACTTCAAGGTGGCCGGCACCCGCAAGGGCATTACCGCCTTGCAGATGGACATCAAGATCGGCGGCCTGACCCGCGAAATTCTCGAACAGGCAATGGAGCAAGCGAAGCGCGGCCGACTCTTCCTTCTCGACAAGATGGACGCCGTTCTCGACGGACCACGCACAGAGCGCTCCGCCTATGCCCCGCGCATTGAAACCGTCATGATCCCGACCGACAAGATTCGCGACCTGATCGGCAAGGGCGGCGCGACCATCCGCGGCATCATCGAGCAGACCGGCGCCAAGATCGACGTGGACGACACCGGCCGCGTCAGCGTTGCTTCAAGTGACGCCGAGGGCCTTAAGAAGGCGCTCGAAATCATTGGCAATATTACCGCCGTGCCGGAAATCGGCAAGGTCTATCTCGGCAAAGTCGTTCGCCTGGCGGAGTTCGGTGCGTTTGTTGAATTGTTCCCTGGCACCGACGGCCTGCTGCACATCTCCGAGATCGCCGAGCATCGCGTCAAGGAAGTGAAGGACGAGCTGCGCGAAGGCGATCAGGTCATGGTCAAGGTTCTGGCCATCGAAGGCAATCGCATCAAGCTAAGCCGCAAGGCGCTCATCAAAGAACAGAAGGCCAAACTTGCTCACTCCGCTCCGGTTGCTGAAGCGGAAGTGGAAGAGATCAGCGCATCGGAAGCGCCTGCTCCTCCGGCTCGTCCCCGTCATGAGTTTGACGAACGCCAACCGCAGTCGAACCAGAGCACCATCCTCATCGAAGGCGGAGACGACTTCGAGGAAGAAGGCGGCGAAGAGTTCGATGAAGAAAACGAGCCGAACTTCAACCGCGTTGAGGGCGCTCCGGTGGCCGTGGGAGCACCTGCCGGTGCGGGTCGCCCGCAGGGCGGCGCCGCAAACAACAACAACCGCCGTCGCCGTCGTCGCCGTCCAGGCGGCGGCAGTGGCGGTGGCCGTGGCCCCGGCGGCGGTCAGGGCTGATCACGCAACGCAATTGGCACACAAGGGAAAGGCCCGGACTTGAATGTCCGGGCCTTTCTTGCATCGGTCGCTATATAGGCTACGGTTGTCTCGACAAGCCTTAGTCCACAACCTGCAAGTCCGCGTGAGCGTGCTTCTTAAGACGGGAGAGCGGGAGTACGGGCGAAAGAGTCTCGCGCTCTTGATCTTCGTAGGCATCGTGCTTTGCCTCGTACATGCGCAGATCCGCCGCAATGCAGAGAGGCTCAATTTCGTGAGCGTCCTCGGGATAGATTGCGATGCCAACGCTGGCGCCGATGCGCACAGAATGCTCGCCGAGTTCCAACGGTTCTTGCAGAAGTTGCAACAAGGACCGGCCCACATTCATCGCGTCTGCTCGGCTAGTGGGCTCCTCAAGGATGATGGAGAACTCATCTCCGCCGGTCCGCGCAACCGTATCAGAGCGCCGCACGCGCGAGGAAAACAGAGCGGCAACCCGCTGCAGCACTATATCTCCGACATGATGGCCAAGCGTGTCGTTGACCTGCTTGAATCGGTCCAGATCCACCACCAGCAGCGCCGCCTGCGCCTCGTAACGCCGCGCACGCTCGAGCGCAATGGCCAGCCGGTCCTGGTAGAGCCGGCGGTTGGGCAGTCCGGTCAGGTGATCGTGCAATGCGAGATGCTTGTTGTGTTCAATCTGATCTTCAAGCTGCAGGAGAATCATGCCCACTGCAACCAGGTACTTGGGTAGATTCCAAACTCCGCTCTCCACATGAATGGCAGGCAGAAATGCCTGTATCGAGGGCGCAACAACAAAAACACAAGCCCAGGCAAGAAAACCGAAGATGGTCACAAATGCACCCGCACTGGCCCGTCGGTAGGCAAACCAGAAGTGCAAGCAGCAACCAAAATAGACCGTAAATAGAACGGCATTGAGCGCCAGGTCGCCGCCGTTGCCAGGCCGATGCTGAAAGATCAGGAGAAAGATCGAGAGCGACGAGTAGAGCCCGATCACCAACCAGCGAATCGGGTTATTGACGCTTCTGATCGTTGCAAGGCCAACGGCCAGCGGCAAGGCGCCGAAGAGAACCGCACTGATGTTGATCGTCCAATCGGGGAACGTGCCGATTTCCATCAAACTCACGTAGAGAGTGTTGGTGAGAAACAAGGAGATCAGGATCAATCGGCTGGAATTCTCCTGCCGGTAAGGCACCGCGGCCCACATGAAAAGGGTTCCAGCCCAGGTGAGCGCGGCCAGCCCAATGATAATGAAAAAGGTTCCCCAGGTCCCGGGCGCGTTCATGAAAAGAAATGCCGCAAAATGGACGGCGATCATTACCCAGCCGGTAAGCCAGACCTTTGAGACGCGCGTTTCGTTTCGCCGAGCCACGGAGGCAAACGCGCCAGCCAATAGGCCGACGGCTGCCAGATCCGGAAGCTCTGTCCAATTCACCAAGCTAACCTCGGAGACGCAACAGGACCAACGGTGGAAGGTGTCAACTCATAGAATCGGCTATTTCGGACCGTTCGCCATAGCTCTTTTGTAACATTTATCAGACTTCGGCGTATACTTGGGTAACCCACAGGACCGAAAACCGAGGTAATCGACTGGGTAACCGGGCGGGAGTTTTCTTTCACATCGAAACATTACTCCGCTAAACTCATATCGATGGCAGCCAGTTTGTACATTGTTGTTGAAGGGGACGACCCCGGTTACGATATTTTCGTCAACGGCCAGGCTCTGGCCCGCAATGAAGATGCATTGGAGCGTTTGGCAGAGCGGCTTCGTGTCACGCCGCTTCTTGAGTTCTTTTCTGCAGATGAAAACTCCATGGCGTTGCTGCTCGAACAGGGTGTTGCCAGCCCCGATTGGGCGCGCCACCTGCCCCAGCCCCAATGGTACGATGCGCCGGACGGGATTCTGACTGTCTGCGCGCTGATTGAATTTCTCACATCCAACCCTGCGGCTCTCGGCTCGGAGACTCAGCCGGTTCTGGTTGAGCTCCGTGAACATGAACGTGTGCTGCGCAAAACTGCCCAGCACGGCCTGCATTGGCATATTGCCGTTAGTTGGCGATAGTGCCTGTCTGGCTCTGCGGGGTGAAGAAGAATTGGCACTCCGAAGGCTCCCTTGACTGACCTCAGCAATCAAATCGCAAATGATCCGGAAGTTCCTTTAGGAACTCGACAAGATTTTACACTGCGAATATATTTCCCAGCCGCCGAATCTGCGCACCCACCCCCCGCAGCTTTTCTTCGATGCGCTCATATCCTCGATCCATGTGATATACGCGGTCCAGGATGGACTCCCCATCGGCCACCAGCGCCGCCAGCACCAACGACGCCGACGCACGCAGATCCGAGCACATCACCGCCGCGGCCGAGAGTTTGGCGGGCCCCAGCACGGTCGCTGAATTGCCCTCCACTTTGATGTTGGCGCCCATCCGCACCAGTTCCTGGACGTGCATGAAGCGGTTCTCGAAGATGTTTTCCGTCACCTGGCTCACTCCCTCCGACTGGGTAGCCAGCGCCATGTACTGCGCCTGCATGTCGGTAGGGAAGCCCGGATACTCCTCGGTGGAAATGTCTTCCGCGCGCAGCGCCCCGTCGGCGCGAACGCGCACCGACTCGGGCCCAAGCTGATCCACGCGTACTCCGGCCGCTTTGAGCTTGGTGATCACAGCGCCGAGGTGCCCAGGGTTGCAGTTGGCCACAATCAGATCACCCCCCGTGATGGCGCCCGCGATCAAGAACGTTCCCGCCTCAATGCGGTCGGGATTGATGCGATAGCGCGCCCCGTGAAGCCGGGTCACGCCCTGTACGCGCATGGCGGAGGTGCCTGCGCCCTCGATCTTTGCCCCCATCGCGGTAAGCAGCGCCGCCAGGTCGACCACCTCGGGCTCGCGCGCGCAGTTTTCCATCAGCGTCTCGCCCTCGGCAAGCACGGCGGCCATCAGCAGGTCTTCGGTGCCGGTAACCGTGATCTTGTCAAACACCAGGTGCGCGCCCCGCAACCGCTTCGCGCGCGCCTCCAGGTAGCCGTGCTCCTGGGTGATCGTGGTGCCCATGCTCTCCAGACCCTTGATGTGCAGATCGATCGGCCGGCCACCGATTGCGCATCCCCCAGGCATGGCAACCCGCGCCATTCCGCAGCGAGCCACCAGAGGACCAAGCACCAGCGAACTGGCCCGCATGGTCTTCACGATCTCGTATTTTGCCTCCGGGTCGGAAAGCGTCTTGCAGCAGATCTTGGTCCGGTGCTGCGCGCGCCCGTAACCGAGTTCCACCTCAGCTCCCATCGAAACCAGCAGCTTGCGTTCAGTCTCGATGTCGCGCACCTGGGGGATGTTTTCGAGAGTCACTTCTTCGTCGGTAAGGATGGCCGCGGCCATGCAGGGCAGAGCCGAGTTCTTCGCGCCCGAAACGCGGATAGTGCCCAACAGCGGATTCCCGCCGCGAATGACAAATTTATCCATGAAGAAGGAGGAACTCCTGACAATCCAGTGTAAATGCGCTGCCTTGGATTGAGAGGTAAGGCACCGGATATGACTGAAGTCCAGATTGAATATGGGAAGGTGTCTGCTAATGGGAGGAAAATCAATGAGGCAGAAAACGAACCCGGAGCTCGCAGAGAGTCTACTGCGCGGGGGACGAGCACGAAGTTCAGTTTGGCTGCAAAAAACCGTTGCACCGTCAGTTGGGCATGTGTTGCGGTCCAAAGGATCTGTTCGTCGCCACGTTAAAGCTCCAGCACGTTATCCTCAATCGCCAGCCGCACATTGCCATCCGATTTGGCCAGCCGCCTCACCGCTTCCGGCTTGTCCACCCGGGCCTTTAGCATCACCAGCGCCACCGGGACGCTACGCCCCGCGCTCTTGATGGTATGCACCGCCGTCTCGCGGTCGATCTTACAGGCAGACATCAGAATGCGAATGCCGCGCTCCACCAGCTTCGAGTTCTGCATGTGTACGTTCACCATCAGGTTCTCGTACACATAGCCAAGCCGCGTCATGGCGCCCGTGGTGATCATATTGAGCACCATCTTCTGCGCGGAACCGGCTTTCATGCGCGTCGAGCCGGAGACAACCTCCGCGCCCACATCCGCAACGACGGCTATGTCGGCGGCTGCCGCAAGGGGGGTGTCATGGTTGCAGGTGACCGCGGCCGTATGCGCTCCACGAGCGCGGGCGTACGCCACTGCAGCCACCACATAGGGGGTTCTTCCCGAAGCCGAGAGGCCGATGACCACATCCTTGCGGGTGGGGCGGCGGCGCGCAATGTCCCTCTGGCCCAACTCTTCTGAATCCTCATTGACCTCGACCGCCGACGCCAGGGCTTTGGGCCCGCCGGCCATGATGTACTGCACCTGTCCGGGAGCGGTTGAGTAGGTGGGCGGGCATTCGGAGGAATCGAGAGCCGCGATGCGTCCGCTCGAACCAGCCCCTATGTAGATAAGGCGTCCGCCGTCCCTGAGGCTGCGGGCAACCTGGTCGATGACTGCCGCGATCTCCGGAATGGCCCGCTTGACTGCTGCGGCAACCTTCGAGTCCTCATGGTTGATGATCCGCGCAATTTCCAGCGCGGACTTGGTGTCAAAGCCTTGAGAAGCCTCGTTTTGGCTCTCTGTTGTCAGGTGTTGAAGCAGGGAGGCCTGGTCTTTTCTGGTTCCGTTTGCTTGGGTGCCGGCCGTCTCCTGAATCGTAGAACTGGTTAGCATGCGTATGTCCCCAATCGTTGATTGTATCTGTAAACCTGGCAAATCCTAAGAGAATTCTCCGCCGCGCGAATACTCGCAAGTACCACGCAAATCACCCATAGGATGCAGAACGATTAGAGCGAGGAAACCAGCGCGTCGTGAAAAGCCGGCCGGACCTCCCGGATTAACTGGCTTGACGAAGCGGACCGATCAGGCCAGGTGCGGTTGGTCAGCAGCACCACTGCCATTCCCGCCTGCAAATCGATCCAGAGGGAACAGCCGCTATATCCCAGGTGCCCAATCGATCGGGACGAAAAGTATCGTCCTGACGAGGAGTTTTCGGAAGGTGTATCCCAACCGAGCGCGCGCGAGCTTCCCGCCGGCCCTTGCCTTTTTGCGAACAGGTCGACCGTCGCAGCCTCGAAAATTCCGGCCGTATCTCCCCGTGCAAGGATTGCGCGCGCAAAGCGCAGCAGGTCGGAAACGTTGGAGAAGACCCCGGCATGACCTGCCGCCCCTTTCAGAAGCCAGGCGTGCTCATCCTGCACTTCGCCCTGAATGCGGCGATGACGCAGAGTCGCATCCTCCTCGGTTGGCGGAATGGACGCTCGGGCCGCAGGCGCCGGGCAGAATCCTGTTGCCGTCATACCCAGAGGCGCAAAGACCTCGCGCCGGACCCACGAGGAAAGATACTCGTGCGTCAGCACTTCCAGCGCCTTTCCCAGCAGAATGAATCCGGGATCGGAGTATTCGGCGCGCGTCCCCGGCTCCGCTTGGAGCGGCAGTTCAAGGCACGCACGAAACAGCGCAGAGGGCGTCGTTGCGGTTCTGAAGAACTCCACGTATCCCGGCAGTCCGGAGTTGTGCGCCAGCAAGTGCCGCAGCTTTACGTGCCGCGCGCCTTCTCCGGGAGCCCGGCCCACCACGAAACCTGGCAGCAACTCGCCCACGGGCGTCTCCAGATCGAGCAGGCCGCGCTGCGCAAGCAGCATGGCGGTTGCCGTGGTGGCCACCACCTTGGTCAGGCTGGCAACATCGTACACCGTATCCGGAGTTACGAGAGGCGCATCCTCGTCATACGTAAATCGGCCGCGTGCATCCTGAAGCAAGAATTCGCCGCCAGCCAGAACCCCAAACGCGCAGCCGGGAAACGCATGCGCGGCGATTGCCTCGTCCAATACGCGATAAGCCGCATCAAACCGCGGGCCGGCAAGGGCCCGGGATTGCGTGGTCGAAATGGTTTTGCTCTCCACCTCTTTGTTGCATCGTAACTCGAATTGAGCCCGACAGCACAGTTGTCCATCGCATTTTTCGTGCTTCCGCGCGCCATTGAGGCTATCCTTGG
>Ga0302320_10000147_pt1 | contig 152020 bp, 106 predicted proteins | sample Bog_T0_3_FD_202130 | JGI IMG/M metagenome (GOLD analysis project Ga0302320, IMG submission 202130) | Peat permafrost microbial communities from Stordalen Mire near Abisko, Sweden - Bog_T0_3 | ecosystem: Environmental > Terrestrial > Soil > Wetlands > Peat | place: Sweden: Abisko, Stordalen... | reverse complement strand
CTTGTAATTCATTGATTCTTTGGTGGAGCTAGTCGGGATCGAACCGACGACCTCATCATTGCGAACGATGCGCTCTCCCAGCTGAGCTATAGCCCCACAAACCTGGGTGGTTTACTTTACACCGCAATCATAGCAGCCACTTGCAGATTCGCCAAGCGCCTCCCGCGCGCCTCGTGCAAAACTCATTTCTCCACATGCTCTGCGGATTCAAAACGAACCGAAGCGCCTGTGACCACCGAATGCTTCAGGAAGTTGTCGTCGTTGCGCTGCGGAAAATCACTTCGGAAATGTCCTCCGCGGCTCTCTGTTCTCGCCTGTGCTGAGCGGGCAATCGCCAATCCACTCTCTGCAATGTTGCGCGTTTCGGCCCGCTGCCGGTCGCTTGCAACCGGTAACAAGGCAAGAATCTCCTCTAGCCGCCTCACAGCGTAAGCCAGCCCTGCTGCCTCACGCACCATTCCCACGTTGCTCTCCATCAACTGCCGAGTCTCTAACCGCAGCAATTCTGCGTCGCCAGCGCCGCCGGAAACAGCGCCAAATGTTCTCGCGTGCTCCAACTCTCCCGGCTCGCGCTCCACGACCATGCTGCGTGCCGCTCTCGCTCCATACACCAGCCCCTCCAGCAGGGAATTGCTCGCCAGCCGGTTGCCTCCATGCACTCCCGTGCAGGCCGCCTCGCCAGCGGCATAAAGTCCAGGCAGAGAGGTTTGTCCATTCAGATCCGTGCGCACTCCACCCATCGCATAGTGCGCCGCTGGACGAATCGGAATCAGCTCGCGCGTGATGTCCAGTCCATAGCGCTTGCAGGTCTCGTAGATGCGAGGGAAGCGCAATTTGAGCTTCTCGCCATTCAGATGGGTCACGTCAAGATAGACCACCGGCTCCTCTGCGCTGCTCGCCTCCAGCTCGCGATGAATGGCCCTGGCCACCACATCTCGCGGGGCCAGCTCCGCTAGTTCGTGATAGCTCGTCATAAAGCGCTCGCGCTTGTCATTGCGAAGGAAAGCGCCTTCTCCGCGCAGCGCTTCTGAGATCAAGAATCGCGGAGCTCCCTTTACATACAGCGCTGTCGGATGAAACTGCAGAAACTCCATATCGCTGAGCTCCGCTCCGGCGCGCCACGCCATTGCCACCCCGTCCGCCGTCGCCACGTCGGGATTCGTGGTGTTGGCAAAGATCATTCCTGCTCCACCCGTTGCCAGCAGCACCGCCCGCGCCGTTATGTTTTCCGTGTGCTGCCCGTCGTCGTGCAGAACTTCCACGCCCACCACGCGTCCATCCTGCATTAGCAGGTCGCGGCTAAAGCCAAATTCGCCAAACTCGATATTGCTGAGCTGCTTTGCGTGCTTATACAGCGTCCGGCCAATCTCCCGGCCTGTCGAATCCCCGTCCGCGTGCAGCACTCGATTGCGCGAGTGCGCGCCCTCTCGGGTGAATGCCAAATTCCCATGCTCGTCGCGGTCGAAGCGCACGCCCCAGTCGAGCAGCTCTAAAACACGCTGCGGACCTTCGGTGACCAGTACCTGCGCAGCCTCTTCGTTCACCAGCCCAGCACCTGCGGCCAGCGTATCGTGCAGGTGAATCGCTGGAGAGTCATCCGGGCCCAGCGCAACCGCAATCCCGCCCTGTGCATATTGTGTGTTGGATTCCGTTAGCTCACGTTTTGCCAGGCATAGGACCCGGCCATACCGGCTTAGCTCGATTGCAGCTCGCAATCCCGCAATACCGGCGCCCACAACAATGAAATCGTAAGAAGCATTCATGATGATGAAAGTTCATGCTAACACCAGCCGCCAATCGTCTGAAAACATTCACGGCAATGACCAGTCATCATCGTGGCTGATAAGATGGTGTCTTGATTCGCATAGAGATTCAAACCCGGAGCAAGTCCTACGAAGTGCTCATCGAGGCCGGATTGCTGCGCTCTGCCGCAACCTATATTCGAGACACTTTGCCCGCGGCCAAGCACTTTGTCGTGGTCACGGCTGCGCCCATCCGTAAGCACTGGGGCAAGCTTCTGCTTGACTCTTTCGCTTCAGACAGCGCCAAGCTGGATGTCATCGAAATGCTCGATGGCGAGCGTCGCAAAACACTTTCAACCCTTGAGAATCTCTCCACCCAGCTCGTAAAGCTCAAGGCTGACCGCAACACCGTACTCATCGCGCTTGGCGGCGGAGTGGTCGGTGACGTCACCGGATTTCTCGCCAGCGTCTACATGCGCGGAATTCGCTTCGTGCAGATTCCCACCACCTTTCTCGCGCAGGTCGATTCCTCTGTCGGAGGCAAGACCGGTGTCAACCTCACCGTTGGCAAGAATCTCATTGGAACCTTCAACCAGCCTGAGCTTGTCCTCATTGACCCTCAGGTGCTTGACACCTTGCCCGAACGCGAATATCGCTCCGGTCTCTATGAGTCGCTCAAGGCTGGAGTCATTCGTAATCCGCGAATTTTCGAGTTTATGGAGCAGAACCGCGAAGCCGTGTTGGCCAAGCAGCCAAGTTCCCTGGAGTGGCTCATCGCTGAGTCCGTGCGCGTCAAAGCCGAGGTCGTCGGACAAGACGAAGAGGAACGCGGCTTGCGTAAGATTCTCAACTTCGGGCACACCATCGGCCACGCCCTCGAAGCCGAAACAGGCTACAAAGTTTTCCTCCATGGAGAAGCCGTGGCGTGGGGCATGGTTGCCGCCGCAATGATCTCCGTGGGAATGCAAAAGACTTCGCTACCGTCTGCTCAGCGCATTATTGGCCTGGTGCTGGCCTACGCGCCGTTGCCCAGGGTGGATGTGAGTCCCAAGGCGATCTTCCGGCGTCTCGCCAGCGACAAGAAGACCTTGGACGGGCAGGTGCACTTCGTTCTGCCCCATGAAATCGGCAAAGTGGATATCGTTACCGATGTCCCCGAACGTGCTGTGCTCCAGGTGATCAAGGAATTGCACAATCTTTCTCAGGCGTAGCCGCGCGTAAAGGCGGTCTCAGCCGAATGGATCTCAGGACGGAATGAACCAGATGGATGATGAAGTGAAGCACGAACCGGAGAAGACCGGGAGCACGTCGCTGGGTGCTCGAGTGGAGCCCGCGCAAGATCAGAAAGCCGCCGCCAATGCCGTACGACAGATGTTTTCCAGCATCGCTCCGCGCTATGACCTGCTCAATCACGTTCTCTCGCTGAACGTTGACCGCTATTGGTGGTGGCGCACCGCACGCCGCTTCCGTCATATCGTTCGCCGCAGCGACGCCGCTGTGCTCGACCTCTGCTGCGGAACTGGTGATATGACTTTTGCTCTCTATCGTCAGGCAGGTCCCTATGGCGCATTGCTGGTGGGAGCCGACTTCGCTCATCCCATGCTCTGCCGTGCCGTGGAGAAAAGCGCAGGCTTACCCATGCAGTGGGTCGAGGCCGATGCCTTGCAGATGCCCTTTGCCGACGCACGTTTCAACCTGGTCACCTCGGCCTTTGGATTTCGCAACCTCGCCAACTACGACGCGGGTCTTCGAGAGATTCATCGTGTTCTGGCCCCCCAAGGCGAAGTGGCGATTCTCGATTTCGGTGAGCCCCGCGGCCTGCTCGGCAAGCTATATCGCTTCTACTTCCGCCGTGTTCTGCCCGCCATCGGCTCCGTGCTTTCCGGAACGCGTGGCCCCTACGCCTATCTTCCTGCCAGTGTGGCACGCTTTCCACAGCCGCCGGAAATGCTCGCCCGCATGAAGGCCGCCGGTTTTCGTGAGGTTAATTACACGCCATACACTTTCGGCGTCGCCGGTGTGTACTGGGGGAGAAAGTAGACAGCCGCAATGAAATTTCCGACCGCGCTTGGCATCGGTGTTCGGCCACGGTAAGCTCTTTCAATGGTTAGCACGGCGATCAATCCTGAGGTGATGCGCGCGGAGAAGCAGCATGTCGCGCGCAACAGCGTTCTGGTCGCCATCGTCATCACCGTATTGAAGTTCGTCATCGGCATTTTCAGCGGCAGTCTCGGAATCCTCTCTGAGGCTCTGCACTCCTCGCTCGATCTGGTCGCCGCCGTCGTTACCATGTTTTCTGTGCGCGTCAGTGACCTGCCCGCTGACGCCGATCATCAGTACGGTCACGGCAAGGTCGAAAACTTCTCCGCCTTTATTGAGACTGCGCTCCTCCTCACCACCTGCGTATGGATCGTCTATGAGGCCGTCCACCGCCTCTTTTTCCAGAACGTGGAGATTGAGCCCACCATCTGGGCCGTGCTCGTGATGAGTATCTCCATCGTTCTCGATTTTTGGCGTTCGCGTTCGCTCAAGCGTGTTGCGGACAAGTACAACAGCCAGGCATTGCAGGCTGACGCCCTTCACTTCGCCACAGACATCTGGTCCAGTTCGGTCGTTATCGCCGGACTCGGATTTATCTGGGCTGGCCGTCACTATCACATTTCCTGGCTCGCCAAGGCCGATCCCATCTCCGCACTTGGCGTTGCCGGCATTGTTGTCTGGGTTGGTTGGCGTCTGGCCCGTGAGACGCTGGACGCGCTGCTCGACGCCGCACCCTCCGGCGTGCGCAACCAAATCATCGCCCAGGTTGGCGGCGTATCCGGAGTCCTCGAAGTATTGCGCGTCCGCATCCGTAAGGCCGGTAGCCGCTACTTCGCCGATGTCTCCGTCGGTCTCGGACGCAATGTCACCTTTCAGGCCTCAGACGCCGTTGTCTCAGAGGTTCGCCAGCGTATTCACAACCTGCTCGGCGACTCCGACGTGCTCGTCAACGCTGTTCCTCGCGAACTCATCACCGAAAGCACCTTCGACCGAATCCGAGCTGCTGCCATGCGCAACAACCTCATGGTCCATGACATCAGCGTGCAAGATCTCGAAGGTGATATTCACGTCGAACTCCACGTTGAACTCGACGAGAACATGCTCCTCATCGCCGCCCATGATCGCGTGACCGCACTCGAAGCCGATATCCGAACCCATGTGCCTGAGATCACGTCGATCCTCACTCACATCGAGAGCGAGCCTGCCACCATCGAAACCAGTGATGAAATTCTCGAGGACCATGAATTGGAGGAGCGTCTCAAGGCCATCGGCGCTGGATTTCCTGACGTGGTCGACGTGCATGAGATCATCCTCAAGCGCGTGCGTGAGCATATCTTTCTCTCTTGCCATGTCACCATGCAAGACAATCTTCCGCTCTCACGCGTTCATGACGTGCAGACTGCCCTGGAGATTCAGTTCAAGTTGGAAGCGCCGCAGCTCTTTCGCGTGCTGATTCATCCTGAGCCGCAAACTGACAACCGGCGCTAGACTTTTATGCAAGGAGGCCGGCCATGCAAGCCAGCGCAACCTGGGTCAATGAAGATCGCTTCCTCGGAGTCGCCACCAGCCGCCACGCCATCGTGATGCTTTCCAGCGCCGCTGAAATCACAACGAAAATCGAGTACCTCGATTGAGCAATCGTGCCCGCGTCTTCATGCCCTCGCCCGTTGCAGGCTATCTCTGCATCGGCGGAGCCACGCTCTTCTGGGCCATCTCCGCCACCCTTGGCCGCGCCGTGTTCACATCGCGTCTCAAACTCTTCGGCGCCACCGTTCCCCTCGTTCCGCCGCTCATCCTCGCGCAGAGCCGCACCACGATTGCCGCGTGTGTACTCTTTCCCGTGCTCGTTTTCGCCCGAGGCACTGCCGCCTTCCGCATGAGCGCCCGCGAGATTCGCGATTGCGTCATCCTTGGCACGCTGGGAGTCGCAGCCTCCAATTATTTTTACTATCTCTCCATCCAGCGCACCAGTGTTGCCACCGCCATCATTCTCCAGTACCTCGCTCCGGTATTCGTCCTGCTCTGGATGCTCGGTCGCAAGCTTCAGCCTCCAACCTTTTCGCGCATTGCCGGAGTCGTTCTTGCGGTTGCAGGCTCCGTGCTCGCCATCGGAGTCGTAAGCCAATCCGCGGGCTTCCCGTGGCTTGCCATCGTCCCTGGCGCCATTCGCTTTGATCTCATCGGCGTCGTTGCGGCTCTCATTGCCGCCGTTTCATTCGCCTTCTATAACGTCTTTGGCCGCCATCTCGTCGAATCCCATGACCGCTGGACCGTGCTTGCCTGGGCGCTCGCCGGAGCAGCGCTAGGATGGTTCTTCGTCAACCCACCGTGGCGCGTGGTCGCCGCCCACTACAGCAGTCCGCAGTGGATATTCATGGCGATCTTCTCGGTCACGTCAATCCTGCTGCCTTTTTCCCTCTACTTCGCCGGACTGCATCATCTCGACGCAACCCGCGCCATCGTCACCAGTTGCCTGGAGCCGGTCTTCTCCATCCTCATTGCCGCGCTTGCTCTCGGTGAATTGGTCGGAAAAATTCAGGTCGCAGGAATTCTATTGGTGCTCGCCTCGACAATATTGGTTCAGCTAGAAACACAAGAAAGCGGCATCGCACCGCCCTTCGAGCCCATGGAGTAAGATTGAGGGGTCATTCTGAGCCTAGCGAAGAATTCCCGTACTGCCTGATTCTCTCTCGCCGCTTCAGGCTTCCCAACCGGAAATCGATCTTTGTCTTCCTGCGTGCCACACCTACTGGGGAAGTCTCCGCAGCCCATCGCGCAGCCGGAAATACCTCTGCGCCCGCACCACGTCCCTGCCAATCTGTTCCTTCAGCGCTTCAACCGTCGGAAACCTGATCTCGCCACGCAGCCTGTTCAGAAAGCTCAATCGGATCGGCGTTTCATTGGAGAGATCTATTGGATGGAAGTCCAGGATGTAGCTCTCAATTGCGAATGAGTCCGCTCCAAACGTAGGACGATTGCCCACGTTCGTCACCGCTTTGAATTCCTCTCCGTTGATCCGCATCTCCGTCACGTACACCCCGAATGCCGGAATCAGTTCCTCATAGCGTGCCAGGTTTACCGTAGGAACCGTGTACTTCGCGCCGTATCCTCGTCCCCGTCCCGGCGTCGAATCGATGCTGAACACGCGTCCGAGCAAATGACGCGCCGCTTCCACCTTGCCGCCCCGAATCTCGGCGCGCACGTTGCTGCTTGAGATCACCAGCTCGCCCCACTTCATCGGAGCGTGGGTTACAACCGTGAAGCCCAGCTTGCGTCCGAATTCCTGCAGTCTCTCAACTGTACCTTCCGCCTTGTGGCCAAAGCGGAAGTTGAATCCCTCGTGAATCTCAATCGCGTGTAGACGGTTGTACAGAATCTCTTCGGCAAACTCGAACGCCGGCGTCATCGAAAGGTCGCGAGTGAAGGGAAGCACTACCACGGCGTCTATTCCACAATCGCGCAGCACTTCCATTTTGCGCGGCATCGGCGTAATCAGCGCCGGACCGCTGTGCGGTCGAAGGATCCGCGCCGGATGCGGATCGAAGATCACCAGTGCCGAGCGTGCGTTCAGCTCCTTTGCCCTCCTGCACACCACGTCAATCAGCCGCTGATGCGCCCGGTGAACACCGTCGTAGTTGCCCACGCTCACCACTGTGGGGCCAAAGTCTTCTGGAATCTCTTCGAGTGATTCGAATACCTGCACGCGTTCAGCTCTCCAGGTTAATTTCAATACGCAGGCCGTCGTAAGCCAGTCGCACCTCGGGAGGAAGTGTCTGGTTCGTAGCCTCGTGCGCCAGGTCATGGCTGATGTGTGTGAAATACGTCTGCGCCGCCCCAATCCGCGCCGCGACCTCCAGTGAGTTCGCCACCGTAGAGTGCGTCGGATGTGGTTCGTGCCGCAGTGCATCCAGAAAAACCACTTCCACTCCGCGCAGCATCTCAATCGAACTCTCCGGCACTGAACTGAAGTCTGTCAGATACGCAAACCGGCCAATCCTGTAGCCGATAATCTCAGCATCGCCGTGCATCACTGGAATCGGAATAATGGTCATATCCAGCACTTCGAAGCGCCCGCAGATCTCACGCAGCTCAACCTTTGCGATCCCGCCGTACTTGTAGTTGTCGTCGAATATGTATCGGAAGACAGTTTTCAGAATGTTCGCCGTCTCCGGTCTCGCATACAGCGGAATACGTTTGCCGGAGGTCACTCGCGGATAGGTGAGTGGTCGCAGATCATCCAGCCCCAGGATATGGTCCGCGTGTCCGTGTGTGTAGAGCACCGCGTCCAGCCGGTTAATCCCTTCCCGAATTGCCTGCTCGCGGAAGTCCGGCCCGCTGTCGATCACAATCCGGTGTCCCTCCCACTCCACCATCACGGAAGGTCGCGTCCGGCGGTCTTTCGGGTCCGGCGAGTGACACACCGCACAATCGCAGCCAATCGTGGGAACTCCCATCGAGGTCGCGCTGCCCAGCACTGTCACCACGCCTTTCTTCACTTGCGAGGAGCCCCCGGAGCGCTCTGCATCGCCTTCTTGTCGATCATGTTCACAATCTCCATATACGTCATCCGGAGTTGGAACATCGTGTTCGTCAGGATCGCCTGCTCCTGCTCAGTCAAATTTCCCTTGGTCTTCTGCTCCAGAACTGTAATCAGGTCGATCATCTGCCGCAGTCCGACAATATCCACCCGCCGTTCCGTGCCCGTCTCCATCGCTCCCGCGTACATCATCGCGGTCTGCACCAGCATATCCAGAAGATGGATAAACTCCATCTTCTGTCCGCCAAACTCCGTGCGTTCCTTGTCGCCGTTATACCCAGTCTCAGTCACCGCTTCCGGAATGAAACTTTCATCCGCCGCTGCCGCTACCGGCTTCGCTTTTTCCGCGGGCTCAACCACCGTAGCTTTGCTCTCGCTCGTCGCGGGAGCTTCACTGGGCGGCGTTACGGCTGCCTTCGGCTCAACCGGAGCGTCTGGCCTCGGCTCGCCATCCACGTTGAACTTCCTTCGATCATTCACTACAAACTCTGGCTTCTTCTCTTTTTCCATCTCGCTCATCTCAGCCATGCAGGATTAAATTCACTCTTGAAATTGAAACGGCAGCGCGCTAATCTCTGCCGGACTTCCGCCCACTGTCACCTTAGAAAAATCGCTCTCTTCAGCGCTTCTGGCTGTAGCTTCGCGTCTCACATATCCCAGCGCAACTCGCCGCCGCACGCCGTCCACAACAATCTCAGCCGCGCTCGTCATCTCGCCTATCTCTTTTTCTCCGGCCAGCACCTTGCTTCCCGGCGCGGCAAGCTCACCCTTAAAGATCAGCCCGCTCAATCGGCGATGCACCTGTCCACGAGAGTGGATGCGCTCCACGATCTCCTGACCAATGTAGCAGCCTTTCGTATAGTGCAACGCGTTCTCCTGCCCGGTCTCCTGCGGCAGCACCTTCGCGCCCGTCTCTAGCCCCACTCGCGGCAGACCCAGCAGAATTCTCTGCCACTCTAAAGCCTCGGCTCCCACCGGAGCCGCACCGGCTTCAACCAGCGCAGTCCAGAACGCCTCCACTTTCTCCGGCGCAAGCCACAACTCGTACCAGTCCCGCGCCTCAATTGGATCCCTCACCAGAGAGAATCCCGCGCCCTTCCAGCTTCCATCCAGCACCTGCCCTGTCTTGGATGTTCCCGGATTCAGACCTGCCTTCGTCAGCACCTCAAGAGCAAGCGGTCCAGCCACTCCAATCGAGGTCAATCGCGAGCTGATGTCGCCAATTTCCACTTCATCCATGATGATGAAGCGCTCCAGAAATTCACGGACACCCTGAATCTGCGCGGTCTCCGTCTCCATTACAAAGAACTCGCCGCGCTGAAAGATCATCAGGTCGCCCTGGATGCGTCCCTGTGCGTTCAGCACGAAGTTGTAGTTGCCGAAATCCTGAGGCAGATCCCGCACATTGTTGGTCACCATGCCGTTCAGCCAGCGCACGCGGTCCTCGCCGCTCACCACCAACTTTCCGCGCCAACCCAGGTCAAAGATGCCGCATCCATGCCGCAGCGCCTCCAACTCCTCGCTTGCGGAGCCAAAATACAAAACTGTCTCAGCCCCGGCGTAATCTCCGGCGACCGCCTGCGATCCGAATTTTTGTACAAGGGGAGTAGAAGACATATGACTAGCCATCGAACCTCAAATTATATCGGACGCATCCCTTTCATGCCCGCGCCGAGCGCAGACCGCTGAAACTGCGCTATGCCAATCCGCTCGCAACTCCATCGCCTCTGCGAATCAAGTGACCTGCCTAGTCCCATCCTCTTGCGCATCCAGCCCCGGTATTCTGGCCTGTCTATTCCAGGTCAGAGCAGGTTTCTAGCCCCTTCTTGCATGTTTCAAGGTATAATCCTAATGTGCCTAAGTATTCGATTGTTGTCCCTTTTCACAACGAGCAAGAAAGCGTTACCGAGCTCTACGACCGTCTCAAGGTGGTCATGGAGCAGGTGGGCGAGTCCTTTGAACTTGTCTTCGTCGATGACGGTTCACGCGACGCCACCTTTGCGCTCCTGGGCCAGATTGCTGCCGTTGATAGCCGTGTAGTGGTCGTCAAACTACGTCGCAATTTCGGACAGACCTCGGCGCTCGCTGCCGGCTTTGATCACGCCCAGGGTGACTTCGTCATCGCCATGGACGGCGACCTCCAGCATGATCCCGCGGAAATACCTAAGTTTGTAGCCAAGCTCAATGAGGGGTATGACATCGTCAGCGGCTGGCGCGAGAAGCGTATTGACAACCTCTGGCTCCGCCGCATTCCATCGCGCTGCGCCAACTGGACAATGTCCAAGCTGAGTGGCGTCGATCTTCATGATTTCGGCACCACTTACAAGGCCTACACCCGCGAGCTGATCGAAGATATCCCCCTCTACGGCGAGGGTTTGCATCGCTTCATTCCCGCGCTGGCCTCCTGGTATGGAGCCAAGATCTGCGAAGTTCCCATCGTCAATATTGATCGCGAGGGTGGCACCTCGCACTATGGAATCTCGCGCACCATTCGCGTTTTCTTTGATCTCATCACCATCCGCTTCCTGCTCAAGTACATGATGCGTCCGCTGCATTTCTTCGGCGGCATCGGCATGACCGGTATAGGCACGGGATCGCTGGTCGCGCTCTGGATGGTCTTCGAAAAAGTGTTCCGCCACGTCAACGTGATGGACGAACACGGCCCCTTGATGGTCTTCGGCGCTGTCGTACTCGTCGCAGGCGTCCAGATGCTCGCACTCGGACTGCTTGGCGAGTTACAGGTGCGGCACTTCCATGAGCCTCATTCCGGCCAGCCCTATCGCGTCGCCAAGGTCATCCGCACCGAAACCGGCGAAGAGAGCGAGATCCACGGCTAGTCCAATCCTTTTCCGAATCAGCCTGCCTTTCCGGCGGGCTTTTTCTGCGCTTGCGGGATGTTTTTTTCTGCACTCCGGTGTGGCATGCCCGCCCATTGCGGGATAGAATACCGGGTTTGGCTCAAGGGATATCTACCCATTTGAGTCAATGCTTTGATACGGCGATCTGCCGGAGGCGGATTCTTATGAGCAAAGCTCTGCATACCGAATTGCGTTTGGCCCAGCGTATGTCTCGCCTGGGCACGGAGACAGCGTTTGAAGTCCTCGCAAAGGCGCGAGCCTTGGAAGCCAAAGGCCGGGACATTGTGCATCTTGAAATCGGCGAGCCCGATTTCGATACGCCAGCCAACATCGTGGACGCCGCAGTCGATGCCCTTCACAAGGGGTTCACTCACTACGGGCCCAGCGCCGGCCTTCCTGATCTGCGCAAGGTCATTGCCGACGAGGTCGCCGCCACCCGCCACACCACGGTCTCTCCGGACGAGGTCGTAGTCGTTCCCGGCGGCAAGCCGATTATCTTCTTCACCCTCATGGCTCTCGTGCAGGAAGGCGACGAAGTCATCTACCCGAATCCCGGCTTCCCCATCTATGAGTCGATGATTCACTTCCTCGGAGCAAAGCCTGTGCCCATCCCGCTCCGCGAAGAGCGCGAGTTCCGTCTTGACACCGCCGAACTCAAGAGCCTCATCACCGACCGCACCCGGCTCATCATTCTCAACTCTCCGCAGAATCCAACCGGCGGAGTCATGACCAGGAAGGATATCGAGGAGATGGCCGCCATCCTCGCCGATCGTGACATCATGGTCCTCAGCGATGAAATCTACTCGCGCCTCATCTTTGAAGGTGAGCACCATTCGCTCTTCAGCTATGACGATCTGCGTGACCGCATCATCCTTCTCGATGGATTCAGCAAGACCTATGCCATGACCGGGTGGCGCATGGGATACGGCGTCATGCGCGTAGACCTCGCCCAGCAGATCGCCCGCCTCATGACCAACTCCAACTCCTGCACCGCCAGCTTCACCCAGAAGGCCGGAATCGAAGCCATCTGCGGCCCGCAGGCCTCCGTTACCGTGATGAATGACGAGTTCAAAAAGCGGCGCGACTATTTTGCCGAACGTATCAATCGCATCAAAGGATTCCGGTGCCTTGTGCCCAAGGGAGCCTTTTACATGTTTCCCAACATCACAGGTACAGGATGGAAATCCAAGCCGCTCGCCGATGCCTTGCTGGACGAAGCCGGAGTCGCAGCCCTCTCCGGAACCTCATTCGGAGCCTACGGCGAAGGCTATCTCCGCTTCTCCATTGCCAACTCGCTTGAGAACATCGCCAAGGCTCTGGATCGTGTCCAAGCATGGGCAGCAAAGAACGTGAAATAGCGCGAGAGCGGGTGCCCCATGTTCGCCCGCTTTTGGCTAACATGGGGTTGTTGACTTTGTTTTGTGGGGTGGAGATATCTCCGCTGTTGGCAGATGCTGGATAGAAGTGAAGAAAGGGAAGAGCCGCAATTGGGAGACAGAAAGTTTCGCGTATTTGCAACCTGTGCCATCGGCCCCAGCATTGACCTGCTGCGCAGCCGCGGATACGAGGTGGAAGTCTATCCCGGCCCACTCGCTCCGCCTCGCGAGCTCTTGCTGCAGAAGGTTTCCAGCGGTATAGACGGCCTGATTACCACTTTGCGCGACAGGATCGACGACGAAGTATTCCGCGCCGGAAAGGATACCCTGAAGGGCATCGCGCAGTTCGCCGTCGGCTATGACAATATCAACCGCGCCGACGCGACCCTCTACAAGATTCCATTCAGCAACACCGCTGACGTTCTCACCGATGCCACCGCTGAGTTCGCGTTCGCCATTCTGCTCGATGTCTCGCGCAAGCTCTGGTCCAGCGAGCGCCTCGTGCGCGAAAATCACTGGGAATACTGGCATCCATATCTCCCATTCCTCGGCGACGAAGTCACGGGCAAGACCATCGCCGTGATCGGTACGGGACGCATCGGCCAGGCCCTCATTTCCAAGTGCTCTGGCTTTGACGTGAATGTCCTCTGCTATGACGCCGAGTATCGCAACGAAAAGTTCGTCGCCTCCATCCAGCAGACCATGAATCTAAAGCGTGAGCTCGGTCTGACCCGGCGTCAGAGCTGGATTCGCTATGCGGAACTGGATGAATGTCTGCATGAGGCCGACTACGTCAGCCTGCATGTCCCTTTGCTTCGCGAGGGTGAATCCAAGGTGCCAACTTTCCATCTGATCAACGAGCTTAGGCTCCGGCAGATGAAGCCGACCGCCTATCTCATCAATACTTCTCGCGGTCCCGTTGTGGACGAAAACGCACTCGCCAAAGCTCTCCGTGAGCATCGCATCGCCGGAGCCGCCCTCGATGTCTTCGAGCGTGAACCTCTGCCAGCAGACTCGCCTCTGCGCGATCCCACCATTGAAGATCGCTGCCGTCTCTTCCACCACTTCAGCAGCGGAGGCCAGGCCACGCGTCTTTCGCCCGATCCCAACGTAGGCATGGCCGGTCGATGCGTGCAAGCCCTTATCGACATGCTCGAAGGCGCCGATTGCGCCAAAATGCCCTACGTCGTAAACAAGGAGGCTTTTCTCCCTTGACAAGCAGGTGCCTCATATTAGCCGACGTTGCAGATTGTGGGTCCGTCAGAGTGTTGTTCAAAGAGTGATGCGGGTGTCCCATATCTGCCCGTCGTTGGCAGATGCGGGGTGGTCGGTGAATTCTACTTCTTAGAGAGCTGAACTTGCGTGTCTCTACGCCCCGAGCAGCGCAAAAGCCACAATTGTCCTACCTGCTCCAGCAATGTGTTCCAACTCCCGGTTCAACGCTTCCTCGTCCGCCTGGCCGTCCAGCGGAACCTCGGCCGCGACGATCTCTTCTGGACTCGCCTCGGTGAAGCAGAGTTCGCATACTCCCACTCCGCCCTCGCTCCGCACTGGAGGCCCATACACCCTGCACGTCATCGGACGATGCGCGTAAAGATCGCAGCTCTGTGTTTCCGGATCGAGTGCAGGGCAGGGTTCGTCATTGGCGAACTCCTCGAAAATCTCCTCCGCCTCAAGCGTTTCGTCCAGAATCCCAGTCTCCACGTCACCGGGGAAGTAGGCTACGGTCCGCTCCAGAGATTCCGCCGCCCGCTGAAGTACGCTCTGCGCGCGATCCAGGTCACGATCGGCCAGTTCGTTCAATCCGCGTTGCAGGCGAGACGCGTCCAGCCGGTCAATCGCAAACACTCCGATGCAGCATTGCGAACAGCCCTGTCGGCAGATGATGTGTTTGCCGCCGCGCTCGTTGGCCTTAACCAGCCAGTTGTCGATGATGTGCAACAACTCGCCGTCGCGCTTGCCGGCCTCCGCCTCGCTCAGTCGGCGTTTTTGAGTCTGCGTCCCGGATTTGCTGCGTGAACTCATCGTTATTGACGCACGGCTGAGCTATCCACCAGCGCGTGCAGTAGTTTCAATCCATCTCTCATGCCCAGCACGTCCTCGCTGGCCCGCTCCGGATGCGGCATCATACCCAGCACGTTGCGGCCTTCGTTGCAAATGCCGGCAATGTTTTCCAGCGACCCGTTCGGATTCGCCCCGTCCGTAACTTCACCTGCCGCCGTGGCATAGCGGAAGATTACTCGCTCGTTCTTGTTCAGTTCCGCCAGCGTTGGCTCGTCGCAGAAGTAGTTGCCATCGCCGTGTCCAATCGGAATCTCCAGCACTTCTCCCTGCTTCAAACCATAGGTGAACGGAGTCGTCGTGTTCTCAACCCGTAGATGTACCGGCTTGCAGATGTACTTCAGTGTCTTGTTGCGCAGCAACACGCCCGGCAACAGGTGTGCTTCGCACAGAATCTGGAATCCGTTGCAGATGCCCAGCACCAGCCCGCCGGATTCCGCAAAGCGCTTCACCGATTGCATAATCGGAGAGAAGCGCGCAATCGCTCCTGTGCGCAGATAATCACCGTACGAAAATCCGCCTGGTACGACGATGACATCCGAATTCTCTAGATCTTGTGAGTCATGCCACAGCAGCGTTGCAGGCTGTCCGCAAACTTCCTTGAACGCCCAGTACGCATCGTGATCGCAATTGCTTCCTGGAAAAATAATCACGCCAAATTTCATCGCACACTCACAAATCCGGGTGGATTATAGACAGTGTAGCATTGCTTTGAGAGGGATTGAATCAAAGGATCATGCAGTTTCAGTATCACGCCAGTCGAACGTTCAGCGCCCTGCGCCGCTGGTTTGTCGCGCAGTTCTATGACTCGCTCATTGTCGGACTTCTTTGGCTGGCCGCACTGCTCTGGCTCCATGTGCCGTGGGCGCCTTTCTGGGCGATGTTGGCAGCGGCTTTGCAATTCATCCCGCACTACGGCCCGCTGCTTGCCCTCTTCGGACCGGCCATGGCCATGATCTTCACCGGAGCCCCCTTTCAGCGCTGGCTCTGCTTTCTAGCCGCTTACGCCGTCATTGCCCTGCTTGATTTGCTCGTCCTCCAGCCATTTCTCATGCATCGCACGAATCGCGTTCCTTTCTGGGCCTCCCTGCTTACGCCAATCCTGCTCGGCATTGTCCTTCCTTTCTGGGGAGTGCTCCTCGCGCCGCCTCTTCTCGCCATCATCTACTCCTACCGCACTGCCCCCAAGCTGGATGCCTCGCCCGGTCAGCAGAAATTTTCATCGCGCGATGAGGGCATCATCCTTTCTCCCCAAGACCGCTCCGATTCGCACCGCTAGAGCGAACCCAAAACGAAGAGCCCCGGCGCTTTCCGCCGGGGCTCCCTTTACTCTGCGACAAATTCTCTGCGATTCAGCCTAGAAATGGTTCCAGAGGAACTGGTTGTAAACCGCGTGATGGAACTGGACTTCTTCCGGTTTCACAATCGTTCCCAACAGGCGTGGGCAGCGGTCGGCGGAGTTCTGTTTCAGTTCCGCGTAGCGCTCCTTCACGTCGTCGCCAATCATCTTGCCAACCCACTCCGAACCGCGGAACAGGTCAAGCGCGGTGTAAATGTTGTCCGGCAGGTAACGGTGTGCCTGGCGAAGATTATCGATCTTCGCAATCTCGCCGTCGATGCCGGTCTTGAACACCGAAAGCAATACCAGGTAAGGATTCGCATCCGGTGCAACTGCGCGAACCTCAAGGCGTGCGCTCCGCTCGTTTCCAATCGGAATGCGTACCATCGAGCCACGGTCAATAGCCGAAGCCTTCAGTTGGTTAGGAGCCTCAAAGTGCGGATCGAGTCTGCGATACGCATTCACGCTGGGGTTCAAGATCAGGCAGATGTCGTTGCCCGCCGTCAGAATGCGGTCCACGAACTCCCACGCAAATGGGCTGACCTTTTCCACGCCCTTCGGATCCCAGAACTGGTTCTTGCCGCCCTTGCTCACCGATACGTTGGTATGCATGCCGCTGCCGTTGACGCCGGCCACCGGCTTCGGCAGGAAGCTTGCCGTGTAGCCCATGTTGTTGGCAACCTGGCGGCAGATCAACTTGTAGAGCTGGATCTGGTCGGCAGCCGCAACCACGTCGCCGTAGTTGTAGTTGATTTCAAACTGCGATGGCGCAACTTCGGCGTGATCCTTCTCATTCTCGAAGCCCATCGCGCGCTGCACTTCCGCCGCCGTGTCAATAAACCTGCGTAGCGGATCGCCCGGTAGCGAGTGATAGTAGCCGCCGCCGTCGATGTACTCGAACTTGCCGGTCTTGTAGTAGTCCTGCTCGGCTTCCTTGCCGTTGAACAGGAATCCTTCAATCTCATTCGCAGCGTTCAGCGTGTAGTTGTCGCTCTTGAACTTCGCTTCGGCATAGCTCTTCAGCACGCCGCGAATATCTCCTGAGTACGGCTTGCCATGCTTGTCGATCACTTCGCCGAAAATCATTACCTTGCCGGTACCGAAGACGTCGGAGGGCACCCAGTAGAAGGCAGACCAGTCCAGACCAAGACGCAGATCGCTCTCATGCTGCGCCGTAAAGCCGCGAATCGACGAGCCATCGAACGTCAGGTTATCGTAGCTTCCCAGTAGAAATTTCTTGTCGTAATCCAACAGGTGGAGGCGGCCTTCGAGGTCGCTGAACATCACGGTCACGGCCTTGATGCGCTTTTCGTCCTTAAGATACTTGAGCCGCTCTTCCTTGATGGTGTCAATGGAGACGCGGTTCTTCCGCTGTTCCTTAGCTTTCAGATTGAGTTCTTCGAGCTCTTCGTATGTAAGCATCAAAAAGTTACGCAATTCGTTCGACATGAATCTCCTCGAAAGGGGGTGGGGCGAGGCTGTGGTTGCTTGTTCAGTTATAGGTTAATGGCAGAATGCGAGCACGACAATTCAAAACAAATCATCAAGGCATTCAAAGTTTTGATAAGGGGCATAAGCGAAAATACTAACAGCTCTAGCCGCCCAGGAGAACTCCACTTAACGGTCGTTTTCATCTCGCAATTGGCCCTCCCCAATAAGGGAAGGACATCGGCTCCGCTCTCGGACGCCCGCGCAAACCAATCACGGCTAAACTTAACTCCTCTTTGTAAGCGTAAGATAGCAGAATATTTACGGAACGAAACAAAACGCAACATCCGCGCTTCGCGCATTGCGGTACAAAGAGAGTGCCCCTGTAGGAGCTCTCAAAGTTCAGGTCGGAGATCTCATATGAAGAAGAACGCATTCCGGGCTTTCATCTTGAGTCTATTTGCCGCCGTTGCCGCCGCCCCGCTTTTCGCGCAGGCTCCAGCGCCCGCAGCTCCGGCCTCTGCCGCGGTCAAGCAGCTTGGTTCCATCCAGAAGATCAGTGGCAGCCAGCTTTCGCTCTCCACCGATCAGGGCACCGTCATCCAGGTCAGCATCCAGCCCGGCGCGCGCCTTTTCCGCTTCGCTCCCGGCCAATCCGATCCAAAAAGCGCCACGCCCATTCAGCTTACCGATCTTCAGGTCGGTGACCGCGTCCTCGTGCGCGGCAAACTTGCCGATGACGGTGCAACCCTCAATGCATCTGGCGTCGCCGTCATGAAGCAGCAGGACATAGCCCAGGCAAAGCAGCAGGAACTGCTCGACTGGCAGCGCCGCAGCGTCGGTGGTGTAGTCAAGCAGGTCGACCCCGCTGCCGGAACCATCATCCTCACCGTCGCCGGGAAAACGATTACCGTCAACACCATGCCCAAGACAACTTACAAGCGCTACGCCCCTGACTCTGTGAAGTGGGAAGACGCCACCACCGCCAAACTGGATGACATTCATCCCGGCGATCAGCTTCGCGCCAGGGGCAACAAGAACGACGATGGCTCCCAGTTCTCCGCCGAAGAAGTCGTCGCTGGAACCTTCCGAAACATCTCCGGCCTCGTCACCGCCGTCGATCCAGCGCAGGGCACTCTCACCGTGCAGGATCTCGCAACCAAAAAGCCCGTCAGCGTGAAGATCACCTCCGATTCGCAGATGAAAAAGCTTCCTGCCCAGCTCGCCCAGGGTCTGGCCATGCGCATGAAAGGTGTCACTCCTCCAGCTAGTACCGCGCCAGCCGCTCCTCCTGCAGGAGCACCAACCGACGCCGCCAAGCCACGCGCCGGAGGAGACCTCAACCAGCTAATCGCCCGCCTGCCCGTCGCCACGCTCGCAGATATGCAGAAGGGCGATGCCGTCATGATCCTCAGCACCCAGGGATCGGCGGCGACTCCGCCCGTAGCCATCACTTTGCTCGGAGGCATCGAGCCGCTACTCACGGCCGCGCCCGCCGCCGCCCAGTCGTTCCTCACCCCGTGGTCGCTCGCCAGCGCTCCCGGTGGCGATCAGCAGTAGGCACTATCAAACTGAGTTTTAGACATTCGTCGACGAGGAGTGCTAGAAGTGTCCCTATATAAGCGTTTCGGAATCCTCTGCTTGCTCATGATCTCTCTTGTGGCATCGCTCCTTGCCCAGGCCCCGAAGAGTTCCGGCAGCTTGCACGGTCAGGTCACAGACCCCGATGGAGCCGTTGTCATCGGTGCCGCCATCACCGTGACCTCCGCCGACGGAGCCGTTCAGAAGGTAGTCAGTGACAAGCAGGGAAACTACTTCTTCCACGCTCTGCCCGCCGGATCTGCCACCGTCGCCGCCACCGTCTCAGGCTTCACCCCTTATTCCATGCCCAACGTCATCATTCCCGTCGCGCAATCGCAGCAGCTTGATATCGTCTTCAGCAGCATCGCCACAAAATCCGAGCAGGTTACCGTCCGGAGCGAGAGCACGACCGTCGACGTCAACCCCGAGAACAACGCCAGCGCCACGGTCCTCAAGGAGCAGGATCTCGAAGCCCTCTCTGACGATCCTGACGAACTTGAGCAGGATCTCCTCGCCCTTGCCGGCCCTTCTGTCGGCCCCAATGGCGGCCAGATTTACATCGACGGATTCTCCAATGGCACCCTGCCGCCAAAATCCGCCATCCGCGAGGTCCGCATCAACCAGAATCCCTTCTCGGCTGCGTATGACCGCCCCGGCTTTGGACGCATTGAGGTTTTCACCAAGCCGGGCACGGACACTTGGCACGGACAGCTCATGTTCAACGAGCGGAACAAGGCGCTCAACTCCCGTAACCCATACATAGCCGCCACGGATACCATTCCGCCCTATCACACCGAGCGCTACAGCGGAAACGTAGGCGGCGCGCTAAGCAAGAAGCTGTCGTTCTTTCTGAACGCCGAGCGCCGGGACATCAATGAGCTCGCAGCCGTTGACGCCACCACCGCTCTCGATGCCAGCGGCAATCCTGTTCCGTTCACCCAGGCCGTGCTCTCTCCGCAAACCCGTACCAACATAAGCCCACGCATCGACTGGCAAGTAACGCCCACCAATGCGCTTACCGCGCGTTATCAGTTCCTCAAGGATGACGAATTCAACCAGGGTATGGGCGGTCTCACGCTCGCCTCCCGAGCCGACATCCTGCATCACACCCAGCAGACCGTTCAGGCCACCGACACCCAGACCATCAGCACCCACGTCGTCAATGAAACCCGCTTCCAGTACATCCGCGATGACCAGACACAAGCGCCCGTGACCTCCGGCCTCGCTGCCCTCAACATCCTCGGCGAATTCAATACCGGCGGCAGCATTCTTGACAATGCCCATGACACGAGCAATCTCTACGAAGTGCAGAACAATACGTTCTGGTCCGCCGGCAAGCATTCCATCAAGTTCGGCGGACGTCTCCGCGCCTCGCAAGACACCAACTTCTCCACCGCCAACTTCAACGGCACCTTCAGCTATACCGGAACCGCCACCGTCAGCCCACTTCAGGCCTATCTCGCAGGCGCTCCGTCGCAGCTCTCCATCGTCACTGGATCGCCCTACTTCAACCTCTCCTTCGCCGATGTCGGTCTCTTCGCCGAAGATGATTGGAAGCTCCGTCCCAACCTCACCCTAAGCTACGGACTGCGCTTCGAATCACAGAGCAACATCCACGACAAGGCAGATTTCGCGCCGCGTCTCGGTCTCTCCTGGGGACTCGGCAAAGCAGGGAACGTGCCCAAAACCGTGCTCCGCCTTGGCTACGGAATCTTCTATGACCGCTTCACCTCTGACCTTGTCCTTCAGGCTGAGCGTGAGAATGGCGTCACCGAGCAGCAGACCATCTACACCGCAACGTCTGCCAATCCGATTACCTGCCCCGTGCCGCCGGTAAACTACAATCCGGCCCAGCCGCCTTCATTCACCGTCAGTCAGTGCACCTTGCCGCCCGGCACAGCCACATCGACCAAGTATCAGATCAACCCCAATCTGCACGCGCCCTACACCAGCCAGGTGGCTGCCAGCGTTGAGCGTCAACTCGGTTCCGTCGGAACCATTTCAGTCACGTACTTGAACTCACGTGGACTCCATCAGCTCGATCTGATCAACGCCAACGCCCCATATTCGCCAACCTACAATTCCACTCTCGGCAATACTTACCAGTACTACTCAGAAGCCGTCTTCAAGCAGAATCAGTTGATCACCAACGTCCAGATTCGCCTCTCGCAGAAGTTCACTCTCAATAGCTTCTACGCCCTCGGATACGCCAATAGTGACACCGCCGGTCCATCCAGCAATCCTTCGAATTCCGCCCATCTTACCGATGATTACGGTCGCGCATCCTTCGACGTTCGCAACAAGCTCTTCTTCAGCGGAACCGCATCGCTCGCCCACAACATCCGCATCAGCCCCTTTATAATCGCGAACTCCGGAGCGCCCTTCAACATCATCACCGGAACCGACCTCAACAACGATTCCTTCTTCAATGATCGTCCGTCCTTCTCTACCGCCTGCGCCTCCGGACCATTGCCTGCCAACATCGTCTCCAATCACTACGGATGCTTCAATCTGACGCCCGCCGCCAATGATCCCCGCATCCCTGTCAACTATGGCCATGGCCCCGCCAATGTGACGGTGAATCTGCGTGCCTCCAAGACCTTCGGCTTTGGTGCGGATACCAAGAAGGCCAGCGCCTCCGCTCCAAGCGGTGGTCCTGGTGGTGGCCCCGGCGGTGGTGGAGGCGGTCGCGGTCCCGGAGGCGGTATGGCTGGTCCTCGTGGCCTCGGAAACGTCTTTGGCCCATCCAGCACAACTCGCCGTTACAACCTGACGATTGCGGCAATGGCGCGAAACCTCTTCAACACGTGGAATCCCGGTGCGCCCATCGGAGATCTATCGTCCACCATGTTCGGAAAGTCGAACTCGCTGCCCGGTGGCCCGTTCTCTGCCGGTTCCACCGCCAACCGAATCTTCGACCTCTCCGCAACCTTCGCCTTTTAGGCCAGCGCCCACCGCCTGAGCGGACGCTGTGCCGCGGGGCGCCCCATCTTCGCCGCGCCGCCTTTGCGCGGATAAGGTGGGGAATCAGCGCCCGCCGTCGGAGCGCTTTGCTGTCGCTTTTTGTTTTCGCGGATTACCCCAACGTGGGAACTGCCTCTTCCACGACCGCAATCTTCTTCCCACCCTGCAGCCACAATTGCAGCCTGTCCAGATACAGGTACACCACCGGAGTCGTGTACAGCGTCAGCAACTGGCTGAACATCAATCCGCCCACAATCGCAATGCCCAGCGGCCTGCGCAGCTCAGAGCCCGTACCCGTTCCCAGCGCCAGCGGAACCGCGCCCAGCATTGCAGACATCGTCGTCATCATGATCGGACGGAAGCGCAGGATGCATGCCTGGAAGATCGCGTCTTCACTGCTCTTGCCATGATTGCGCTCCTGATCCAGCGCGAAGTCGATCATCATGATCGCATTTTTCTTCACAATGCCAATCAGCAGAATCACGCCGATAATAGCAATCACGCTGAGGTCCGTGTGGAACAGCATCAGCGCCAGCATTGCGCCCACGCCCGCCGACGGCAGTGTTGAGATGATGGTCAGCGGATGAATCAGGCTCTCATACAAAATCCCCAGCACCATGTAGACCGAAATCAGCGCCGCCAGAATCAGCCACGGCTCGTTCTTCAGCGAATCCTGAAAAGCTGCTGCTGTGCCCTGGAAACTGCCATGAATTGAAGATGGCATCCCAATGTCCTGCTGTGCCTGGTCGATGATGCGCGTCGCCTCACCCAGCGAAATTCCCGTCGCCACGTTGAATGACAGTGTGATCGCCGGGAACAGTCCTTGGTGGTTCACGCTCAGCGGAGTGCTCGCCGGTCCAAACTTCGCAAACGCCGCCAGCGGAACCGTGTTTCCCGTGTGAGACTTGATCCGCACCGCGTTCAGCACATCGGGCGAGTGATTCAGGGCCGGGTCCATCTCCAGCACCACGCGATACTCATTCAGCGGCCTGTAGATAATCGAAATCAGTGACTGCCCAAACGCTGAATACAGCGCGTTATCCACTTGGTCTGAGGTGATGCCCAGCCGCGCCGCCGCATCCCTGTCCACCGTAACGTCCATCTCCAGCCCATGCGTCTGCTGGTCGCTGTTCACTTCCTTCAACTGAGGCAGCGTCTGCATCTTCGCCAGCAATCGCGGAGCCCAGTCGTTTAGCATCTGAAGGTTGTCGCTCTGCAGCGTGTACTGATACTGCGCGTTGGCCATGCGTCCGCCAATCTGCAACTCTTGCGATGACTGCAGAAACAGCGAAGCTCCCGCCACCTTCGCCAGTCTCGGACGCAGCCTCGCAATCACTCCGTCGCTTGTTACGTCGCGTTTGTTCAGAGGCTTCAGCGTCATGAACATTCGCCCCGCATTGTTGGCCGAGGTCGAACTGCCCGCGAAGCTGATGATGTTTTCCAGCGCCGGATCTTTCCGGATGATCTTCACATACTCATCCATCTTGTCGTGCAGCCCGTTGAATGAGATGTCCTGTTGCGCCACCAGCCCGCCCATGATTCGTCCCGTATCCTGCTGCGGAAAAAATCCCTTGGGCACAATCATGAACAGGTACACGTTCAATCCAATGGTCAGCATCAGGATCGCCAGCGTGATCCGCTTATGCTGCAACACAATATGCAGTGATCGCGCATAGCCATTGTTCATCGCCTGGAAGCCGCGCTCGCTCCAGCGGTACAGCGCCCCATGCTTCTCTTCCTTTTCGCCCCGCAGCAGCCTCGCGCAAAGCATTGGAGAGGTCGTCAGCGAAACCAGCAGTGACACCAGGATTGCCGCCGAAAGCGTGACCGCAAATTCATGGAAGAGTCGTCCCACGATGCCGCCCATCAGCAGAATCGGAATGAACACTGCAATCAGTGACAAACTGATCGTCACCACCGTGAAGCCGATCTCCTTGGCTCCAAGCAGTGTCGCTTCCATCGGAGTCAGCCCAGCTTCAACGTGACGCATGATGTTCTCGATCACCACGATCGCGTCGTCCACCACAAAGCCCGTCGATATCGTCAGCGCCATCAGTGACAGGTTGTCGATCGAGTAGTGGCACATATACATCACGCCGAACGTTCCCACCAGCGATAACGGCACCACAACGCTCGGAATGAACGTGGCTCGCAGGTTCCGCAGGAACAGGAACACCACCATCACCACCAGCGCCACGGAAATCATCAGCGTGTATTCCACGTCATGTACCGAAGCGCGGATGGTTGTCGTGCGGTCCAGCATTACCTGCAAATTCGCCGATGCCGGAATCGAAGCCTGCAACTGCGGCAGCAGTGACACGACACGGTCCACCGTGGCAATGATGTTTGCTCCCGGCTGCCGGAAGATAATGATCAGCACTGCCGGCTTGCCGTTCATGTTGCCCGCGTTGTGCGTGTCCTGCACTGAGTCCCGCACGGTGGCAACATCGCCCAGCCGCACCGGAGCGCCGTTCTTGTACGCCACGATGATCGGCCGGTACTGTGCCGCCTTCGAAATCTGATCGTTGGTCGTGATCGCCCAGCTCTGGTCCGCTCCTGAAATCGATCCTTTTGGCCGGTTCGCGTTCGCGGCGGCCACCGCGCTGCTGATCTGGTTCAGTCCCACGCCAAGGTTGTTCAGCAGCAGCGGATTTGCTTCGATACGCACTGCCGGCGGCGATGCGCCGCCCACAATCACCTGGCCCACGCCTTCCATCTGCGCCAGCTTCTGTGACAGGATCGAGTCGCAAACGTCGTACAGCCTGTCCAGCGTCAGCGAGTCAGAGGTCAATCCCAATATCAGAATTGGTGCCTCCGCCGGATTCACCTTGCGGTACGTAGGATTGCTCGGCAGGTAGGAAGGGAGCTGTCCCTTTGCTGCATTGATCGCCGCCTGCACGTCGCGCGCTGCAGCATCAATGTTGCGGTTCAAATCGAATTGCAGAGTGATGCCGGTCGAGCCCTGCTGGCTCGTCGAGGTCATCTGGTTCACGCCCGCAATGCGTCCAAACTGCCGCTCCAGCGGAGTCGCAACCGAGGACGCCATCGTCTCCGGGCTCGCACCCGGCAGCGATGCGCCAACCGAGATCACCGGAAAATCCACCTGCGGCAGGGATGACACCGGAAGCTGGAAATACGCCAGACCGCCCGCCAGCAGCAGTGCAATCGTCAGCAGCGTAGTTGCAATCGGCCGCTTGATGAACGGTTCGCTGATGTTCATCCCAACGGCTCCGCAACAGGCTCCGCCGTCACTGCACCCGGCTCCGTCTTATCACCGCGTATCCGCTTGATCGCCGCGCCCAGCCGCTCAAACCACAGGTACACCACCGGAGTCGTGTACAGCGTCAGTACCTGGCTGAACAGCAGTCCGCCGATGATCGTCACGCCCAGTGGCCGCCGCAGCTCAGAACCCGTGCCGCTGCCGAACGCCAGTGGAACCGCGCCGAACAACGCCGCCATCGTCGTCATCATGATCGGACGGAAGCGTAGCAGGCACGCTTCATAAATCGAGTCATACGGAGACTTGCCCTCATTGCGCTCGGCTTCCAGCGCAAAGTCGATCATCATGATCGCGTTCTTCTTCACAATGCCAATCAGCAGGATGATGCCGATCAGACTGATCACGCTCAAATCCATGTGCAGCAGGTAGAGCGCAATAATCGCGCCCACGCACGCCGAAGGCAGCGTCGAAAGAATCGTCACAGGATGAATGTAGCTCTCATACAGCACGCCCAGCACGATATACACCGTAACAATCGCAGCCAGCAGCAGCCATCCCTCGTTGGCCAGTGAGCCTTGGAAGGCCTTCGCCGTACCCTGGAAGCTTCCGCTTACGCTCGGCGGCATTCCGATTTCAGCTTGCGCCTGCTTCAGATCTTTCACTGCTTGTCCCAGTGAAACTCCCTTGCCCACGTCAAATGACAATGTCACGGAAGGGAACTGTCCCTGGTGGTTCGAAGCCAGTGATGACGACACCGTTTCAAAGTGTGAGAACGAGCCCAGCGGAACCATCTGCCCCGTCGCCGACGCTACGTAAATCTCCTTGAGCGCGTTCGGATCGTCGCGGAATTTCGGATCTACTTCCAGCACCACGTGATACTGGTTCAACTGCGTGAAAATCGTCGAGACCTGCCGCTGTCCAAATGCGTCGTACAGCGTATTGTCAATCGACGTCATGTCCACGCCCAATCGCGAGGCCGAATCCCTGTCCACCACGAGTTGTGCCGCCAGTCCCGAGTTCATCTGATCGGTTGCAATGTCCCTCAATCCCGGAACCGTTTTCAGCTTCGTCACCAGTCGGTCTGTCCACACCGCCAGCTCGCCCGCGTCCGCCGACTCCAGCGAATACTGGTACTGGGTGCGGCTTACCCGGTCTTCCACCGTCAAGTCCTGCACCGGTTGCATGTACAGCCTGATCCCGGATACCGCTGCCAGTCGTCCCTGCAGCCGTGTAATGATCTCGGAAGCGTTCGACGCGCGCTGTTCTCGTGGCTTCAAATTGATCTGGATGCGTCCCGAGTTGGCCGTCGTGTTCACGCCATCAATACCGATGAACGATGACAAGCTCTGCACGTCCGGATCCTGCAGAATCGTCTTTGCCAGTTGCTGCTGCAGTCCAGACATTGCCTCGAATGAAACCGATTGCGAAGCCTCCGAGATGCCCAGAATCACGCCCGTATCCTGCACCGGGAAGAACCCTTTCGGAACCGTGTACGCCAGCACGAACGTCAGCGCAAGCGTTCCAACCGTCACCACCAGTGTCGCCGTCTGGTGCCGCAGAACCCATGTCAGCGTGCGTCCGTAGAATGCAATCGTGTTGTTGAACGCGTCTTCCGTCAACTGATAGAAGCGCCCATGCTTTTCGTTTTTCTTCTGCTTCAATAGCCGCGAGCACATCATCGGCGTCAGCGTCAGTGAAATAAATGCTGACATTAAAATCGCCACGCTCAGCGTCACCGCAAACTCGCGGAAGAGCCGTCCCACAATGTCGCCCATGAATAGCAGCGGAATCAGCACCGCAATCAGTGACACCGTCAGTGACAGAATCGTGAACCCGATCTGTCCTGCACCGCGCAACGCCGCCTCCAGCGGTGGCAGTCCCTGCTCAATGTAGCGGTCGATGTTCTCAATCATTACGATGGCGTCGTCCACCACGAAGCCCGTTGAAATCGTCAGCGCCATCAGTGACAGGTTATCCAGCGAATATCCCAGCAGATACATCACGCCGAACGTGCCCACAATCGAAAGTGGCACCGCAACGCTCGGAATCACCGTCGCCGCCAGCGTGCGCAGGAACAGGAAGATCACCATCACAACCAGCGCAATGGTCAGCATCATCGAGAACTGCACATCGGCCACTGACGCGCGAATCGTCACCGTCCGGTCCGTCAGCACCTTCACTCTTACTGACGCCGGCAACGCTGCCTGCAATCGCGGCAACAGCTTCTTGATGCTGTCCACCACCTTGATCGTGTTCGCGCCCGGCTGCCGCTGAATGTTCATCACCACCGCGGGAGTGGTGTTCATCCACGCTGCCTGCCCCGCGTTCTCCACTCCGTCGACCGTATTCGCCACGTCGCTCAAACGCACCGGAGCGCCATTCTTGTAGGCGATCACGATGTTTCTGTACTGGTCCGCCGTAAACAATTGATCGTTGGAGTTGATCGTGTAGGTCTGTCGTGTTCCGTCCAGTTGACCCTTCGCAAGGTCAACGTTCACCTGTCCCAGCGTCGTCCGCAATTGTTCCAGGCTCATGCCATAGGAAGCCATTGCCGTCGGATTCGCCTGGATGCGCACCGCCGGCTTCTGTCCGCCGCTCAGCGATACCAGCCCCACTCCCGGAAGCTGAGAAATCTTCTGCGCGAATGACGTGTCCGCCAGATCCTGCACCTTTGAAAGCGGCAAGCTGTCTGAAGTCAGCGCCAGTGTCAGAATCGGTGGGTCCGCCGGATTCACCTTGTTATAGATCGGAGGATTCGGCAGATCCACTGGCAGATACGTGCCTGCCGAGTTGATCGCCGCCTGCACCTCCTGCTCGGCCACGTCAATGCTCTCGTCAAGATTGAACTGCAGTGTGATGACCGAGCTGCCAAACGTGCTGCTCGAGGTCATCTGACTCAATCCCGGCAACTGTCCGAACTGCCGCTCCAGCGGCGCCGTAATGCTTGAGCCCACCACGTCCGGACTCGCCCCAGGATAGAACGTCGCAATCTGAATCGTCGGATAATCCACCTGTGGCAGCGCCGAGATCGGCAACTCCTTGTATGCCACAAGGCCCACCAGCAGCAGCGCAATCATCAGCAGGGAAGTGGCAATCGGCCGCAGGATGAACGGCCGCGACAAAGTCATCGTTTTCCCCCAAAATTCTCTGCCGTCTTCGGTGCTGCCGTGCCGCTATCCTCAGTCTTCGGAGCCTTCTTGCCCGGTGGTGTGCCTTGCGGCGCATCCTGTGCGTTCGCCGGAGCTCCAACCTTCGGCGCAGGTGCGTTCTTGGGAGCCACAAGGCTTCCCGCCTGCAACTTGTCCTGTCCTTCGGTCACCACCTGCTGTCCCTCTCGCAGACCAGCGGAAATCAGCGCCACGTTCCCCTGCGTCATCGCAATCGTCACCGGCTGAATCGTGATCTTCTGGTCCGCGCCCACAACGTATGCTAGGTTGCCGTCAGGTCCGCGCTGAATTCCCGCCATCGGAACCACCAGCGCGCCCTTTGTCGTCGAAAGCTGCATGTGGATGTTCACAAACTGGTTTGGCCACAGCGCTCCATCCTTGTTGTCAAATACCGCTTTCAGCTTCGCCGTACCGGTGGTTACGTCAATCTGGTTGTCCACCGTTTCCAGCTTGCCGTTGGCGATCTGTGATTGATCGTCGCGGCTGAACGCATCCACCTTCAGCGTTCCCTTGCTGCTCTGTGCCAGCACCTGCTGAAGCTGATCTTCCGGCAGCGTGAAGATCACCGCAATCGGACGCATCTGCGTCACCACCAGCATTCCCGTCGTATCGGTCGCATGAACCATGTTGCCCGGATCGATCAGACGCAAGCCAATTCGCCCGTCCAGCGGAGAGATGATCCGCGTGTACACCAGATTCAGTTTGGCGTTGTCAATTGCAGCCTGGTCCGCTTGCACCGTTCCCGCAAACTGTCCCGCCGATGCTTCCTGCGTATCGAAATCCTGTTGCGCCACCACGCCCGCCGCCAGCAACGCCCGTGACCGTTCCAGGTTTGCCTTGGCCGTGTTCAACTGCGCCTGGTCCCGCGCCATGTTTGCCTTCGCCGTCTCCAGAGCCACCTCATACGGACGCGGATCGATCACCGCCAGCAGTTGTCCCTTGCGCACATCCTGACCTTCCTTGAAGTTCACGGTCATGATCTGCCCATCCACGCGCGTCTTCAGCGTCACCGTGTTGTACGCCTGCACCGTTCCCAGCCCAGTCAGTATGATCGGAACGTCCTGCCGCAGCACGGGAGCCACATTCACCGGAACCGGCGCTGCCGCCGCTTTTGCCGCCGCCTGCACTGCCTGCTGCGATGATTTCGAACAAGACGTGACCGCTAATAGCGCTAAGATTGAGAGGAGTAAACTGGTGCGGAACTTCATCGTGCCTCCGGGCTGCTGCTCGAGAGAAAAAGGGTCATCCTAAGTGTCTCATTATTCGCTCTCCTTAGCATGAACTCTCGACCACTCACTTCAGGTAAAGTCTCGGTGAAGGAACGTAAACTTTTGTGAAGCCATCTAGCCCAATTCGTAACAGTTATTCACAGCCAGCCCCACCACGCTCCAGCAAAATGGATTCCATGAGTCGAGTTCTCATCGTCGATGACGATCAGGGTTTAGTCTCCCTCCTGCAGCGCTTCCTGCAGAATGAGGGATTTCAGGTCTTTGCCGTCTACGATCACCGCTCCGGACTCGATGCGGCGCTCACCGGCGAGTACGACGTGGTCATCCTGGATGTCATGCTTCCCGGCGGCTCCGGCTTTGAGCTTCTCAAGTCCCTGCGGGCTCATTCCCGCGTTCCTGTCATCCTGCTCACCGCTCGCGGAGAAGCCGTTGACCGCATCCTCGGCCTTGAAATCGGTGCCGACGACTACGTTCCCAAGCCCTTCGATCCCCGCGAACTCGTCGCTCGCATCCGCGCCGTTCTTCGCCGTTCGCTTGAGATTCACAATGACCCCGCCGGTGATGAGTCGCTCTCCATCGGAGACATCTCGCTCTCTCTGCTCTCCCGCACCGCGCAATGCAGCGGTGTCCCTGTCGAGCTGACCGGAGCCGAGTTCAACATGCTTGAACTTCTCCTCCGTCGCGCCGGAGCCGTCGTAACCCGCGAAGAACTTGCCCAGGCCGCACTCGGACGTCCCCTCAGCGCCTTTGACCGCAGCGTGGACGTTCATGTCAGCCGTCTCCGCAAGAAACTCGGCTGCACTCCCGGTGGCGAAGAGCGTATCCGCCCCGTTCGCGGCGTCGGATACTTCTATGCCCTCGCCGTCAAGGTGCCGCAGTGAAGAGCCGCCTCTTCTGGAAAATTTTCCTGCCTTTCTGGATTCTTCAGACCTGCATCCTGCTCTTCGTCGCCTATCGCGTTCACGTCAGCTTCGGACCTGAGCGCCCATGGTGGGTGCAACCTGAGCGCCGCGCCGTTCCCGTTCTCGCCCGCTACGCCACCTGGCGCTACTCCACCCGCGGACAAGATGGTCTCCGCGAACTTCTCCATGACATCGCTTTAGAAAAGCGCTCCGCCTACTGGCTCTTCGACGACCACATGAATGAGCTGAGCGGATTCTGGATGCCCTCTGACGCCAAAGATGCCATCCAGCGCGCCCTCCAGAATGAGGGAATCGCCCGAGCCCGCAATGGAACTTTCATCGTCGAAAAACTGGCGAACGACAAGGGACGAATCTTCATCTTCGCCGGCGAGTTCTACTCCCCGCCCCTGCTGCAACGTTTGCCCGGCGGAGTGTTCCTCGTAATCCTCCTCAGCTCGCTGCTCACTTCGTTGGTGTGCGCCGTCCTTGCCCAGTACATTACCCGGCCCATTCTCCGCCTGCGTGACACCGCCCACGCCATCGCCGGAGGCAACCTCGACGCCCGCGCCGGACTCTCCGGCAGCACCCGCCGCGATGAAATCGCCGATCTAGTTCGGGATTTTGACACCATGGCCGCCGAAATCCGCGATCTCGTCGAGAGCAACAAGCGCATGTTGATGGGAGCCTCGCACGACCTGCGCTCGCCCATCTCCCGCATCCGCGTCGCCCTCTCGCTCGCCTCCAGCGCCCCTGAGCCCGAGCGCAAGGAACTGCTCGACCGCATCGAGGTTGAACTCCTTCGCCTCAACGGAATGATCGAGCAGATTCTCACCGTCGCCCGCATCGAAAGCGGACAGCTCAAGCCCGCCGCCAGTCCGGTCTCCCTCAATCAAGTCATCGGAGAAGCCGTCGAAGACGCTCGCTTTGAAGCCAGCCAGTCGAATGTGGAAGTTGTTTATGACGAAAACTGGCCGGAGTTAACCGTCACCGGAGAGGAAAACATGCTCCGCAGCACCTTTGAAAACGTGCTGCGCAACGCCATCTTCTACTCCGGAGACAATGGGCGCGTCGAGCTCTCCGTCAGCCTCATCCACGGCCGGGTCAGAATCTCCGTACGTGACAACGGCCCCGGTGTCCCCGAGGCCGCGCTGCCCAAACTCTTCAATCCCTTTTACCGTGTCGATGACGCCCGCGGCACCAGCACCGGAGGCAGCGGCCTCGGTCTTTCTATCGTCAGCGGAGCCGTCAAGGCCCACAATGGCCGCGTCAGTGCCCGAAACCTCCAGCCCCACGGCCTCGAAATCCTCATCGATCTCCCCGTCGCCGCCACCGTCGCATCCGGAACCTCAGAACGCATGGCCCATTCCACCCCTCCTTCGGTTTAAGTGGGGCGATTAACTCGACGTGGCATAATGAGATTGCGTTGGGTGTCGCCCCATAGCTCAGATGGATGGAGCTGCGGTCAGTCGGGTGTTTGAATCTACCGGGTCACCATCCATCTACGAAACTGCATTCAATGAATAGAGCCATGTTGCTTCATGTCGACGCAGACGATTGTCATGAGCGCCAGATTGATGGTATACACCGGTTTTTGTTCGCTCCAAGCGTTAGTGTCGCCTGGCTGGTGATTTCCGTACACCCTCTCTGGAAGTATCTCTCCCACACGATGGCTATGGCGGCCATGCTGCTCGGCGTGGTGTGCATCGCCGCGGGAATGCACTGGCTCGAGAGGCTCAACGGAGGACAAAGTCAGATCAGCGCGGGCTGGCTTGTGTTGCTCTTTCTGGTTCTTACAGTGGCGTTCGCGGTGCTCTATCCGATCTCCCTGAGACACGACGTGAACAGCGGTTCTGACCGCGAGGACGCGCTGCGAGTGGGGCTCAACGCCATCCGACACCACGAGTATCCTTACGACGCCGTCACTTACCTTGGAAATCCTATTACTCCGCTTCCGGGAGCTTTGTTTCTAGCAGCGCCGTTTTTCGCCCTTGGACACGTTTCCTGGCAGAACATCCTATGGCTGGCACTCTTTTTCTTGTTTACAGTTCGATTCTTCCGCCACCGCGCGACCGCCCTGTTCTTTCTTGCTGTATCTCTTCTGTTCACGCCCGCAATTCTTGGCGACTTCGTCTCAGGCGGCGACTACTCAACCAATTTTTTCTACCTCGCGATTGCGATCGCTTGCTTCTGCTGGTCGCACAACCGCGCGTTGTATCTATGCGTTCCGGCTGCGCTGTTTCTCGGAGTCACTCTTTCCTCGCGCGTGCCCTATATCGTTGCACTGATTCCACTGCTGGCGCTCACCCTGCAACGTACCTCTGGCTTCCGGACGGCAGGGTTATTCGCGGTCATTCTGATTGCCGCGGCGGCTGTCACTCTGCCAATCTTCGCACCTCACCCGATCATGCGTTTACTTGAGCAGTTTGGCCAACAGTCTTCCAAGCTTGATTTTCTTCCGAGTATGCTCCATGCGGAATACACCCTTCCCCTTCTCGCGGGCGGGGTAGCTTGTTGCGCATTTGTTGTCCGAATGGATCTTCCGCGCCTATTTCTTATCTTTAGCGCAGCCAGTTTCGTGATGATGGGGCCGCCCGTTGTCTCCCTTGCTTTCAATGGAAAGAATGAGTTCTCGTACCTGGCAATTTGCGTCTTACCCTTCGTTCTATGGGCACTGTCGCAGTTTGAGCGCGGTACGGATGCAAGCATTTTGGTTGAGCGGGTTTAGTGATTCTGGCCCCCTAGGCCCGCTCGCCTAACGCCTCGATCACATCCACTGCCGCCGCAAATTTCCCCAGCGGAGCGCTCACCTGGACTCCCTGCACCATCCCTCGCGCTTCCAGCAGCATCTCGCGTGCAATCAGCACGCCTTCCGCCCGCGCGTGTTCGCTGTTCTCGCTAGCCGCGCCCATTCGCGTCAGAATCTCATCCGGCACGGAAACCCTCAGCTCATTGCGCATGAACTCCGCGTTGCGGACGCTCGTCAGCGGCCATATTCCTGCCAGCACCGGAACCTTGCAGTGCTCCACTCTCCGCAGAAACTGCTCCAGCAGCCGCATATCGAAGACCGGCTGCGTCACCGCAAAGTGGGCTCCTGCCTCGCACTTGAACTCAAAGCGCCGAACCTCTTCGTCTATGTCGCTGATGCCCGGATTCGCGCCCACTCCAATCACGAACGAAGTCGCCGAACCAATCGGGTTCGCGCCAATGTCCACTCCCAGGTTCAGGTTGCGCACAATGTTCACCAGTCCAATTGCGTCCACGTCGAACACCGCCGTCGCGTCGGGATAATTTCCCAGCTTCGGCGGATCGCCCGTAATGCAGATCAGGTTATGCAGTCCCAGCGCGCACGCTCCCAGCAAATCGCTCTGGATGCTCAGCACATTCCGGTCACGGCAGGTGTAGTGCAACACCGTCTCAATTCCGCACTCGCGCGCAATCAGGTTGCACAGCGCCTGGTTGCCCATGCGGGCTGAAGCCCTTGGACTGTCCGGTATATTCACCGCGTCAATGCCCACGCCTCGCAGATACTTTGCTGCCGCTAGCTCCTTCGCAGGATCGCTGCCTTTCGGCGGCACAATCTCCACCATAGTCACAAACTCGCCCGCCGCCAGCTTCCGCCCAAGGTTTGAGCGTTCTTCCAGCGGCTTCACCGCCGGAGCCGTCGCCTTGCTCGCCAGCGTCACCTGAAATGACGACGTTCGCGCTTCTCCCACGCGAAGCGCAGACTTCATCGCCTTGATGTGTGCCGGAGTCGTACCGCAGCATCCGCCAATCAGTGAAACGCCCGCCGCCGCAAACTTCCGTGCATAGCTCGCCATGTACTCCGGCGAACACAAATAGATGTTGCGTCCCTCCACGCTCCGCGGCATTCCCGCGTTCGGCTGCGCTGCCAGCGGCAGAGTGGTCACCTTCCGCAGCCGTTCAATCGTGTCCAGCATCGCCGCCGGACCAATCGAGCAGTTGCAGCCCACCACGTTCACGCCAAAGTCCGTCAGCTTTACCCCAAATGCCTCCGGCTCTGCGCCGTCCAGCGCGCAGCCGTCCTCGTCAATCGTTACCTCGGCCACAATGGGCAATCCCGGGGCAGCCTCGCGAGCCGCCAATATCGCCTGGTGCAGTTCGTCGATGTACCCAAACGTCTCCAGCAGAATCAGGTCCACGCCCTCATTCGCCAGCACCTCAATCTGTTCGCGGAAGGCCTCTCGCGCCTCTTCGCGTGCAATCTTTCCCAGCGGCTCAATGCGTAGGCCCAGCGGTCCAACGCTGCCTGCCACCAGCACGCTGCTTCCCGCCGCCGCCCGAGCCAGTTGCACTCCCGCGCGGTTGATCTCCTTCACCCGAGCCTCGAAGCCGTGCCGCAGCAGCCTGTAGTGGTTCGCTCCGAACGTGTTGGTCTCCAGTACCTCCGCTCCGGCCTTGGCGTATTCCGCATGGATCGCGCCCACCGTCTCCGGCTGCGAAACGTTCAGTTCGTCATAACATCGATTGATGAACACACCTTTGTCGTACAGTAGTGTGCCCATGGCTCCGTCGCACAACACGGGCCCGCGATTCAGGCGTTCCAGAAACAGAGACATCGGATTCCTTGTCCTTTATTTATCTAGGACTGCATTTCGCTGCTTTTCTGAAACCTTACCATAGCAGCCCACGGCCAGCCCTCCGCCTCAATGTTATAATCGGCTTTTCCAGCATCTTCGAAATCCATCTCGTCTGGAGTGCGTTGCTTGAAGCGAGCGTTAATGTTCTTAGCCCTGTCGGGCGCAATGTTGTTGGCCGGATGCGGCGGTAACGGCGACACAACCGGTCAGACCACCTACAACAATGGCTCCGGCAATCAGCCATTCAAGCCAAAAACGCATCTGTCGCATCGCGCCCTGGTCACCAACTACTACGCCAATGCTATGCAGGTGATGGACGCCACCGAGAATCGCCTCACCGCAACAACCTTTGCCACCGGAACCCAGCCAACCTACATGCAGCCATCGCCGGATGGCACTCTCACCTTTACCAATAACATCGGCACCTCCAACATTTCCTCCTTCAATAACAATCAGGAAGCCGTCGCTGCCACCATCAGCCTCGGTGGCGTGACCCAGAGCTTCGTAACTTCCGTCAGCAATAAGGTCGGCTTCGCCGCCGTTCCCAGCTACTCCAACGGCTTTTATCGCGTCCCCGGAGCTATTGTCCGCTTCAATCCCTTTGACGGCAGCTTGAACACCCAGATTCAGTTTCCCAACGTTGAATATCTCGGCATGGACACCGCCGAGAAACATCTTCTTGCCTTCACCAATGCTGATTACCTGCCCTATTGGGTCGATCTCACTTCAGTCGATCCCACCACCACCGTTCCGCCCTACTATCCTGTCACCCTCAGCTCCAGTGGCACTCCGGTTCTGCTCTCGCGCCCTGTCGCCGTCTTCTTCTCCTCTGACAGCACAAAGGCTTACGTCCTGAGCTGTGGCCCCGAGTGTGGTGGGACCCAGCCCGCCTCCGTAACCGTGCTCGATACCACAACCATCACCACGCCAACCCCTCCCGCCACTGGAACCACGATCACCGCCAATGTGCTCAATGTCTTGTCTGTCCCCGGAGCGCAGAGCGGCATGATCGACCTAAAGGCGAACAAGCTCTACGTCGTCGGATCTACCGGAAAAACTTCCGTCGATTCGGGTGGGAACACGGTCTTTGATGGTTGGTTCACCGCCATCGATCTCACCAACACCAGCCCCACCTACACGCCGCCCACGGTTACCATCGGCCCCGGAACCAAACGCATCATCCGCAACGTCAACGGAACCTTCTGGATCGGTGCCCGCGACTGTGGAGTCCAGAGCTGCATCACCATGGTCAATCCCGCTGCCACTTCGGCAGGCACCGTGCTCCCCAACGCCAACGGTGACGCCACCGGAATCGCCTACATCCCCAATAGCGGCCTGGTCTACACCATCGAAGGCAGTCAGTTCCTTATGTATGACCAGAACGCCAATCCCGTAACCTCGATCTACAGCACTGACATCAAAGGGCAGGCCTGGGACGTCCTCTACATCGATTAAGCAAGCTTCCACTGAGTACCCTCAGGAAGTAAGTGAATCTTCAATGTGCCCCATCCTAACCATCTGTTGGTCAGGGTGGGGCTTTTGATTTTGATTCTGACTTGGCCTTTGTCTTCGCGCCAGACTCCAAGCCTTTGACCGCGTTCTCACTTTAAGTTCCACTCACAAACTTTGTCCCTCACCCCATTCGCGCTTTACACTATTCCTGTGAAGATCGCACTTGCCCAGATCAATCCAACTGTCGGGGACTTCACCGGCAACGCCGCCCGGCTGCGTCACAATGCCGGCATCGCCCGCTCCCGTGGTGCTGATCTCGTCGTCTTTCCCGAACTCTCCGTCTGCGGCTATCCGCCTCGCGATCTGGTCGAGCTTCCAGCCTTCGTCACCCGCTCCCGTCAGGTGCTGGAAGAACTCGCCGCTGAATTTCCAGATATCGCCATCATCGCCGGATTTCCCTCGCCCGCCTCTGACACCGGCAAGAGCGTCATGAACTCAGCCGCGCTCCTGCGCAACGGACACATCGATTTTATCCAGTCCAAGCGCCTCCTGCCCACCTATGATGTCTTCGACGAGATGCGCAACTTCGCGCCTGCCTCCGTGCAGCATCTCTTCTGCATCGGCACGCAATCCATCGCCCTCACCATCTGCGAAGACGCATGGAATGACAAAGCATTCTGGAGCCGCCGTCTTTACGGCTCTGATCCTGTTGAAGAGCTCGTCCGCGCCGGAGGACAGCTTGTCATCAACATCTCCGCCTCGCCTTTTCACGTCGGCAAGCCCGATCTTCGCCAGGCCATGCTCGCCTCGCTCGCTCGCCAGCATCGCGTCCCTGTCCTTCTCGTCAATCAAGTCGGAGGCAATGACAGCCTGGTCTTCGACGGCAATAGCATCGCTCTCAATCCCGCCGGAGAGGTCATCGCTCAGGCTCGCTCCTTCGAGGAAGATCTCATCCTCGTTGACACCGCGTCCATGTCCGGAGACATGCATGACCAGCTTTCCGGCGTGGAAGCAACCGCCTACGCCGCCCTCGTCCTCGGCACTCGGGATTATGTTCGCAAGTGCGGCTTCCAGAAGGTCGTCGTCGGACTAAGCGGCGGAATCGACTCCGCTCTCACCGCCGCCATTGCCGTCGATGCCCTCGGTCCTGAAAACGTCATCGGCGTATCCATGCCCAGTCAGTATTCTTCTGATGGCAGCATCTCTGACGCGCGCCAGCTCGCCACCAACCTCGGCATCTGCTTTGAGGTCGTAGCCATCCGCGAAATCTTCGAGTCCTATCGCAGCTCTCTCTCCGTCATGTTCTCCGGCCTCGCGGAAGATGTCACCGAAGAGAACCTCCAGGCCCGTGCTCGTGGTGGAATCCTCATGGCCGTTGCCAATAAGTTCTCCGCCCTCGTCCTCACCACCGGAAACAAGAGTGAGCTCGGCGTCGGCTACTGCACCCTCTATGGAGACATGGTCGGCGGACTCGCCGTCATCTCCGACGTTCCCAAAACGCTCGTCTATCGTCTCGCCCGTTACGTCAACTCGCGATATCCCGTCATCCCGGAGGCGTCCATCGCCAAGCCGCCCTCCGCCGAGTTGCGTCCTGACCAGAAAGATAGCGATTCGCTTCCGCCCTATGACGTGCTTGACCGCATTCTCGAAGAGTACGTCGGCAACCTGAAATCCGCGTCGGAGATCGTCGCCCTCACCGGCTTTGACGAGGAAGTCGTTCGCTTCGTCATTCGCCTCATTGACCGCAGCGAGTACAAGCGGCAGCAAGCCGCTCCCGGCATCAGAATCTCAACCAAGGCCTTCGGCATCGGACGCCGCTTTCCCATCGCCGCCCGCCACCAGGTGTAGGCACGAATCTTGAATGAATTACGGAACCTCGCATCACTCAGCACCTAAGGATGATCTCAATGCGCACTCTTCTCACCTGCTCCGCCGTTCTCCTGCTCTCCGTCTCTCTCTTCGCGCAGAACGCCGCTCCCAAGCCGCCCGCATCTGCGCCCAAGCCTGCTGCGGAAGCCACTCCCGCGCTGCCTCCCGGCGCGCCCACCACGGAGCTCGCGGAAACTTATTTCAAGCGCATGTTCGGCTATGATTCCAACCTTCAGGTCAAAGTCGCCAGCGTCCAGCTTTCGCCCGACCCCAATCTTTATGAGGTCATCACCGTCTTTGTCACCCCCGAATCGCAGCAGGTCGTCCACTGGTATGTCAGCAAAGATCTCAAGCACGCCATCGCCGGAGACATCCGTCCCTTCGGCGCCGATCCCTTCGAGCGTGATCGTCAGGAGCTAGCCACCTCCGCCTTTGGACCCGCTCACGGCCCTGCTGACGCCAAGTTTCTAATCGTTGAATTCGCCGACCTCGAATGCCCAGCCTGCAAGGAAGCGCAGTCTGTCATGCAAAAGCTCTATACGGACTTCCCCAGCGCCCGCTTCGTCTTCCAGAGCTATCCTCTGGTCACTTTGCATCCATGGGCCTTCCGGGCCTCTGCCTATCTCGATTGCCTCGCCCGCTCCAGTCAGGAACAGGCCGCCACCTTTATCACCTCCGTCTACTCGCATCAGAAAGAGATCGAGTCGATCATTCGCAGAACCGGAGTTGACGGCAAACCGATGATCGACGATGCCGAGGTCACCGGACGTCTTCGCCACTACTCGGAAACAGCCGGTGCCGATCCCGCCAAAATCCAGGCCTGCGCCGAAACCCCTGAAACCATAGCTCGCGTCAACCGCAGCATCGCTCTCGGCCTGTCTCTTCACGTCACCGGAACCCCAACCCTATTCGTCAACGGTCGCCTCGTAGGAAATCCCGGCGGCGTTCCCTACGACGCCCTCAAGGCCCTGATCTCCTTCGAACTCGACCAGTCCGCAGGGAAGTAGAGCAAGCGGAGCGGGTGGCCCATTCAAGCCCTCTGTTGGCTTGAGTGGGGCGGTCGACTTCGAATCTCTTTGTCCGGAAACCAATATGTCCAGAAACAAAAATGCCAGAGGCCATCGGCCTCCGGCATCTTCCTGACCAGAAAACTTACGCGAAGATCTCGCCCGGCAAGCTGTTCAGCGTGCGCGACTTCAACGTGTTCGTATTCTTCCGTGCGTGCGTGATCGGAATCGGCATATTCGCCGGAGTGGTCGAACGCATCTTGCCAAGCTCCAGGCGTTCGATCCGCAGCTTGAGCGTCCGCTCAAACCTGCGCAACTCGATCATCTCCGCTCCGCTCACAATCGTGGTTGCCCGGCCGGAAAGCCCAGCGCGACCTGTGCGGCCTACGCGATGGATGAAATCCTCCGCGATTGCCGGCAGATCGTAGTTCACCACGTGTGCAACGTCGCCCACGTGAATGCCGCGGGCCGCCACATCGGTTGCCACCAGCACTTGGAACCGGCCGGCTTCAAAGCCTGCCAGTGCCGCGGAACGCTGGCTCTGCGTGCGGTCGCCGTGAATCATTGACGCGGCAAATCCGTCGCGCATCAGATCCTTGGCCAGACGCTCCGTGCCACGCTTCGTGCGCGCAAAGATCAGCGTCTTGCCGCTCTCGGCGTAAAGCAGTTCGCGCAAAACGTTACCCTTCTGCATCGCCGGAACTTCATACGCCTGCAACTGTACGGATTCCGCCGGCTTCAACACGTTGCCCAGCGAAATACGAACGGCCGAGCGCGTACACTTCAGCAGTAATCCCTGGACTGACTTCTCCAAGGTTGCCGAATAGCAGAGCGTCTGCCGTTCAACCGGCAGGGCTGCAAGAATGCGCGTGATCGCGGGCAAGAAGCCCATGTCCAGCATACGATCCACTTCGTCCATCACCAGCACGCGTACCGTCTTCAAATCTACGATCCGGCGGCGCATGTAATCTTCAAGGCGTCCCGGAGTTGCCACTACCATCCGTGCTCCCGCGCGCAATGCGCGAATCTGAACTTTCTCGCTCAGTCCGCCAATCACTAATGCTGCCGGCGGAGCTTTCTTTGACCGTAGTGCTTCATACTGCTCATGTACCTGGATGGCGAGTTCGCGCGTGGGCACAAGCACAAGCGCGTTAATTTTTCTCGCTGGCGTCGCGGCCAGCATTTCCATCACGGGGATCAGGAAGGCCAGCGTTTTACCGGTACCGGTCTGCGCTGTCGCAATAACGTCTTTGCCTTCAAGTGCCGGCGGAATCGCCTGGATCTGTACTGGGGTGGGGTTTACAAAGTTCTTTGCCGCAAGCGCCTGTTGTAGTAGCGCCTGGAGCGGCATTTCTTGAAATGTACTCATTCTATGGTTTTCTTCTTCTCTCTTTTACTGTGCGCGCGAGTTGGATGTGTGCGCGCGGAAACACATATCCTGCAATTTTTCTTGTCGGGAGGAGATTTTGAGATCGAATCGCAGTGCAGCTCAGGCGGGGTCAACTCAGAATCGCGCATCCAACTTCGCGAGATACTGCTTGCATAGTATCACATCGCCCTGTGATGTCACTCCTTATTCCCGCAACAGCCTCAAAGGATTAGCGGCCAAACCATAAACCACAATGCAAAGCATCGCCCCTAAGCCGCTGATTCATTGGCTAATCCTCATGCCCACCATCAGCCTTGTTTCGCACAGTGCTCCGCACCCTATGTACCATCCTGGTAACTTCTGTTTTCCCCGCGATTGCCTTTTAGCGTAAGTCGGCTCTGCTCGGCAACTCGGAACCAGAGTGCCTAAAATATGCAAAATCTCGGCTGAATCAGCCCCTTGCCGTTGACTCTGCCTCTATTTCCGGCTAATCTTGATAGCAATCATGACTCACATGGCTACAGCCCCGCTTACAGCAGCACCGGTCTCGCTTCGCGTACCGACAATCGGTACACCGAAGCGAATTACCACCGGCAGCGGGGGATAGAATCAGGCAATCTTAATCAGCCCGAGTACTAATCACCCGCCAACTACTAATCAGGCGGGTTTCTTGTTTTTGTTTCATGTTCCCGCGCATTTTTCACATGCGCACCGCACACGGGAGAGCAATGCGAGACGACAAAGATTTGCACGAATCGGAGCAATTCCAACGCCACGCCGCCGGACTGCCGTCAGCCCAGGGCCTTTACGATCCAGCCAATGAGCATGACGCTTGCGGCCTCGGCTTCGTCGCCAGTATTCGCGGCGAAAAAAGCCACTCCATCGTGGAAAAAGGAATCGAGGTGCTCACCCATCTCGAGCACCGCGGAGCTTGCGGCTGCGACCCTGAGACAGGCGATGGCGCTGGCGTCCTGATTCAGATCCCGCATGAGTTCTTCGTTCGCGAGTGTGCAAACCAGGGCATCGCCCTGCCTGAGCCCGGTGGCTACGCGGTTGGAATGGTCTTTCTCCCTGTCGGCAAACTTGAGCGCCTGCAATGTGAAGGCGTGGTCGAAAAGATTATCCAGGAAGAAGGCTTTGAGGTGCTCGGCTGGCGTGATACCCCCGTGGACGGCAGCGCCATTGGCCGCGTCGCGCGCGGCTCGCAGCCGTACATCGAACAGATATTCCTCAAGACTCTCGAGCCTCTCGCCGAACTCGACTTCGAGCGCAAGCTTTACGTCGTGCGTCGCCGCATTGAAAACGAAATCGCCCACGCTGAAATCGAGGGCCGCGGCAACTTTTACATTCCCTCGCTCTCCTGCCGCACGATCGTCTATAAAGGTCTCCTGCTGGCTCCGCAGATCACTAAGTTCTATCCTGAGCTGAGCGATCCGCTAGTCAAGAGCGCGCTCTGCCTCGTCCACCAGCGCTTCTCCACCAACACGTTCCCAAGCTGGCCGCTCTCCCATCCCTATCGCCACATCGCCCACAACGGAGAAATCAACACCGTCAAGGGAAACGTAATCTGGATGAACGCCCGCCAGCGCCTGCTGGAGTCTCCGCTCTTCGGCAAGGATATTGAGAAGATTTTCCCCATCATCGTCCCTGGAGGCAGTGACTCCGCCTCGCTCGACAATGCCGTGGAGTTGCTGCTCCACTCCGGCCGCGAATTGCCGCACGTCATGGCCATGCTCATTCCGGAAGCCTGGTCGGGCAATCCCCACATGGACCCCTCCAAGCGTGCGTTCTACGAGTACCACGCCTCGCTGATGGAGCCTTGGGACGGTCCCGCATCCATGGCCTTCACCGATGGCCGCGTGATCGGCGCAACCCTTGACCGCAACGGCCTGCGTCCCGGCCGCTATGTGGTCACCACCGATGATCTTGTCGTTATGGCCTCTGAGGCCGGTGTGCTTGAGTTCTCGCCCGAGCGTGTGAAGTACAAGGGCCGTCTGCAGCCGGGCCGCATGTTCCTGGTCGATACCGTCGCTGGCCGCATTATCAGCGACGACGAGATCAAGTCGCAGCTATCCTCACGCCAGCCCTATGCCGAGTGGATCAACGAAAATCAGGTCACGCTCGACCAACTGCCAGAGCCCACCCGCGTCCACGGCCCCAGCCATGAGACCATCATCGTCCGCCAGCGCGTCTTCGGATACACCGAAGAAGACATCAAGATCATCCTTGAGCCGATGGCGAAGAATGGCGAAGAGCCCACCGGATCCATGGGCAGCGACACGCCTTTGGCTTGCCTGTCAGATCAGCCCCAACTTCTTTTCAACTACTTCAAGCAGCTCTTTGCCCAGGTTACCAACCCGCCGATCGATCCGATTCGCGAAGACATTCTGATGTCTCTGATCAGCTACATCGGAACCGAGCGCAACATTCTCAAAGAGACGCCGCTGAACTGCCACACGCTCAAATTGCCGCAGCCGGTTCTCACCAATCGCGACCTCGAAAAGTTGCGCCGGGTCTCCAGTGGAGATCTGTTAGCCACCACGCTCTCCGCTGCGTTCCGCGTCGATGAAGATGGCCTCGGCCTCAAGCGCGGACTCGACGGCCTTTGCCGCCGCGCCTCGCTCGCCGTGGAGTCTGGCTACACCTTGCTGATTCTCTCTGATCGCGGTGTCGATAAGGAATATGCTCCCATTCCTTCGCTGCTCGCGCTCGCCGCGGTACACAATCACCTCGTGAAAGAAGGCTCGCGTACTAAGATCGCCTTGATCGTCGAGAGCGGCGAGCCTCGTGAGGTCATGCATTTCGCGCTCCTCATCGGCTACGGTGCCAGCGCCGTGAATCCCTACCTCGCCATTGAGACTTTGGATGACATGGTCTCGCGTGGCCTGCTGCCGCCCGATATCACCGCAAAAAAGGCTTGCAAGAACTTCGTCAAGGCAATCAACAAAGGATTGCTGAAGACTTTCTCCAAGATGGGAATTTCCACCCTGCAGAGTTATCGCGGCGCGCAGGTGTTCGAAGCCATCGGACTCAGCAAGGAACTCGTGCGCGAGTATTTCTCCGGAACCGTTTCCCGCATCGAGGGCGTAGGCCTCGATGTCATCGCCCGCGAATCGGTTCTCCGCCACGAGCACGGATTCCAGCCGCGCACCTCGTCAGAGCTTGAGCTGAAAGTCGGCGGAGCCTATCGCCATCGCGTTGACGGCGAGTATCACCTGATCAACCCGCAGACCATCAGCAAGCTCCAACATGCGGTGCGCCAGAACAACTCGAATACCTTCCAGGAATATACCGACCTCATCGACTTGCAGAACAAACAGCTCTGCACTCTTCGAGGCCTGCTGCAATTGAAGGAAAGCAAGAGTCCCTTGCCGCTCGATCAGGTCGAACCCGCGAAAGAAATCGTAAAGCGCTTTGCCACCGGAGCCATGTCCTACGGCTCCATCAGCAAAGAGGCGCATGAGACGCTTGCCATCGCGATGAACCGCATCGGGGCACGCAGCAACACGGGTGAGGGCGGCGAAGACGCATCGCGCTTCCTGCCCGATGAATCCGGCGACCTGCGGCGCAGTTCCGTGAAGCAGGTAGCCTCGGCGCGCTTCGGCGTCACCGCAAACTACCTCGTCAATGCCGACGAACTGCAAATCAAAATGGCGCAGGGCGCAAAGCCCGGCGAAGGCGGACAGCTACCCGGACACAAGGTTGACGAGACCATCGCGAAGCTTCGCCACTCCACTCCCGGCGTAACCCTGATCTCTCCGCCGCCCCACCATGACATTTACTCCATCGAAGATCTCGCGCAGTTGATCTACGACCTCAAGAACGTCAACCCGCAAGCCCGCATCAGCGTAAAGCTCGTCTCGGAAGTTGGCGTAGGCACCGTTGCCGCCGGTGTTGCCAAGGCGCACGCTGACGTTGTGTTGATCAGCGGCGATAGCGGTGGCACCGGAGCATCTCCTCTCAGCTCCATCCGTCACGCCGGAATTCCGTGGGAGCTCGGATTGGCGGAGGCGCAGCAGGTGCTTTTGCTCAACGATCTGCGCAGCCGCATTCGCGTCCAGACCGACGGCAAACTCCAGACCGGGCGGGACGTGGTGATCGCCGCGCTGCTCGGCGCTGAAGAGTTTGGCTTTGCCACCACGCCGCTGGTTGCCATGGGCTGCATCATGATGCGCAAGTGTCATCTCAACACCTGCCCCGTTGGAATTGCCACGCAAGACCCGGTGTTGCGTGCGCGCTTTGCCGGACAGCCCGAACACGTCGTCAACTTCTTCTTCTTCCTCGCCGAGCAGGTTCGCGGATACATGGCGCGCCTCGGCTTCCGCACCTTCGACGAAATGGTCGGACGCGTCGACCGTCTCGAAGCACGTCTTGCCGGCGATCACTGGAAGGCCAAGGGCATCGATCTCTCGACCATTCTGTACTCGCCTTCGTTGCCCACCCGCGTCGCTCGCCACTGCATTCACACGCAGGATCACGGCCTGCAGCAGGCGCTCGATCACGAGTTGTTGAGCGCCGTAAAGCCCGCTCTGGACGAAGCCAAGCCCGTTGACGTCTCCTTCAAGATCAAGAACGTGCATCGCTCCGTGGGAACCATGTTGAGTGGCGAAGTCGCGAGGCGTTACGGCGAAGATGGTCTGCCGGATGAGACCATCCGCCTGCGCTTCAACGGCTCGGCCGGACAAAGTTTCGGCGCATTTCTCGCCCGTGGCATCTCGATGACCCTCGAAGGCGAAGCCAATGATTACGTTGGCAAGGGACTCTCCGGCGGACGCATCGTCGTCTATCCTCCGCGTGAGTCGCGCTTTGAGCCCGAGAAAAACATCATCGTCGGAAACGTTGTTCTCTACGGCGCCACCAGCGGTGAAGCCTACTTCAGCGGCGTCGCCGGTGAGCGCTTCGCGGTGCGCAACTCAGGCGCAACCGCCGTAGTCGAAGGCGTTGGCGACCATGGTTGCGAGTACATGACCAAGGGCGTCGTTGTCGTACTCGGTCCATGCGGCAGAAACTTCGCCGCCGGCATGAGCGGAGGCATCGCCTACGTCTATGACGAGCGCGGCGACTTCTCCGACAAGAGCTGCAATCTCGCGTCGGTTGATCTCGAACCGTTGATGGGTGCCGACGATGTCCGCATCCTCACCATTCTAGTCGAGGAGCACGTCAGGCGAACCGGCAGCCCGCAGGCCAAGCGAATTCTCGCCAACTGGACGTCGGTGCTTCCGCATTTCGTCAAGGTCTATCCTCACGAACTCAAGCGTGTATTGGGCGTGGAGCGCAGGACAACGCAATACAGCGGATGGCGTGAGATGGCTGCCGTCGCGGCCATGGAGGTGCAGCGTGGGTAAGCCAACCGGATTCCTGGAATTTGAAAGAGTGTTGCCGGCTCGTCGTCCGGTCGAAGAACGCGTCAAGGATTGGTTCGAGATCTATCAGGACTTCCCGCGCACCGCTTTGCAGCAGCAGGGCGCACGTTGCATGGAGTGTGGCGTGCCCTTCTGCCACAGCGGATGCCCGGTCAACAATCACATTCCTGATTGGAACGATCTCGTCTTTCACGGTCGCTGGGAAGAAGCGGTGCGGCGTCTGCACGCCACCAATAATTTCCCGGAGTTCACCGGACGCATCTGCCCCGCACCCTGCGAAGCGGCCTGCGTCCTCGGCATCAACCAGCCGCCTGTCACCATCAAGCAGATTGAAAAAACCATTGTGGAACGTGGATGGGAAGAGGGTTGGATTCTTCCCGAACCCGCGTCTGAGAAGAGCGGCAAGAAAGTTGCCGTCATCGGATCGGGCCCGGCAGGCCTCGCCGCCGCCCAGCAGTTGTGCCGCGCCGGACACGCCGTAACCGTGTATGAAAAAGCTGACCGCATCGGCGGATTATTGCGCTATGGCATTCCGAATTTCAAACTTGAAAAGCACGTCATCGACCGCCGTCTCGCGCAGATGGAAGCCGAAGGCGTGAAGTTTGTCACCAGCGCCAACGTCGGAGTTGACGTGGATGTGGAGCAACTGCGCAAAGACTTTGACGCCATCGTGCTCGCCGGAGGCTCCGAAGGCCCGCGTGACCTTCCGGTTCCCGGACGCGAACTCAAAGGCGTTCACTTTGCAATGGAGTTCCTGCCGCAACAGACCAAGCGCGTGCTCGGCGATACCGTGCCTCCTGAGCAGACAATTCTCGCCACCGGCAAGAAGGTCGTCATCATCGGCGGCGGCGATACCGGAGCCGATTGCCTTGGCACCAGTTTGCGCCAGGGAGCAGCCAGCGTGCGTCAGTTCGAGATTATGCCCAAGCCCCCGGAGATGCGTTCACCGCAGACGCCGTGGCCCTTATGGCCTCTGCAACTGCGCACCGAGAGCGCGCATGAAGAAGGCGGCACACGTGAGTGGAGCCTGGGAACCCTGCGCTTTGAAGGCGACGCAAACGGAAATGTCGCCCGTCTTCACGCCATGCAGGTTGGCCCTCCGCCCAAGTTCATACCGGTCGTCGGCACTGAAACCGTCATCGAAGCAGATCTCGTTCTCCTCGCCATGGGCTTCACCGGACCAGTGTGCGGAGGAATGCTCGACCAACTCGGGGTCGCCATCGATGGCCGCGGCAACGTCGCCACCAATGAGCAGAATATGACCTCCGTGGATGGCGTCTTCGCCGCCGGCGACATGCGCCGTGGACAATCGCTTGTGGTCTGGGCAATTGCCGAGGGACGCAAAACCGCAGCCAGCGTAAACGCCTACCTCAGCGCGTCCAAAGCTGCGAACGCATAGGCCTTGTAAACCGCATAAAGAAGACGGCCCGCGAGCCGTCTTCTTTTGTTGTTCTTGAACTGTCATTCTGAGCGTAGCGAAGAACCCCCGTACCGCTCAAATTTCCCGTGCCGCCACCAAGGTAATCTCAACCAGAACTCTCGCCTTTGTTTTTCACCGTGGCGCGAACCCCTACGCCTTCCAGCCCGCCGCCGATTCCGCGCAACAGCTCCGCGCCTGCAAACTCGTCTTGCCATGAGTCGGATGCACCAGCAGCGTCTGAATTCGGAAGGGAATTGATTTCCTTATGAAAATGTCGGCCAGCAGAGCGCTTATCTCATCCAGATGTTGCTGTGCCATCGCCACAATCGACGGGCCTGCGCCGCTCAGGCAAACTCCCAGCAGGCTGGGATGGCGCAACTCCAGCGCTTCTTTCAGCCCCGGAACAATCGCCGCGCGGTACGGCTGATGCAGCCGGTCCTCAAGCGCCTCGTGCAGCAGCGAAAAATCACCGGACCTCAGCGCCTCCAGCAGAAACGCCACTCGCTGCACGTTGAAGATCGCGTCCCCGCGCGAGATCATCTCCGGCAGCACCGCGCGGGAAGCCTTCGTTGCCAGGTGCTGCTCCGGAGTCACCACCACAATGGCCAGCGATTCCGGCCACGTCGCACGCAGCACGCGCAGCGCCCCCGGAACCTCACAGCTCACGGTCAGTCCGCCCAGCAGCGCCGCGGCAATATTGTCAGGATGCCCCTCCAACTCGCAAGCCGCAGTCAGCAACTCCTGTTCGCACAGCGGAGCCGCAATGGCCTCGAACAATCGCAGTCCAGCCACCGTCGCGGCCGCACTGCTGCCCAGTCCGCCCTTCATCGGAATATCGCTCTCCACCATAATATCCAGAGAGGGAATTGGAAACCCGTGGCGCGCTGCGATGAAACGGAATGAGCGCTCAATGTAGTTTTCGCCGTCAAGCCGCTGGTTCACAAAGTCGAAGTTGAGCTTCCCTTCGCCTTCCGCGAAGCGAACCCGCAGCGTAAGGTAAAGCTGAACTGCAACCGCAAGCGTATCAAAGCCTGGTCCAAGATTTGCAATCGAACCCGGCACCTTTATGACAATTTCATCTCGATTAGTGCGCATACGCAACCTCCCGCTGCTTATGAGCGCGGATAATAAAATCGGTATCTTTCAGCACGTGGCCCGTAAGGATTGCGACCACGCTTGCATCTTCAGGAACACTGTTGCTCGTGCGAAGTTTGCGAAGTCCTGCAAGCGTTGCCGCTGATGCAGGCTCGCAGCCAATCCCATCGCGTCCAATCACGGCCTTCGCCTCGGCAATCTCTGCGTCGCTTACGTCAAGCACCTGTCCTCCGGTGCTGCGCACGCCGCGCAGTGACTTCTGCCATGAGCGCGGATTACCAATCCGAATCGCCGTTGCCACCGTCTCCGGTTCGGCCACAGGAGTCAGATCGTCCGCACCATCCCGCCACATCTGTGCGAACGGATTCGCGCCCGCCGCCTGCACAACGATCATGCGCGGAGCCTTGTCGATGAAGCCAAAGCGCAGCAGCTCGTCAAAAGCCTTGGCAAACGCAGCGGAGTTTCCGAGATTGCCGCCCGGCACAACCAGATAATCCGGAGCCTTCCAGTCGAGTTGGTCCATCAGTTCGAACATCGTCGTCTTCTGGCCCTCAATGCGGAAAGGATTGATCGAGTTGAGGAAATAAATCCCTTCGCCGGTTTTATCCAGCAGCATATTCAGCGCGTCATCGAAGCTGCCTTCGATCTGCACAACCTCAGCTCCAAAATCCAACGCCTGCGCTAGCTTGTTCAGTGAAACCTGTCCCGCCGGCAGATAGACCCGCCCAATCACTCCGGCGCGCGCCGCGTATGCGGCAAGCGACGCAGCGGTATTTCCCGTGGAGGCGCAAGCTACCACCTTCGCGCCCGTATGCACCGCCTCTGTCATTCCCGCCGTCATCCCCAGGTCTTTGAAGCATCCCGTCGGATTCCATCCAAGATGCTTGAATTGCAGATCGCTGACTCCGGCCCAATCCGCGCTCTTATGTCCGCGAACCAGCGGCGTATTGCCTTCGCCAAGCGTAACCACCTCATGCGCCGGATATTCAGGAAGAAACTCGCGATAGCGCCATACTCCGCTGATGTCGCGGGGATCGCGTGATTTCCTGCGTTCGCTCCACAACGCTTTCAGCGCCTTGGCGTCAACAGAGGTCTGCGCCACATCCACCTCAAGCAGTCCTCCGCATTTGGGGCAGCCAAGCGCGGGCGCGTGCAAATCAAGTGTCACCGCGCAATTCGGATCGAAGCAGCGGAGTTGCATTAAAGCTCCTTGGTGAGTATCGGCATCGTTAGTGGTTCCTGAATCATAAAGTCAAATCTGCGGATATCGCGCATCGCCGCATCAAGCTGCTCCGCCGGGCATTGTTCCAGCGTCACCACAAACGGCAGCGCGTCCTTGATAAACCCTGGCTTCTGCAGCAATGCGTCAATGTTGATGCCATGCTTGGCCATCGCGCTGGCGATTGCGGCCACTATACCGGGCCGGTCGCGAACCGTAAATCGGAGGTAATACTTATCGGCAAAATTTCCGCTCACCGGCAGCACATCGGCTGCCGCCTTCGGACGCGCGTTCGCCCCGGAGCGTCCGCGCGCAATGGCCAGCAGATCGCTCACCACCGCCACCGCCGTGGAGTGTCCACCCGCGCCGTGTCCGCTGAACGCCGTCTGCCCGCCGTACTTGCCGCTGGAGAGTACAAGATTCAGGCTCCCCGTAATGTGCGCCATCGGAGAATCAATCGGAACCAGGGCAGGCTGCACGGATGCGTAAATGCGTCCATCCCGCCGCTCCGCCCGTGAGATCTGCCGAATCGTGCATCCCAGCTCGTGCGCGTAGATGAAGTCAACTGCATCAATGCTGCGAATCGAGCCGCAGAGAATCTCTTCCGGCGGAACAATCGCCTTCAGCCCAATTCGTGCAAGAATCACCAGCTTCGAGCGCGCGTCATAACCATCTACATCGTCCGTCGGGTCCGCCTCTGCGAACCCCGCGCCTTGCGCCTCATTTAATGCGGACTCAAACGTGATCCCCTCGTGCTCCACCTTCGTCAGAATGAAATTGCACGTTCCATTCAGAATCCCGCAGACCTTATACAGTTGATCGCCTGCAAGTCCCTCCTGCAGCGCATCAATCACCGGAACCCCACCGGCCACCGAAGCTCCAAAAAATATCGCGCCGCCATGTTTGCGCGCCAGTTCACTCAGTCGCGGCCCATGCTGCGCAATCAATTTCTTGTTGGCTGTCACCACAGACTTGCCAGACTCCAACGCCCGTGAAATCCATTCGCGTGCAGGCTCAATGCCGCCGATCAGCTCCACAATCACGTCGGCATCTGAGTCCAGCACCTGCTCCGCGTCGCCTGACCACTGAACGCTCTTGTCCAGCCAGCTAACCCGCTTCCGTTCCACGTCGCGGTTGAATACATGGGTCAAGCACAAGGGCGAGTGCTTGGGTTGGTCGCTCAGGATGCGCGCAACCGCGCTTCCCACGGTGCCAAATCCAAGAATGGCGACCTTCAGCGCGGGAGTCGGCGCCGTGGAAGCCTGATCAAGTGCAGGAATGGTAGCCAAATCTATTTCTCCGATCGTTATGATAGCCGCCCTGATGAAGCCGAACTCGCTTATGCTTGCGCCGTCTCGTGTACCGCAGCCGCCGATGCATGCGATGGCGTCGCAGCGGGCTGCTCAAACAGATGACGATGCAACTGCTGCACCGACTTTACCGCATCTTTTTCGTCCACCACAAAGCTCACGCTGATCTCAGACGATCCCTGTGCAATCATCCGGATGTTGATTCCCGAAGCTGCCAGCACTCCAAAAATCTCGGACACAATGCCCACACGCCCGCGAATGTCTTCGCCCACCAGGCAGATCAGCGCCATCTCCGGCTGAAAGTCCACCTCGCCCAGCGCTTCCAATTCACCGGTCAGCTTCACCAGTTCGCGGCTTCCCTCTACCGCAACCGATGCGCTCGCGCCTGAGATCGCAACAATCTCGCTCTGCAAATGATGCCACCTCAGCAGGCTGAACAGGTCATCCAGAAAACGCAATGAGCCAACGTGCCGTGGAGCGTTGATATTGAATACTGAAATATTTCGCTTCACCGCAATCGCCCGGAACGCAGACGGCCCGCGCGACGCAGTGGCGCGAATAATCGTTCCCGCTTCGCTCGGCTTGTGCGAGTTCAATACCGCAACGGGGATGTTGTGCTCCACCGCAGGCAGTAGAGTTGCGGGATGCAACACCTTCGCGCCGAAGCACGCCAGCTCGGTCGCTTCATGAAAGCTGATCTCCGCGATCCGCTGCGCCCCAGGACAAATGCGCGGATCGGTGGTCAGAATGCCGCTCACGTCCGTCCAGATTTCAATGCGCTCGGCCATCAGCGCCGCGCCAATGATCGCCGCCGAGTAATCCGATCCGCCACGTCCCAGCGTCGTGATCTCGCCTGATTCACTCGACGCAATGAATCCGCCAACCACCGGAACCAGCTTCTGCTCCAGCAGCGCCGGAATCACTTCTTGTAGCTTTGCGCGGGTAGGGTTTGCAAGCGGTGCAGCGGCAGGATGCTTCGAGTCGGTGACAATCAGTTTTCGAGCGTCGGCGTGAACTGAGGGAATGTCCAGTCCCGCAAACGCCGCCGCCACCAGCACGCTTGAGAGCAACTCGCCGAACGTGAGCATGTGCGAGTGTTGTCCTGGCGTCGCCGTTCCGTTGGCGGCAATCTGCGCGGCCAGTGCCGTAGCCTCTGCCATCCGCGTCTCCAGTTCTTCGGCAAACGCCGCCGCCGCCGTAGCTTCCAGCATCTCGCTGGCCGCCGCCACATGCCGCGCTCGGATGCCGTCCAGCAACCCCAGCGCAGAACTCAACTCGCCGCGTGCCGCAGACTCGGCCACCTGCACCAGTTTGTCCGTAACTCCGCCCATCGCGCTCACCACCACCAGGGGCTGCTCCGCAAGGCGTGAAGCCACAATCGAAGCTACGCGCCGGATAGCGGCAGAGTCCTGAACCGAAGTGCCGCCAAATTTCATCACAATCATTTCCAACTCCTAAGACGTTCTGCACAAAAAGCATTCTGCAAAAACAAAGAACCCATCGTCTGCCGGACGATGGGTTCTTGAAGGGTTGCGAATCAGGTTACTTAGCTGATCTCTTCGCAGAACTCACATACGCCCGGAGCCAGGCTTGTAATTGTGCCTGTTGTTGCTGTCCGGGATGTGTTGGTAATTCGCATGTAAGTTCTATAAACGATAGCGGAACCACAATTCAGTGTCAAGCCAATTGAGCGGCTAAACAGCCCTGAAGCGCTTCGCCAGAAGGCCAGTGGCCGCCGTCACATCGATATCCGCAATCAGCAATCCTTACTGACCGTATGGTTGATAGCTGAGCACCGTTCCATCGGGACGCACCACCGCCGAAGTCGTCGGCGACCCTTCGCTCGCATAATTTACCGTCGCGAAATAGCAGGTGTTTTCCGCCGCGCGGCACAGCGCCGCTTTCTCATGGAAAGTGTTCGCCGGATCGGCAAAGCTCGAAGCCACATACCCGCCCGCTTCGGCCTCATCCAGATGAGGATGAAACACCACCTGTGCCCCATTCCGCACCGCCCTGCGCACCGTCTCCGGATACCGCCATCCCTCATGGCAGATCACCACTCCGAACGTCACCGGACCCACCTTGAAAACCCGCCTCCCACTGCCCGGCGTATAGGTCTCATCTTCAGACGGATCGAGTTGAACCTTATCCTGAAACCCCGCAAGCGTTCCGTCTCGGTTGATGACCAGTGCAGAAATAAACAGCGCCTCGCCCACAATCCGCTCAGTTCCAAGAATCACCGCAACGTTTGCCTTCGCAGCCGCTGCCCCAATCGCAGACAACGCATACTCGAGGTACGCAGCGTCCGGAGCCGGAACCGATTTCCCCAGTGCTCGATAGCCGGGAACGAAGCACTCCGGAAAGCAGATCAAGTCGACCCGCTCCCCACCCGCCTGAGCAATGCCGTCTTCCGCCGCTTTAACCGCCTCTTCAGGACTACCCGGCAGCCGCAGATTCGCCAGCGCAATTCGAAACGTGTTCATACCTTCATTGTAGATTCAGAAGCTATAATTCGCGCGCTCATAAGCACGGGAGGCCCATACAAACCGGGGGGCCCATACAAACCGGGGGGCCCATACAAGCCCTCATTATGGTTTGTGTGGGGCTGCCGGTAAGCTGTATTTGTGTTCCCCCGCCCCTGTTTCGAGGCGTGGCCCACATCCGCCTTCTTTTGGCGAATGTGGGGATGCGAACAATGCGGATGCCCCATCTTCGCTTGCCTCTTTTGGTAAGCCAAGGTGGGACCGATGAAAGCCGCGCGAAGCGCGTTCCATGTTCCGATCCGCTGCCAGACCGATGGGTGAATACTGAGCGGCGCTGCGACCTCCATGCCGAACCACCCCAACTTCCTCTCCCCGCATCGAAGCATGAAGTCTTCAATCTCGTACGGAGTTTTCCTTTGAGCATTCCTCTTCGCAACTTTGGACGCACTGACCAGAAGGTTTCCGCTCTCGGCATGGGTGGACATCATCTCGGCGACGCTGCCGACGAAAAAACCGCCGTCACTCTCGTTCAGCAGGCCGTCGATGGCGGCATCAGCTTCTTTGACAACTGTTGGGAGTACCATCGCGGCAAGTCGGAAATATGGATGGGCAAAGGCCTCAAAGGCCGTCGCGAAAAGGTCTTCCTCATGACCAAGGTCTGCACTCACGGACGCGACGCTGCCCTCGCCACCGCCATGCTCGACCAATCCCTGCGCCGCCTCCAGACCGATCACCTCGACCTCTGGCAGATTCACGGAGTCTCCTTTGAGAACGACCCTGATCTCTTCATCCGTCCCAACGGCGCGGCGGAAGCCCTGCGCAAAGCCAAGGAGCAGGGCAAAGTCCGCTTCGTCGGATTCACCGGACACAAAGACCCGGCCATTCACCTCAAGATGCTTGCCACCGGATTTCCCTTCGACTCCGTGCAGATGCCGCTCAACGTCTTCGACCATCACTTCCACAGCTTTGAGCAGCAGGTCTTGCCTGAACTCAACAAGCGCGGCATCGCTCCGCTCGGCATGAAGCCCATGAATGGCCACGGTGATGCCATCCGGCGCGGAGCCATCAGCCCTGAAGAATCCCTGCGTTACGCCATGAGCCTGCCCGTCGCCGTCACCATCACCGGCATGGAGAAGCCTGAGATTCTCCGCCAGAATCTCCGGGTCGCGCAGAACTTCCAGCCCATGTCTCCCGCCGAGATGCAGGCCCTGCGCGATCGCGTCAAAGCCGTCTCCGGCGATGGCCGCTTCGAACTCTACAAAGTCTCTCTCAAGTTCGATAACCCGGAAGCCCGCCTCGCTCACGACTTTCCAATCGACACCAAGCAGGCCGAGGTCAAAGAAATGTTGAAGGCCACGGAAAACAACGGCAAGCCATTTCCCAAGATCGCGTGAGGAGCATCGCTATGAATCAACTCAACCGCCGCGACTTCATCTCCAGTGCGGCCCTCGCCGCCGCCGCCCTTCACGCCAACCGCGCTCTCGCCCAGTCCGGCAACTCTCCGCAGCCGCCCGCCAGTGGCACCGTTCCCATGCGTCCCTTTGGTAAATCCGAAAGCGCAACCCAGGTCTCCGCCCTCGGACTCGGCGGCTATCATCTCGGCTCTGCATCCAGCCAGCAGGAGGCCACTGAAATTGTCGCCCGCGCCATGGACGCGGGCGTGAACTTCTTTGACAACTGCTGGGATTATCACGATGGCGAAAGCGAGGAGCGTCTCGGCCAGGCTCTCAAAGGCCGCCGCCAGCGCGCCTTCGTCATGACCAAGGTCTGTACCCACGGACGCGACAAAGCCACCGCCATGCGTCAGCTCGAACAATCCCTACGCCGCCTGCAAACCGACTACCTCGACCTCTGGCAGATTCACGAGGTCGTCTACTTCAACGATCCCGATCTCATCTTTGCTCCCAACGGCGCTGCCGAGGCGCTTCTCGAAGCCAAACGCCAGGGCAAGGTGCGCCACATCGGATTCACCGGACACAAAGATCCGTCCATCCATCTCAAGATGCTCTCGCATGACTTTCCATTCGACTCCGTGCAGATGCCGCTCAACTGTCTTGACGCTACCTACCGCAGCTTCGAACAGCAGGTCCTTCCCGAGGTCAACCGCCGGGGCATCGCTGCGCTCGGCATGAAGTCCTTCGGCGGAAGCGGCGAAATCATCGTCGGAGGCGCAGCCACTCCGCATGAGGCGCTTCGCTACGCCATGAGTCTCCCGGTCACCACCACCATCTCCGGCGTCGATTCGCTCGACGTGCTCGAACAGAATCTCGCGATCGCCTCCAACTTCAAACCCATGTCTTCGGAAGAAATGCAATCTTTGCGTGAGCGTTGCCGCGGGCTCGCCGCCGACGGACGCTTTGAACTTTTCAAGAGTACGAAAAAATATGATGGCAAAGAGGGAAGGGAACAGCACATGTATCCTTCCGCCGAGGAACTTCCCGCCTGAGCCACGGGTGCGATCGGATAGAACGGAAGTAGTCGCCGCGCGCCCGGTCGCGCTCGCACCCCCAACCATTTACCTTTGTGCAACCGCGCGCAAAACTCTGTGTACCATACAGCCAATCGTTTGAGAAATCGCTCAACGATTGACTCATCGTGTACCTTCGCCCGAAATACGATTCACTAATTTGCTAATCGTCTCCCATTTCACTCCGAGTCTCAAATTGGGAGATCCGTGCCTCGCGGTCCTCACGTCACCCGCATAAACACAGGCTCAAACGCACGTCGCGTCAATATTACACTTCAGTGTAACTGCTATACATTACACGTTCCTTACGTGCCCTTAGCGGCCCAAGCGGTGCTAGTAGGTCGCGAAACCTACTCACCCTAAGCCCTATCCCGCATACATCCAGAATAGATGGCCAAATAGGCTCGTCTCAGTTCGAATTTCTAAAGGCGAGGGTATTGATGAGGACGTGGCTGATTGTCTTGATGATTACGTTAGTGAGTGCAATTTCATTCGCGCAGATTCCTGCGAGCAATCATGTGGTCATGGTTGTCGAAGGGAATCACGGCTACTCGAGTGTGATTGGAAATAGCACTATGCCGTATCTCAACTCTCTCGCTTCGAAATACGGCTTGGCAACCCAGTACTATGCGAACATGCATCCCGCGATCGGAAACAACTTCGAGATGACGATGGGCAGTGTGCCCACAAACAATGACACTCTCACGCCATCAAAGTTCCCCGTTTCAGCCGACAATATTGTCACCCAGATGATGCTCGATGGTAAGACATGGAAATCATATGCGGAGGGTCTGCCGAATGCAGGCTATACCGGCGGCAACACCGGCAATTACGCGGTTCGCAACAATCCGTTTGCATACTTCGCCGAAGTCCAGAACAGCGACGCACAGAAGTTGAACCTTGTGCCCTTCTCGGAATTTGCGACAGACATGGAGAGCAACCAGTTACCCGACTTCAGCTTCATCGTTCCGAATCTTCAGGACAATGGCTACAATGGCTCGCTGCAACAGGCCGACGGATGGCTGAAGAAGAACATCGCGCCGTTGCTCGCCAATCCAGCATTCCAGAAAGATGGATTGCTGATCATCACGTTCGAAGAATCTGACAGCACCGACAAAGCACACGGCGGCGGCCACGTCGCCACTATAGTGATTGGACCGAAAGTCAAGCAAGGCTACAAGTCGACAACTCTCTATCAGCATCAGAGTCTGCTTCGCACCATTATGACTGCGTTGGGAACAAGCAATTTCCCCGGTGCCGCGGCTTCAGCTCCGGCGATGAGCGAGTTCTTCACCGCGCAAACCGCCGCGACTGCGACTCCTGCGGCGGCCAGTGCGATTCGCGCCGCAACCACGCCTGCTGCGGCCGCCGCCTCCGGAGTAACAATCAGTTCGCCGGCGAGCGGTGCGACCGTCGCCTCACCCGTGCAGTTCGTTGCTTCAGCAGTGAGCAGCAGCAGTACATATCCCATCACCTCCATGCGGATCTACGTTGACAGCACGAGCATGTATACGGTGAGCGCTGCAAGTATCAACACCTCACTGACACTCGCAACCGGCACGCGCAACGTGACCATCGTCGCCTGGGACAAGTCCGGGAAGTCTTATACCACTAGCGAAAGCATCACTGTTGCGGCCTCGAACTCTAGAAAGTCATCCGGTAGCGTCACCATCACCTCGCCAGCGAGCGGCACTACCGTCAGCTCGCCAGTTCAGTTCGTGGCCTCGGCCACGGCAAACTCCGGCAAGACAATTACGTCGATGGAAATATATGTAGACAGCGTCAGTGAATACCTCGTGGATGCCAGTTCACTGAATACATCCTTAACTCTGGCGAGTGGCGCACACAGCGTAGTCATCGAAGCATGGGACAACGGTGGGACTGCATATAAATCGTCGCGAAGCATCACGGTTGCTGGCACCGCCGCAGGCACACTCACCGTTAGTCCAGGCTCGCTGAGCTTCGGTTCGGTGTCCGTCGGCAGCAGTGCCTCACAGACGCTGACGGTGACGGCAGGCACTGCATCGGTCACGATTACGGCGGTAAACCCTGCAGCTGGTTTCACCGTGAGCGGACAGACTCTGCCACTGACTGTTGCGGCGGGTAGCAGCGCTTCGTTCTCCGTGAAGTTCACGCCGACAACCGCGGGCACCGTAAGCGGCAGCTTGTCAGTGGTCAGCAACGCTTCAAACTCTACGGCAACTGTTGCGCTGAATGGAACAGGAACAGCGTCCTCCAGCGCTACACCACCCTCGGTTACGTTGAACTGGAGCGCGAACTCCACAGTTAGCGGTTACTACGTTTTCAGAGGGACGGCGTCGGGCGGTCCGTACACGCAGATTACGAGCAGCATGGTTTCAGGCACGTCGTACACAGACTCTACCGTGAGCGCCGGCACAACGTACTATTACGTGATGACCGCGTTGAATTCGAGCGGCGTTCAGAGCGCATACTCAAGCCAGGCGCAAGCCATAGTGCCAGCTTCGTAATGGGATCATGGTCTGGTCGGAATGAAATGAAATCATTACGGCCAGACCGGACGCAAAGACCCGGCATTCCCTCAGAAAAGCTCTACCAGAACTCTGGACAAGGCGTCATGCAGTCGGTGCTCGACTGTGGGGACGCCATTAATTGTTCATCGCTTAGAGTCGGATATTGCTATTGCGCCGCAGCAGTTCTGCCCCATAGGCTCCCGCTTATCCAAAGTTATGGGAACTCTGCAGCCGAATAGGTGACTGTTCTGCGAGCCTGACGAGAGGAGCTATTCAGCCGAAACAAAGAGCGCGATTGGCTGCCCCCCAGGGATTCGAACCCCGATACCCTGCTCCAGAGGCAGGTGTCCTACCGTTGAACGAGGGGGCAGCAAGCTGAGCCGCTTATGTTGCTGAGTGCAACGGTTTGATCATAAGTGCTTGAAGACGTTTCGTCAACTTGGGTTATGCACACTGCGCCCCTGCTGCGGCTAAAGCAAAGACCAACCTCCGACCACCTTCGTGTGCGCCCGGGAATCTGCGATAATGGCGGAAAGAGCGAGCGCCCGGAGGCAAGTTGATGCTGCCTGCCGATAGGGCTTGCGCAGGCTGGCTCAACTGGCCTGCAAGGATTTTGTAGTGAGTTCCGAGCAGCAAAAAACATTCTTCATCGAGACCTTCGGATGCCAGATGAACTTCCACGACTCCGAGAAAGTTGCGGGATCGCTGGTGTCACAAGGGTATCGGCAGGTGCAGTCCGTCGAGGATGCCGACCTGATTTTCTACAACACCTGCTCGATTCGCGACAAGGCTGAGCAGAAGGTCTTCCATCGTCTTGCGGAGTACAAGCGTTTGCAAAAGCTTGGCAAGAAGTTTGCTGTGATCGGTTGTGTTGCGCAGCAGGAAGGCGAACGCATTTTTGAGCGCGCGCCGCACGTCTCGCTGGTGGCCGGCTCTGCCAGCTATCGCAATCTTCCCGAGATGCTGGTGCAGATCGAGCGCGGCGAACGCGCCACAGGACTCGATGATCGGAACACCGATGAGACGTTTGAAACTGAGTTCACTGCCCGCACCAGCCCGCATCGCGGATACATCACCATCATCGAAGGCTGCGACAAATTCTGCGCCTATTGCGTGGTGCCCTACACGCGTGGCCGCGAGCGCAGCCGCACCTCGGAATCCGTGTTGGAAGAGGCGCGGCGCATTGTGGATGGCGGCCTTACGGAGATTCAGTTGCTCGGCCAGAACGTGAATTCCTATTGCGATCCGTTGGGCAGACTCAGCTTTGCCGAGTTGCTCGCCGAAGTCGGCCGGGTTTCGGGAATCCATCGCGTTCGCTTCACAACTTCGCATCCGCGCCACTTCACCCGAGAGATCGTGGAGGCCATTGATTCAGTGCCCACGCTCTGCGATCACGTGCATCTTCCCGTGCAGAGCGGTTCTTCGCGCGTGCTCTCAGCGATGGCGCGTGAGTATATGCGTGAGCAGTACCTGGAGCGCATCGCGTGGATTCGTGCGGCTAAGCGCAAGCCAATTTCCATTACCACCGATGTTATTGTCGGCTTCCCAGGCGAGACGCATGAGGAGTTCGAGCAGACGATGACCTTGCTGAAAGAAGTGCAGTTCGACGGAGTCTTCAGCTTCAAATACTCGCCCCGTCCCAACACCCCGGCCATCGGCATGGAGAATGCGATCACGGAAGAGGAGAAGACACACAGGCTCGTCGTCCTCAATGATTTCCAGCGTGAGATTCAGCGCGTTAACTATGCGCGTCACGTGGGCGAAGTCCTGGAGGTAATGGTGGAAGGCTTCCAGACAACGCGTGAGCAGGTTACAGGACGCACCTCGCAAAACAAGACGTTGAATTTTACGATTCCCGCAGGCATGGACGCGCCCAAGGTAGGAAGTTATGCGATGGTTCGCGTGACACGCGCGCATCCAAACAGTCTTGTGGGAGAATTGTGCTCTGCAGGTGAAGCGCAACTAGTATCTGCAGCGTACAGTGTGATCTGACTATTTTTCCTTTACTCAGTAAGGAGAGCATTGCATGGAAGTTGAAATGCGGATTCGCGGACTGATGTTGGACCCAACCACCAATATGCCGATCATCGTCTTGAAAGATGTCAACAGCGATTCGGTGCTGCCGATATGGGTGGGCGTGTTCGAGGCGAATGCGATTGCGCTGGAGATAGAAAAGGTCGCGCCGCCTCGTCCCATGACTCACGATCTGCTGAAGAACGCGATCACCGGGCTGGGAGCGACGGTGGAACGCGTGGTGGTCACTGAACTGCGAAACGATACGTTTTACGCAGCCGTCTGGGCAACTCGAAATGGCGAGCCGATTGCGATTGACGCACGCCCATCCGATGCCATCGCTCTGGCCATGCGCACGGATTCTCCGATCTTTGTGGAAGAGGATGTGTTGTTGAGTTCGCGTCTTGCTACCGGCTCCACGGGACGCATTACCGGAGACGATTTGCGGCGCTGGCTGGAAGGACTGAACGACGACGACCCAGGGCGCTACCACAGTTAGCGGACAGCTATAAAGTTTTCAGAAACAGCCTTGCCTCTTCGATTCGAGGGAAGGCTTTTTCATCTTCGCGAAACTCCTTGCCATGCACGCAGCGGCGGCTGCCGCGCATCTTCACCGGATGCTTCAGGTGCAGCATCTCGTGATAGACAAGGTACTCGATTGCATACCGGGGTACGCGAGCCTGATCAAAGACCTTGCTGATGATGATGGCGTTATGCGCAGGGTCATAGTGGCCCAGCAGGTGGCGTGCCCGTTCGGCGCTCCAACTCATCTGCGGACGTCCAAGCAGCCCATAAAAGAATCGCACGTTCAGCGCGTCAAACACTTCGTCGAGATCGTAATAGATACCCTGTGGCGATTCCAGGCGCTTGCGTCCGCGTAACTGTCGCACCTGCTGAGCCTTCTCCATCATTCCGCGGGTGGCAATGTAGCGACGGTAGCGCGAGGTATGTGCGGTGTCGATGGGCTTGCGGTAAATCTTCGCCAACAGAATGTGCATGATGGCCTTCAACACAGCTTCGGGCGCACCCTCCAGCAAATCGGAGAGCCGCACCTTCATCCGGCCTTCGGTTAGACGAATCGTGTTATTGATGTTGGCGAAAGGGTAGAACTTCAGATCGAACTCCGGGAAGGGCGCGCGTGGGCGAAGTTCCCTATACGTCTCATGCAGCAGTGGCAGCAACGATTCCTTCAAGGTGCTTTCAGATTACCAGAAGCCTGCTTCCGCGACCGTCCAGCCCGTATCCGACGTCAGTAGCTCAGTGCGGTGGCGGAGTTCGTCCCACACCGCCCATGCCGGTATAGTCGGGCGGTTCCGGGGGCGCCATGGAGCGATCCGCCCGTTTCGCATCTTGTTGGTCGAGTTTTTCCTTGTTCTTTTCCTCGCCCTTCTTTGCGATCTGGTCGGCGAGCATGGAGTGAGCGCTCTGCGTGCTCGTTTCCATCGACTCTCGGGCGTCCGCCAGGGCTACGGCAAAACGCCGCTTCTGTATTGGAGTTGCGTTCTGATCGAGCGCGGCCAGCTTTTTCTGGAACTCAGCCTCGGCATCAAGCACGTGTCGCAACGGACGGCGCAGATCCTCGCTGTGCTTGTTGAACATGGAAAGATTATCGTCAAGCTCGTCAATCAGCGACGCCAGGTCGGCAAGCAATTCGGCAATTCTATCGGGATCGTTGATGCCGGGCTTGGTTGCACTGCGAAGGCGATCAATGGCGAGCGAGCGGTCTCTTGCGAAAGAGAGCAGCAGATCGACGCGCACCTTCGGATTCTGTGCGCTCTCCCGCAATTGCTCCACCTCGCGGGGCCCCAGAGGATCATGGTGCCCCTGCGCCTGCGCGCCAGCGCAGAGGCACACAAGCAGAATTGCCGTGACAATCTTCAAGGCTTTTTCTCCACGCGCGTTCCGGCCGCGTCGCCAAACAAGACATGCAACAGACGGTCCCGTTCACTCTCCACCTCGGTGAGAGCGTGAGACAGATAAGGCCGCTCCTCGGAGTCGAGCGTCTGTGCAATGGCTTTCATGCGGCGTGAAAGCGTGCGCAACTCGATCTCTGCCTTCTTCTCGCCCTTTCGTGCCTGCAATGAGCATTCTACGGCGCGATGCACATTGAGGAGCGTTGCGTCCACCGCGTTGCGTGCGATCGGTACGTCAGATGCCGCGAAGCGCCGGTTTGCCTCCTCAATGCTCCAGCGTGCCGCCTGAAGACTCTGGCGGACGCAGTCTATGCCGCCCACCGGTTCTATCTTCTTCTGCGGTTCTGCCGTGTTCTGGGCCATGCTGAACCCGACGAAGAACAGGCAGAGCGGCAATATGCGATGTGCCTTCATTTCTTCCCCTTGGCCTCGGGCTCAATTGCGATCAGGCGGTGACGCGCCTCCCACTCCTCATTCGGAAACTGCCCATTCGCGATGGCGAGAAATGCCTTGTAGTTCTCCACCGCCGGTACAAACTGGCGCAGATGGTCATAACAGGTCGCGCGCAGAAAGTAGCTGCTCGGAAGTTCGGGCAGAAGCTTCTTCCGCTCATCCAGAGACTTGATGGCAAGTTCGTACTCTTTGTTGCCTGATGCCGCCAAGGCCAATTGGCCGTAGGCTTCGCCCCAATCCGGCTTCAGTTTGATGCAGCGGAGAAACTGATCGCGCGCCTCTACGTACTTGAGTTGCGGGAGCAGCACCGCACCCAGACCGTTGTGCAGATCCGCGTCGGCAGGGAAGTGCTCGATGAGAGCGCGGTACTTCTTCTCGGCGGCGGCCCACTGTTTTGCGCGCTCCTGCACAAACGCCAACTCGCGTAACGCGTCCCAGTCGTCCGGCTTCAAGGCCAGTGCCTTTTGCAACTCCCGTGCAGCTTCGTCGTCCTTCTTCTCAGCGCTCAGAACGCGACCCAGTTGCAGATGCGCGTTTTCATCCTGAGGAGCCGCGCTCACCAAGCGGCGCAAAGTATCCTCTGCCTCCGGCAGACGCTTGCCGCGCGTATAGAGGTTTGCCAGGGCTGCAAGCGCATCTGCCGATGTTGGCTGCAACTCGCTGGCCTTGCGAAACTCTCTCTCCGCACCTGCCAAGTCGCCGGATCTCTCCAGCGCCTCGCCATAGGCCAACCGGATTTGCGTCTCGCCGGGTGCCAACGACACGGCGTGCGACCACGATTCCAGCGCGTTCACGTTATCCTTCTGCGCCCCTACGGCCTGAACCTCGGCCAGGGCCGCCCAAGCGTGAGCCAGAGACTCTTCAGGATGCGCGCTTGTCGGCTTCAGCCGTGTCGCCTTTTCCAGGTACTTCGACGCATCGGGATGATTCTCATGGGCCAGAACCATGCCAAGGTTCAGATTGCACTCAAAGCTCTCAGGCTGAGCCGCCGCCGCACTTCGATACGCGGTAATCGCCTCGGGATAGTTCTTTTTCGCATGCATTACGAAGCCGAGGTCAAACCAAGCGCGCGCGTCCTTTGCGTTGGCGGCCACCAGTTTGCGCAGAATCACTTCCGCAGAAGACCATTGCTGCTGATCCATCGCGCTCTCGGCCCGCGTGATTGCAGGCGGTTCGGTGGCACTCGCGCTAGTTGAATTAGTTCTCTGAGCGAGCATCGACCCTGTCAGGGCCAGCGCCGCGGCTCCGAATCGTATCCACCGCGTCACAGCCCTCATTGCGCGGTTACCTGCTGCGGCAAAACCTTGCGCAGCCACTGGCCTGTGTAGGACCGCTTACAGGCCGCAATCTCTTCAGGCGTGCCCACGGCCACTACTTCTCCGCCGCGCTCACCGCCTTCAGGTCCAAGGTCGATCACCCAGTCTGCAACTTTGATTACGTCCAGATTATGTTCGATCACCACAATGGAACCGCCTGCATCAATGAGTTTCTTGAACGCCGCCAGCAGTTTGCTCACGTCGTCAAAGTGGAGTCCCGTGGTGGGCTCGTCAAAGATATAGAGCATGTGTGACTTGCGCTTGATAGAAGTGCCATCGGGATTCTTGCGCAGGCTGTCGCGGCCCTGCGGCTGCAAGTGCGCAGCCAGCTTCATGCGCTGCGCTTCTCCGCCGCTCAGCGTGGTGGCAGACTGGCCGAGCCGCAGGTAACCGAGGCCAACCTCCTCCAGCACTCGCAGCTTATCCACCAGCTTTGGTACCCCGGTAAAGAATCCGAGAGCTTCTTTCACGGTCATGTTCAGCACGTCGTGAATGTTCTTGCCGTGGTAGCGCACTGCCAGAATCTCAGGCTTGTAACGCGTGCCTTTGCACTCCTCGCAGATCAGCTCCACATCTGCCAGGAACTGCATTTCCACGGTCACGGTGCCGTCTCCGGAGCACGTGTCACACCGGCCTCCGGGGATATTGAACGAAAAGTGTCCCGCTGTGTGTCCATGCTTCCTGGATTCGGGAAGGGAAGCGAAGACCTCGCGAATTGGATCGAACGCCTTGATGTAAGTCACCGGATTCGAGCGCGGGGTGCGACCAATGGGCGACTGATCCACCAGTTGTACGTCATCGAGCCACTCCTCGCCTTCGAGGTCGCGCAAGCTGCCTTCGTTCGTCATTCCTGTAGTCTGGCGCTTGATCGCAGCTAAGCGCTGGTACAGCACATCATGCACCAGCGTGCTCTTGCCGGAGCCGGAAACGCCCGTGATCGCAACCAGCATCCCGAGTGGAATTGTTACGTCCACGTTCTTCAGATTGTGTCCGCGAGCATTACATATACGCAGAAACTGTTTTCCCTGAGTGCGCCGCTGCTGCGGAATCTGGATCTGCAGATCTCCGCTCAGATAGCGTCCCGTGAGCGACTTCGGATTCGCGCAAATCTCATCGTAGGTGCCGTATGCAACCAGCTTCCCGCCGTGTTCGCCTGCGCCAGGACCAAGGTCCAGAATCGCATCAGAAGAGGCCATCACCTCCGGATCGTGCTCCACAACAAGGATCGTATTGCCGAGATCTCGCAGGCTCTTCAGAATGTGAATCAGACGCGCCGTGTCACGGCTATGCAGTCCAATCGAGGGTTCGTCAAGCACGTACAAAGTGCCAACCAGCCGTGAGCCCAGTGACGTTGCAAGCTGAATGCGTTGCGCTTCTCCGCCGCTCAATGTGGATGAGAGCCGGTCCAGCGTCAGGTACTCCAGCCCGACCTCGTTCAGAAAGCGCAGGCGGTCACGAATCTCCTCCAGTAGTTTGCTGGCTATCGCGCTCTCTTCGCCTGTAAGCTTCAACTCACTGAAGAAGCGAGCGGATTCCTCTACCGTTTTGCTGCATATCTCGCAAATGTTCAGGCCTGCGATCTTCACCTGCCGCGCTTCGTTGCGCAATCTTGCGCCGCCGCACGCTCCGCAAAGCGAGTAGCCGCGATAACGGCTCAGGAATACCCGCACGTGCAACTTATATTTCTTGCGTTCCAGGTGTTCAAAGAAGCCGCGAACGCCAAACCACTTCCCATCGCCATCCATGATGAGCTTCTGATGTGGTGGCTTGAGGTTGGCCCAGGGCACATCCATCGGAACTCCCGCCAGCCGCGCAACCCGCCGCATCTCCGTCCCCAAAGGCTTGTACTTCGGCTTCGTCCAAGGCTCCACTGCGCCTTCAGCCAAGGTCTTTGATTTGTCCGGAATCACTAGGTCCATGTCAAAGTCAATGGTGTTTCCAAAGCCCTGGCAGCGCGGACAAGCGCCGAAAGGATTGTTGAAGGAGAAGAGCCGCGGCTCGGGCTCTTCGAACTTCAGATTGCAGTGCTTGCACTCAAAGCGAAGTGAGAAGCGGAGCCTCTGCGGCACGCCTTCGCGTGGTGCCGTCTCAAACACAACCTCGCCCGACTCACGATAGCCGCTCTCAATCGCGTCCACAATGCGCGACCCTGATTCTGCGTCGACCACAATGCGGTCCAGCAGGATAAACACCGGCTCACTGAAATCGATTGCCAGCAGTGACTCGGGAGTGGAGAACTCGAAAAGCTCCCCATTCTGAAACAGACGGTTGAATCCGCGTTTACGCAGCTCGAAGAGACGTTCTTTCAGCCCGGCGGAGGAATCGATCTCCGGCTGTTTCTTCTTGCGTCCGCGGGGCTTCTTTTCCTCTGCCGCCGCAGGCTCGGCTGCTGGCTGCAGCAAAGGGAATAGCGCCTGTATGCGAGTTCCATCCGAAAGCGCCAGAATCTTCTCTGCTACTTCGTCCACGGTGTCATTCTTTACCTGCTCGCCGCACTGAGGGCAATACGTGCGGCCAATGCGTGCGTAGAGCAGGCGCAGGTAGTCATAGACCTCGGTTGCGGTGGCCACGGTGGAGCGGGGATTGCGCGTCTGGTTCTTCTGCCGGATCGCCACAGCCGGCGCAATGCCGTCGATCAGGTCAACATCCGGCTTTTCAATGCGTTCCAGAAACTGCCGAGCGTAGGCAGAGAGGGATTCCACATAGCGGCGTTGCCCTTCAGCGTAGATCGTGTCAAAGGCCAGCGAAGACTTGCCGCTTCCCGAGACTCCTGTCACCACCGTAAGGCGATTGTGCGGAATTTCGAAATCAATGTTCTTCAGATTGTGAACGCGAGCGCCGCGAACTACGATTGCATCTTTGGACATAGTGAGAGCGACAGGACGCACCCGAGCGCGGCACTATACCCTACAGCCGCAATCCGTCGTCTGCCGAATCTCTCTATTATAGTTCATTCCTCAATTCATCAACCTTAGAACCAGCAGGACGTAAACCCACATAATAGCCATGAAATGCCAGTACCAGGCCGTCACGTCAAGGGTGATGCAGCGGCGCTCCAACGAGTGCCGAGGCCCTGCCGCGAGGCAAGCGTAAAGCAACACTGCAAGTCCCGCGGTAAGGTGCAGGGCGTGTGTGCCAGTGAGAAGAAAGTAGAAGGTGCTGGAAGGGCCACTCCTCAGATACGCGCCATGGACGGGCAGCAGCCGCCACGCGTGAAATTGTCCACGGAGAAATCCAAGCCCCGCCAGCAAAGTGGCGGCTGCCCACCACAGCGAGGTTTGACGAATCGCCCGCACTCCGGGAATCGTGCCCATAGCTACCAGGATTGATTCCATCCGCGCTGCCCGCCTTGCGATCTCGACCAGCAGGCTGCTAAGAAGCAGCACTGCCGTATTGATCAGCAGAACCTTCATTGGCAGCGTCACGGGAGCCCAATCCGTGTTAAATGAACCCGTGAGCGGATCGAACTTGCCGGCCCCTCTGCGCGCTACAAACAGCGTTGTGAATGAGATGAACAGCATCACGATGGAGGCAATCGTGAATAGCAAACCTAATCTATATCGCTGTAACTGCTGGTGGAAGCCGTCCAGTCCATCGCCGTCACCGCGACCCCCTCCGCCGCCACCGCCGCCGGCCTCAGGAGGCACTGGACCACGGTTGCCTCCACCGGGTAAAGCCTTATTGGGTGAGCGCGAAAGAATGCCAGCCATCTGCTCCTAGATGCTGATGCGGCCATTGCTGTTGGAATTAAATTTCATGCAGTCGGGTCACATCTTTCCTGGCGGGCTGAATCGAATTCGTCCTATTCTGAATCGAAGAAGATTGATGACGTCTCATTCGCGGAGCTTGCATTTGATATCACCCCATGCCCACGACCACGATGTGCCCTCGGCTACCTGGGAACGCGACGGCTGTTTTGGATGCGGACCTGCGAACGCCAATGGCCTTCACCTGAACTTTGCAATGAGTCCTGCCGGCAACAGCTATATCTGCGAGTTCTCACTCGGCAGCAGTTTCGTCGGACCTCCGGGTCACGCTCACGGCGGAATTATCGCCACCATACTGGACGAGGCCATGGGCAAGGCTAACAAACTAAAGAGTAAAGTTGCTCTCACCCGCCGGATGCAGGTCGAGTATCTCCGCCCGGTACCCCTCGGACAACCGCTCGTGGTAGAGGGCCGCGTGCTTCGCACCCGCGACCGCGTCCTCTACAACCGTGGTGAGTTACGAAACGCAAAGGGAGAAGTTCTTGCGCGAAGCCGTGGGACCTTCCTTGTCATAAACCCAGACAAGATGTTTGCCCGGGAGTTGGAGATAGAGCGCGAGGCGGCCAGGTAACACGTGCGCCAAAGCTGAGTCTTCCGATTTCCGAGACGCTACTCGCGCGCATTATTTTCTTCTCTAGTGCCTGAACTCCCAGCCCACGCCAGAAACTTGCGCAGAGCAGCGCCACGATGACTGACCAGCGCTTTCTCGTCCGCCGTGAGTTCAGCGAAGCTTTTCGATTGCGACGGAAGATAAAACAGCGGATCGTAACCGAAACCCATTCCCCCACGCGATTCGCGCAGAATGATCCCATCAGCTTCGCCTCGAAAGTGCGCGACCTGCTCACCATTGCGCGCGGCAGAGATTACGCAAACGAATCGTCCGGTGCGCTCCGCATCATCAACTGCGCCCAACTCGTGTAACAGCTTTGCATTATTGGCTGCGTCGTTGCTGTTCCCGCTCAAGTCGTCCGCGGCGGCATAGCGCGCCGAGTACACTCCAGGTGCGCCATGCAGCGCATCCACCTCCAGGCCGGAATCATCAGCCAGTACCAGTTCACCTGCGGCGAAACGGCTGTAGTGCTCGGCTTTCTTGCGTGCATTCTCCTCGAAGGTAACGCCGTCTTCCACTGCCTCCGGCAACGCAGGGAAGTTCTGCAGACCTTCGATAGTGATTTCATAGACCGCCCCCGCGCCGGCAAAATCACGCAACTTGCCTGGGTTTGAAGTCGCAATCAGTACTCGCATCTTGCCACTTTAAGAGAATCTGGATGCAATGGGAAGGACGCGATCATCAGTACGGGAAGAACATGCAGTATGTTGCACAAAACCCATGGGATGCCTTGAAAGTGGCAACTCAAAGACCACGTTCATGCAGCAAGTTGCATGTTCCGTGGCATAAGCCTCTAATTTCCACGGATTTGGACGATCAGTACGGTGATTTAAATGCAAATACGCATTCATCGATGTCGGTCCCGATATCGGATTTCGATCTTGAGTTTGAAGACGCTCCCTAGGAACCTGACGAGAATGTTGACTACGACCGAGCAGAGACAGGCGCCGCGATACTCCATGCAGCTGCCCGTAGTTCTCCTCCTGGACAACGGGCTCCATCTGCGCGTGCAAACGCACAACCTAAGTGCCACAGGAGTCTATTTCACCGTTAGAAAAGATCTCCAATTGAACGAGCGTGTCAGCTTCCTGGTTACGTTTCCTCTGGAGATCACATCATCCTGCAAGCTTTTGGCCCTGTGCGATGGTTCAGTGGTCAGGAGAGAGCAGATGAAAGATACTGACGGCGTAGCCTTGAAAATTGAAAAATATCAGTTCTTGACCTCCGTAGCCTGAACGCTCGAAGCGGCCGGAAAAGTGAAAAAGTTTTCCCACGCTTTGCCCACGATTCCTCCTGTCACCGATTTCGTCTTCACCCATATCAAGCTTTCTCCGGGCAAAGGTGTGTTTCCACGGGACACCGTAGAGCAGTGACAATGACGACAGTCTCCGTATCGAAAACATAATAAAAGACTTGCGGGAACAGTTGCGATGTGGCGGAAGATAGCACAGCCAATTTCCGCGCCATAGGTCTTTGGCACTGAATGTGCAACTCAAGGCAGTGTAACGGGCGAGAGTTGTTTTCTGCCTGTACCGGGGATTAGGGATGATCCGACGTTTTCCACAGAGCCGCAATGGGACTCAGAGGGCGAAGCCATGAGCAGCGCGCAAGGAACTCAACTGACTTCGGCGAGTTTTCCTGCAACTTGGGTTGAGGATCAGCCAAGGTGGTACGCCATCCAGACGCGTGCTCGTCACGAGATGCGGATTGGCGATGAACTTCAGCGGAAAGGGATCGATGTTTTTGTTCCAACGTTGCATGAATCCCATCACTGGAGTGACCGAAAGAAGATTGTGGAAGTCCCCCTCTTTTCGTGTTACGCGTTTGTCAACCTGATTGCGTCACACTCGATGCGTCTGGAAGTTCTGAAGACGACGGGCGTGTTTCGTTTCGTACAGGTCAACGGCTCACCGGCTCCGATTCCAGATTCCCAGATTGAGGGAATCAAAACGGTTCTCTCGAACAATTTACCCATTTCTACCTGCGGGTTCATCCAGGTTGGCCAGCGAGTTCGAGTCCGTGGAGGCTCCCTGGACGGCATTGAAGGCATTCTGATGGCGAGCAAAGGCGGGCAAAAACTCGTAATCTCGGTTGAACTGCTACAGCAATCCGTTGAGGTTACGGTCGAGGGATACGCCGTCGAAGCGGTTTAGCCAGCCACGCGAGACAGCAACAGGATGAAGGAAACAACATTCTGCCGTGATGTCGGCACCCGAGGCTTGCAATTCTGAGAGCGGCTTTACAGCTATCAGAATCTGATGTTCTGGTTCCAGTTCCTAATTCCTGCCGAGTTTTCATGATCAAACTACCTGTGAAACGACTCCTCGAACGCTATCGCCTACCCGATTCCTGGGTGAATTTCTCTTATGATGGCGATCTGCCGCCTCGTAAAGGGTTCTTCAAGTTCGGGGATGGAGCTGTTTGTTTCGGCTCCTGTTCATCGGGTCGCGTGGCAGCGGACGCCAGGGGTGATCTGCATGATGTTCGAGCGAGTGGTCGTGCTGATGGAGACCTCATCCATCTCCCGTTTGACCCCGATCAGATCACGGAAAACCTGTTAATGGAGCGGTATCCCGCGGAGAGCGTTCCAACAGAGATGCAGACGTTGATACGAAGCATGTATTACGGTCTGCGGCCGCTGCTTCCGGTAGGCACTAGGAAGCATCTCCAGCGCTTCTACCTTTCGGGATGGGAGAAAATACCCTTTCCCCAATGGCCTGTGGACTTTAGCGTGGAGCGCATCCTTGAAGGATTGTTGACTGGAATTATGAACTTGAGGGGGGTTGATAAGATCCCGTTCATCTGGTTCTGGCCAAATGGACATGAGAGCTGCGCTATCGTTACCCATGACGTCGAAGCTCGCAAAGGAAGGGATTCCTGTACCGCACTGATGGATATGGACGATTCATATGGGATTAAATCGTCTTTCCAGATTATTCCCGAAGGTCGCTATTCCGTCTCCCCAGAATTCCTGGCAGGCATTCGCGACCGTGGATTCGAAATCAATGTGCATGATTTGAACCATGATGGCAGGTTGTTCTTGGAGGAGCGTGAATTCAGGCGTCGCGCTGAAGCCATAAACCGCTATGGCAAGGAGTTTCTGGCAGCTGGCTTTCGGGCGGGAATCATGTATCGCAATCAAGAGTGGTATGACGCGCTTGATTTCGAGTACGACATGTCAGTACCTAACTGCGCCAGTTTAGAACCGCAACGCGGTGGATGTTGCACGGTAATGCCTTATTTCATTGGCAAATTGCTCGAGTTGCCGCTCACCACGACGCAAGATTACGCGCTATTTCACTTTCTCAGAATACATTCCCTCGACCTATGGAAGTCGCAAATCGGAGCAATCCGCCGGCACCACGGGCTAATCTCCATCCTGGCGCATCCGGACTATCTCATGGAGAGACGAGAACGCGAGATTTATCTCGGATTGCTCCACTATGTTGCCGAGCTGCGCGATTCTCAAAATATTTGGCTTGCAAAGCCACGGGAAGTAAATGACTGGTGGCGTATCCGGAACGAGCTCAGGTTGGTTCAAGAAGGATCGGGCTGGCGTATTGAAGGCTCAGGAAGCGAACGCGCGCGAATCGGCTACGCATGCCTCAGGAATGGTAGCGTCAGCTACGACCTCGATGAAACAACCCGAGGGGCACAGATGTGGACTGCCGTAAGAGAGTAGGACTAGTGATATTGACCCCGTTCCGACGGGGTGCGTTAGCGAACCTCTAAAGCCGCTTTAAGCGGACCTTAGAATTTCAAGCCACCGGCTCTGCCGGGAGTCATTACAGGAAGCCAAAGACTATGAGATCAGCCAATAAAGTCGTTATTGTTGGACTCGGCGAGGTGGGGAAGCCGCTCTTTAAACTCGTTTCCGAGCACCAAGAGGTTCTTGGAGTGGACATTTCCCCCGTGGCGCCCGTCGGTCCTGTCGAAGTGCTCCACATCTGCTACCCGTTCCAGATTAAGAATTTCGTCGGCGAAACTGCTCGCTATATCGAATTGTTCAAGCCCGAGTTGACGGTCATCAACAGTACGGTGGCGGTCGGGACTACGCGCGCGGTCGCAGAGCGAACCGGAGCCGCAGTCGTCAATAGCCCGGTGCGTGGTAAACATGCCCGAATGCTGGAAGAGCTTCGAATTTATACGAAATTTGTGGGTGCGCTCAATCCGAATGACGGTGAAAAAGCAGCCCGCCATTTCGAGTCACTGGGTCTGAAGACGAAGATCCTCTCCACACCGGAAGCAACAGAACTGGCAAAGCTTACCGAAACCACCTACTTCGGCGTGATGATCGCATGGGCGCAGGAATTGGAGAGGTACTGCGATCAATCCGGGCAAGACTATAACGAAATCACATCTTTCTATGACGAAATTAAGTTCTTCCCTTCGGTGAAGTACTTTCCTGGCCTGATTGGCGGCCACTGCGTGATGCCGAATATCAAGATACTCGGCCAATTCAGGCAGACCGTGATGATCGAAGCAATCAGCGCTTCGAACCAAATGAAAATCGAGCGGGACGCACGTGTTGAGAATGGCGAGATGGTCATGTCAACTCAGGATGGCGGACCAAAGGTCGTTTAGTTTCGGAGATACAAGCGTGGCTACAAGCGTAGAAATCAAACAGGAAAGTCCGGCCTCGTCGGGTCTTCGCGGCAAGCGCGTGGGAATGGTGGTCTTCTCCTCTTATCCGGCAGATCCGCGGCCGCGGCGGGCTGCTGAGGCTCTTCTCGACGAGGGGATGCATCTGGATTTGATTTGCGAGGCCGACGGCAAACTGCCGAGGCGGGAGCGCTCGGGTGATATGGAGATCATTCGAGTTCCCATTAAGCATTATCGCAGCGGCAAACTTTCCTACGCTTACCAGTACTCCGCATTCATTCTCATATCCGCGAGCATTCTGATTTGGCGCTCAATTCGCCGGAAGTATGACCTTATCTATATTCACAACATGCCTGACATTCTTGTCATCAGTGCTCTGCTGCCAAAGATGTTTGGAGCCAAGGTGATTCTGGATCAACACGACCCAATGCCTGAATTGATGATGACCATCTTCAACCTTGAGGAGAGAAGCCTCCCGGTTCGGGTGATTTGCCAGCTCGAGAAATGGAGCATGGCATGCGCAAATTTGGTGATTACCGTGAATGTGGCCTGTAAGCGAATCTTCGCGGCGCGCAGTTGTGCTCCAGAGAAGATAGGCATCGTCATGAATTCTCCGGATGGGGAGATATTTCGATACAGGACCGCGCGTTCCTACCCGGTGCCGAACGGAGCAAGGGGACCTTTCGTGATCATGTATCATGGCTCGCTCGTCGAACGAAACGGTTTTGATGTAGCGGTGGAGGCGCTGGCACGCGTGCGCAAGACGATCCCAAATGTGGAATTGAGGGTCTTTGGGGGCCGCACTCCGTTCCTTACGCAGGTGCTGGAGATGGCTCGCACCATGGGGCTAGAGAATTCCGTATCGTATTGTGGGCCAAAGCGATTGGAGGATTTAGTTCACGAGATAGAGAGATGCGACGTGGGGGTAATTCCTAATCAGCGCAGTGCATTCGCCGACATAAATACTCCGACCCGGATCTTCGAATATCTTGCTTTGGGACGACCGGTCATTGCACCGCGCACGGCCGGGATCCAGGACTATTTCGATCCCGAGGCATTACTTTTCTTCGAAGCTGGCAATGCGGAGGATCTGGCTGAGAAGATCACTTACGTATATGACCATTGCGATCAAGCTGTGAATGTGGCAGAGCGCGGCCAGCAGGTGTACCTGTCTCACACATGGAAGGAAGAAAGAGCGACATTGGTGAAACTGGTGAGTGACCTTCTGAAGGGAGATCAACCGAAGTGAAAGGCATAGTAGAACGCGACGCTAACATGGTCGTAAGTAATGACCTCAACGGGTCGCCCTCAACTAGAGAGATAGACCGATCCATAAAGGGTGTTCAGGACTGGGTTGAGGAGCACAACTATCGCGGCTACGAACCTTTTGACGGACTGTCCTCTTGGGCGCGGCCCCTGGCAATGGGAAATTTGTTCGCAGAGCGCCTGCTAATGCAGTTGATTCGGCAATCCCCCCTAAACCTTCGTCCACTGCTGGGAGTGCGGCCTCAAGATTCTACCAAGGGCCGGGGATACATGGCTCACGGTTACCTGCTACTCTATCGAGCGACGCGGGATTCAAGGTATCTCGAACTGGCCACAGATTGCTTGACATGGCTTGATGCACACAAAGTGGCGCGTTTCCCGGATCATAGCTGGAGCAATCATTTTGATTTCGTTTCTCGCGGGGGCGGTTATACGAAAGATGACCCCATCATTGTGTGGACATGTTTGATAGGCCACGCATATTTGGAAGGTTTCGAGATTACTGGCAACGAGTGGTTTCTCAGGATCGCGGAGAGTGCGTGCAGGTGGGTTCTTGCACTGCCGCGCGAAAAGACCAAGCATGGCGATTGTATTAGCTACTTACCCCACACGCAGAGTTCAATTCACAATGCCAATATGCTGGGCGCAAGCCTCCTGTCGCGAACAGCAAAGCTAAACGGGAATGGGGAATATCTCAAGGTAGCTCGTTCTGCCATGGAATACAGCTGTTCTCTCCAACTCTCCGATGGATCATGGTGGTACGCAGAACAGCCGATGTACCACTGGATTGACAACTTCCATACCGGGTATAACTTGGACAGTCTCAACTACTACATCGAGTCAAGCGGCGACGAGGCGTTTCGCCCCAATCTCGAGCGCGGACTGGCCTTCTATAAAACCCACTTCTTTGAAAAGAATGGTCGTCCGAAGTATTACCATGCGCGAGCATACCCAATCGACATTCAGTGTGTGGCGCAATCGATCGATACGCTTGCCTCCCTCTCCGCTCGGAATGAGGAGTGCCTCGGACTTAGCTTTAAAGTGGCGGCTTGGGCGATCAGCCACATGCAGGATCCAAAAGGCTATTTCTACTATCGTAGGTATCCGATGGTGAAAGCAAATATTCCAATGCTGCATTGGGGACAGGCCACTATGTTCAAGGCACTGGCGAATCTCTCACTTCACATCAAATCCGCAGATTCCAAGCGTTAGATCCTGGAGCAATGGCGGTCCGTCCGCTACTCGGTTCAATCCATGATAGGAGTCTTAGCAAGCCCGTCTGAACACGAAATCGTGCGTGAGTTCTTCGAACTCTTCAAGACCCCTTGGGAGTTCCATCGGCTGCACGGCAGGTATGAGGTTGTTCTTTGTGCTCAAGACATCGGCATGGCCGAATTGAGCAATTACGCTGCTGGCTTGGTAGTGATTTACTCTGGCCGGAGGTTATCGCTTGATGAAAACGCCGGAGTAGAGAGCCGCAAGCACGGCGGCGAAGCCTGCATTCTTCAATGCGGAGAGTTTCGCATACCTGTCTATGGCGAGCATCTGTTGTTTGGTGATGGGCCAGTACGTGAATCCCCGCCATGCGCGACACATTTCTCCGAGTTAGCCGGTAGGAAAATGGTGCGGGTCGGCTATGACCTCTTCTCCGAGATTCGCACCCTGCTTACAACTGGCCAGCCTAAGTCTAACGCTGCGATTCCAACGTTGGATTTACATATCTCCCTATTGAGAGACATGATCATCGGAAGTGGAGTTACTCTTGTTGAAATTCCGCCTGTTCCGAATGGCTATCGATTCATCGCTTGCCTAACTCACGATGTAGATCATCCCATGATCCGTCGACACAAGTTTGATCGCACGATGTTTGGCTTTTTGTATCGTGCGACTTTCGGGTCCATCCTGAAAGCATTCCGGGGACGTATGGCCTGGCGAGATGTCTGGAGAAATTCGGCTGCTGCGCTAAAGCTGCCTCTCGTTCATTTAGGAAGGGTAAAGGACTACTGGTGCGAGCTCGATCAGTACGTCGCAATGGAGGCGGGGGCAAGGTCATCCTTCTTTGTTATTCCGTTTGCGGGGCGGCCTGGAATGACTGCGACAGGAACGGCGCCCAGTGCTCGGGCCGCGCGCTACGGGGCATTCGACATTTCGAGCCAAATCGAGAGGTTGACGTTCGCGGGGTGCGAGATTGGGCTTCACGGAATCGATGCCTGGGTCGACAGCTGCAAAGCTAAGAATGAGCTGGATGAAATTCGCAAAATCGCGGGATTGCAAGAGGTCGGCGTGCGCATGCACTGGCTTTATTTTGATGAGCACTCTCCAATGGTCCTCGAACAGGCTGGAGCCAGTTACGATTCAACGGTTGGCTACAACGAGACCATCGGCTATCGCGCAGGCACTACGCAAGCGTATGCTCCACCGGGAACTTCCCATCTCATCGAACTGCCGTTGCATGTGATGGACACAGCCTTGTTCTTTCCCGGTCATCTTGGCCTTTCCAGCGAGGAAGCGCGCACACGGGTGAGACAAATGATCGACAACGCAGTCCGATTTGGTGGCTGTCTAACCGTCAACTGGCACGACCGTAGTATCGCGCCGGAAAGACTGTGGGGTGAGTTCTACGTCAGTCTGGTCGCCGAACTTGAGGCTCAAGGAGCATGGCTTGCAACGGCAGGCCATGCGGTTTCCTGGTTTCGGAAGCGCCGCGCAGCGAATATCGAAAATATCAGGCAGCAGTCTGGTGGTCTCGATGGACAGATTGCAAATCAATCTCCTGATGATCTCCCCGGTCTCCACCTAAGCGTTCATCGTGGACGGAAGCAGTGCCAGGAGTCATCGATCTGATTGGCAGGTGCAGTGTTGCATCACTGCTGGAATAGACAATTGAAGCGCATATCGTGCTTTCATACGAAGTAGAACAGTCGGGGAGGACTCGTTATGGGTGCGCAAGAATTGACGTACGTTTTGATTACTCCGGCGCGGAATGAGGAAGCGTTTATTGAGCAAGTAATTCAATCGGTTGCCGCACAGACTGTGCTTCCACTGAAATGGGTGATTGTGAGTGATGGATCGACGGACCGGACTGACGACATCGTAAAACGCTACGCCGCCGTGCATCCGTGGATCGAGTTGGTGCGCATGCCAGAGAGAAAGGGCCGCCATTTTGCCGCTAAAGTAAGATGTTTCAATGCTGGCAAGGAACGATTGCAAGGCGAGAGTTTCGACATTATAGGAAACCTGGACGCGGATATCACCTTTGAGTCGGATTACTTTAAGTATCTCCTGTCAAAGTTTGCTGCGGATTCTGAGCTGGGAGTAGCAGGAACACCCTTCGTCGAAGGCAATATTGGCTATGACTACCGCTTTACAACTCTCGATCACGTCTCGGGGGCCTGTCAACTGTTTCGGCGGGAATGCTACGAGCAGGTGGGTGGCTATCAACCCATAAAGGGTGGGGGAACCGACTGGATAGCAGTCACCACTGCCCGCATGAAAGGTTGGAAGACGAGGACGTTCGTAGAACGGGTGTGCCACCACCATCGTCCAATGGGCACTGCTGAAGCTGGCATTCTCAAAGCTAATTTCAAATTGGGTGGGCAAGACTACTACCTTGGCGGGCATCCGCTGTGGCAACTCTTCCGGGCATGCTATCAAGCGGCCAGGAGACCGTCCGCCGGTCTGAGTTTGTTTGCAGGTTACGTATGGTCTTGGGTAAGGGCCGTCGAACGTCCGGTCAGCTCGGAACTTATCTGCTTCCATCGGCATGAGCAGATGCAACGGCTAAAGAGGCGTGTGCCGGGTTTCAGTAGGCTGACCTCGAATACGAGCAGGTAGGGAAACTGAGATCAGCAGGAATATCCTCGGTTCTCTGCCGCTGGATCAACGCCGTGGAACTCTATGTCGTCCGTAGGAGATTAACATCTTGGTTGAAAAGGTTCTCCAAAGTAGCGCGCCGAGCCTCGCCGACAATTGCGATGCGTTTATCGCTGATTTCGATGATCCAATTCTCATCACCGGCGCGACAGGGTTTATTGGTAAGCGGGTGGTAGAGTGCCTGTTAGCTTTGGGATTTCGGAATCTACGCTGTTTTGCGCGTCCCTCCAGCCGTGCTGATCGAGTGGATGAGTTACGCCTGCGTTCCTGTTCTGGGTGCAACGTTGAAGTGATGGAAGGCAATTTACTGAATCGCGAGAACTGCGAAGCAGCGGTGAAGGGGATCAAGGTCATCTATCATCTCGCAGCAGGGACAGGTGGAAAATCCTTCGCTGATGCCGTTATGAACTCAGTTGTGCCGACGCGCAATCTTCTTGAAGCAGCGGCAAAAGAGGGAGCACTATGCAGGTTCGTCAATATCAGCTCATTTACCGTATACACGAACAGAGACAAACCGGGGGGGCATGTTCTAGACGAGTCATGTCCCATTGAGCAACAAGCGGCGAGGCGTGGCGACGCCTATTGCTACGGAAAAGTTAAGCAAGACGAGCTCGTCACATCTTACGGGCGGCAACTCGGGATACCTTTTGTGATCGTCAGACCTGGTTACGTCTACGGCCCAGGAAAACAGGCCATTAGCGGACGTGTTGGAATTGACACATTTGGCTTCTTCTTGCATCTGGGGGGCGCCAACAAGATACCGCTTACCTTCGTCGACAACTGCGCTGAGGCGATCACGCTGGCTGGCTTAAAGACGGGGGTCGAGGGTGAGATTTTCAATGTCGTTGACGACGAACTGCCTTCCAGCCGTCAATTCCTGTCCTTGTACAAGAAGAATGTTCGGAGCTTCCGGTCTTTGTATATTCCGCATTTCCTGAGCTATGGATTGTGCTGGTTGTGGGAATGGTATTCAGATTGGTCTGAGGGACAGTTGCCATTGGCCTTCAACCGCAAAAGGTGGTACGTGGACTGGAAGAGCACGCGGTACAGCAATGACAGACTGAAAAGACTTGTTGGTTGGTCGCCAAAGATCCCTCTGGACGAGGGGCTGAAACGTTACTTCGAAGGCTGCCGCAAAGGAAAAACGCATGCTTAGAGTCGGTATTATCGGATGTGGCAAGATTGCGGACTCGCACGTTGCGGAAATTCGGAGGGTCAAGGGATGCGAAATCGTCGCAGCGTGCGACTGCGAACCGCTGATGGCGATGCAACTTGCTGACAGGTTCCACATCCCACAGACCTTTGTCGACGTAGCGGATATGGTGGCGCAAGCGCGGCCGGATGTGGTTCATATTACGACGCCCCCGGAAAGCCACTTTCCACTCGCGAAATTCTGCCTCGAGAATGGTGTTCACGTCTATGTTGAGAAGCCGTTTACACTCAATCTTCCCGACGCTAAGACCCTCATACAACTTGCAAATGAGCGCGGTCTGAAGCTCACTGTCGGTCACGATGACCAATTTCGGCACGTGGCCCAACGGATGCGCGCGTTGGTCGGCACGGGGTACCTTGGAACGCCGGTACACATGGAGGCGTTTTACTGCTATAACCTGGACGACCCCATCTACGCGAAGTCACTGCTTGGAGACAGCCATCATTGGGTGCGCCGGATGCCTGGAAAGCTCTTACACAACATCATCAGCCACGGGATCGCCCGAATTGCGGAATTCCTGCACAGTGACGAGCCCCAAGTGATAGCACATGGTTTTTCGAGTCCGTTTCTGAAGAGCATTGGCGAAACTGATATCGAGGACGAACTCAGGGTGATCATCAGTGAGGGCAGTGGAGCCACTGCCTACTTTACGTTCTCCTCCCAGATGCGGCCATCCATGAGAGAGTTTCGGATATATGGCGACAAGAATGGCCTTTTCATGGATCCAGACCATGAGACACTGATCAAACTTCCGGGCTCGCGGTATAAGAGCTACGTGGAGACATTCCTTCCGCCTCTAAATTTCGCGTATCAGCATCTGGCGAATGTAGCAATGAATGCCAGAACCTTTCTGAGGAGAGACTTGCATATGAAAGCAGGAATGAAGTTTCTCACCGAGTCTTTCTACCGCTCGATTTCCGAAGGTACGCCGGTACCGATACCATACCGCGAGATCCTACTAACCACGCAGCTGATGGATTCTATATTCGATCAACTCGCAAAGAATAGGCAGCTATCACGGGAATATCATAATGTGTCTATCGGATGACAGCCTGGAGCCAAACGCATTAGTCTCCGAGGGCGTCATACGTGCAAAGACCAGCACGGGAAACATGTCCGCCGGAGATAACCTCCATGAACACGTGAAGACTTCCGGGCTCAAACATATTGCCATTTGCATATGCACGTACAAGCGCCCACAACCGCTAAAGCGCTTGCTAGAGGAATTACTCCGCCAAGAGAACGAGGGCGAATTCACATACTCAGTCGTAGTCGCAGACAACGATGCCTCGCGATCTGCTGAGCATGTCACGTCTGAGTTTGCGCAAATGTCTGATGTAGCGGTCAAGTACTGCGTGGAACCTCGACAAGGTATTTCACTGGCTCGCAACATGGTTGTCGGAAACGCGAGCGGAGATTTTCTTGCGTTCATTGACGACGATGAGTTTCCCAGTAAGAACTGGCTCAGTAATATGCTGAAGACGTGTACGGAATACGGTGTGGATGGTGTACTTGGGCCGGTTAAAGAGCATTTCAACAAGACGCCGCCAAAGTGGATTCTGAAAGGAAAGTTTTTTCAACGTCCGACTTATCCTACTGGCACAGTACTGAGCTGGATGAACACACGGACAGGCAATGTGCTTATAAGAAGCGATGTGTTCGATGGCATTACGGAGCCGTTCAGACCGCAGTTTCGTTCAGGCGAAGACCAGGATTTCTTCCGCAGGATGATTGACAAGGGTCGGGTATTCATTTGGTGTGATGAGGCGCAGGTGTACGAACCTGTTCTTCCATCTCGCTATAAACGAACTTATATGTTGAGACGGGCTTTGCTCTTTGGATCCATGTGGGCCGTCCACAACCGGTGCACCCTGCACGATGTGGTCAAGTCAGTGATCGCTGTGCTCGCATACATGGTTGCTCTACCGTTTGCCCTCGTTCTAGGACACCATCGTTTCATGACACTTATGGTCAAGCTCTGCCATCACCTCGGCAAACTGCTTTCGTACCTAGGTATCAACCCGATTCGAGAAGCGTATCTTAGCGAGTAATTCGTGCTCCGCAAAGGCCATGTCAACTTGTAGATGTCCGCAATTCGCTTCCGAATCTAACTAAACGCACCGAAGTTCCAGGAACCTGAATGTCGCGCCTCATAGCCTCTCTCGTTTGCGGTATTTTCATGATCGGTTTATTTTGGCTTGATCGGGAGAACAAGCCTCGTCCTTCCGCTGCGCTGTGGATTCCTGTGGCGTGGTTCCTGGTGGCGTGCTCACGCCCGGTGAGCAGGTGGTTTACTTCGGTCTCTGGCGATATTCGAACGATGACAGCGCAAGTATCGGATGGCAGCCCGATGGACAGGGCGGTGTTAACTGGCCTCCTGTTTCTCGGGCTGATCGTACTCCTGAATCGAAGGAGAAGGGTCACCGAGTGCCTAAGTGAAAGTATTCCCATCCTTTTATTCTTTGGCTATTGCCTGGTAAGTCTTATGTGGTCAGACTACCCGGGAGTAGGCTTCAAGCGTTGGAACAAAGCGGTTGGCGACTGGGTGATGATTCTGATCATCTGGACCGAGGCTCATCCGGTCCACTCCCTAAAGCGAGTGCTCGCGAGAACAACGTATACTCTGATTCCTTTATCCATCCTGTTTATGAAGTATTTCCCTGAGTTCGGGAGAACTTATGGTCGCTGGATGGGGGAGGTTCACTACTGCGGTGTTACGACCGACAAGAATGCCCTTGGAGCGATTTGCCTGCTGTTTGGAATCGCTGCAGTGTGGCGGATGCTCGGCTTATTCGGCGAAGAGCGTGGGAAGGGTCGCAACAACCAGCGCCTTATGGTTCAGTGCGTGATCATTGCGCTGATTTTATGGCTGTTCTCTATGCTCGACTCCGTTACATCACTTTCGTGTTTCCTGTTGGCAGCAGGTGTGCTATTCGCAATCCGCTTCAGGATAGTGTCGAGAAATCCGATGATGATTCACGGCGTGGTTCTGGTTACCTTGATGGTTCCAGTTACAGTGACGCTCCTCGGTGCTAGTCCCGAACTTTTGCACGCGATGGGACGAAATTCGACGCTCACGGAGCGCACTGATATTTGGCAAATGGTGATCAGGCTGACTCCGAATAGATGGATCGGCACCGGATATGAGAGCTTTTGGCTTGGTCCCAGATTAGACACGATGGTTGCTAACGTCACTCACTGGTGGGTTCCTAACCAGTCGCACAACGGATATCTCGAAATTTATGCGAACCTCGGGTGGGTAGGCGTCGGATGCTTGGCTGTGGTGCTTCTCTGGGGGTATCGCAAGGTCATTCGCGCGTTGCGGCAGAACCTTCCGGCAAGCAATCTCATGCTCGCATACTTCTTGGCCGGGTTGATTTTCAACCTAACTGAGGCAGCATTCTTTAGGATGATGATCCCATCCTGGATGTTCCTTCTCCTGGCCATCACGCAATCCAGACCGAAACAGCCACCCACTGGACTGGCGAGACCGAGACTGTGGGCTGCTTCCTCTAGTGTTCCTGTGAACGAACTGTAGACCATGGCAGCGAGCCTTCGAGTGAAGCCCCGTCCGCAGATGAAACAAAATCAGTTCTTGGACCGTCGCCTCCAGAGAGGGATCCGTTGAGACCATTTGAAAGCAGCGGTGCTTTTCGGAAACCTATCTGTAACAGTCGGCTTCGGGGTGTCGCAATGCGCGGAGCCGGGGCAACGTTGTTTGCTCAAGCAGCTACCTATTCGGTTCAGCTCGGCGCTCTCTCCGTTCTGGCTCGTCTCCTGGTGCCATCCGATTTTGGATTGATGGCGTTGGTAACAACCTTCAGCATATTTCTGGCTAGCATTGTACAAATAGGTATCCCGGAAGCCATTCTCCAACGTGAGGACATTGACACACGCGTCGCAAGCAATATCTTCTGGACTGCGCTCGGGCTCGCGGCGGGTTTGACCGTGGCTTTCGCCGCTACCGGATTGCCTCTGGCGAAGCTTTATGGGGACCCGCGTATTTCTCGAGTAGTTGAGATTTCATCGGTATCGATTTTCTTTACAGGTGCGTCGGTCGTGCATGTCGCGCTTCTAGATCGCGCTATGCACTATTCCGCTAATGCGGCAAACACGTTCGCCAGCCGTCTGATATCAGTTGTGGTAGCGGTTCTGCTCGCACGAGGGGGAGCTGGGTATTGGGCACTGGTGGGAGGTGTAATAGCGCAACCGCTGGCATACGCGATAGGTGCCTGGTCCCTGTGTTGGTGGATACCCATGTTTCCGCGCCGTGCGAATGGTACGAAATCGCTGCTCTCCTTTGCATTAAACGTAAATGCAATGGGGAACATCACCTACTGGACTCGCAACATGGACAATCTGCTCGTCGGGTGGCGCTTTGGCTCAAGCACGCTGGGATTTTACAAGAAAGCATACGATCTCTTCATGCTTCCCACCAACCAGATGCTCTCCCTGTTCCCGGTTGCTGTCTCCACGCTTAGCCGACTGACTCGGGATCCCGCAAGATACCGGCAGTATCTCCTCGGCGGGCTTTCTGCGCTCGCGCTTTTGGGGATGGGTGCCGCCGGGGCACTCACTTTGGTGGGCGGCGATGTTGTCAGATTGATACTCGGGCCTGCCTGGGGAACTTCGGGCTTGATCTTTAGGTTCTTCGCTCCCGGTATAGGCGTGCTTCTGATCTATAGAGCGACCACAATGATCCATCTATCGATCGGAACGCCGGGCCGCCTGCTCCGCTGGACGATCCTTGAGTTTGCGGTGACTGGTCTTTTATTCCTGATCGGACTTCACTGGGGCGCTGTTGGCGTGGCTGCCGCTTGGACTGTGTCACCTTGCATATTGCTCATTCCCGCGTTTCGGTATGCCGGAAAGCCTATACAACTCCACATCTCTCTGGTACTGGAAGCCATTTGGAGGCCAGTGCTGGCATCTGCGGTTGCGGGGATAGCGTCCGCAGTGTCTCTCAAAGCGGCCTCATTGCCCTTAACGAACGGAGTTCACGATGCGCTTGTGCGGGTGCTCACTCAGTCCCTGTTGTTCTTGGTTCTATATACGGGAACAATCATCGCCCTATATGGAGGGTGCAAGCCTTTATATAGTTTGACCAACCTGTTTCGGGAGATGCTTCCTTTTGGTCGCAATCTGGGTAGTCAACCTGCTGATTTAGATGGACTTGAGGCTGGAGTTCAAACTCCTACGATTACGTAACTGGATTCCAATAAGGCAATAATCTCAGGCGCTGTAAGGTATTCGTAACTTTGTTTGCCATTGGACGGTGGCGTATGCTTGGCCAAGTTCGACAAGATTCCTATACTCAGAGGCCAGTGCAATTGATTTCACCCACGCGCTTAGTGCTCTGCACGCCTGTTCTGGTATTGCTGTTGTGGTGTCACAGCGGCTACGCCGCAACGATCAACGCTGCTTCGTGCTCCTCCACGGACGTTCAGACTGCTCTTAACGCGACATCGAGCGGAGATACGGTAGCCATTCCCGCAGGTACGTGTACCTGGACCACCACAGTTACCCCGCCGTGCCACTCCTGGACTCTTCAGGGCAGTGGCACCGGTTCAACCAACATTACCGTCAATAACTCAAGCGGAGATGCAATTTCTGTGAATGGTTGCTCCGGCGGATCAATTAGGGTCACGGGGATTTCGTTCAACACAAGTGCCGTTGGATCGGGCGGAGTGATCTTCATCTTTGGCGGCAGTGGGCTGTCGTTCCGCATCGACCACAACACGTTTCAGTCCTCTACGTCTTGGGGCCGCTGGCTTTGGGATAACGTGCCCTGTGTTTCGCCGGGATGCGTGATCGATCACAACACAATCACCAATCAGGGGGCTCTCATCGCCGCGGAAACACCGGGCGACACAGACAACTTGGCTGGGATCGCCATGTGGTCGAAGCCGATGGTGATTGACAACGGCAGCGAAGTGTACTTCGAGAACAACTCATTCACGTTTAATAACTATTTCGCGAATGACATGATGGACTGTGACAACGGCGGCAGATACGTGTTCCGCTATAACACCGTCGTCGGCAATGTTGTCTTCGATCATGGTTACGACAGCGTGGCGGAGAGCTGCCTCGAACTGACCGCTTACCAAAACAACCTTAATGGAGCCTACAACGGCACCAACGAGGCTCAAGCTGACATCCTCTATCGTGGCGGCACTGGTGTGGTTTATCAGAACATTATGAAAAACTCCACACAGGCGAACTTCCTTGTGACCAACTACCGTTCCAATGGCTCTGGCTCTGACATTATCGCCTCAAATCTTCCGTACTGTGGCGGCGGCAATTCTAAGGATGGCAACGTCACGAATGGCTGGCCGTGCTATGAGCAGATCGGACGCGGAAGCAGTCCCACAACTCCAGGTCAGGCGAGCTATCCGCTGTACGAGTGGGACAACTGCAAGACGGCTTTGGGATGTACCGGAACCAGCGACCAAAACACCATCACGGCCTACAACAATATCGGAGGCACTCCCGACTATACCGTCGCAGACATAGTCAAGAACCGCGACTTCTACGATTCTCAAAGCACAGGCTGTACTGGAACCCAGAGTACGGGGGTTTGCATTGGTTTGCTTTCCGCCAGGGCGGGGAACTGCACGGCTGGAGTAGCTTACTGGGCGACAGACTCGAACACACTTTACAAATGCAGTAGCACCAATACGTGGGCGGTGTATTACCAACCCTACACCTACCCGCATCCGCTGCAAGGAGCGAGTTCGGCTGCTCCGGCGCCTCCCGTCAATGTCACCACGACGGTGAACTGACGTGTGATGTGAGCGACGAAGGTGTTTGACTTGATCAGAACCTGAAGGGTGTATTGGAAGCACGGCGTCATGCAGCCGGGACCAGCCGCTCTTCAGGTTTCACCACTTCCGCACGTCCTTATCGCGGAAACGTTACATCTGCCAGCCCTACGCGTAAGCATCTGACCGAAAACGTATTACTCTGGTGTGGTACGGTCGACGCAACCAGATTGGTGCAAGATATCTTATGTGCCAGGGCCGTGATCGAAATGTTGATCGGGCTCGGCCCAAGAACCACTCGTTTCCGGCAAACCGGTAAGATTCCATGAAAATGCGAATTCATAAACTCTTGGCAGAGCGCTTTGCGAGAAAGCTTGCGTGGCGAGCGTCTCCTGTGCCCGTCATCTCGTTCACATTCGATGACTTTCCCCGATCGGCGCTGACCATTGGCGGCAGAATGCTGAGTGATTATGGCTGGAGAGGCACGTATTACGGCGCGATGGGATTGATGGGGACAACCGTGGGCGCGGAGCCAATGTTTACACGCACCGACGTGGATGAGTTGCTCACGGCAGGGCACGAACTCGCGTGTCACACGCTCAATCACACTTCGTGCTACGCAGTTGGTAACACAAATTTCGTACATGGCTGTGAAGAAAACCGCCGTGAAGCAGCTATGGCGCTGGGCGGCTACCAGTTGGAAAACCTCTCCTTTCCTCACGGACACATTACCTTAGCCGCAAAGCGTCACTTGCAGGCGGCGTACCATACGTGCCGATCCATAGAAATGGGAATCAACTCCGACCCTGCGGATTTTGGTTTCCTTCGTGCAAACGCAATCTATTCCCGGTTGCCCATCGAGACGCTCAAAGATCTCATTCACGCCAATACGCAAGCTAACGGCTGGCTCATCTTTTATACCCACGATGTGGCAATCGACCCAAGCCAGTTCGGTTGCACGCCCGACTACTTTGCTGAGATACTTCGCGCAGCTCACGAATCGGGGGCAGAGGTTTTGACCATACGCGAGGCAACGACCCGATATAATTTGTGCCACTCAGCCGCATCTCGCGCCGAAGAGCATAGGCAGGAATGTCCCCGTAGCTGATGCTGGCACAGCTTCCTTCGCGCAACAGGGGCCGTCTAAGAGCCGCCGATCCATTGAATCGCGAACCAAGAGTCTGCCGACAAGGTCTTCCTGAAATGTGCCCGCATTTTGACAAACCGAGATTATGGGAAGAAAGACTGTTCAACCCAGATCTCTCGATCGACTGCGTTGATGTGTGGAAAGTAAATCTGGATGAGCCACTGTCGAGTCCGCCCCCTTTGACTATTCTCTCCTCGGACGAACTCACTCGTTCCAGTCGGTTTCGTTTCGGAGAGGATCGTCTGCACTTCGTTCGATGCCGGTCAGCTTTACGCCTTTTGCTCGGCGATTACCTTCGAATTCCAGCTGCTGAACTGCGCTTTGAATATCAGCCAGGCGGAAAGCCGGAAGTAGCCGATCAACAGAACCCTGGCCAATTGCAGTTCAACGTTTCGCATTCGGGCAGTCTGGCTCTGATAGCAGTGAGCGCAGGTCACCGGGTCGGTGTGGATATTGAGAGGGTTCGGGGCGACGTTGATACCATGAGTTTAGCCGAGCAATTTTTCTCCCCTCGAGAGAGAGATGGTCTGTTGTCTTTGCCCGACGACCTCCGACTTGCAGCTTTCTTTTCCACCTGGACTCGGAAGGAATCCTTTCTTAAAGCGATCGGTGACGGGTTGTCGTTTCCGCTGGCGGACTTTTCAATCACAACTCACCCTGAACTCGACCCGGTGATCGAAGAGGTTCGAGGAGATACGAACGTCGGAAAACAGTGGTCGCTAGTCACTCTCGGCAGGATCGATGGTTACTGCGCCGCAGTGGCTGTTGAAGGCATGTTTTCGCGCCTAGAAACTTACGTTATGAGCGATGCAGGTTGGTATGTGCATAGCAGGTAGAAAGGGATAACCAGTGACCGACCGTACCAATGACACCCGGCGCGAATATCCTTTGGGCCGAGGCCCGCACGAGTTCATTGAAGACCAAGTGGAGCGCACTCCCGATGCTGTCTCCTTGGTATTTGGCCTGGAGCAGATTTCCTATCGGGAACTGAATTGCCGAGCAAACCGTTTGGCGCATCTTCTTCTTGATCAAGGAGTCGGCGCCGAAACGCTTGTTGGTGCGTGCCTTGATCGCTCTTTTGACTCGGTGATCAGCCTCCTCGCTATCCTGAAGTCAGGTGGAACCTACCTGCCGCTGGATCCGAGGTTTCCGAAGGAACGTCTGGCCTTCATGATGGCAGACTCAGAAATCGCAATCCTGCTAACTCACTCTTCGAAGCGTGAAACGCTTCCAGAAACAACCGCCAGAGTAATTCTCCTCGACCGTGAAGGCGAGACACTTTCCAAATCCCCAACGACGAACCCCAAGCTTACCGAAAACACGGAACATCTCGCCTATCTAATCTATACGTCGGGGTCCACGGGAAAGCCCAAGGGAGTTATGATCCCTCGGCTCGCACTCGTCAATTTTCTGTTATCGATGGTTGAAACGCCGGGGATAAGTGCGTCCGATACGCTCTTAGCGGTTACTACAGCTTCTTTTGACATCTCGATTCTTGAATTCCTTCTTCCTCTTGTGTGCGGCGCCAAGATCGTCATTGCAACCGCGGAGCAGTCTTCGGATGCGAGTGAGCTTCAACGGCTACTCGCGCAACATTCGGTCACCGTGATGCAGGCAACTCCAACAACCTGGCGCATGCTGATCGAAAGCGAGTGGGAAGGGAATAGCGGCCTGCGAATCTTTTGCGGCGGTGAGGCTATTACTGCTGACCTGGCTCGTCAACTGCTCCCTCGTTGCCGTGAGCTTTGGAACATGTATGGGCCAACCGAAACCACAATCTGGTCCTCGACTGAACGCCTCACCTCTGCCGACCACATCTCCCTCGGTCTTCCGATTGCGAACACCCGGTTCCACGTTCTGGATGAGAATCGCAATCCGGTCTCTCCATCGGTGCCTGGAGAACTCTGGATTGGTGGCACGGGCCTGGCGCGCGGATATCTCAAGCGCCAGGAATTGACGGCGGAAAAATTCGTTAGCGTCACAACCAAGGCGGGGCAGAATGTTCGCCTCTACCGTACAGGAGACGAGGTTCGTTACCGCCCCGATGGAAGCCTTGAGTTTCTAGGACGCCTCGACCAACAGGTGAAGCTTCACGGTTTTCGCATTGAATTGGGCGAGATTGAGAGCGCGCTGGCTAAGATTGAAGGAATAGCACAGGCAGTGGTCGTGCTACGAGAAGATCGTCCCGGAGATAAGCGCCTGGTTGCGTACTACACGGGTAGAGGTGACTTGAGTTCCACATCTTTGCTTCAGGCCCTTAAGACTACATTGCCGGACTACATGGTTCCCTCAGTCTTCGTGCATTTGGAAAGCTTTCCCTTGACCCCGAATGCCAAACTCGATCGTAAGTCCTTACCGGCTCCCCAAGGTCGGCGGCCACTTCTCGCGCTGGATTTCATCGCTCCGCGTACTGCCGCAGAGAAGCGTTTGGCTAGTCTTTGGTGCGAACTTCTGCAACTCGACGAGGTTGGGCTTGACGATAGTTTCTTTGATCTAGGCGGCAATTCCTTGTTGGCCCTCCGCATGGTGAGTCAATATCAGACTCGCTTCGGGCGTGAGATTGCCTTGGTAAAAGTCTTTCAGTACCCCACAATCGCACAGCTTTTGCGATTCCTGGATGAGAAGGTGATCCAGTCCGATTTTCTTGCGGAAGCAGAAACCAGGGCCCGGCAGCAACGCTATTCTAGAAATATCGACGACGGTGCGCGCAACGCGGTCGCGGTGATCGGTATGGCTGGACGCTTCCCAGGTGCGCCCAATCTCGACCAACTCTGGAGCAACCTCCGCAACTCTGTCGAATCGATTTCTTTTTTTACGCCCGAGGAACTGGGCCCTGGCATTGAGGAAAGTCTTCGCAGCGATTCGGACTACATCCGCGCCCGAGGCTTGATTGAAGACGCGGATATGTTCGATGCGGCCTTCTTTGGAATTAGTCCGATCGAAGCTCGGGTCATGGACCCACAACAGCGGGTTTTTCTTGAACTAGCCCAGCAGGCGCTCGATAGCGCAGGGTATGATCCGGAGCGCTATAAAGGGCGAATCGGAGTCTTTGCTGGCATTGGTGACAATCACTACTACACTTCCAATCTTTTGACTCAGCCCGAACTGTTGGCCGCAGCCGGTAAACTCGCCGTCGAGTATGGGAACCAGAAGGACTACATCGCTCTTCGGACTGCCTATCTCCTTGATCTCCGCGGTCCTGCCGTCAGCCTCAATACAGCATGCTCCACCACGCTCTTGACGGTCGACCAAGCCTACCGCTCGCTTCTGGACTATGAGTGCGATATCGCCCTCTCTGGCGGCGTTGACATCACGGTCCCGCAAAAGAGCGGCTTCCTCTACCAGGAGGGAGGAACGTTTGCAAAGGATGGCCACTGCCGTCCATTCGATGCTGACGCCACCGGTACTATGTTCTCCGACGGTGCCGGGGTAGTGGTCCTCAAGCGAGTCACCGATGCGCTAGCCGATGGAGACACCATTTACGCCGTTATTCGGGGCACTGGAAAGAACAACAACGGAGCACGTCCTGCATCTTTCCTGGCTCCCAGCGTAGATGGTCAGGCGGAGGCAATCGCCCTGGCTTTGTCCAATGCCAACGTTCCCGTCGAAACCATTCGTTATATAGAGGCGCACGGTACGGGAACCCCCGTTGGCGATCCCATTGAGTTCGACGCGCTGCGGAAAGTTTTTGAGAGTAAGACCGACAGGAAACAGTTCTGCTACATCGGCTCCGTTAAGGGAAACATAGGGCATCCGACGAATGCGGCAGGAGTTGCGGGCCTGATCAAAACGGCGCTCGTTCTTCATCACGAAGAGATCCCGCCGACGCTCCACTTTAAGAAGCCAAATCCTAGAATAGACTTCGCCGGAAGCCCCTTTGTGATGGCCGACAAACTCGTCCCATTTCGCCGGGGAGAACAAGTGCGCCGCGCGGCGGTGAGTTCGTTTGGCTTTGGAGGAACCAACGTCCATGTCATTTTGGAAGAGGCCCCGGTCCCAAAGGAAACAAGCGCCTCGCGACCGCTGCAACTCTTGCCTCTTTCTGCGAAGTGCCCTGCGGCACTTGATGCCTACGGGCACGCTCTGGCTGATCATCTCAATAGCTCCCCCTCGCAAGCTCTAGCGGACGTGGCCTATACCTTTCAAACCGGGCGTAAGCAGATGGCTTACCGTCGTTTTGTGGTCGCTGGCGATAGCAGCGAAGCTGCCAAGCTTCTGACGCATTCCAATCCCCTGAGAGGAAGCACAAAGCGCTGTGAACGTCGCGACCCTCCCGTCGTTTATCTCTTCGGGGGACAGGGAACACAGTACGTCAACATGGGTCTCAACCTTTATGAGGGCGAGCCGATATTTCGCGCTGTAGTGGACGATTGTTGCGACTCCCTCAAACCGGATCTCGGTAGAGATTTGCGTGAACTTATTTATCCCAAACATGTTGACGAAGAGAGTGCCCGAGATTCCTTAAAGAATACTTTCTTCAGCCAGCCAGCCATATTCGTAATCGAATACGCTCTGGCGCGTTTCTGGCAGAGCCTGGGCATCGAGCCGGCGATGATGCTGGGACACAGTATCGGGGAATTCGTCGCTGCCACAATTGCTGGAGTATGGAAACTCGAAGACGCGTTGCACATCGTTGCTCTGCGAGGCCGCCTGATGCAAAGTCTGCCGCCCGGATCCATGCTGGCGGTGAGTAGCAGTGCAGAATCGATCGTAAAGATCCTGCCGGATGGGATTGAAATCGCTTCTAACAATGCTCCAACGTTATGTGTGGCGTCAGGACCAGATGCGGCGGTTGAGGAATTGCAGAAGAAGCTCGAATCACAGAACATTGTCTGTCGCCACCTCCAAACCTCACACGCTTTCCATTCCGCGATGATGGACCCTATCCTTGAACCGCTGCGCGACGCTATCGCTAAGGTTCAGCTGCATCCTCCAGTACGACCCTTTGTTTCGTCGGTCACGGGAATGCCCATCACCGACAGGGAAGCCACAGATCCAGGCTATTGGGCAAAACACGCTCGCGCGACAGTAGAGTTTTCAAAGGCCATCCACTATCTGAAGAAAGACGGATACGACCTCTTCCTTGAATGCGGACCGCGTTCCACTCTCTGTTCGTTAGCTCGCCATCAGTTCACTGCTGACCACCCATGTACCGCCGTTCCCACCTTTTCTGATACCTCGGCGGACAACACCGAGTGGGCGACGCTTCTCTTTGCTTTGGGAACTCTCTGGCAGAGTGGGGTATCCATCGATTGGGATGCTTTCTACACCAACGAAAATCGGCGACGCATACCTTTGCCAACCTATCCTTTCGAACGCCAGCGATTCTGGGTTGACCCAGCCGTGCCCAAGACTTCAAGTCTCCAGACCCCAGCTCCTAAGTCTTCCACGCTAGAGGAAGTTGTGTTGGATGGGCGTAGTAGAACAATAGAGAACTCACGCGTAACAGGCGCATCAACGTCGCGCAAGAACCAAATCGCTTCGCGCGTGCTTGATCTCTTGCAAACACTCTCCGGACGCGGGCATTCACAAATCAGCACTTCAGACACGTTTATGGAACAAGGCTTTGACTCCTTGTCCTTGACGCAGGTTGCTTTTGCCATCCGCAATGAATTCTTCTCCAAGGTCACGTTCAGTCAGCTCATGAATCAGTGGCCCAATGTTGACATGCTTGCCGAGCATCTTGATGCCACTCTGCCTGCTGACGTGCTTGTCAAGAGCATTGATATTGCGGCATCTTTGCCTGCAACGTCAGCTGCCGTTCCCTCTATTGCTCATCCCGCATCGAACAGCAGCGTTCTCGAGGCGGTCGTTGCCGAGCAGGCGCGTACAATTGCGCGCTTAGTGGCCCTACTCGAAAAAACGGCAACGGATCGTTCGACCACGCCCACCGCTGCTAAGACCGCCGGCTCCACCGCCAATATCCCGTTGATTTCCGGCGAGGTCGAGATCGAGTCGACAGTCGCCCAGCGCGGAATTTATGCTTCCTCGCGTCTCTCCGACCATTTATCGGCGGCTTATAACGAATCCGTGACGCTGCGCTTCGACGGCACCATCTCGATTCAGAGGATGACGCGCGCCCTCGAACGTCTGGTTGAGCGGCATGACGCTCTTCGAGCCAGCTTCAATGAAACCGGGCAGATAATGAGAATCAGCCCGGCGATGAAGATCAAACTTCCAATAACTGATCTTTCGTCAGTCCAGAAAGCTGATCGGCAGGAGAAACGTCTGCGCAAGCAGATTCTCACCGAGACTTCCGCACCGTTCAACTTGCCATCGGGTCCATTGTTTCGCTGCCAGATTGTATTGCTCGGTTCCGGAAGTGCAGCAGTGATTCTCACTGCACATCATGTCATTTGCGATGGCTGGTCACTCGACATTCTGATTCACGATCTTTGCGCATTGTACGCAGAAGAAATCTCTGCCAAATCTGCAATTGTTGAGCAAGCCTGCAGTTACGCTGACTACGTCCAAAGTGTTACCGCACGCCAATACACTGAAGAGTTCACACAGGCAGGTAGTTACTGGCATTCCAAATTTGAGGATGGATTTCCGGCGCTAGTACTTCCAACCGATCATCCTAGGAGCGCGCGCCGCGATTTTAGCGCTCGACGTCTCGACCACTCGATGCCTTCCTCAGTACTGCGAGACCTCAGAGCGCTCGCAGCAAAGCAAGGCTGCAGTTTCTTCGTGGTGTTGCTCAGCTCTCTGGCCATCCTTCTTGCCCGAATCTCACGGCAGCGTCGCTTTGTGATCGCATTGCCGACCGCGGAGCAACCCTCCATTGGCCAGCCTGGCCTAGTTGGACATTGTGTAAATCTTCTCCCCTTTGCTGTCGAGATACGCGAGGGCGAAACAGTCGGAACTTTCCTGGCGAGAGTACAAAGCGATCTTCTTGTAGCACAGGAGCACGCCATCTTCACCATGGCTAGCTTACTGGAGGACCTGCATCCATCTGTGCCAGCACTCGGAATCTCTCCGATTTCGACTGGCCTTACCAGCGTGCGGAAATTCAATCCGAGCGAATTGCCGCAATCCGGATTCACCGTTGACTACGAAGCGAACCCCAAAGGTTACGAATCGTTTGAGCTGTATCTGAATGCGGTCGAGATAGAAGAGAGCCTGAAGCTACACTGTCACTACGACATCAACCTGTTTGAGGACCTGACCATACGGGAATGGCTCACAACGTTAGGCTCTATTTTTCAGGAGATTGCGACAGATCCGTCGCGTGATGTTCTCGAACTCGCTAAGCTCAATAACGTCCCAATAGCCAACGGAACTCTCTATACTCTGACATCGAGTCGCGGAACCGCCGTTTTGTCATCCGCATCTGCTTTGGATTCCGCTCTCATCGAGCTACCAATACAGGTTTCAGGTTCGGCGCAATCGACAATGACGGAGCCGGCATTGCTTGAAGCGCTTCTTCCTCTTTGGCGGCGAGTACTGGACGCCCCTGAAGTAAGCCCGGATGACGATTTCTTCGCCTTGGGTGGCCACTCCATCGCGGCGGCGCAGTTGTTCTCCCTGATCCGGCGCGAGTTGGGATATAACGCGCCACTCGCAAGCCTGTATGGCGCCTCGACCCCACGAATGTTGGCGGGTGTTCTGAGTCGCGGCAGCAGAGATTCGGATTGGCAGGCGCTTGTGCCGATCAATGCGTCCGGCAATCGACCGCCACTATTTCTTGTACATGCTGCTGAGGGCAATATCTTGCTATATCGTTCCTTGGCCACCCACCTTGGCGCAGATCAACCGGTCTTCGGTCTGCAATCCGCGGGTCTCGACGGGATCTCTCCGGTCGATGCCAAGTTCGAGCGCGTGGCCCGCCGTTATCTCGACGAGATTCGCAAAATACAGCCACATGGCCCCTATATGCTTGGCGGGTATTGCCTCGGAGGCACTTTGGCTCTGGAGATGGCGCAGCAACTTATCCAAGCAGGAGAGACCGTGGGCCTTGTAGCGCTCATCGAGACGTTCAATATCCGCTCGATAAAATGGCCGCTGTCCCTTCCCCAGCGGATTGTGAATCGCATAGTTCTCAATCCCTATTTCCACCTCCAGAATCTCCTCGCGGCGGAAGGTGCAGGGAAACGTGCCTTTTTCCTGGAAAAACTGAGCGTCGAGACCACTCGGCTTAAAGTATCAACACGTCTAACTTGGGCCAGACTCCAGCATCGCTTCCGGGGACGAGCCGCGCAGGAGGCTCCGGGACGCAAAATTGCGGACATCTATGAAGAAGCTCTTGAAAAATATGATGTCAGAAGCTATCCGGGGGAATTGACCTTGTTCCTGCCGGAGCGTCACTTGGCTGGCTTCCATGATCCGTTGGGCGGATGGGGAGAGATTGCGGAGGGTGGCGTCCGGAGCTTTCCGCTTCCCATCAGTCCTCGCGGGAGCTTGGTAGAACCCCACGTCGCGCACCTTGCTTTCGTCTTGCGAGGCTGCCTTGATCTGGCAATAACCGATCCAACTGCTTCCGCCCGCGATGCAGTTCACGACGAATGAGTAAGAATTCTGCTTCCCTTAGCTCTTCTGTTTGACAGACGATGCGTCGGCCTGGGCGCGTCCATGTCTTCGCTCCGGTGACAGATCAATACCGGAGTTGTGGTGGGAAAAACTTTTCCTATCATTGCGCCCTGAGCCTAGCATTCCCCTCTGCTCCCGGCTTCCAAGCTCCTTCCTCTTGTCAGGTGTACCCTCCTTTCCGCATCAAAACAACCAGTTCATCGTTGCCAACCCATTGAATCGCTGGATCTTCCATAGTCGAAGGTATTTGATTCGAAAGTTGGTGATAAGTCGGCATATTGGAACAGTACTTGCTCCGCTTATTGCAGGACGTTTGAATTCTGACGCTAAGCTGCGCGGTTGCGTGCGCTTCCGAGGATCAGGACCATATGATGGAAGAAGAAGAGAAGCAGCTCGACATTCCTCAAGTGATTGCGATTGTGAAGCGGCGTTTCTGGTGGATCCTAATCCCCGCGCTGCTTGGCCCCGTCATTGGTGTGGGCGTCACGCGCGCTCTCAAGCCGGTCTACACCTCAAAGACGTTCGTACTCATTGAGCAGCCAAAAGTACCGGACAAATTCGTCACTCAGGTAATTACGGGCGAACTGGATGCTCGAATGATGACGCTGCAGGAACAAATTCTCAGCCGGTCTCGCCTTGAACCGATCGTGACTAGCCTGGGCCATGGCTCCGGAAATACCTCCATGGATGAAGAGGTTGAGCGGCTCCGCAGAGCAATTGAAGTGAAGATGATTACTCCAGAGGGCTCGGGCCGGGTGCCGTCGGGCTTCTACATCACAGCGAAAGCCCAATCCGCGCGGAGCGCCCAACAGATTTGCGCCCAGATCCTCGCCATGTTCATGGAAGAGAATCTAAAGTTGCGGCAACAGCGGGCTGCCGGGACGACCGAGTTTCTTGCAGGGCAACTGCGGGAGTCGAAGCGAAAACTCGATGAACACGACGCGCAATTGGCTGAGTTCAAGGGGAAATATCTTGGACAGCTTCCATCTGATGAACAGAGAAATCTGGAGCTGCTTACATCCACTCGGACGCGTCTGGAGACCCTGAATCAGGAAGTGAGCCAGGCTCAACAGCAGAGAATCATTCAGGAATCAGCTATATCGCAATTGAGCGCGAAAGGCTCCACAACCCCATCTGGAGTCGAACCCAGTGAGCTGGAGAAAGAACTATCATCTCTCCAATCGCAATTAGCGTCTGTGCAGGCGCGCTATACCAGCGAACATCCAGACATAGTAAAGCTCAAAGCGCAAATTCAATTCCTGAAGGATCAACTAAAGGCGCAGGCCTCTGCTCCGCCCGTAAAGTCCTTCAGTGCTGAGCCAGCCGTGGATACTCCGGAAATGCGCCAGCTACGCGTCGCGCTGCGACTTACCGAAGAGAATATTCGGAGCAAGCGCGCCGAACAGTCAACTCTGGAAGAGCAGCTTCGTAGTCTGCAGTCTCGTCTGCAACTCAGCCCGGTGGTAGAAGAGCGTTATAAAGCATTGACTCGCGACTACGAAACCGCGCTTCAGTTCTACAACGAACTCCTCAGCAAGAAGACCCAATCTGAAATGTCTACCGACCTCGAACGTCGCCAGGAGGGAGAGCAATTTAGTGTTATGGATGCTCCCGATCTCCCGTCTAAGCCGAGTTTTCCAGACCCTCTGAAGTTCGGCTCTTCCGGACTGGTTGCGGGACTTGGCTTAGGCGTCGTGTTAGCGTTCCTGATGGAGAAGAGAGAACAGTTTATCCGCACAGAGGATGATGTTGTCCAGATTCTTGGGCTGCCATTGCTGGTAGGACTACCGGAAGTGAAGTCGAGACAGCCGCGAACATCTGGAAATCGTCCGCTCGCTAAGTCTGGATCTAACCCACAGGAAGTACACATGGAAAGCTTGCAGGATAAGGTGTAGCTGCCAATGTACGAAGCGCACTTCCATCTTAAGGTCGCACCGTTTACTCTGAATCCAGACCCTCGCTTTCTTTACGTCACTCCGTTAGTTAAAGAGGCTTTGGCAACCCTCGCCTACGGAGTCACCAATCGCAAGGGTTTCGTTCTCTTGACTGGCGATGTGGGAACAGGAAAAACCACGCTGTTGAATGTATTCGTGCAATGGCTTGCAAAGAACTCTGCAGCGACGGCGTTCATATTCAACCCTCGCATGGAGCCGGACGAATTCCTGGATTTCATGATGGCGGACTTTGGCATTGATTGCGACTCAACGTCGAAGAGCCGACGCATGATCGCCATCAATCAGTGGCTTCTGAACCGTCATCAGAAAGGCCAACCCGCTGTTCTCATCGTGGATGAAGCCCAGCAGTTATCGGAAAATACGCTTGAAGAGTTGAGATTACTTACGAATCTTGAGACTCCGACACACAAGCTTCTTCAGATTGTTCTGTCAGGGCAATCGGAGCTGGAAAAGGTTCTGGCGCGGCCATCTCTTCGCCAGTTGAAGCAGCGCATCACCTTGCGATGCAAGACTCTTCCTCTCTCCTATATCCAGACAACTGAGTACATATCGCAGCGCGTCCGTATTGCTGGCGGCCAGGCGGAGAAGATATTTCAGCCCGAATCGATCGGAGCAATATTTCGTTATTCGGCTGGCATCGTTCGGCTCATCAATCTGCTGTGCGAGCAGGCTCTGATTAGCGCATTCTGCGATGGAGAGACACAGGTGCTCGCAAAGCACGTGGAAGAGGCCGCGCGCGAGCTCGAAATTGGCCCGGAGCAGAGTCAAGTTTCCTCGCTGTCTCAGGGCGGACGAGCCCAATCGATCGCGAAGTCGGTCTAGCGCTTCACGGTAGTAGATATATGAAGAAAGGGACATCCGAATGAGTCGAATTCATGAAGCGCTGCAAAAAGCCCGCAAGCAGCCGTTAGGCTCTGCGCAACAGTTTCCAGATGTCGATGATGTTATCGCGGCCAAGGGTGCAGCGAGCGATGAGCCTCAAGCCCCTTCTTTGTCATTTACAGCACCGCTGGAGGCCCTGTCTGCGCTCGACGAGTTCGAGCCGATCTTAGCCAATTGTGCCAAACATAATTGGCCGGCAGTTGGGAAGAACATGATCTTCCTCTCAGACGAAGCAGATGTGACTGGGCAGGAACAATTCCGGACCCTTCGCTCGCGTTTGTATCAAATGCGCGCCGGTGGAGAGCTGAAAGTAATTGTCGTGTCAAGCGCATTACCCGAAGAAGGGAAGAGTTTTGTGTCTGCGAATCTCGCGCACTCCTTCGCGTTGCAAACTGGCCGGAGAGTGCTTGTAATCGATGCAGACACGCGACGAGCTGGTGGTCTTTCGAGCTTGCTCGAGGCGCCATCCACTCCTGGTCTTACCGAGTATTTGCTTGGTGAAAAACGCGTCGACGAAATCGTTCAGTTGGGGTCCATCGATCGCCTTTACTACATCCCGTGTGGCAGGCGGGTGGCGAAGCCAGGAGAGCTCATCGGAGATTCAAGTTTCGGAGCCTTGATCGAACAACTGCGCCCAAGCTTCGATTGGATCGTCATCGACACTCCTCCGGTTCTTCCGATCTCTGACGCCCGTGTCATTGCGGACTTGAGCGATGGCGTTCTGATGGTAGTGAATTCCACCGCCACCCTGTCTAGACTCGCAAAGCGGGCTTCGCAAGAGTTCAGACGGGAAAGCATATTGGGAGTCGTTCTTAACAGAACCTCAGATCCCTCGGCAACGCGCTACTCAGCGTACGGCTATGGATATGGAATTCAATCTGCAGACCACATTTCGCGGGAGCCTTCAGCTTAGTCTCGTAGGGGCTTTCACCGGCGGGAAGCAGTTCTTAGTGTGCACCGCCGGCTCCAAGCACTGCCAAGGGCGTTTGCAGCAGAATCTTCACGTCGAGCCACGGGCTCCAGGTTCTTGCGTACTGTAGGTCCAGTCGAACCATATCGTCGAAGCAAGTGCGGCTCCGGCCGCGGACCTGCCATAGCCCCGTGATTCCCGGCTTCAGTTCCAGCACCCTGCGCTGATGCCACAGGTCGTAGTGCTTGACCTCATATGGGATAGGAGGTCTGGGCCCCACCAGCGACATCTCTCCTCGCAAAACGTTCCAGAACTGGGGAACCTCATCCAAGCTCGCCCTACGCAGGAATTTCCCAACGGGAGTTACTCGCGGGTCACGAGTAAGCTTGAATACGTGCTCGCCCTTCTCATTCGTGTTCCTGACCGCAGACCCACGTATAAAGGCCTCAACATAGTCCTGATGAGGGCCTGAATCGTTTCCCATCGTCATGGTCCGGAACTTAAGAAATGTAAAAGGCTTTCCCCTCTGGCCAACCCTTGTCTGGCGAAACAGGATTGGTCCAGGTGAACTACATTTCACTGCGATCGCGATTGCCAGCATGAATGGAAATAGCAAGGTGAGCAAGGTAACGGATCCGATTACATCGACCGCGCGCTTGATCCTCAACTGAAGCTCTTTACTCCGTGCAGACTTCGGCTCTCTATGAATGTGCGTGAGGCGGCCGTCCTCAATTTCCCCTTCACCTTGGGCATTCAAGTCTCGAGGCAAAATATAAGCAGACACGGCGAGTTGCTCTCCACATCCGGCCTGCCTCAGTGCGTGCTCCACCTTCTTGACGACTGTGTTAAGCGCGGCTTCTGGTTTTGCGCCGCCCAATTCAGTGAACAATACTCCGAGTGTAGCTCCTGCAAACCACCCCAAGGCGTCGGTTTCCCGAGTGATGGCGCCAATTGGAGAGATGATGGCCGACGCATTCGGCGAAGACACAACTGTGCCATCGATTAAAGCCAGAATGAATTTCTGCTTGGAGCGCTCTGCTCTTCGGCATTCCTGTGAAATGAGCAGCAAGAATTCTTCCTCGGTCAGGAGCTGCTTCTCTCCGGTATCGCCAATCACTTTCGCACTCATCGCCAGGAACGCATTTTTCATAATGTCCTTAACGCCAAAACAACTGCTTCCCCCTGGGTATGTGCAATTTCGCTTCCAGAGGCGTGTTGCCGGCAAGAATGACCATCAAGCCTTTAAAGAAGCTATCGCGTCAGTTTCTTCGTAAATCCTTCCGGTGAAGAAGCGTGAACTTCGCTCCCGTGAGATACGGACCGTCCAGGCTCTAACCACATGCGACTGCAAATCTCTGCATGCTTAGTGGAAGACTGCTGGTCATTGCGAAGGAAGCTTGTCAGAGAGGGGATTCGGAAGACTTTCTAAGCCAACCGCCCCGGCGTTATTGTCCGCGCAATCTAACGTTGACGGCACGGGCGTTCTGAGCTGCGAAGAGAAAACTCTAACCCGTGGAATTCCGCTGTCGCGGATTTTATACATCAACGCGCGATAGCTGATCTTTAGTGCCCGAGCTGCGCTCGTTCGGTTTCCGTGATGCGCGTGCAGAACGCGAGAGATAATCTTGTATTCAAGTTCACGAATCGCGCGGCGTGTAATCTGCTTGAGCGAAATGTCGCCATCGAGAGAGATTTCGGGCGCATAGGTTGCATTGTCAGCACGGCTGATGTCGGCAAGCGATGCTTCTTCTTTTCCGAATATGACGTAGCGGCGAACTACGTTCTCAAGTTCGCGAATGTTTCCGTGCCATTGGTAAGCGGCCAGCTTATTGACTCCCGCGTCGGAGAACTGGGGGGTACGATGTCCGAACACCGCGTTATAATGGTCTACGAAGTACGTTACCAGGTGTGGAATGTCTTCGCGCCTTTCAATCAACGCAGGCAACGTAATCGAGATGCCATCCAGCCTGTAGAAGAGATCCTGGCGAAACTGGCCAGTCCCCATGTCATCTTCCAGGCAGTGGTTGGTGGCGGAAACCACACGCACATCGATACTGTGGTCGGCCTCTCCGCCGATTCGACAAAACTTTCCGTCTTGCAGAACTTGAAGAAGTTTGGCCTGCAAGCCGGGATCGAGGTCTCCAATTTCATCCAGAAACAGCGTACCTTGGTTCGCTGACTCAAACCGCCCTGCCTTTCGGGCATAAGCGCCTGTGAAAGCCCCACGCTCGTATCCGAATAGTTCACTTTCTATCAACGTCCCAGGGATAGCGGGACAATTTACCTTTACAAACGGGCCCTTGTGCCAGGGGGAGTTCACATGCACAAGCTTGGCGATAATTTCCTTTCCAGTTCCACTGGCCCCGCGTATCAACACAGGGATGTTTGTCTGCGCCGCCTGGATGAGCTTCAGCCGCACAGACTCCATGGCTGGCGTGCAACCAAAGATAATGTTAAGCGGCGGCATCTCCGGAGAGGATAGGAAGCTATTCTCTGTTCCGTCGGCAGACAAAGGCATAAGCAGGCTCTCGATAAACTTCGCCATAGCTAGTGCATTTTTCCAGCCAAATGTGCGGGTGAACTAGAATTTCTATGGCAATGTGCTTTCAATGAGTTACCGCTGGCTTACATGGAGACAGGCATCCCTGGCCGTGGCCGGCGCAAGCGAGAGAGGGAAAAGTTCTTCCCACGCAGCATACCTTCAGAACTCGCAGGAATCCGGGTTTTCTATGACGAGGGCACCGTCGCGCTGGCCTGGTTCGAGTATCCGCTTTCAACCGAGTCCGTCCCCACTGAGGTCACAACGTAGTAATAGGTGTCCCCAGCCTGTACATTCTGATCGTCGTAGATGGTCGCGGGAGATGGAGAAGCTGTCAGTTTTGCGTATGGCCCGCCTGAAACGGTTGACCTGTAGGTATTGTACCCAAGCACCGCGGAGCTCGATGCAGTCCACTCGAGAACCACCTCGTGGCTCGCAGCGGTTGTTCCAGTGCCTGTTACGGGTATTGTGACACTTGTGACCGAGCCGTTATTCGTCAGATAGACGTTCCCGCTTACAGCGCCGGCTGAGCTAGGTGCAAAGGTGACGTTGAATGTGCTGCTCTGATTCTGCGATAGCACCAGCGGAGTTGAAATGCCGGTCACCCCTACTCCAGCCCCAGATGTGCTGACCGAGGTTATGGAAATGGTTTGCCCCCCCGGATTTGTAATCGTCACGGACCGTGAGGCAGTTTGCCCCACTGTTAAGCTGCCAAATGAAATACCCGTTGGACTGTCCACCAATTGTCCAATGCTCACTCCGGCCCCCGACAAGGCGATCTGCTGAGGACTGCCCGCTGCATTATCTGCAATCGACAGAGTCCCGGTGTAGTTGCCCGCTGTGGTTGGAGTGAACGCAACCTTGATCGTACAATTTGCGCCTGCCACCAGGCTGCTGCCGCAAGTGTTGGTCTGTGCGAAGCCCCCGGATATACCGATGCTGCTTAGAGTCAGGCTGGCGTTACCGTCATTGGTCAGAGTAAAAGCGGCGGCAGTACTCGTGGAATTAAGAACCTGGCTGCTGAAGGTATATGAGGTCGGCGAGAGTGTAGCCGTTGGAGCGGACGTACTACCGCTGCTCTGCGAAGCGATGGATGACTTGGCTGTGCCACAGCCGAAAAGCATCGCGCACATAAGAATGCAAAGAACTGCGAAGAACCAGCGATGATGAGTCCCTACTAGCATAGTCACCTCGGGCTCTGTCAGCTAGCTGGTTCTCGTTGTGCCGCCCTGTTGGGATGGCACACTTGAGAGAATGCATCGCATATCCCAGACGCAAAAGCTTGCGAAAGAGGAAGCTCACGGGCAACCACGCAAATAAGTGCAGATAAATGCCAACCTATCAAAAGGTCTAGCGATATGGTTTCCGTGAATACACCCTGATAAATCGCACAACCTGCCTGGGTACAGAGCAATGTAATCAACTACTTACAGACGAAATGGCACACGCCGGGTGCTGGCAAGCCTTTTTGGAACGAAAGATGCATGCAAGCGGTACGCACAATATACAAATTCGCAGCACTGGATGCAACAGAGAAAATGGCTGCCAGTAACTACGCGGCTACCGCTTTGGTTGTTTAACTCCGTTCTCAGGATAGAGGCGGATTCATCAGCGAAGGTTAAGCCAAAACCTGACGACCGCATCAGAGAGGGAACTTGCCCGAATCGCGGTAGGCAATGAATTGCACAAAATGATCACGCCATCCCTCCTAACCCTCGAATGCAATCACTGAGAACGCCGCTGCGCACCGGAATCGATGGCAACACCTCGTGTATTTTCACATTTGTGCTACGGCGACCTGATGTTCTGCAATGGCATAAGGCTTGCTTATTGTGACCATGTAAGAACCGCTGGCCCCCGGTCGAATGCTGTGCATTTCGCGGGGCAGGAGGCTTGTCGCCGTGAGTAAGATACTGGTTCTCGTATTACTGACATTCGGACAAATGTCTGCGCAGACTGCAACTCAGACATTCGTGGGATCGAAGGATTCCCCCCTATCGACCACCTCGATCGATACAAAAGTGCCCCAACTTCCTGCCGACTCTGACTACCTCATTGGTCCTGAGGACGTCTTGCAGATCAACGTGTGGAAGGAACCTGAGATCTCAAGTTCTGTCCCGGTCCGCTCGGATGGGAAGATCTCATTGACCTTGCTGAATGATATTCAGGCAGCAGGACGAACTCCCATGCAATTAGCCGCCGAGATCACTACGCGATTGAGGGAATTCATCGCCCAACCTCATGTGACCGTGATTGTGACTGCCATGAATAGCCGCAGAGCCTACGTGATGGGGCATGTCACGAAGCAAGGTGCTGTGCTGCTGATCTCCAATCTCACCGTCCTCCAGGCTCTCTCGGCTGCCGGTGGTCCTGCGCAATTCGCCAATACAAAGAAGATTTACATTCTGCGTACGGACGGGGACAAACAGAGGCGGTTTTTCTTCAACTATCCCGAAGTGATTAAGGGGCGGAACACAGAGCAGAACATCGTGCTCAAGTCAGGAGACACAATCGTAGTCCCATAAACAGGGAACTGGATTTCTACCGGTCTGCGCAAATCATTGCAGATGACCATTCGGGAGTTGGGCAAGTGGGTTCGGTTTGCGCCACCGTGGCCCAGAGATTGCACTAACGTGTTTCGAGACGAGTCATCTTGGAAGGACAGGAAGAAAATGGATAAGCCAGCACGCGCAGCCTCGGTACTGCACTCCATGAATGCCAGCAATCTGATCGTTGATGTAGCCCAACAGAAGCAGGTGCCACCGCTATACGGCAGCCCGCTTCCTGTCCGCCTTCGTCCAGTCGAAAGGAAAGCTCTATCCGTAGGTATTATCGGCTACGGATATTGGGGCCCGAACATCGTTCGCAATTTCAGCCAGCAAGAACATTCGCGGGTAGCGATGGTATGTGATCGTCGTCCTGAAGCCTTGTCCAAAGTGGCACGAGCGTATCCGGACATGGAGATCACGTCGGATCCGCTGGATATCTTGCGCTCTCCCGACATTGACATTGTAGGTGTGGTTACGCCCGTCTGGACTCACTTCGACCTGGCAAAGGCCGCACTTGATAACGGGAAACATGTGTTTGTGGAAAAGCCCTTCACTTCCACTCCCGAGCAGGCTGAGGAACTGATCGAACTAGCCGAGCGGAAAAACCTGAAAATCATGGTGGATCACACCTTCCTGTTCACCGGTGCGGTGCGCAAAATCAAACAGCTCATCGATACCGGCGAGTTGGGAGACATCTACTACTATGACACCATGCGGGTGAATCTCGGACTCTTTCAACACGACGTGAACGTGATCTGGGATCTGGCTCCGCACGACATGGCAATCATGGATTACCTGCTTCCATGCAAAGCCGAGGCCGTATCCGCAACCGGACAGAAGCACGTCAATGGAGTGGAGGATATTGCGTTCATCACGATTTATTATCCGAACAATTTGATCGCGCACGTCAATGTGAACTGGCTCTCCCCGGTTAAGGTTCGCACAACTCTCGTCGGCGGAGCCAAGAAGATGCTGATGTGGAACGATCTGGAATCGGATGAAAAACTCAAGGTCTATGATCGCGGCGTGCGTCTGGATAATACCCGCGAGGGAGTCTATGACCTGCTCGTCAGCTATCGTTCCGGAGACATGTGGTCGCCACAGATTGAAAATATCGAGGCCCTTAAACTCGAACTCGGATATTTCAATGAGTGCATTATGGAGGACAAGACCCCTATTAACGATGGCCATGCGGGTTTGCGAATCGTAAAGATGCTGCACGCCTCCGACGAATCGCTCCGCAATCGAGGTCTGCAGGTCGTTCTATGAACACAGACACCTTTCTTTGCATCTCCCCTGATGTGAAACTCGGGAAGGGCGTCCAGCTCTCCAAGTTCATCAACCTCTATGGTTGCGAGATTGGCGACGGAACTAAGGTTGGTGCGTTTGTGGAGATACAGAAGAACGCCGCCGTGGGAAAGAACTGCAAGATATCGAGTCACACGTTTATCTGCGAGGGTGTCACCATCGAAGATGGGGTGTTCGTCGGTCACGGCGTCACGTTCATCAATGACTTATATCCTCGATCAATGAACTCCAGGGGTGAGTTGCAAACAGAGCAGGATTGGATGGTAGAGAGAACCCTGGTCAAAACAGGGGCCTCGATCGGTTCTGGCGCAACCATCCTCGCGAAGATCACCATTGGTGAACATGCCATCGTCGGAGCAGGCAGCCTCGTCTCCAGCGACGTTCCGGCCTACGCCATCGTGGCAGGAAATCCAGCGCGACTTTTGCGCTATCAGAAACCAGAGGGAGCACAGACACAGAAATGAAGACGTCAATTCCATTTCTTGACTTGGTAACGCCCCACTTGGAACTGGAATCCGAGTTGATGGACGTTGTGCGCACCACCTTTCGTGATGCCTCATTCATCGGCGGCCGCACCCTCGATACCTTCGAGCAGAATTTCGCTTCCTTTACCGGAGCCGCTGAATGCATTGGTGTGGCGAGTGGGACCGACGCCCTTCTTTTTGCGCTGATCGCCGGCGGAGTGAAACCGGGCGACACCGTTCTGACCGCGGCCAATTCGTTCATCGCTACGGCAGAAGCCATTACGCAGGCAGGAGCCACCCCGGAGTTCATCGATATCGACGAGCGCACGTATAACATGAGCCCGGTCGAGCTGCGCTCTTACCTTGAGAGCTGTACGCTTCACACCAGCTCAGGGAAACGTCTCGGACGCCGGACCGGCACTCCCATTACCGCTGTCCTCCCTGTTCATCTTTACGGACAGATGGCTGACATGGCCGCAATCACTGAGATCGCGCGTGAATTCCACCTCTTGGTATTCGAAGATGCCTGCCAGGCCCATGGTGCTGAGCAGTTTTCCGCGCATGAAGATCGATGGCTCAAGGCCGGCTCCAGCAGCCGGGCGGCTGCGTTTAGTTTCTATCCGGGCAAGAATCTCGGCGCCTGTGGCGAAGCCGGTGCAGTCACCACGAGTGATCCTGAAATCGCGCGGCAAATACGAATTCTCCGCGATCATGGGCAATCCCAAAAGTATTATCACGAAGTAATTGGCTATAACGGTCGGCTCGATACGATCCAGGCTGGATTTCTGGACGTAAAGCTTAAGCGGCTGGCACGCTGGACAGAACAGCGCCGCACGGTCGCCGCCCGTTATACCGATTTATTCGCTACCGCAGCGGGCGTGATTACTCCCTACGTGCCGGCAGGTTCAAAACCAGCGTTTCATCTCTATGTGGTACGGGTGAACCATCGCGATCAGGTCCGCGAGCACCTCACCAACGCAGGTATCGGCACAGGCATTCACTATCCCGTGCCGATCCACTTGCAGAATGCATATAAGGAGCTGGGCTACAAGAAAGGCGATCTGCCAGTCACCGAAAAGCTTGCAATGGAAGTTCTGTCTCTGCCAATGTTTCCCCATTTGGAGGCAGAACAGCAGCGATGCGTCGTGGAGGCGGTGACAGAGGTGGTCGAGTCCCAGCCAAAGCACTTCTCATCCACCGCCGTCTAGTGCCGAAGCCGGGAGGGCGGGTCACGAGGACGAGGGTTCCTCCGGGGCGCGCCTATCGGCTCCGGCTCAAGTACTCGGCGTCGCACAATTCAACCGTACCGGAATAAGAAACGAGGTATCCTAACCCACGTAAAACGAGCTACTTACAATTTATTGTCCATTCGCGCTAGCCAAATAGCCTGACTGCGCGTTTTTTCGTCTCTCAAATTTCACAACTCTTTCAGTTCAGAAAGCATCTCTCCTTACAAGAAATGTTGTTCTTGCGTTCTTGGGAGGGGATATGCCGCCAACCCCGTTTCAATCGTCTCGCTCTTCGTGGAGTAACCCGGATCAGCAATTGCCGGGAATTGCCGGACGACAGGTACTGGCTGTTGGAAGCGATCCTTCAGTGCTCGCGTATGTGCATGAAGTTCTTGCGAAAGACGGGCTGTCAGTCACGTCGCTCAGCAAAGATCAAGCAACAATCAGGCTCCAGAAGGGTCTGAATCCCAACATAATGTTGATTCAAGCGGTCGGGCCAGCCTCGCTGGAACTGTTAACCGTCTTCCGAGAGCTCCGCCCAAGTGTCCCGGTGGTCCTGTTCCATTGTTTTCATGATTCAAGGTTCGTCGTGAATGCGATGAAGATGGGCGCCGCTGACTGTATTCAACTTCCATTTGATGTGGATGCTCTGATCCCGGCCGTGCGCCGCCATCTCGCTCTGGTTGAAGGGGAAGCCGATTCGGAGCCCGTTTTCGAGAAGCGCCTCCAGGGCGATGCCTCTTTTGTATGCGCTAGCAGATGCATGAACGAAATTCGCGGCCAATGTGCGATTCTAGCGCGCGTGGATTTGCCTGTTCTCGTCCTCGGAGAAAGCGGTACCGGGAAAGAGATTATCACGCAGTACATTCACGAGATGTCACCACGCGCCCACCGAACATTCTTGAAGGTGAATTGCGCAGCTATGCCCGCGGACCTCTTGGAGAGTGAGCTTTTCGGTTATGAACAGGGCGCTTTCACCGGCGCAGTCCGCTCCAAACCCGGCAAGTTCGAGATATGCAATATGGGGACGCTTCTACTCGATGAAATCGGTGAGATGCCTCCCCAGCTCCAGGCAAAACTGTTGCAAGTCTTGCAGGACGGCACCTTCTCACGCCTCGGAGGCCGCAACTCCATCAAGGTGGACGTTAGAGTGATAGCGGCAACAAACATTGACATGAAAGCGGCGATAGCGGCCCGAACATTCCGCGAGGATCTCTATTACAGGCTGAATGGCATTTCCATATGCATCCCGCCGTTGAGAGAGAGGAAAGAAGAGATCCCGGTGATGATCAGGCATTTCATGAGTAAGTTGGCGGGCAAGTATGCTCGGCAACCACTCACGATGTCAGAGCAATTGCTTCAGGCCTGCATGGCTCATAATTGGCCTGGCAATCTGCGGGAGATGGAAAACTTTGTCAAACGCTACCTGGTCCTTGGAACCGAGGCGCCGATGTTGGCTGAGTTGCAGAACTCCAGGGGAATCCATTCCGTGGCTGCGCAGGCTCGCTTGAGTGTCGAGGCTGGTGGAGGATTAAAGAGGGTAGCTCGCAACGCAATGGGAGAAGCAGAGACTGAAGCGATGGCAGAGGCTTTGAGTCGGAGTAACTGGAACCGCAAGCAGGCTGCCGCCGAACTTGGAATCAGCTACAAGGCTCTACTGTACAAGATTCGACAATACGGACTCGCCCCTGATGCTGTATCTAGTTTTAGGACCAACATTGCCGGAGACTGACCCACAATGACAGACCGGGTTCCTTTAAGTGTGGCAGCGGGCCAGAAGTGCAAAATTGTTACCAGAATGCAGGATGGATCAGTAGTAAGAGGGTATTTTCTGCCCCCAGATCCTACTGACGTGGACGGGCTGGTTGAGAGGTCTCCCTCCAATCTTCGCGAACTGCTGAATGCCAACTGCGAGCAGGAAGACGGGACTAAGCTCGAAGTGGACTGGGCCAACCTGAAGGCGGTTTTCTTTGTATCGTCTTTCAAGGGAGACCGTACGCAGAACAAAGTTCGCTTCTACGGCAACGGCCCCATGATTGAAAGCATTTGGGTTGAAATTACCTTCGCGGATGAAGAAGTTATCGAAGGCTGCATTGATAACTCCCTCCGGCATCTTCAGAACGAGGGTTTTTTCCTTCGGCCATCTTCCCCTGACACGAATAACCTGCTGATCTACGTTGAAAAAGCTTCCATCGTGAAGTACCGGGTATTGGGGACTCGCACCGAAGAACTCGCTATTCCTTGATATCTGTTTTTTGAGCACAAATTAAACGGGCGGGAATGGCTCCCGCCCGTGCGTAGTGCTGCTTGTGTGATGTTTAGCCGCGTCGCTTTCCTGACGTTTCCCAGGTGAGAGGTTACACATCCACCTGAATCAGCCTTGGTCCGTCAGCTTCAAAACCTCTTCGCAGCATCTTGGCGAACTCTTCCAGTGAATGAGTACGCGTCCCCGGAACTCCCATACTCTTTGCCATCGCGACCCAGTCCAGGTCTGGTCTGCCTATTTCGAATAGATCCAGCGTTCGGGGGCCCGGACTGCCTATCCCGAGACCGGAGAACTCACGCTTCAAAACATTGTAGCTGCGGTTCGCAAAGACTACGGTAGTGATGTTGAGCGACTCGCGCGCCATCGTCCATAGAGCTTGTACCGTGTACATCGCACTGCCATCGGCGGTCAGGCACAGCACTCTCCGGTCGGGACACGCGATTGCCGCGCCCACCGCCAGCGGCATTGCAATGCCGATTGATCCTCCCGTGTTCGCCAGCCAGTCATGCGGCGGAGCTCCTTTTGTTGCGTCCATCATGCCCCGGCCGGATGTCATCGATTCGTCAACGACGATCGCGTGTTCTGGCAGCAGCGCTCCCACGACATCCGCAAGGCCCTGCAGCGTAATCTCGCCGCTCGGCCGCTGCGGACGTTCTGCGCTTGTCATAACGGAATGCGTTTCACGCAGAGCCAATGCCTCAGACAAAGCCTCCAGCGCCGCGACACAGTTTTCACCGGCACGGGATAGCGTGTGAATCTCACTCTCAGGCGGAGCCATTACGCAGTTCTTGCCAGGGTATGCGAAATACGCGACAGGAGCGCTTGATCCCACAAGAATGAGTTGCTTGAATTCTTTCAGTTGTTCGACCGCCATCTCCAGAACGTAGTTCACGCGTTCAACCGGTGCAATCCCGGCTCCACGTTCCAGGCGCGTGAAGGGATACGGAGCAAGGAGCTTTGAGTTCGTAGCCGCGGCGATGCGCCCAGCCGCCGCCAAACCTTTGCCATAGAGTGCGGCGCCGGCAAGCAGTATCCCGGTTCGCAATCCGGACCGTAGCATGGTGGCCGCGTGCTCGATCGTCTCCCCAGCCGGAACAGGGGCCTTGGGCACCGCTGGGTTTACCGCAACGCGGCCGCCCTCGTTCCAGGCTACGTCGGCGGGCACAATGAGTGTTGCAATCTGTCCGGGTGACGTGTGCGCGGCAATGATCGCATCCGAGACATCGCTTCCAATCTCGGATGCCGCGCAAGAGGTCCGTAGCCATTTGGAATAAGGCCGCGCGATGGCCTCGATGTCGGAGGTAAGAGGCGTATCGTGGCGCAGATGATAGGTCGCATGTTGGCCGATAATGTTGACCATCGGCACTTGTGCCCGCGAGGCATTGTGCAGATTGGCGAGACCGTTGGCAAAGCCAGGTCCCAGGTGCAGTAGCGTGCAGCTTGGCTTTCCCGCCATGCGCGCGTAACCATCAGCGGCTCCAGTGACAACGCCTTCGAAAAGACCAAGAGTGCAACGCATCTCCGGAGCACCGTCAAGGGCGGCGACGATATGAATTTCCGACGTGCCTGGATTTGTGAAGCACGTGTCAACTCCGCCGGCTCCCAGCGAGCGCACCAACGCTTCTGCCCCATTCATACTCTTGCCGTCATGATTCACCGGCTCAGAGCGATCCGGGTTATCACACTCAAGATGCGAATCTATTGTCGACACAGAGCCTCTCTGACATGGCGCGAAAGCACAGCGGCGACCGCCTCATAATGATCTGCAAGCATTCCATTGTGATCGCCGGGTACGGTTTCGACGTGGATGCTCCTTGCCAGGTGTCCCCACACCGCTTCGGGAGCAGGGAAGATAGAGCCGACCGCGGCCTGAACGAACTTGATTTCACCACTGAAGTAATGTGGCAGGTAAAGAGACAACGCCAGTTGCGCGGCTGCTTTCACCCGTAGCGTCGCTGGCGACAGAAACAGAGACTGTAGTCGCTCATCGGGCATCTTCTTTTTCTTTAACCGGGATGCCACGGAGCGTTTAATCTTGCGCACAAACACGCCAACGCGCTGCCCCACAGAAAGATGGCTCGCGTGCGGGTAGCTGTCCATCATGGCTAACAATGCGACCTCCTCACCGGAAGACGAAGTGCGTTGAGCCATCTCCACGGCAACAAGACCACCGAGCGAATGGCCGAGAAAAACATAGGGTCCGCGCGGCTGTATTTCCTTGATGGAATCAAGATGATATTGAGCCATGTCTTCGATTGCTTCGAGCGGTGCGTCAATCCCGTCGGTGCCCTTCGCCTGAATGCCGTAGATTGGATAGGGAAGTTGAATGTGCTTCACAAGCTCGAAAAACTCCATCACGCTGCCACCCATGCCGTGTGCAATGAAAATGGGCGGCCAGGCACTCCCGGACTTCAGCGGTACTGCTGAAGTCAATCGCGGCGCGTCTTGTTCGAGCAGGGAAGCCAACGCCATGATCGTTGGGGCTTGATAGATCAACAGCGGCGATAGCTCTCGGCCGCAAAGCCGCGCGATTTCGTCGAACAACTCAATCGCCAGTACGGGATTGCCGCCAAGCTCAAAGAAGTTGTCCTGCGCGCCAACGCTCGGTCGCTGCAGCAGGCGCTGCCATATCGGGGTGAGCATCTCAATCGGCGAGGAAGTGATCAAGTTCTTCACGCTACAATCGAAGTCCGATTAGAGTCCAAAGCGGTACCGCCTGAGTGCGCGAACTCCCAATAGAGCTTGCGGGACTTCGCGTAAATAGCACCAAATTCAAGCGAGCGCTCCCCAATCCGTGTTACCGGAGTGACTTTGGAGTAGTTTCCCGTCGAGAAGATCTCGTCAGCGGTCTCGAAGTCCCGGTAATTCAGAGTTTGCTCAACCACCTTCACACCAGCTTCGCGCAACAGTCCAATCACCCGGCGGCGAGTAATGCCTGAGAGAAAGGTCCCATTTGCAGCGGGCGTAAACACTACTCCATCTTTCACCATAAAGATGTTGGATGTAGCCAATTCAGCGACATTGCCTAGCATGTCACGGACGATCGCATTGTCGAAGCCACGCGAATTCGCTTCGAAAATCGCACGCGTGTTGTTCGGATAAAGGCATCCAGCTTTAGCATCGACAGGCATGGTTTCCAGCGTCGGTCTGCGATAAGGAGAAAGCGTGATCGAGATGCCTTTGGACTGACGCAACGGAGCTTCGTAAATCGCCAGACACCAGCGGGTCGACTCAGGATCGTGCCCCTGAATCGACGGACCTTCATTTTCCGCCCAGTACATCGGACGAATGTAGAGTGCAGTTTCCTGGTCGAAGCGGCGTATTCCTTCGCGCGCAAGCTCCACCCACTGCTCGGTCGGAACTACCGGTTTCAGAAATAGCTTCTTCGCAGATTCGTTGACTCGAGCGCAGTGCAGTTCGATATCCGGCGTTACTCCTTCGAATGCCCTGGCACCGTCGAACACCATTGAGCACAGCCAGGCAGCATGGGTACGAGCTCCCATGATCGGCACATTGCCTTCATGCCAGGCGCCATCAAGAAACGTCCACGTCTTCGAGCAATCGCTTCCTATTGCCATTGAATTCCTCCAGCGTTGCCGGCTTTGCAAATTCGCTAAGTTGATTCTCTATTGCGCATGAGCTCGCTCTTCGCAACCTTCCCAGTTGGAGTCAGTGGCATTGTGGGCAGAAACACGATCTCTGACGGCCTTCTGTAGACGGCAAGATGCAGTGCAGCATATTCGACCAGATCATTCGGTGTCACGTCTGAGTCAGGCAACGGTTGAACGAAGGCGACAATCTCCTCATTTCCATCGACCCCTTGACTCGTCCGCCCGACGACGGCTGAACGCACGACCGCCGGATGAGTGTCCAGCACCGCCTCGACTTCGGACGGATATACATTAAAACCAAAACGGACGATGAGCTCTTTCGTCCGGCCGGCGATGAACAGATTGCCGTCTTCCATCCGCGCCAGATCACGAGTGTTGTACCATCCCTCACTATTGAATGCCGCAGCCGTCTCCTCCGGCGCGTGATAGTACCCCTTCATTACATTGGGTCCACGTACCCACAACTCGCCCACGTCTCCGTCGGACACTGGCCTCTGATCGATTCCGGCCAGCCTGACCTCAACTCCAGGGAGCGCAGGACCTATGGAGGTGTCTTTGCGTGCAGCCTCAGGTCTGGTCTGGGCAATGGTAGGAGAGCATTCCGTAACTCCATATCCATTGTGGAGCACCATGCCAAACAGCTCTTCCACCGCCGATTTAAGCTCAAGCTGGAGTGGTGCGCTGGCAGAAGCAATAATCCGCAGCTCGCGAGTATTCAAACGCGCGATGCCTTTTAGCTTCGCATATTCGAGGAACAGGGCGTACATGGCGGGAGCTCCCAGCATGACCGTCAATCGCTCCGTCTCAATTGCTCCAAACGCCGCGACAGGATCGAATCGCGCCGCCAGGTCAAGCGTTGCACCGCTGAGCAATGTCCCCAGAAGAACCACCGAAAGCCCAACAGCGTGAAACATCGGAAGCACGCCATAGAATCGGTCATCGGGAGTCAGGCTGCGAATTCTAGCAGACGTAGCCGCAACAAATAGCAGGTTCCGATGGGTCAACATGACTCCCTTCGGTTTGCCTGTAGTGCCGGAGGTATAGATAAGCGCGGCAACGCGGTTCGTTACATCCTGCTCAACCGGCTCCGGTTGAGCAGATTCATTTAACGCACTGATGCCGATCGCGCCCAGACCAGCTCGCACGCTGACATTCGCGCCGTGACGCTTCGCATGCGCCAGGGCATGCGAGGATACGCTGGTGGTGTAAATCACCCGCCGTGCGCCGCAGTGGTCACGGATCTTATCGACCTCGCCGGCCGAAAGACGGGCATTCACAAGCACCGCCCAGGCGTCGAGCTGGCTTAGCGCGAAGAGAATTGCGACAAACGCCCGGCAGTTCTCGCAGACGATCATCACGCGATCACCCGGACGCACGCCTGACTCGCGAAGCCAGCTTGCGGTTGCAGCCACCACAGAAGCTAGTTCCCGATACGTCCACGTGCAGCCCGCTTCCACCAAGGCTGGCCGATCCGGCGTCTGTTCGGCCCAATGGGAGAACACATCGCTGATACGCGTTGGCAGAGTCATGAAAATCTCGGACATTTTGTGCTCGACCATGGATTACGCAGCGGAACGCCTCCGCTGAATTTGACCGGACTCGGGCGCGGCCACCAACTCCGCCGCTTCAGCCTTTCTCGACAGAACGTACTGTATCCAGTTGCGATATACGCAGGTTGCGGATGACTGCCAGGTATTCTGGACGCTGTTGGCAATGACGTCATCGGGAAAAGAGGCCAGGAAGTCCTCGTCCCGCTGCGAAATAGCAATCTCTTGAAATTCTTCCGCAAGCGCGCGAGTGTTCCGGTCGGCATCCAGATACCCTTGCGGCATCGACGGATAGGTTTCTCTTTCGCGTCTCAGAAACCTTCCTATATCTCTTCGGTATTCCTTCAATAGAGTCTGCGTGCTGTACTCCGGATGCCCTTGGAAGTGTACAAACAAGCTCTGCTTGCACTTCTTTACAAACGTATCCACGCCCGCTTCATCCGATTTAGCGAGGACAGTATAGCCACACGAGACCAGGTCATCCTCGCGCACCTCGTTCCACCGGGAATGAGGATTTCGCACGCTCTTCGCGACTCCATGCGTGAGCGCGTGCTCGTTGGCTCTCTTGAATTCGAAAACGCCGAACTGCTTGTCCTTTAGCCGGTGCCGTTCAATGCCGTCGTTATAGAGAACGCCCGCATGCGCCGCCAGGCAAGACAATACAGCCGAGTGCGTGTTGCTTGCTGCCCAGTCGAAGACTTCAGCCAGCACTGGCCAGTATGCTTCTTCGCGCAGGTTGGGTCGCAGCGGCTCCGTGCCGGTGATGATCACGGCATCACACCCGTTCTTCCAAAGCTCGTCAATTCCGAAGTAGTACTTGTTCAGATGTCGTTGCGCCCAATCGCTGCGTGAAATATTGGGAAGGGAATAAAGCGCCAGATGAATGGGAATGTCGCCGGCTGCGCTGCCGATGAGTTTGCAGAATTGCGTCTCCGTAGCTTCCAGTGCCGCATCCGGCATATTGTTGATCAGCCCAATTCGCAGGCTGGGAGCGAGTTCGTCGCGGGTAACATTCCAATTTGTCTGGCACGGTCCTTGTTCCTGGATACGCATATCTTCAAGGCGGACTCTCTGCATCATCACTGGCATGAACTCCTCCGCGCCCGGTGAACGTTACTTTTGCTGATAGTTATATGCGTGCTTTGCCAAGCGCCTGCTCAAGGTCTTCAAGGATGTCGTCGATGTGCTCGATGCCGACGCTAAGCCGAATCATCTCCGGCGTGACTCCGGCCTTCTCTTGTTCCTCCGGCGTTAATTGCCGGTGTGTGGTGGAAGCGGGATGGCATACCAGTGACTTGGCATCACCCATGTTGACCATGCGCGTAAACAAGCTCAGAGCGTTAAAACACCTTCTTCCCCCCTCGAATCCGCCTTTCACGCCGAAGGTCAACAAAGAGCAGCGCCGGGATCCCAGGTACTTTTGCGCGAGAGCGTAGAGTGGGTTGTCAGGAAAGCCGGCGTAATTCACCCAGTCCACCATGCAATGGCCGCGCAGATATTCTGCAACCAGTCGCGCGTTCTCCACATGCCGCTCTACGCGGAGAGCGAGGGTCTCAACTCCCTGGAGCAGCAAAAATCCGTTGAACGGCGACAATGTAGAACCCGTGTTCCGTTGACACACCGTTCGACATCGAGCAACATATGCGGCATCGCCATAATGATCGACATACACCACGCCGTGATAGGCGGGTTCGGGGCGGGTCATCATGTAATAACGCTCAGGATAGTCACGCCACGGAAACTTGCCGCTGTCTACGATCAAGCCGCCCAGCGTGGTGCCGTGTCCTCCAATGAACTTGGTCGCTGAATGCACCACCACATCCGCGCCATAGTCGATCGGCTTCAGCAAGATTGGCGTAGCCACCGTATTGTCGACGATCAAGGGTACGCCATGCTTGTGTGCAACCCTCGCCAACCCCTCGATATCCGCTACGTTTCCAGCGGGATTTCCAACACTCTCGCAGTAGACTGCACGGGTGTTGCCGTCGATCAACTTTTCCACGGATGCCGGATCTTCGGATTCCGCGAACCGCACATCGACCCCTTGCTTCGGCAGAATATGCGCGAAGAACGTATAGGTGGCACCGTATAGTTGGGGAAGGGAGACGATGTTGTTTCCCATCTCCGTAATGGCAGCAACGGAGTAATGGATCGCTGCCATCCCAGAGCTTACGCTGAGCGCATCCACTCCGCCTTCGAGTGCGGCAATGCGTTTCTCCAATACGGTATTTGTAGGGTTGCCGATCCGGGTGTAGATATTTCCTTGGATTTCAAGGTTGAATAGAGCCGCTCCGTGCTCAGCGCTGTCGAATTCAAAGCCAACTGTCTGATAGATCGGTACAGCAACGGCTTTTGTCGTTGGATCACCATCGTAGCCTGCGTGAATTGCAAGCGTTTCAGCCCTCATGCGTTCACCAGCCTCGATTGAAAAGTCCAAAACGTGATTGGTACCTGCCATCGGAGATGCCCGCCCCAGTGGTGGTTCGCAGATTAGCGCTCGTCGGAACCGAGCATCGGCGTTTTTATCGGCTTGCATGTGTCCAGTTCAGTCACATGCATGGGACGCGCCGACGGAACGGAAATCGAACCCTTCCTGAGCGCTTTCGTCATGACTCGCAACAGATTGCGAGCTGCAAAGCCCGCACCGAATGCAAAGCGCATAACGGGGCCAAAGCTGTTCGCCGCAGCCAGTCCCACAAAGTAAATTCCAGGAACGGAGGATTCAAACGCTGATGAGAGCACGGGCGTGCCGTTGACGGTCTTGAGCTTTGAACGAATCTCAGGAGAGAGAAACGCCAACCGCTCCATATCAACCTTGTAGCCAGTAGCCGCGATGATGTGATCGGCAAACACCTCTTGCTGGCTGCCATCGATTGCCCGGAGATGGAGATTCACGCCGCCGTCGCGAACTTCAGCTCGCTCAGGAGTGCATCCGAGGAGAAGAGGTACACGCCCGATCACCTTGTCTCTGGCAAACCATCCTCCAGAGGGCCCCAGTGTTCTTCTGACCGTCTCAATACGAAGACGCTCCGGCAGATAGTGAAATGCCATCGGCGCATCGGAAAAGAAACGCGACTTCAAACCGGGTCCCAGCCCTGACTTGGGGTGACGAATTCTCTGCCACATGGAGCGATGCTTTGCCATGGGCCCTGTGTGGAAGACCAATGAAGTTCTTCGAGCAACAAGCTTTACGTCTGCGTCGGCTTCATGCAGCAGCCCCGCAATGTCGGTAGCCGAAGAACCACCGCCGATAACCACCACCTTGCGACCGCTGAAACACTGAAGGTCGCGATGGCGAAAGCTGTGCGACAGGACTTCTGATGGTAAGTGCGCCAGATTGTCCGGTATGCGTTCAAAATGTGTGATTCCAACCGCAAGAACAATCCGTTTCGCGGTAACAGATTCTCCCTCCGCTGTCTTAAGAAGAAACCCCGTTGGCGTGCGATCCACGCTGACCACAGTCGTGTCCGTGAGTTCCGGTAGCATACGCTCTCGGAAGGCAAGTCCGTACGCCGCGAAGGTATCAAGCCTTACCGGAATGCCGGTGTCCGCATATTCGATGCCCTTTTCACTGCAAAACTGCTTCAGGGTAAACGCGCCTTCGGGATCGTATATATTCGACGCAAACCCGTCGGACTTAAGGAACATGCCTTTCGGCATGTGCGCTTGCCAGCTATCCATCGGTCGGCCAAAAATGCGGAAAGGAATCCCCTGTTGTCGGAAGTACGCCGCAATGGACAGACCGTATGGTCCGGCACCGATAATCGCAACCTCTGGCATAGAAAAAATCTCCGATTGCTGGTAAGTCAGCTCAAGCGTTGCACAGCGTTAGGATTTACTAATCCTGATCAGGGTTGCACGGGAACTTAGGCCGACAACCCAAAACGATCCTGCAGGACACATGCGCTTAGCACCATCATTAGAACCTGGTCGTTTGCAACGCGCGACGTATCATCCATCGTCTGCAGACTGTCCAGTAGGTTGACAACCTTCTTCTGATCGAAGAACTGCATTGAGGAAAGCGTGGGCCCGCGAAGCGTATCCTGCAACAGAACGCTGAATCGTCCTTTTGCATCGAGTGTTGCAGGCGGTGTCAGGAAGGGATGCTTGTGCTTCCGATGAACGGTCTCGGTGATGATGTCGCGAACCGATTCTCGAAGCACAAATTTCTCCGTCCCCCCGCGAATCTTCTGATTCACCGGCTGAGAGCGGATCAATTCCACAAGATGATGGTCAAGGAATGGAACGCGGCCCTCTACGGAATGAGCCATCTCCATGCGATCGCCCAGCAGAGTGAGGATATAGTTAGGAAGCCTCGTTTTCGCCCATAAATAGAGCGATTGGTGCAGTGGGTCGCGCCCGCTAAGCTGGCCCGGGACATCGATGTCGTTAAAGACACTTCCGCTGCTCTCGCGACCGCAAGACTCTTGCACATATCCATCGTCTAGCACCATGTGCAGTTTTGCCGATAACGCCGAAGAGGTTTCCATCCAGGCGGGAGCAAAACCAAGATGGCGCTTTACCGCCTCCAGAGTTCGCCCGTTCCCATTTCCATCGCGTCCCGGGCACTGGGCAGATGTTTTAACGTGTTGCCCAACAGGATGGTGTACAGCCATGTCACGGCGAAAATGCAGGTAGCCGCCGAGAACTTCATCGGCCCCTTCGCCAGTCAGTACCACCTTATAACCGGCATCCCGCACCGCGCGGCTCAAAAGAAATTTAGCTACTCCGTGCGCGTTCACGCATATCGCTTCGGACTGGAATACCGAATCCGCAAAGCGGTCTGCAAGGTCGTCGTGCTGAATGGGAATCGGAACAAAATCAGCTCCTGCCTTCTCGGCCATCTCCTTGGCGGCTTCGCTCTCGTTGTATTCAGGACGATCGAAAGCCAGTGAAAATGCGCGGATGCGGCCGTGATGGTGACGAGCCGCAAGACCGAGAACCGCACAGGAATCGACACCGCCGCTTAGATAGCATCCCACGGGAACGTCGGAGCGGAGACGAATCCGCACAGCTTCGTCTAACCCGTTACGGAATTCTTCGACATATTCGGCATCCGATCTCGGCGCCCCGGCGTCTGCCACTTTCGGGTAGTTGAAGTCCCAATACTGCTTGAGCTGAACGTTCTTGCCGCTGGCAATCAGGTAATGGGCAGGAGGCACTTGGAAGATACCTTCAAAAGGAGTGCGTCGCTGATCCCCGTCGCATCCTCCCGAGTTATAAATTGATTCTCCGTCCCACCGGGCCGGTACTCCCGCCGCAAACAGAGCCTTCACTTCGGATGCTAGGTACAGCGTGTCGTTATGCACTGCATAGAAGAGCGGCTTGATCCCGAATCGATCACGGGCGGCGAACAGCGTTCTGTTTACTCCGTCCCAGAGCACGAAGGCGAACTCGCCTCGCAGCCGATGCAGGCACTGCACTCCTGCTTCCTCATAAAGGTGAAGAACAATCTCGCTGTCTGATCGGGTGCGGAGCCGGTGTCCTCTATCCTCAAGCTCCTTCTGAATGGACTCGTAATCGTAGAACTCTCCATTGACCACAACGCGAAGAGTTTCGTCCTCGTTCGCGATCGGCTGGTCTCCGGTAGTGAGATCGATAATGCTCAGCCGCGTGTGTCCCAGCGCAATTCTGCGGTCCGGAGAAATCCAGTGGCGCTCGCCATCGGGTCCGCGATGGCGGAGAGACTTTGTCGCCTTTCCCATAGCGTCTGCTGAAACTTGGGTCTGTGAAAGCATAGCGGCGATTCCACACATCTCAAGCACCCTTCTGCATACGGGAATCGGTTCCGGCTACGCTTCTCTCACCAGCTATCGCACGGTCAAGTGATGCTCTAAGCCCAAATGCCAGATCCCTGACGAACGGTTCAATCAGCATTCCAGCGGGAGACACGGGCAGCGTCACAACTTCCTGTCCTCCTCGAGCCAAATCTTCCCACTTAATGCCTGGACGGTCGAACATCCGATACTGCGTGTTGGGGCGGAACTCAGTTACCACGCCGGGATAAGGACGAGGTATGTAAGCGGAAGCGGCATGATCATTCATTTGCCATATCTGACTTAAGAGCCGGACTTGCAGCGAGCTTGTCCGCGACGTCATTCGGAGCTTTGATCTCAACATGTCGCTCCACATTGGCAGTCGGTAATGAAGTTCATCGAGTTTCTCTCTGAAGAACTTTGTTTTCCCTGCGTAATCGGCCAAAAAGAAATTGGCAAGATGGAACATGATCCGTTCGGCATTGTAATAACACTTATCCCAAGTCGAGGGCGCGGGAAGTTTGGACCAGTTCATCGTGTCAAAGAGGGCCAACAGACCGATGGACTCGCCCGCCGATTGAAGCTGCCGGGCTACCTCGAATGCAATGCTTCCCCCCATGCAGTAGCCGCCCAGAAAGTATGGTCCGTGTGGCTGTACGCGGCGTATCTCCTTCATGTACAGAGCCGCCATATCCTCAACCGTTTCCAGCAGCGGGCTGTTTCCATCCAGGCCTTGGCACTGCAATCCATAGAATGGCTGGTCGAGGCCCAGGTGCAGCGAGAGCGCACGATAAATCAGAACATTGCCGCCGGCTCCGTGCATGCAGAAAAAAGGAGGCCGTGAACCGGATGGTTGAATCGTTACTAGTGGCGACCAACCCGGCGCAGGCGTCTCCCGGACGAGTATCTTGGAGAGTTCGGCCACCGTAGGAGCTTCAAAGAGAGTAGCCACGGGCAGTTTGACTCCAAACACTTTTTCGATTTGAGCGAAGAGCTGAACTGCCAGGATCGAATCCCCGCCTAAGTCGAAATAGTTCTCATCCTCACCAATGGAATCGACCCCAAGAAGGTGTTGCCAGATTCCGCCAAGCTGCCTTGAGACGTGGTCGTGCATCTCCATCGTCTTGGCTGAATCACTCACACTCCCAACCCTCATCCCCATTGTTTGGCAGTGGACGTCACTCGTCATTTCGCTTGCCCCCTGTCCGGCTGTTAGCTTCATCCCTTAGTTACCCGCCGCATATCCGAAGATAGCCTTCAGTTCGAGAAACTCCTGAAGACCAGCCTCTCCCCATTCCCGGCCATTGCCTGATTGCTTGTAGCCACCAAAGCACCCCGCGAAGTCAAGCGGAGCGCCGTTGATGTGAACGTTACCCGCTCGGATTCGCTTCGCAACACGGCGGGCTCGTTCGATATCTTTCGAACTCACGTAACCTGACAGCCCATATCTCGTGTCGTTCGCAATCTGAATAGCCTCTTCTTCATTCTCGTAAGGAATAATGCAAAGAACGGGTCCAAATATCTCCTCGCGTGCCACGGTCATATCATTGCGAACATTCGCGAATACAGTGGGCTTTACAAAGTACCCCTCATCGAAACCTTCTGGACGCCCCGGCCCGCCGGCAATCAGTGTCGCGCCTTCTTCAATCCCCTGATTCAACAGTCGCTGCACCTTGTCGAAGCCGGCCTTGGTTGCGAGCGGGCCGATGCCGGTACTCTCCGCGAATGGATCTCCAACCTTGAGAGACTCCGCTACCTGTTTGGCTACCGCCGCCGCAGTATCTGCGAGATAGCGCGGTACGAGCATGCGGGTCGGTGCATTGCAAGACTGGCCGCTGTTCCGGAAACATGCCGCCGCGCCCTCTCGTACACAACTCTCAAGGTCAGCGTCATCCAGAATGATATTGGCAGACTTGCCTCCGAGTTCCTGAGTAACTCGCTTGACGGACGGAGCCGCAGCCGCGGCCACCGCAGTGCCCGCTCGAGTCGATCCCGTGAAGGAAACCATGTCTATGTCAGGATGTGAAGCAATCGCAGCACCCAGCGTTCCATCGCCATTCACCAGGTTGAACACCCCAGGCGGTACTCCCGCTTCATCCAGAATTTGTGTGAATAGATACGCGGACAAGGGCGCCATTTCGCTGGGCTTAAGAACAATGGTGCAGCCTGCGGCCAGGGCCGGAGCGGTCTTACAAACAATCTGGTTCATCGGCCAATTCCAGGGGGTGATGAACCCTCCTACTCCAATCGGCTCTTTGCGCATCAGGGTCGAACCTTTCAGTTCGTCAAACTTGAAATGTTCCAGAACCCTCACCATCTGCGACAAATGACGTAACCCAACTGGCGCCTGTGCCGCTCGGGACAAGCTTATGGGCGCGCCCATCTCCAATGAAATGGTTTGAGCCATCTCCTCGATCTTTGACCGGTAAACTTCAATGATGCGCCGCAGAAGTGCCAGTCGCGTGTCAACCGTAGTCTCTGAGTAAGCCTCAAAAGCGCTTCTCGCCGCGACTACAGCCTTGTTTAAGTCGTCGGCCCCGCCGAGAGAGATGGTTGCGATTGGGACTTCAGTGGCAGGGTTGATGACTTTGAAGTCATTCGCTTTCGTCGGTTCACACCATTTCCCATTGATGTAGAACTGACGGCAGTCCCGCACGCATGTGCTCCTTGGACTCTCCTGCAGACCGGGCACTGCGATGGAACGCTCTGACATCTTATGCAGCTCCTTCTGCAAAGCACTCTTGGCTTGAACTCGTCGAATAATCCGGCAGTTCCAATCGCAGTTCGCGATGTGCCGTAAGAACCGCGGCATTCAGGTCTTTCTGATCTACGACAAAAGAGATGCTGTATTCCGAAAGTCCCTTTTCGACTGCAATCACGTTGATGTGTTCGCGCATCAACGTGGCGGACAGTCTCGCAACTACTCCATCCGTCGCGCGCTTGCTCCTGCCAACCGCGGTGACAATCGCAACTGTCGAGTCAACACGGATTGGTTCCATTGCCGCGCTCTCGAGCTCTTGGGCAAATTCGCTCCGCAAAGCGTCCATGGCACGTTGCGCGTTTGACGACAAGACTCCCAGGTCGATGCCTCGCTCACTTGTCCTGACTGTGAGCAGCACATCAACCTGAACAGAAGAGGTGGCTGCCAGCGCGCGCCCAAGCACATCATTCACGCTTGGAAGGTCAGACCCAGTGAGCGTGATCACCGTAGCTTCAGGGACTGCGCTGAGCGCCATCACTTCCCGCCCAGCTCCTGAGCTTGTCGGGGTGATGGTTGTTCCTGCGCGCTCTGGAGCAAATGAATTTTGTATCCGAATTGGAATTCCGGATTGACGAACCGGGCGCAGCGTTTTCGGATGAAGAACTTTGGCCCCAAAGTAGGCGAGCTCTGTTGCCTCTTGATACGAAAGTTCGCGTATTGTGCGCGCCTGCGACACCAGGCGCGGATCGGCTGTCAGGATTCCGTCCACGTCCGTCCAGATCACGATTTCGTGTGCGTCGACCGCCGCGCCGAGAATGGTAGCCGAATAATCCGACCCGCCGCGGCCAAGCGTGGTGAGCACGCCTTCCGTTGTAGCTCCCACAAACCCCGTCACTACCGGGATGATGCCACGTTGCAAAAGCGGAAGCAGGCGAACCTCACAACGTCGCCGCGTCGCGCTCATGATTGGATCGGCATTTCCATGGCGTGCATCAGTCACAATAAGTTCCGTGGCCTCGATTGCCTCGCCAGCCATACCGGACTGTGTGAGCGCCGCCGCTAGCAGCGGTGCGCATAACCTTTCCCCGAGAGCGGTGATTGAATCGCGCGTCACCGAAGTCAGCTCGCGCGATAGAATGGCGCGCTGGCATAGGCGTTCACCTTCCTCGAACACCGTTTGAAATCTGCCATCTGTTCGGGCACGCACGCTCGCCGATAGAATCAAGGACCCCAGCGCCGCTCTGTGCTTCGTACGCAGTTCCTCGAAGATCGCGGCGACCCCTTGCGAATTTCCTAACTCACATTGAGTGGCTGCCTCGATCAGGCTGTTAGTCACACCACACATCGCAGAAACCACGACCACTACATGACCGTCACGCGCAGCGCCGCGAATGATCTCAACTACGTTCGCAATGCAGGATGCGCTACCAACCGATGTGCCTCCGAACTTGATTACACGCAGAGGCTTCCTCGAACGGATGGCCGGAGCGGTTCTTACCGGGAGGCGAGAGCCGTTCAAAGCGCCATGGAGCCACTTGCGATAAAAATACTCAAACTTCTTTCTCAAGCTGCTGCTAATAGAATCTCGAACCAGTTCAGGCTCGTCCCAGGGAACGTCGTGATAGCTCGAATGCAGAAATGGACTCGCCGGATCCAATATCCACTCATTAGGGAATAGCGTGATTGTGTCGTGATCCGTAAGCTTCGGGGCTGGCCGAATGGTTTCCCCACACACTGCCGCGTACAGTGCCGCGGGAAGGTCGCGGCCCGGCCCGAGCGTCAAGTGTCCGACCTGCGTGGCCCGGGGATTGATTTCGATGAGGTATGCCTTCTGAGTGTGCGCCTCCAGCATGAAATCGAATCCATGGAGCCCCGATAGCTTAAGCTTGCGTGCCATCCGGCTGACCGCGTTTGACATTTCAGCATTCTGAATCAGGCGAACGACAGTGGCCGGTGCCCATGGAGCCTTCTTCTTTAGCACCTCAAAGTGAAGGCTGGCCAGAACCGTACCCTCCCAGCAAGCAATCAAACTGGTCGCTTCATGACCTGGCACAAACTTCTGCCCATTCACAACGCAATGTCGGCGTAATATCGACGGCCAAAGCAGCGTCCGGTCTGAGTCCAGCAGCGCGCGCTTGACGGCCCGTGCCAGAAGCGGAGGAGACTCTAGCCTCCGAAAGGCGTGTTCGGCCTCTTCAACGGTCCTCACAATCCTCACACCAAGTCCACCTGTGGTGCCGTTTGCTTTCAGTACGGTTGGCAAACCTGATCGGGCAATCCAGCGCCTCAAGTCTGCGATATTGAGAATCGCCTCGGTTTCAGGAACTCGAACCTTCTCCGCTACTGCGGATTCGGCCAGGGAGGCTCTCGCCGAGACAACTGGGTAGCCGCTCGGAGCTCCGATCGAGCGTTCGATCAACGCGCAAACCGGCTCATCTTTTTTCCCTTCAAGGCGCTTACGCTCATGAAGCTCGTGAAGGTGTTGAGCCGCAAGGTCGTCACCCGGAATGATGAGGTCCGGCTTGGAGGCTGCGATGGCGTCTGTAAGTGACATCAACGGCATCAGGCCGTGATACGCGTAGGTTCGGCGTACTGCGCTTGTCTTCTCGAATGGATGGTGAGAAGGGCACAACGCTTCCACACTGTAGCCCGCTTTCGCCAATGCCATGGCCAGTCTGGCCGTACACAGCCAACGAGTTGTTGCAACAATCAATACTGTTGGTTTCGTCTTCATCGTGGTCCCTGATTGCACGGATCGGTACCGAACGGAGAATCAGCTTTCAACGGCATCTGCAGTAGCTCACACGGAGGTCTCTCTCGTTTCACATCCGGACAAACTCGCATTAGAGAGCAGTGGTGGCGGGAACTTTGGACTCAACGGCTCCCGCAAGCGAAAAGTCTGCATGATCGACATAGCTTCGCCGTCTCAGTCCCATGGATGGCTTCCATGCGACTGCTTGGAACTACGCAATTTGCCGGTAGCTTGCTCTTACAGCCGGCCGACGCCCGCAAATGTGCGCCGCATGTCTTTGGACGATCTCCGAGGTCCCCACAATTTCCCCTCGGACGGGGTGCTACATAGCAGCTTTTGATAGCAATCGGGATGCGAAGGTTGCATTCAGCTCAGATTTAGCTGTCCGGCTAACGCAGCGTCCGAAAACGACTTAGGTAAAACCCCCCGCCGCGCTTCGACTGAATTCAACATCTCAGGACCAGCCGGGTGATTTTCGCCTCTATGCAAGAGAATCCAGCGAGGTATTTTGGGGAATGGGAAAAAATGGTGCGCCCTGAGAGATTCGAACTCCCGGCCTTCTGATTCGTAGTCAGACGCTCTATCCAGCTGAGCTAAGGGCGCATACCTGAAGCGTTGCGCTTCAATTTGCTTTGCCGTTGTGGCCAACGACCAAACCCAATATAACACATACCTTTACCTGCTCTGCAACCGTCCCCCGTCAGACGTCCTCATCTGTCCGCTTCACCTGCCTGCTTCCGTACTTCCGGCGACGGCAGGCAAGTCGTTCTTACCTTGTCGGGAAAACTTTTCCCGCTCCACTCGCACGTCATCCCTGCCAAGTTCTTGATTTCGCGAGGCGAATGGTTTGGCACGCTTCTTGCACTTGTAAGGGACAAGACGAAGTGGCGCATGAAGGGGCTCCAGCCGATGGAAACATCTGCGGAGCCCCTTCTAATTCTGCGCAAATCGAGCTTCTGCCCGATTGCAATCCAATCAGTGACCTACTTCAGGTCCAGTCCCGAGCGGCGCAGCAGGCTGGCCACGGTTGCCGGATTCAGCCGGGTTGCGTCATATTCCACCGCAACGGAGCGTAACTGTTCGTTGAATTTCAAGCGCCGAATCCCATACACTTCGCGGATATTGTCAATACCCCGCATCACTGCTTCATCCGGCGACATCCCATAGCTGTAGCTGATTTCAACGTTGGTCATCGGAGTCCTTTGCCATCTTCGCCGCGATGCAAGTGCATTCGGCCTTCTTATCGTTTTACTATAGCAGTCGTTCGCGCAAAGCGTGTGCTGATTCCTCTCCGCATTTGCGCCTGCGCTGAAAGGGAATTCATTCTTGCCGGAAACGAAAGCGAAGGACCCTGTCTGCGGAATGTCCGTCGATTCCGCCTCGCCCCGCGGAGGCTCCTACCTGTACAAGGGGACCGAGTATTTTTTCTGCAATCCAAAGTGCAATGAACGCTTTCGGGCGGCGCCTGAGCAGTATCTAGCGCCAACCTATAAACCCGGCGGCATGGCCCCGTCCCCAATCGTACAGCTAGGCGGCATTCGTCCCGCGGCAACGCCGGTCGCTACCTCCGTCGCGGTTGCTCCAAAACCCGCGCCCGCTGCTCCGCCCTCCACTGCCTACGTCTGCCCCATGTGCCCAGAGGTTCGCTCCACCAAACCTGGCGCTTGTCCCTCCTGCGGCATGGCCTTGGAGCCCGAGATCATCCAGGGCAGCACGTCCACTGAATACGTATGTCCCATGCATCCCGAGGTGCGTCAGTCTCACCCCGGTTCGTGCCCCAAGTGCGGCATGGCCCTTGAGCCGCGCACCGTCTCCACTGACACCGCAAATCCAGAGCTACTCAGCATGACGCGACGTTTGCGCGTCAGCCTCGCCTTTGGAGTGCCGCTGCTCGTCCTCGCCATGCTGCACATGGCTACCCCTTTGCAGCACGCCCTGAATGAGCACAAGGTCGCATGGTTGCAACTCATCCTCGCCACTCCGGTTGTAATTTGGGGAGGCTTCCCGTTCTTCCAGCGTGCCGTCGCCTCCGTCAAATTCCGCAGCCCCAACATGTTCACTCTCATCGGCCTCGGAGTCGGTGTCAGCTATCTCTACAGCGCCATCGCCACTCTCTGGCCTGAGATGTTTCCACCCTCTCTGCGCGGCATGCATGGTCAGCCTGCGGTCTATTTCGAATCCGCCGCCGCCATCATCATGCTCGTTCTCGTCGGCCAGATCATGGAACTTCGCGCCCGCAGTCAGACCTCCAGCGCGATCCGCGCCCTGCTCGATCTTTCGCCCAAAATGGCGCGGGTGGTGGAGCCCGATGGCCGCGAGCACGATGTCTCCCTCGACCAGGTCACCGTCGGCCAGTCGCTCCGAGTCCGTCCCGGTGAAAAGATTCCTACCGACGGTCTCGTCCTCGAAGGTCACACCGTTGTCGATGAGTCGCTGATCACCGGCGAATCTCTCCCCGTGGAAAAGAATCCCTCTGACCGCGTCATCGGAGCCAGCGTCAACGGAAACGGCGCGATCCTCATCCGTGCCGAGCGTGTGGGCAGTGAAACGGTGCTCGCGCAAATCGTTCGCCTCGTCGCAGAGGCGCAGCGCAGCCGCGCTCCCATTCAGGGCCTTGCGGATAAGGTCGCCGCCGTCTTTGTCCCCGCCGTTGTCGCCATCGCGTTCATTACGTTTATCGCCTGGCTCGCCTTCGGACCCGCACCAGCCCTGCCGCGAGCGCTCGTCAATGCCGTGGCCGTGCTCATCATCGCCTGCCCCTGTGCTCTTGGACTCGCAACCCCCATGGCCATCATGGTCGGCACCGGACGCGGTGCCCGCGCCGGAGTGCTCATCAAGAACGCCGGCGCCCTTGAGCAAATGGAGCACGTTGACACCATCGTCATCGACAAAACCGGAACCCTCACCGTCGGCCGTCCCACGCTCGAATCCGTAGTCTCGCTCGCCAACCACAGCGACGAAGATCTCGTCCAATGGGCTTCCAGTATTGAGGGACTCAGCGAGCATCCTCTCGGCGCGGCCATCGTGCGCGCCGCAGAATCCGCACAGCTCCGCCCTCATCGTGTCGAGCGCTTTGAGTCGCGCCCCGGACGCGGCGTTCTCGGCGATGTCGATGCGCGCTACGTCGCCGTCGGCAACGCGACTCTCATGCAGGATCTCAACGTCGCCATCTCCGCCGATGTCGCCGCCCGCGCCGAAGCCATGCGCAAAGACGGACAGACCGTCCTCTTCCTCGCCGCTGACCGCGTTCTCATCGGACTCTTCGGAATCTCCGATCCCGTCAAGCCCACCTCTGCCATGGCCCTTGAAGACCTCACCCGCGAGGGACTTCACGTCGTCATGCTCACCGGAGACAGCCAGACCACCGCCGAAGCCATCGCCCGCAAACTCGGCATCCATGACTTCGAAGCCGAAGTCCTTCCCGACCGAAAATCCCAGGTTATTCAGCGCCTGCAGCAGCAGGGAAGAATCGTCGCCATGGCCGGAGACGGCGTCAATGACGCGCCCGCCCTTGCGCAAGCCAACGTCGGCATTGCCATGAGCACCGGAACCGACATCGCCATGCATACCTCCGGCATCACTCTGCTGCGTGGCGACCTTCGCGGCATCCTGCGGGCCCGCCGTCTCAGCCAGGCCACCATGCGCAACATCCGCCAGAACCTTTTCTTCGCGTTCATCTATAACGCCGTCGGAGTCCCCCTCGCCGCCGGAGTCCTCTATCCCTTTACCGGATGGATGCTCCACCCGGTCTTCGCCGCTGCCGCCATGAGCTTCAGCTCCGTCTCCGTCATCACCAACGCGTTGCGTCTGCGGAATGTGAAGCTGTAGTCCCAACCACTCACAAGGAGCCACTGCCCCATGAGATACCCCCTCCAAATCCGCCGCTTCACGCTCTTGCTGCTCGTCGCGCTGTTCTCCTTGGCAGCACTTGCACAGTCCAGCGCCTTCAAACCCGGAACGCCCGTCCTAATGTGGAAAGTCTCCTCCAAGACGAACACCGCTTACCTTCTAGGCTCCGTACACGTCGGAGACAAGTCGATGTATCCGCTCCCCGACGTCATAGAGGACGCCTTCGACGCCGCCTCTGTGCTGATTGTTGAAGTGGACATGACCAAGGTGAATCAAGCGCAGTTGCAGCAGCTCATGATGACGCTAGGAAGCTATCCTGAAGGCGACGATCTCTTTCAGCACATCTCCCCTCGTACCCGCGCCAGACTCGATACCTTCCTCGGCCAGTACGGAATTCCCCCTGCCGCCTTTGCCCAATATCGCCCATGGCTGGCTGCGCTCTCCGTCACCATGTTTCCCATGATCAAAGCTGGATTGAATCCGAGCGAAGGCATTGATATGTACTTCTTGAACAAAGCCAAAGGCAAGCGCATTGAGCAGCTTGAGGACGCGGAATGGCAAGTGAAGTTGTTCGCCGAATTTCCGGAGAAAGTGTCAGACGCCGTCTTGTCCCGCAGCATTATTCAGGCCGCAAGCATCAACGAACACTACGCCAAACTAGCGTCCTTGTGGAGCCACGGTGACGCCGTCAAAATAGATGAATTAACCAAGAGCTGGAGCGCCGGTGAAAGCGCGGAGGAGCGTGCATTTGATCGCCGTCTCCGCGAAGAGCGCAATCCGCACATGACTCAGAAGCTTGAGCAGTGTCTGCAGTCCTCAGAGACTTGTTTTATGGTCGTGGGTGCGGCACACGTCATCGGCAGCCAGGGGATCGTCAAACAATTGCAAGCCCACGGATATCGCGTGCAGCAAGCCGTCGTTGGCGCGAAATAGCTCGCCTACATCTTAGACAGGTATGCCACCATCTCCGGCGAGTTCCACTCCACCGCGCCAATAAACTTCCGCTGAATCTTTCCATCCTTGTCGATCAGGAAAGTTTCCGGATAGGCGTAGGTTCCATACAGCCCGCTCGACTTGTGGTCTGGATCGCGAACCGTCAGAATGCCGGGCATACGCTTCGTCGTGAAATTCTTGTAGGCGTCCGCGTCCTCGTCCATGCTCACGGCCAGAATCGTAACTTTGTCGCCTACTTGCTGTTGCAATTGCACCAGCGCCGGAACCTCTTGCACGCACGGCGGACACCATGTCGCCCAGAAGTTAAGCAACACGGGTTTGCCGCGCAACTGGCTTAGTTGCACCGTCTTCGTCCCGTCGTTCACCGTAAAATCAGGGGCAGTGGTGCCAATCTTCGCCGGTTCGGAGTTTCGGCAGCAGGCCAAACCAAGTACCAGCCCTGCCAACATAAGAAGCATTGCAGTTCGTTTGCTGAAGTTCACGTCCCTTATAATAACGGAAGCAACCTATTATGGACGTTCCCATTCCCGCTAATTTATCTCCGAAGGTCACCGTAATCATCCCGGCCCGCAATGAGGAGGCCAATCTTGAGCGCTGTCTGCGCTCCCTGGTCGTGCAAAAAGGCGTTCCTTTTCAGATTGTCGTCGTCAACGACGCCTCTACAGATCGCACCCGCACCATTGCGGAAACCTTCACCCGCGTCCGTCAGTGCCCGTTTATCGCCCTCAATCACGATCTCATCGACGTGTTCGTCATCGACGCCCCGGAGCCTTTGCCCGCCGGATGGACCGGCAAAGTCAATGCCCTGGTTTCTGGTGAGAACGCTGCCGCCACAAACGTCGCGCCCAGCCCGTGGCTCCTGTTCACCGATGCCGATACCGAGCACCTCGAAGGTTCTCTCGCTGCCGCCGTTGCCGAGGCCGAAGAGCACAAGGCCGATCTGCTCTCCTATTCGCCCGAACAGCTTCTCACCGGAATCCGCCAGCAACTGCTCATGCCCGTCATCTTCGGCGAGCTCGCTTTCAAGTACAACCCTCATCGCGTCTCAGATCCCGCCCTCCCTGATGCGGCCGCCAACGGACAGTACCTGCTCGTCCGCGCCGCTGTTCACCGCAAACTCGGAGGCTTTGCTTCGGTTGCCACTGAGCTGCTGGAAGACGTTGCCCTCGCGCGCCGCTACAAACAGCAGGGCTGCGCCATCCGCTTCCGCATGGGACGCGGACTCGTTCGCACTCGCATGTACAGCTCATGGGACGACCTCCGCATCGGTTGGACCAAGAACCTCGCCTTGCTCTTTCCAAACGCACGCGAACTCGCCCGCAAGCGCTCCGCCGAATTCGTAAAACTCTTGTGTTCGCTCGCCTTTTCCGTCTTCTGGACGCTGGTCGTAGCCGCTCGCAGTGCCTCGGTCGATTGGCTCGTCTACGTCGCTGTCGTCGCATTGTGGCTCTATACGCTTTCGAATTTCGCCGTCTTCTACACCCGCGTCGCTCGTGCTCACTTTTCGTTCTGGCCAACCCTGCTGTCCATCTTGGGACTGCCGCTCTTCGCCTCATTGCTGCGCGAATCCGCCACGGCCCATGAGAAGGGAACGGTCACCTGGCGCGGTCGTGCCTACCACACCTCTGGAGCCGAACATCCCGTTGCCGCATCCAATTCGAAGTAGCCGTAAACTTCTTCGCCCTGTGCCGGGAGCACGTAATGATCTATCTCACACGTAAGGCTGAGTTTTCCGCCTCGCACTACTATCACAATCCGGAGTGGACTCCCGAAGAGAACCAGCGCGTCTTCGGCAAATGCGCCAACCTCAACGGCCACGGACACAATTACACTCTCGAGGTCACCGTCGCGGGAGAAGTCAACGCCCTCACCGGATTCGTCATCGACCTCAAACTCCTCAAAGACATTCTCAACCGCGAAGTCCTCGACGGCTTCGACCACCGCCATCTCAACAAGGAAGTTCCCGAGTTCGCCACCCAGGTTCCCACCACGGAGAATCTCGCCGTCGCCATCTGGAAGCGTCTCGATCAGCGCCTCAATCCCGTCAAACTGCATCGCGTGCGCCTCTACGAGCAGCCCGATCTTTTTGTGGATTACTACGGAGAATAGCGATGAAGGTACATCTCACCCGCCGCTATCTCTTTTGCGCCTCGCATCGCCTGCACAATCCCGCGCTCAGCCCTCAGGCCAATCGCGACGCCTACGGCAAGTGCAACAATCCCTACGGCCACGGACACAATTATTTTCTCGAAGTCACCGTCAGTGGCCCCATCGCCCCGCAAACCGGAATGATCTGCGATCTCGGCGCGCTCGATGCCCTCGTCGCCCGCGAAATCCTCAACCGGTTCGATCATCAGGATTTGAACCATCTTCAAGAATTCGGCAATATTGTTCCTACCACTGAAAATCTCGCCATCTGTATCCAGCAGATCTTGAGCCGGCTGACCCTGCCCGCTCATCTTGAAAGTATCCGTATCGAAGAGACCGGCAACAACTCCTTCGAATACTCAGGCGAGCAGTTGCGGCAATAAGCCGCTACGCACGGCCAAAAGAGAGAGATAATGGAAGCCTTAGCAAACAAGCGTATGAGCAAGCCACAACAACACGACGTCACAGACCTGCAGAACGCCAGCTTTGAAGACCTCGTCCGCGAGATGATCTCCCGCCTCGGCGAAAATCCCTCACGCGAGGGCCTCACCGACACTCCGCAGCGCGTCGTCAAATCCATGGAGTACCTAACCCACGGCTACTCACAGCAGCCCGCAGACGTTCTCAACGGCGCGCTCTTCACCGTGGATTACGATGAGATGGTCATCGTAAAAGACATTGAGATGTTCAGCCTCTGCGAGCACCACATGCTGCCGTTCTTCGGCAAGGTGCACATCGCCTACATCCCCAACGGAAAAGTCATCGGCCTCAGCAAACTACCGCGCCTCGTAGAGGTCTTTGCCCGCCGCCTGCAGGTGCAGGAGCGCCTCACCACGCAACTCGCGGAGGCAATTCAGGAGACCGTCCAACCCCAGGGCGTCGGTGTCGTCATCGAAGCTCGCCATCTCTGCATGATGATGCGCGGGGTGGAAAAACAGCACTCCGCAGCCATCACCTCCGCCATGCTCGGCGTCTTCCGTCAGCAGGAGACCCGCAACGAGTTTCTCTCCCTGCTCCGCCAGAAACCGCCCAACGACTTCTAACTGTCCCAGCTCGCGACAGGCTTAAGTGGGGAGGTTGGTCTGGACCTGCCCACATCCAGTACCTTAGTTGACAACAGACTCCCGTTCGCCGTACCCACTTGGCTAATGATTCGAAAACCGGCTCAACTGTTGTCGTTGTACTAACATCGCGTTTTCTTACGATTAACCGGAACGCCAATCGTTCTTCCCCGCCTCTGGATAGTCCCAATCTTCATCGAAGCGATCCTGCGCTTCGGATTTCGGCTTAATACCCATAGCGGTAACGGCGCGTCCGGGAAGGGAAGAGCCGCACCAGCAACACTCCCGCCAGAAATCCTCCCACGTGCGCCCAGAAGGCCACGCCTCCAGCGCTGGAGCCGTGTCCAGACGTTACCAGCGCGGATCCAACGCCGCTCAGCGTCTGCAGTACAAACCAATATCCCAGCACTGCCCAGGCCGGCAGCCACAGAAAGAAGATGAACAGAAAGGGAACCAGCATCAGCACGCGAGCCCGCGGGTACAGAACAAAGTATCCGCCCATCACTCCTGCGATTGCGCCGCTCGCGCCTACCATCGGAACCGTCGAGCTAACGTCCGCGAATGTCTGCGTCAGTACTGAGGTTACGCCGCACACAAGATAGAAAACCAGGTATGGAAAACGTCCAAGCGCCTCTTCGACGTTTCTTCCAAACACCCACAGAAACCACATGTTAGGCAACAGGTGAAACCAGAAGCTCGCATGGAGGAACAGGCAGGTGAGTATCGGCAGTAAAACTATTTCCAGCGGCACTCCATGCCCGTGCGCATAGCTCGGATGAGCCGCCGTCCAGCCCACTCCCGCCAGCAGCCGCGCCGGAACAAGCGCAAACGTGCGGACGAACTCCAACTGCGCACTTCGCGGCAGAGAGCTTTGAAACAGGTACACCAGCACGTTCGTCGCGATCAGCAATGCGTTCACGATCGGCGGCGAGTACCGTGGTACGTCATCTTTCAGAGGAATCATTCGTCTGCGAGCCTGACTTCGAAACCACATCATACGGCATTTCTTCGCGCCACGATGTGTAGCGTATGGGCGATCAAATGCATGTGCCCATCAGGCTTTAACGTCAAAATTTGAATTTTCTATAAAAGTGACCAAAGTCTCTCAACATTGTGATACTCTGCCATTACTAAAGTTTGCTGTCTCTACTTCCTGCACTGGGTCCGTGCAGCGAAGCGACCCCGATTCTGGGATACGGAGAGCCTATCTTTGGCATAGCTCCCGTTGACCTTTACTTTCAATCTGATTGAATACTTGACTCGATCCCGAAGTGTATCCCGGCGTTTTGAAGATAGAGGCTGGCCATACCAATGAGTGGTTATTCCCCTTTACGAGAGATCCAGCAGATACGCGATATCCCGCAGGATTCGCCACTGAGCGGTGAGGAACGACAGACGTTACAGCGCCAGGAGGTGCTGAAACGTGCTTTTGATATTTTCTTCTCATTGCTGGCGCTAGCGATTACCGCCCCCATACTGGTCATCGTCGCGCTTCTCATAAAGCTCGATTCTGAGGGACCGGTTCTTTATGTTTCTGAGCGGGTTGGCAGACACGGAAAGCACTTCCGTTTTCTCAAGTTCAGGACCATGGTGAAAGACGCGGATGCATTGCGTCACTCGGTAATGCACCTGAATGAACGGCAGGGTAATCTTTTCAAGATCGCGCGAGACCCGCGAACCACATCAATCGGACGAATCTTGCGGCGATATAGCTTGGACGAGTTACCCCAGTTTTTCTGCGTCCTGACTGGCCACATGAGCGTAGTCGGCCCACGCCCCTGCTTGCCAAGAGAACATATGTTCTACACCGAGGAGCAGTGCCGCCGATTGGAAGTCATGCCGGGAATCACCGGACTTTGGCAGGTCGAAGCGCGCATGAGTCCATCGGTCGAAGAGTACTTTGAGTTGGATCTTCACTATGTCGACAACTGGAGTCTATGGGGCGATCTCAAGATTCTACTGAAAACGGTCCCGGTGGTGCTCTCCGGCGCAGGACACTAGTCTGCGCATTTGTTTCATCGAAGCGAGCGCACAATTGGGCTGATTCTCCAGCCGGTACTGCGAAAGAATCTCAGAAGAATTTACGGACGAATGTCCAGCAAGTGTTTTCCTTACCATTACCCGACGGAGGATCGTTTGTGAATCGACTTTTCTGTGCTATCGCCGTATTCATCCTGCTCACTGGCGCCTGCCTGGCTCAGATGCCGGCACCGCCCGCGTCCGCTATCTCGGCCAACGACGTCTCCGCAATGTTCCTTTTGCCCATCAAGAATGGAAGTCCGTTTGAGGTGGGAGCTGGAGGACAACTTTCGGGTAGCCGTTTCTTCAATCGGCACATAGGGATTGAACTGGAAGGCGACTACGAGAGAGCGAGCTTTTCTAGCTTTCAAGACGGAGGGGTCAGGATAGGGCCGGTCGTACGCCTTGGTTCCAATACGAAAGTTCAGCCCTTTCTTGAAGGACTGGCGGGCTTTTCACTGGTGAAGGCCACGTATCTGAGTTCTGGCGATTCCTTCCACGGCAGCGGATCCGTCATGGGTGGAGGTGGTCTTGACTTTCATCTCTCAGGTCCCTGGTTTGCGCGCGGACAGATAGACATCCAGGAAGACTGGACAGCCCATACAACCGTGGGCCGCGTGCTCGTCGGAATTTCCTATCGACTTAGGAGCCGATAAATCAGCAATGTTTGTTGCTGAAAACAATTCTCACGTGAAGCGCTGAAGAACAGGTATTGTCTGCCGCTTGTTGCTGGCGATCCGGATGCCTGCAGAACCGGTACTTGCGCTTGCCGTTCACTGGGAAGGAATTCGAACGACCGAGACAACATTGCGCATACTTGTTCTCAGCATTAATTACTGGCCAGACGAAACTGGAATCGCCGCCTTTAACACATGGCGCTGCGAATACCTCGCTGCGCAGGGGCATGAGGTTACCATCTGCACGGGGCCACCGTATTATCCCGAGTGGCGCATCCCCGAGCGCTACCGGAGAAAGCTTGTCGAGCGTGAAATTCGTAACGGAGTGACCATCCTCCGCTCATGGATGTTCGTGCCTCAAGTTCCTAATGCGAAGACGCGCATATTACACGAAGCATCTTTCCTTGCTTCCTCGTTTCTACGCGCTCTCTGCACCCCCAAGCCTGACCTCATCTTTGCCGTCTCGCCCCCATTGGGACTGGGGCTGACGGCCGCAACGCTCAGCCGCTTGTGGCGCGTTCCGTTCATCTTCGATGTTGAAGATCTGCAACCGGACGCGGCCGTTGAGTTTGGCATGATTAAACAGCAGTCTGTCATTCGCGCCCTCTATCGCATGGAGAACTTTGCCTATCGGCGCGCGGCGCTGGTTAGCACAATTACGGAAGGCATGCGGCAGCGCATCGTTCAAAAGGGAATCGCCCCGGAGAAGGTAGTTTTGTTTCCGGCGCGCGCGGACTCATCCCTCTACTCTCTCCGTGATCGATACGACGGTAAAGCATTCCGGGAGAAGCATGGGTTGGTGGGAAAACTCATCGTTTCTCACTCGGGAAACATGGGAGTGAAGCAAGGGCTGGAGGTGATTCTTGAGGCTGCCGCGAAATCGCGCGCCCAGGAAGACATCCAGTATCTTTTCGTCGGCGACGGAGCCATGCGTTCGCAACTCGAGGCCCGAGCTCGCAACTTGAGTAATGTCCGCTTCCTTCCAGTGCTTGAAAAAGATGCATTCATGCAGATGCTGGCTGCCACCGACATCGCCCTCATCACTCAGCAGCGTATCGTCTCAGACATCGTCTTTCCCTCAAAGACCGTTACCTTGCTTTCTGCCGGATGTCCCGTGATCGCCTCAGTGAATTCTGGGAGCGAGGTCGCCAGGACCGTGCTGCGTTCAGGAGCGGGCTTGGTCGTGGAACCCGAGAACGCAGACGCTCTATTGACATCAATTCAGGGCTTGGCAAAGAGCCCGGAAACACTCGCCGGCATGAGCAGACAGGCGCGCCGTTTCGCCATTGACTCTTGGGATGAAAGCTTCACTCTTCCCCGAATGGAACAACAGTTTGTGGATTGCGCAAACCGATGGCAGCGCACCCCCGCGTATGGGGTTTCCGCAGATTAGAACGCTCTTTCATAAAACTCGTCCAATTCTTTGTATATTTTGCCGCTCCACATACGAAATTCTCATAGTCCAGAGCTCTTTTCTGTTGACGTGAGTGTCTCGATAAGTTTTAATCCGGGAACAGTTAGTAAGTGTATTCCCGTAACTGTCTTGCGGAAGATTTGTGGCCTTCCGTTCTTGACGTTGTTCTGCAGATGTGATTCACATCTTCCCCGCGTGCTCTGCGGCGAAGTCCCTCCCACCCTTCTACTCAGCAGAATGCATAGGAGTTTCGATGAGACTTTCTCTACCAAAAAGCACAGCCGCAAGAATCATACTTACGGTTGCGCTGGCTCTCTCGTTCGTCACCGTCTCTTTCGCCCGCGTGGCGACTCGGGCCGTTCCGACCGTTCGCATCACTACCAAGATCAATAACGCGCAGCGTACTTTCCTGCACGGCCATGTCCCCAGCGTCGTGAAGAACGGCATCGCGCAAGATCTCGGACGCATAGCTTCCAGCACGCCCGCTCAGCATCTCGTCCTCACATTGAAATCCAGTGACCAGCAGAAGCACGAACTGCGCAAGGTCCTCGATGAGCAGCAGGACAGGAACACCGCCAACTACCACCAGTGGGTGACGCCGGACGAATTCGGCTCCTACTTTGGCGTGCATGACACCGACATCGCCACGTTGAAGTCGTGGCTCGCCTCCCAGGGATTTACCGTGGAGGACGTAAGCAAGAGCAAGAGAGTCATCCATTTCAGCGGTACGACCGGACAGCTTGAGAAGGCATTCAATACCGAGATTCATAAGTACTCGGTGAATGGCGAAGTCCACGTCTCCAACAACAGCGAGATCTCTGTTCCCGCGGCAATCAGCCCGGTCATCGCTGGCATCACGATGCACAACTTCTTCCGCAAGGGCCACATGGGCCCAGTCAAGACGTTGAGCCAGGTGAAGTCCTCTCCGAATTACACCTCCAGCAGCACGGTCCACTATGTTTCACCCACGGACTTCGCAACCATATACAACACCGCCCCACTCCTTGCGGCGGGAATCAACGGAACTGGCTCCAGCATCGCGATCGTCGGACGCTCTGACATTCTCTTGAGCGATGTCCAGACCTATCGCCAGATGTTCGGACTTCCAGTCAATGATCCTATTTTCATTAACGCAGGCCGCGACAATGGCATCCAGCCCGGTGATGACGGCGAGTCCGATCTTGACGTGGAAATCTCCGGCGGCGTCGCGCCCATGGCGCAGGTCTATTTCGTGATCGGCACGCCCACCTTCCTCGTGGACGGCATCACCAACTCCATCGAATACATTGTCGAGAACAACGTTGCTGACATCATGAGCATCAGCTACGGCTCGTGCGAATCCGTCGAAGGTACCGGCGGAAACGAATTCAACCTCCAGGCATTTGAGCAGGCTGCCGCGCAAGGCATCAGCGTCTTTGTTGCCGCCGGCGATAACGGCCCCGCCGAGTGCGACGACCAGAACGACACCTACGAAAATCTCGGCTACGCAACGGGTGGCGAGTCTTCGACTCCTTACAACGTATCCGTCGGCGGAACCACGCTCTACGGCGATGTCAGCAGTCCAACCACCTACTGGAGTGCGACGAACGGCCCAGTCTTCAACTCCGCCATTACGTACATCCCCGAGTATCCATGGAATGAATCCAAGGCTGCAAGCTTCATCCCTTCTGGAGATACCGGCAGCGGCCTCTGGTCGGGTAGCGGCGGTGTCAGCGCCTACTACCTGCAGCCTTCCTGGCAGCGTGGACCTGGTGTGCCTACCTCGGACCCAGTTCTCACCCAGGGCGGTGATTGGGTCACTGGCATAACTCTTACCAACGGCGGCGGAAGCGGTTATACCACCGCGCCGACCGTAACCTTCACCGGCGGCGGTTGCACCGCGGAGCCCACCGCAACGTCCACCATCGTCGGCGGCTCCGTAACCGGAATCGTCTTCAACTACGGTACGCAGGGTGGAACCCTCCACACCGGCCAGGGCATTGGGTGCACGTCGGCTCCTACCGTCGCCTTCGGCGCGGCGCCAACCGGCGGAACTACCGCTACCGCAACCGCAAACATCGGCCAGATGCAGAACATTCTGCCTTTGATCGCTGGCGTACCTCACCGCGATACCCCTGATCTTGTGCTGAACGCTGCGTCTGGTCATGACGCAACCTTCTTCTGCAGCGAGGGTGTTTGCGAGTTCAGCGGAAGTACATTGTTAGACGCCGGAATAGTTGGTGGCACCTCGGTTGCCGCGCCTAGCATGGCCGGTATCCAAGCCCTCATCAACCAGGCGAACGGTGGACGTCAGGGCGCGCCAAACTATATCTACTACTCCCTGGCGGCAGCGCAAACCACGTCGATTTGCAACTCTTCAACCCCACCGTTGGCCAGCTCGAACTGCGCCTTCAATGACATCACGCTGGGCGACAACAATATCTGCGGAACTTCGACCTGCACCACATCGTCGGGAACCAAGATCGGCTTCGCCGCCGGAGTAGGTTACGACCTTGCGTCAGGCCTGGGTTCGGTGAACGCAGCCAACCTTTCCAACCAGTGGAAGAACGTGGTCTTTAACAGCTCAGACACATCCCTGAGCCTCTCGCAGACGACCTTCACTCACGGTGCCCCCATTACCTTGTCCGGTTCAGTCACGCCGGGCTCCACGTCGGGCACTCCTACTGGCGATGTCGCATTCATCGTCAGCCAGGGATCAATGGGAACCACGCTTGACGTAAGCGACGATGCGAACAACGGTGCTTTCACCGGCCCGGGTTCATTCGCCACGCTGAGCGGAGGCAACTATTCCGTTTCCCTTAGCAACCTGCCCGCCGGAACCTACAACGTGACCGCGCGTTATGCTGGCGACCAGACCTTCGCATCCAGCCTCTCCGCTCCGGTTTCCGTAACCGTGGCTGCGGAACCCACTGCGACCGTCACCATCAATCCGCAGTCGATCAATCAGACCGCTTGCACCATGACCAGCACCACGTCGTTCACCTACGGCGGCTTGGATTGGATTCAGGCAACTGTCGCCGGTGCCACCGGTCAGGGAGTTCCCACCGGAACCTTGACCTTCACGGTTGACGGCGTCTCAATCGCATCGCAGTCCCTCGACCCCAACGGAAACGGGTATCTAGTGTCAGGAGCCGTACCGACTACATCCTGCCTCTACGACTACATCTTCAGCCAGATCCCGACTCTCGCCGGTGGTACTCACTCCATCGGAGCCTCTTATTCGGGTGATGCAACCTTCCCAGCTGCAAGCGCTACGCCGGTTAACGTTACGGTAGCTCCGTTGTCCGTGACGCCGACTCTGGCAGCCGGTGCAACTTTCATCACCACCGGACAGGCCGTTCCGCTCTACGCTGCCTTCACTACGTCGGCTCTTACCGGAACGTCGCCTCAATCCTCCGGCCCGACTGGAACCGTTACCTTCACCGACACCACGACCTCGACCGTTCTCGGAACGGCCACGGTCAATCCGACGGTGAGCTTCAGCGGGAACACTTACACCTTTGCCGCGAACGCATTGTTGCGTACGACCGGAATCACTACGACCGGTGCCAACTCGATCACAGCGACGTATTCGGGTGACTCCAACTTCAACTCTGCCACCTCTACGGCCGTAACCGTGACTGTGGGCAGCTATACCGCAACCTCGGTTGTGGTGACCTCGAGCGCGAATCCAACCACGCTCAACGGTCGTCCTACTTTCACGGCCACCCTTACCGGCGGTCCCACCAGCGGCACGGCGAGCTTCTATGACGGCACCACCTTACTCGGTACCGGCGCAGTGGGCACAGGCCATACGGCCACTTTCAAACCTGCTAGCGGCGCTGCATTCTGGGGCGGCACTCACAGCATCACCGCCGTCTACGGTGGCACCGCAACCTATGCAGCCAGCACCTCGGCGGCATTCACCGAGACAGTCACGCAGGGAACCGTTACCATCATTCTCGATGGCAAACTGAACGGCACCGCCGGTCAGACGTACTCGTTCGCAGCGGTTCTGACCCCAAGTCAGACCAATGCCACGTATGCGCCGAACCAGGCCAAGGTGCAGTTCTTTGACGGCGGTACGTTGATCGGATCTGCTACTCCGATAACCGTAACGTCAGCTCAGGGTGGCTATGGCCTCTGGACGGCGTCGTTCAATGACACCACGCCACTCTCCAGCGGTACGCATACCATCACGGCTACGTACTCCGATATCAACTACAGTCTGGGTACGTCCAACGCGCTTACCGTTAACGTAACTGGGTCGGCAGCAACAATCACCTCTCCAGCAAGCGGCAGCACTTTGACCGGTGCCTCCACTACCATCAACTGGAACGCCAATGGCTCAACGACGCCTGTTTACCTGTGGATCGGTTCCACGCCGGGCGGCCTTGATCTGGTCAACGTTGGTCCGCTTTCGGGCACCAGCACAACCGTGACCCTGCCTACCACGGGCGCAAAAGTGTACGCGACGCTGTGGTCCACGCTGAGCGGCAACCTGGTCTCCTCCACGGCGACCTACACGGAAGCCACTTCGTCGCCAGCTACCATCGCGAGTCCGGCACCCGGAACTCTGAGTGGCGCATCTACGACGTTCACCTTTAACGCGAATCAGGCGACGGCGCCGATGTATCTGTGGGTTGGATCCACCTCAGGTGCCCATGACCTGGTCAACGTTCAGGTAAGCGGTCCGACGACGGTAACCTTGCCGACCTCGGGCGCTACGGTGTACGCCACATTGTGGTCCACGCTGAACGGCAACCTGGTCTCCACCACTGCAACCTACACGGAAGCCACGTTGTCGCCTGCTTCCATTCAGACTCCGTCCAACGGAAGCATTCTGACTGGGCCTGCAACGACGATTACCTGGACTGCAAACGGATCAACGACACCGGTCTACCTGTGGATTGGTTCCACGCCGGGCGGCCTTGATCTGGTCAACGTTGGCCCGCTCAGCGGAACCAGCACCACGGTAAATCTACCGACCAACGGCGCTCTGGTTTACGCAACGCTGTGGTCCACCATTAACGGCACCTTGGTTTCCACCACTGCAACCTACACGGAAGCCACGTTGTCGGCGGCTACCATTTCGACTCCGTCCAGCGGAAGCATTCTGACGGGGGCTTCCACCACGTTCACTTGGAACACGAACGGGGCGACGTCGCCGCTGTATCTGTGGGTTGGGTCCACCTCAGGTGCCTACGACCTGGTCAACGTTCAGGTGAGTGGCACGAGCGCGACGGTAACTCTGCCGACCACTGGCGCTTCGGTTTACGTCACGTTGTGGTCCACGATCGGCGGCAATCTGGTCTCCAGTACGGCGACCTACACGGAAGCTTCTGTACTGCCGGCTACCATTTCCAGTCCTTCGAACGGAAGCACGGTAAGTGGAAGCACGACGTTCACCTGGGTTGCGAATCAGTCAACGGCGCCGGTGTACCTGTGGGTTGGGTCCACGCCGGGTGCTTATGATGTAGTCAACGACGGACCGTTTAGCGGGACTACCGCAACGGAGACTCTACCGACGGATGGCTCGCCGCTCTACGTTACGCTGTGGTCCACCGTCAACGGCAACCTGGTTTCCACCACGGTTGGGTACAACGGAGCCGTTTCTCCCGATAAACGCAAGGCTGGAGCCAAGCCCGTAGTAGTGATCAAACGTAAGTAACCGACTCATTCCTCCGCAAACCATCGCGGAGGAATGAGTCATTCTTGTATGCAAAATGCCCTGCGGGAGACCTCTGTAGGGTATTTTGCAGTCACTCCATTGCCTTTCAATCCAGCTGACAACAGCAATAGCTTTTATCACGCTACCAGATGCTTTTGTGCTTGACACTGATGTACTCACGTTGAAAGACTCTCTTTCAACCCCCGCAAAAGGCGGACCGTCCGTCAATAGGAGACGACCATGATTCGAAGGATATTTCTGTTTCTGATTGCAGTTGGAGCAGTTGTGTCGCTCGGGACCATTAGCTCGCAGGCGCAATCGATGTTGACCCGCCATGTGCGAGAAGTAGTTAGCAACGGCGAGGCGAAGCCCATCGGGAGACTTCCGTCAGACCAGATCATGCAGTTGGACGTGGTTCTGCCGCTGCGCGATCAGGCGGGCCTCGAGTTGTTCCTCGCCGATCTTTATAATCCGTCCAGTTCTTCTTATAGACAATTCCTCACTCCTGCGCAGTTCACTGAGAGGTTTGGTCCCAGCCAGGAAGACTACGATGCTGTAGTTCATTTCGCTCGGGCGAACGGTTTTACGATTGTTGGTGGCACACGCGATGGCATGGAAGTGCAGATCAAGGGCACCGTTGCCGCCATACAGACAGCGTTTCACGTCACCATGCGAACGTACCAGCATCCCACCGAGGACCGTATTTTTCACGCGCCTGACAGCGAGCCCACAACAAATCTTCCGTTTCGACTCTGGCATGTCTCCGGATTAGACGACTACTCCATCCCACAAACCAGGCTCGTGAAAAAGACCGACTACGCGAAGGCTCATGGCATTGCCCCCGAGGACGTTGTGACCCACGCAACGACCGGTTCCGGCCCTTCGGCTTCTTTCCTGGGTAGCGACATGCGCGCGGCCTACTATGGAGGAACCGCCCTGACGGGCGCTGGCCAGAACCTCGGACTCTTCGAATACGAAGGCACCGATCTGGCCGACTTGCAAACCTATTACACAAACGCCAAGCAGACCTATCCAACAGGCGTGGTCTCGCTCCTCTCCGTGGATGGAACCAGCACCGCTTGCCTCGATACCAGGGCTGGCGGCGACTGTGATGACACCGAGCAGACGCTCGATATGACCCAGGCGCTCGGCATGGCCCCGGGGCTGTCGAGCCTTGTCGTCTACATCGGATCGACGGATACCGCAATCATCAGCGCAATGACCACCCACAGCCCGCTCCCCACCACCGTTGGCTGCTCGTGGGGCTGGACGCCGGCCGACGCATCCACGCTTGACCCATACTTTGAGAAGATGGCGTCGCAAGGACAGAACTTCTTTGCGGCTTCTGGCGACGATTCCACCTGGGCGTCGGGCACCGGCGCCAATGCACCCTGGCCAGCCGACGATGCTCATATCGTTTCCGTCGGCGGCACGGACCTCGTAACAGCCAGCGCAGCCGGTCCGTGGCAGTCGGAAACCGCCTGGGTTGACAGCGGTGGCGGCATCGCTCCCTCTGCTGACGGCGTCGCAATCCCTACCTGGCAGCAGCTCTCGGGTGTCATCAACTCGAGCAATAAGGGCTCAACCACGTATCGCAACGGCCCTGACGTTTCGGCCAACGCAAACTTCACGTTCTACACCTGTGCCGACCAGAAAGCCTGCCAGGCCAACGCATATGGTGGCACCAGCTTCGCCGCTCCCATGTGGGCCGGCTATATCGCGCTCGTCAACCAGCAGTTGGTTGCCAACGGCCAGTCGACGATTGGATTCCTCAATCCGACCATCTACGCCCAGAACGTAGTACCCGCTACCTACGCCGCAGATTTCCATGACATCACCAGCGGAACCTCCGGCAGCTATTCGGCCGTAACCGGATACGATCTTGTTACCGGCTGGGGCAGTCCCACCGCTGCCCTGATCAATGCCTTGGCACCTACAGCGAAGACTTCGCAGACCATCACCTTCCCGAATCCGGGACCGTTGAGCTATCCGAATTCTCCAAACACCGTTACCCTTACGGCGACTGCAACCTCCGGGCTGGCGGTTACCTACGCAGTGACCTCGGGCCCCGGAACAATCAGCGGCAGTGTGCTGACGGTCACCGGAACTGGAACCATCGTTGTGACCGCTTCCCAGGCTGGCAATAGCACCTACGCTGCGGCCACTCCCGTGGCGGACAGCATTGTGGTGAACGCCGCAGCCGCTGCATCGATTTCATCCCCCGCGAGCGGCGGCACGCTGACCGCGGCGTCCACAACGTTCACTTGGAGTGCGAACGGATCGACAACGCCTGTCTACCTGTGGGTTGGCTCAACTGCAGGTGGCAATGATCTGGTCAACGTTGGTCCGCTTTCAGGGACCAGCACAACCGTCACCCTGCCGACTGCTGGTGCAAAGGTATACGTCACGCTGTGGTCCACGCTGAGCGGTAGCCTGGTCTCCACCACGGCAACTTACACGGAAGCCTTGTTGGCTGCCACCATTCAGACTCCGACAAGCGGAAGCACTCTGACTGCAGCGGCAAATACGATTACTTGGGCTGCCAACCAGTCAACGACGCCTGTCTACCTGTGGGTTGGCTCAACTGCAGGCGGCAACGACCTGGTTAACGTCGGGCCTTTGAGCGGAACCAGTACTACTGTGACGCTGCCGACTGCCGGAAACAAGGTGTACGCGACGCTGTGGTCCACGATCGGCGGCAGTCTGGTCTCCAGCACTGCAACCTACACGGAAGCCAACCAGTCGCCTGCCACCATTTCGAGTCCGGCACCCGGAACTCTGACTGGACCGCAGACGACGTTCACCTTTAGCGCGAACGGATCGTCAACCCCAATGTATCTGTGGATTGGGTCAACTTCCGGTGCCTATGACTTGGTCAACATTCAGGTAAGTGGGTCGGCGACGGTGACCCTGCCCACGGTAGGCAGTACGGTGTACGCAACCCTGTGGTCCACGATCAACGGCAAACTGGTTTCCAGCACTGCAACCTACACGGAAGCCACGGCGTCGGCGGCTGCCATTTCCAGTCCGTCCAGCGGAAGCACTCTGACTGGGGCTTCAACCACGCTCACCTGGAACACCAACGGATCGACGACGCCTGTCTACCTGTGGATTGGGTCCACGGCGGGTGCCTATGATCTGGTGAACATTAATATTCCGAGTGGGAACAGCACGACGGTAACTCTGCCGACCACGGGCGCTACGGTTTACGTCACGCTTTGGTCCACGATCGGCGGCACTTTGGTCTCCAGCACTGCGACGTACACGGAGGCCTCTGTACAGCCTGCGATCATTTCCAGTCCATCGAACGGAAGCACGGTAAGCGGAAGCACGACGTTTACCTGGGCAGCGAATCAGTCAACCACGCCGGTGTACCTGTGGGCTGGGTCCACGTCTGGTGGCCTGGACCTCGTGAATGTTGGTCCGCTGACCGGGAACAGTGTGACGGTGACTCTACCGACGAATGGCAACCCGGTTTACGTTACCCTGTGGTCCACGGTGAACGGCAACCTGGTTTCCAGCACGGTTGGCTACAACGGAGCCACTTCTTCCGATACCAGCAAGGTTGGAGCTAAGCCCGCAGTGGTGATCAAGCGCAAATAACCAAGACTGGCTCCTCCGCGATCAATCGCCGGGGAGCCAGTCGGTACGATCCTGCTCGTTTTCTTGCCCCGCAGACGACCTCTGCGGGGCATTTCATCGCCCGGTATCAAGTCGTGGCGTTCAGGGCGACGATTCCAAGATCGGGACACGGTCCATTTCGACATTTTTCTCAATACTTTTGTTGACAGTACCCAGCACTAAAGTAATAATCAGCTTACCTGTCCAGAGCTGATTCGCTCTTGCATTTGGTTCGGGGATAGCTTTCCGGATTGAATAAGAGGCTTCGGCGAAACCTTCACCATCTGTTTTCTAATTCTTGAGGTGACCCATGCGAGTTGCTACGCAGCGGGATAGTCGTTTAACTATCGCCGCATCGCTCATTATTGGTCTGCTGTTCAGCCTTCCGGCATTTGCGCAGAGCGTTACAAAACTCGCGCCCACGTCGGCATTGCAGATTCACGGACAAGTTATTAACGAGTCGCAGGTCGTAACCTTGAAGGGGCATGTTCGTCCGTTCCTGGCGGCCGCCACTGATCAAGGTCGCGTGGATGATGGCCAGAAGGTCGGGCCCATTATGCTGATGCTTTCGCGAACTCCGCAGCAGCAGCAGAATCTGGACTCGCTGGTGGACGACCTGCACAATCGCAACTCGGCAAGCTACCATAATTGGCTCACGCCGGCTCAGTTTGGCGCGCATTTCCAACCCGCTGACGAAGATGTGGCCGCCGTAAAGGCTTGGCTGCAAAGCAAGGGCTTCAATGTCCTAGACGTTGTCCCTTCCAAGACCTTCATTTCCTTTACCGGAACAGCTGGCCAGTTGCGCAATGCTTTCCAGGTTGAAATTCACCATGTCAGCATCAATGGCGAAAACCACGTGGCCGCCGTTAACGATCCGAAGATTCCCGCCGCGCTCGCTTCGGTAATCGGCGGTTTCAACAAGCTGGATGATTTCAGCGGCAAGCCGCTGGTTCAGCAATTTGGTGCGTTCAAGAAGGATCTGAAGACTGGCAAGTCAGTCCCGGTTCCTGGAACCACCACTGGACCGGTCGCCGGCCTCACCGGCTCCGAATCTGGTAGCACCTTTTACGAAGTCGGCCCGCAGGATTTCTACACCATCTATAACGAGAATCCACTCCTCACTGCTGGCATCACCGGCGCTGGCCAGACCATCGCGGTGATCGAAGAGGTCGAAGTTGCCACGGCTGACGTTACCAGCTTCCGTGCATTGTTCGGGCTGCCAACGTATCCGGGGACGCCGAACGCGACGCAGGGCGGCGTCAACTACATCTACGGTACCGCCTCGGGTCTCAACGGTTATGCTTCGTGCCTCACGCCAGTTTCGCAGAGCGCGGGCAAGACCAGCGGCGAAGAGTCGGAAGCTGACATCGATCTGCAATGGGCCGGCACGGTTGCCCCAAAGGCGATCGTTGACCTCGTGGCCTGCGGCGGAACGAATGGCGGGGATGGTTCAACCCCCGGCGCTCTGGGAATCGACCATAGCGCGCAGTACATCGCCAACTACCTGTCCAGCACAGTCGTCGCGGCCAGCATGAGCTACGGCGAGTGCGAAGCCGACCTTAACTCGACCGAGTTGGCCTACTACAAGGGCCAGTGGGAGCAGTTCGCGGCTGAGGGCATTACGGCGATCGTCTCCTCGGGAGACGGTGGCGCTGAGCAGTGCTACCAGAATGACGCCGCAGCTACCTCATTAGCGCCTGGAGTCAACGGCTTCGGTGCGTCCGCCTACAACATCTCGGCGGGTGGAACCGACTTCGGCGACCTCTATGTGTCCAACAACTACGCGACCACTCCGGTTACCACTTGGTGGAATGCAACCAACGGCACCGGCGAGTCCTCTGCTGTGACCTACGTCCCTGAGACAACCTGGGGCGGCTATTGCTCCAATGAACTCTATTCTTCCTTCTTGCAGAAGGTAGGCAGCACAACCTATGGCACGAATTACACGCCCTGGGGAATATGCAATAACAGGGCCGCGAATACGGCTAGTTTGGTGGCGGTCGTCGGCGGTGCTGGCGGCGTCAGTACCTACACCACTATTCCCAGCTACCAGAGCGTTTATGGTGTCGGACTCAATAATGTCTCGACAACCTATCGCAATATCCCCGACGTTTCGTTCTTCGCTTCCAATGGTTGGTGGGGACACTTCCTTCCTTACTGCGAATCGGATGCGTACGCATGCACGTTGGCAGACTACGTCGCCGGCGACATGGGCGCAGGCGGAACGTCTTTTGTGGCTCCGCAGCTTGCGGGCTTGATGGCGTTGATCAATCAGAAGACTGGCAGCCGTCAGGGCCAGGCCGACTACACCTTCTACAACTTGGCTGCTCAGGAATACGGCACGCCGGGCAACGCAAGCTCTACCCTCACCGCTTGCTCGGGCTCCAATGTCGCTACGGGAACAACGCCTCCGAGTTCCTGCTACTTCTATGACATTTCAAATGACATGGCCAGCTTGCAGGGTGGAACCATCACGCCCGGCAACTACCAGCCTTGCTATAGCACTGCCACCGACTGCTACTACGCTACAAACACCAAGAGCAGCGGCAACACGCACATCTATGGCGTTAACCAGGCTCCCGGAACGACGGCCAACACCGACGTTCTCGGATTTCTGGCAGGCCCCGGCTATGATGACGCAACCGGTCTGGGAAGCTTGAACATCAATGGCGTAGTGAATGGCTGGAACAACGTCTCTGCTGGCTTTACCAGCACAACGGCGCTGACGTCCACCTCTTTGTCGCTGACCTCCGGGGCTCCGACGGCGACCCTTACTGGAACGGTGACTGCCACACAGCGTGGCGGCGTACCGGGAGGTTCGGTTAGCTTCTACCTCGGCACCAGCAACAGCGGCACGCTGTTGGGTACCGGGACCCTGACCGGCGCTTGCACCGGCACGGGCGCAACCACTGCCTGCACGGCTTCCGGCAGCTACCTGCTGAATGCCTCTTCGCTGCAGTCCGGCAACAATAACGTAGTTGCCTACTTCGGCGGCGACGGTGCCAACGATGCTCCTTCCACTTCGAGCGTCGTCGTCATCAACAACGCTACCTCGGCACCTGCGGCGATTCTCACTCCTGCCAGCGGCAGCGTACTAACCGCCGCCTCGACGACCATCACCTGGACTGCCAGCGGATACACCACTCCTGTGTACCTGTGGATTGGTTCTACACCGGGCGGCCTCGATCTGGTCAACGTTGGTCCGCTTTCTGGCACCAGCACAACTGTCACCTTGCCGACGACCGGCGCTACGGTCTACGCCACGTTGTGGTCCACGGTGGGCGGCAGCTTGGTCTCCACCACTGCAACCTATACGGAAGCCTTGTTGGCCGCTACCATTCAGACTCCGGCAAGCGGAAGCACTCTGACTGGGCCTTCAACCACCTTTACCTGGGTCGCAAACCAGTCGACGACGCCTGATTATCTGTGGATTGGATCGACGCCGGGTGCCTATGACCTGGTGAACACGAGTGCGAGTGGGAACACTGCCACGGTCGCCCTGCCGACTTCCGGCAACAAGGTGTACGTGACGTTGTGGTCCACGCTAGCCGGTAATCTGGTTTCCAGCACTGCAACCTACACGGAAGCAACGCTGTCGGCGGCTACCATTTCCAGTCCGGCGTCCGGTGGGCTTCTGACTGGACCCCAGACGACGTTCACCTTTAGCGCGAACGGATCGTCAACCCCGATGTATTTGTGGATTGGGTCAACTTCCGGTGCCTATGACCTGGTCAACATTCAGGTAAGCGGTTCGGCGACGGTAACCTTGCCCACGGCTGGCAATACGGTGTACGCAACGCTGTGGTCCACAATCGGCAGCAATCTGGTCTCCAGCACTGCAACCTACACGGAATCCACGTTGTCGGCGGCTACCATTCAGAGTCCGTCTAACGGAAGTGTTCTGACTGGTGCATCGACGACCCTTACCTGGAACACGAACGGGTCAACGTCGCCGCAGTATCTGTGGATTGGGTCCACCTCGGGTGCCTACGACCTGGTCAACGTTCAGGTGAGTGGCACGAGCGCGACGGTAACTCTGCCGACCACTGGCGCTTCGGTTTACGTCACGTTGTGGTCCACGATCGGCGGCAATCTGGTCTCCAGTAC